>JABLTH010005929.1_pt1 | contig 21777 bp, 24 predicted proteins | sample 7875711 | NCBI WGS metagenome assembly JABLTH01 (sample SAMN14941262, study PRJNA633318) | bioreactor metagenome | isolation source: bioreactor | place: China | collected 2019-03-05 | reverse complement strand
GCGGGGTGTCGTCCTTGTACAGCTTGAGCTTGCGCAGGGCGTTGGGCATCACCTGCTGCATGAACTCGCGCGCGTCGTTGTACAGCGCCTCCTCGTCGATGAGGATCTCGCCGATGTCGTTGCGCAGGTAATCGCGCAGGGCGCGGATGAACAGCTTCGATTCCTGGTAGATCAGGAACGGCGCCTTCTGCTTGGCGGCGGCCTCGGAAATCGAGCGCCACAGGGTCAGCAGGTAGTCCAGGTCCCACTGCAGCTCTTCGGCGTCGCGGCCCATGCCGGCAGTACGCACGATCAGGCCGACGTCGTCGGGCACCTTGAGCAGGTCCAGCGCTTCCTTCAGCGCCTGCCGATCCTCGCCCTCGATCCGGCGCGAGACGCCGCCGGCCTTCGGGTTGTTCGGCATCAACACCATGTAGCGGCCGGCCAGGCTGATGTAGGTGGTCAGCGCCGCACCCTTGTTGCCGCGCTCTTCCTTCTCGACCTGGACGACCAGTTCCTGGCCTTCCTTCAGCAGCTCGCGGATGTTCGCCTTGTGCGGATCGAGCCCGGGCGTCATGTATTCGCGGGCGATTTCCTTGATCGGCAGGAAGCCGTGGCGTTCGGCGCCGTAATCGACGAAACAGGCTTCCAGCGAGGCTTCGACGCGGGTGATCCGGCCCTTGTAGATGTTGGCCTTCTTCTGCTCGCGGGAGGGGATCTCAATATCGAGGTCGTACAGGGTCTGGCCATCGACGATGGCCACACGCAACTCTTCACGCTGAGTTGCGTTGATCAACATGCGCTTCATTGTGTTGTTTTCCTTGGGCCCTCCGCGCGTCGCGTGCCTCGGTGGCGCCACTCGGGGCGGCCTGCCGGGGATCGCGCCGCTGCGGAGAGGCGGCAAAAGTACGACACCATTCCGGGTGCCGGCGATGATTTCTCTCGTTGCTACGCCGCGGCCGTCCGCTCCTTCGACGGATCCGGACAAACCGCCATCCGACCCGTTACGATGAAAGGGAGCAGCGACCGGGCGCCCGGGGAAGGCGGCCGGCGCAATCCTCGCCGACGTGACGGACGGGGCCCGCACGATCACTGGATCGGGCAGGGCAAAGCGCCGGCCGAGTATCCTATCGAAGCGGATTTTTTTCAATGCAGACGGTAACTTCCCCTGACGTACCTCACGGGGTGCGTCAAGTCGAGGTCGGCCCGGAACGGGACGGCCAGCGCATCGACAACGCCTTGGCCACGCTGCTGAAAGGCGTGCCGAAGAGTGTCATCTATCGCATCCTTCGCACCGGTCAGGTGCGGGTGAACGGCAAGCGGGCGAAGCCCGATACGCGGCTGGCGGCCGGCGACCTGCTGCGGATTCCCCCGGTGCGTGTCGCAGAAAAGCATGAGACGAAGGGGCCGGCCAGCGCCCAGGTCGCCGAAGCCGCGGCCGCGGTGATCTTCGAGGACAAGCATTTCCTGGTGATCGACAAGCCATCGGGCATGGCCAGCCATGGCGGCAGCGGGGTCAGTCACGGAGCGATCGAGCTGATGCGCGCTGCCCGGCCGAGCGAGCATCTGGAGCTCGTCCATCGACTGGATCGGGATACCAGTGGCGTATTGGTGTTTGCCAAGACCCGCGCGGGCCTGACCGGTCTGCAGGCGGCGATCCGAGATGGCCAGGTGGTCAAGCAGTACCTCTGCCTGATGGTCGGCCACCCGTCCAAGGCCAAGTTCAACGTCAATGCGCCGCTGGCCAAGTCGGTGCTGCAGGGCGGTGAGCGAATGGTAAGAGTGTCCGATAACGGCAAGCCCTCGCTCACTTTTTTCCAGGAAATGGAGCAGTACCCCGGCGCCCGGCTGATGCAGGCGACGCTGGGTACCGGGCGTACGCATCAGATCCGCGTGCACGCCGCGCATATCGGCCATCCCCTGGCGGGCGACCCGAAATACGGCGACAAGGAGGCCAACAAGCGCTTCCGTGACCGGGGCTTGCAGCGGCTGTTCCTGCACGCGTCGCACCTGAGTTTCGAGCTCGATGGACGCTCCTACAGCTTCTCGGCGCCACTGCCGGATGACTTGAAGTATTTCCTGGATACCCTTGGAACTAAAGGAAAAAGCGGCCGCTGACTTCCAGCGATCGAAGCACCGGACCGACCAGGGTGGCGCCCGCGACCAGTGCACTGGCGGCATGCGCGACGGCCACGGGAAGCAGGCTGCGGGTGCGTGAAAAACAGGCGGCCCAGACCAGCTCGGCCAGCAGGCACAACTGCATCAGCACGGCGTTCGGCGTGTGCATGAGGGCGAACAAGGTGGCGGTGCAGAGGATCGCCCACGGCCCGCACGGCAGAATCCGTTCCAGCCGCGGCAGGGCGAATCCGAGCAGCAGCCATTGCTGCATCGTTGCCCAGCCGAGGTAAACCAGCGCTCGAGCGGGTTTGACCGGTTCGATGCCGTGGCCCCAGAGCAGGTCCACCAGGAGTGCCACCGGAACCAGCAGCAGGGGTGTCCACCATGCGGCTGATTTCCAGTCTCCGACCCATTGCCAACGGCGGATACCGTCGCTGCGGCTTGCCCAGGCAGCGAAGGCCAGTGCGGCACCGAGCGCCGTTGCTGCAGGCCCCCCCACCCGTTCGCCCCACTGCAGGCCCGCGATCAACCAGAGCGGGCCGGCGAATGCCGCCGTCAGCGTGAGCAAATCGCCGCGCGGTCGTCTCGCCAGGTAGCCGAGGGCGGTGAGATAGCTTGCTGTGGCCAGCCAGGCGAGCCAGCCGGGGCAGGACCATCGCGGTACACGCGGCGGGCGATCCGCGCGCACGACGATGGCTCCGCCCTGTCGGCGCATGGCCTGGTCGCGCCAGCCCAGTTGCTGTTCCGCGGAGGCGTCTGCCGGCAGCCATACCACAGGCGAAGCCTCGGAGCCGTCGAGCGCCGCCACCTGCGCGCTCACTTTCGCTGGCAGCGTGTCCGGATGCAGGACGGCAGGCGGCACCGCAGCAGTCGGATCGCCAGCCTCCAGCGCGACCCATTGGAGTACCAAGGTCGTCCCGACAGGTGCGGCGATGCGCAGCCTCAGCATCGATGCATCGGTTGGCAGGGGACAGGAGTGGTGTTGCGGATCGAGGCCGGGCCGTCGCCGCAGATCGATGCGCAGCGGGCTCGCGGCGAGCCAGCGTTCGGGCAAGGTCAGGCACGCCGTGCCGCGGTCGTCGCGCCAAAGGACGGAGACGCTTGCCCTGCCATCCCCCTCCGACGCGATCGCCAGGATGGGCCAGTGTGCCAGGTCCAGCCGCTGGGCTACCGGGAGTCCCAGTTCGAAGGGGGCGGTTCCGAGGCTGGCGATTTCCAGGCCACCCGGGACCGGGCGAACCCGGCCGTCGCCGAAGACCCGGCCGGCGACGAGGTCCGCCGATGTGCGAGGTCGCCACTGCCACCGTGGGTGGCCATGGCGCAGCGCCTGCAGTACCCGCCCGGCGTCATCGGCGAGACGGATTGCCGTCAGCTCGGCGGCGAACCAGTGAAACGCCAGCAGCAGGGCGGTTACGCAGGCCAGCAGGCCGGCGGCACGCACGACGCTCGAACGGCCCTTGCGCACGATCAGCGTGCGAGCAGCGCTTCGACCCTGGCGGCGCAGATGAAATCGTTGAGGGAAAGACCACCGACGTCATGCGTCGACCAGAGGACCTGGCAGTGGCCGTAGCCGGCCTCCAGGTCCGGGTGATGGTCCTCCTGGTTGGCCATGAAGCCGACGGCATTGATGAAGCCAAGAGTGCGATGGAAGTCGTCGAAGCGGAAATCCTTGACGATCGCCTTGCCGTCGTTGGCCAGCGTCCATCCTGGCATCACGGCGAGCAGGCCGGTGACCGTGGCGGTGTCCAGCGCATGCTCGTCGCCCTTGCGCGGGATGCAGTGCTGCCGGGCGAGATCGTCGATGCGCATGCCTTTCTCCTGAGCCAAAGTTCGGGGATGCGAAGGGTCGAAGCTGTGCGGCGAAATGTCAAAGCGGGCGACAGGCTTTTGAAACAGTACTAAAATGGTGCTGTTTCATCTCAGGGTGCTGCGGGCACCCATTCCACCGACCGGTATCGCCATGATCGACATCTCCGAACGGGCCCAGGCCCATTTCCGCAAGCTGCTGGTGCAGCAGGGCGACGAAGCATTGGGCATCCGCCTGCGTGTCACCGCCGCCGGTACGCCGGCGGCCAATTGCGAGCTCGAATTCTGCGAACGCCGGGACCTGACCGGCAGCGAATGGACACTGGAGTGCGAGGGTTTCGTTTTCTACCTTGACGGCGACAGCGTCCGCTGGCTCAACGATGCCACCATCGACTTCGAACCGAACGCCACCGGCGGCCAGCTCAACATCCGCGCACCGGGCATCAAGGGGCAGATTCCCGGCCAGGACGCGGGCCTGGTCGACCGCGTCCAGTACGTGCTGGAGGCGGAGATCAATCCGCGTCTTGCCTCGCACGGTGGGCGGGTCACCTTGCGCGAGATCGATGCCGACGGTGTCGTCGTGCTGCAGTTCGGCGGTGGCTGCCACGGTTGCGGCATGGTCGACGTCACGCTCAAGCAGGGCGTGGAAAAGACCCTGCGCGAGCGGGTGCCGGAGGTGACCGCGGTGCGCGATGCCACCGACCACGCCAAGGGCAGCAAGCCCTACTACGAAGGGCGGCGCGGCAATTCGGCGATGGGTTGAACGCCACCCATGAAAAAGCCCGCCGAAGCGGGCTTTTTCATGGATGCAGCAACGGGACCTGCTTACTTGTCGCCCTGGATGTGCCCGTTCAGCGTGCTGAGCTTGGTCGGCAGGCTGGAGAAGTAGGCGGTGATGTCCTCGATGTCCTGGTCGGACAGCGTGGCGGCGAAGCCCTTCATGATCGGGTTGTTGCGGCCGCCGCTCTTGTACTCGTGCAGGGCCTGCTCGAGGTAGCCCTGGTACTGGCCGGCCAGACGCGGGTATTGCGGATCGACCGCATTGCCGTCTGCGCCGTGGCAGGCGAAGCAGGTGGCGGCCTTGGTCTTGCCGGCTTGCGGATTGCCGGCCGCCATCAGGGAGGTGGACGCGAACGCCAGTGCGGCGAACGAGATCAGGGTGAGCGCACGGGTCATGCGGAATCCTTTGGGCGGCTTACTTGGCAAGGCTGGAGAGGTAGGCGGCGATGTCCTGGATGTCCTTGTCGGACAGGCTTTGCGCCTGGGCCATCATGGTCGGGTGCGTGCGGTCGCCACTCTTGTACCCGTGCAGGGCGTTGATGATGTACTGCTCGTTCTGGCCGGCAATGCGCGGCACCGGGTAATCCGGGTAGGCGTTCGTGTAGCCCTCGACGCCATGGCAGCCATTGCAGGTGTAGACGAGCTTGCGCCCAGCAGCCTTGTCGCCTTCGGCGTGCGCGCTGCCCACGGTGAAAAGGGCGGCGGCCGCGGCCAGGCCGAGCAGTTGCAATCGAGTCATTGAGCTAGATCCCCAAGAGTCCGGCAGGTACGTGACATCAAAGTCACGGAAGTATAGTGGTTGCCCGCGAGCAGCGACAACATTCAGCCAGGGGTGCGCCAGGGGCGCAGCGGCGCCACGCAAAGCAGGTTCTTGCGGCTCAGAACAGGCTGCGCAAGATGTGCACGCCGGCACTGTATTCGCCGATCAGCGTGCCGACGCTGACCAGGAAAAAGTTCAGCAGGGTGCGAGCCACGCGGTTCTTCCACCAGCCGCTCCAGTGCCCGATCTGCTCGCGCAGCGTTTCGAAATCGCCGACCCGCGGCTTGCGCGCCCAGGCCTCGGCCATGGCACTGATGCCTCCGGCCGGTACGCCGGGGCGGAACGGTTTGATCGGTGCGGCGACGAAGGCGGCGGCCACGCTCAACGGGTGCCCCCCGGCCAGCAGCGCCCCCAATGCGGCGAAGCTGCCAGTGAACACCACCCAGTGCCAGAGTGCGTCGGCACCCAGCGCGGTGTTGCGGTGGAACGCATAGGCGATCATCGCGAACACCGCGAGCACCAGCCCGATCGCCAGCCACTTCGGCCAGCGCGCCTTTGGTGGTGTCGCGCCGAGTTCGGCGGCGGTAGCTGCCGGATCGTCCCGACCGTCGCGAAGCTGCGCGGCCAGCCCCTTCAGGTGGCCGGCGCCGATCACCACCAGCACCTTGCCCGGCAGCGCCGCGGCGAGTCCGGCCTCTTCGCGCAGTCGTGCCGCCATGTAGCTGTCGCGTTCGGCGATCAGGCTGCGATAGAGCGGCTCGGACTGGCTGGCGAACTCGCTGAAGGCGCTCTCCAAGAGGTCGCTCTGCTTGAGTTTCTCGATCTCGTGCTCGGCGATGTCCTCGCGGTCGAACACGCTGGCCAGCAGGCTGCCGAGCAGGCCGAAGCGCTGCCAGAAGCCGACGCTGTGCCAGGCGCGCTTGAGCGTGGTGCCGACATCGCGATCGACCAGCCATAGCGGCGTGCCTCGCGCTTCGGCCCCGTCCATCGCCGCCTTCATCTCGGCGCCCGGCTGGATGCCGTACTGGTCGGCCAGCCGCTGCTGGAACGAGGAGAGCACCAGGCTGGCCGCCACCATGCCGGCCTTGCCCTGGCGGATCACCTGGAACAGGTCGGTCTGGCGGAATGCGTCCGGATCCCGCATGCCGTGGGCACGGCTCTCGCACAGTTCCACCGCCACCGCATCGAACGATTCGTGCGCCAGCATTGCCTGCACCGCATCCACGCTGGCGCGCGAGACGTGTGCCGTACCCAGCAGCACATACTCCACGCCATCGCGCTGGACGCGCTCGATCGGCTGGTCGAACAGCGCGGCGGGCAGGGAGGACAGATCGGTCGCGTCAGCGGTCATGCGATGGAGCCGGTACGTAGGAACCCCAAGCATGGGGACCGGGCGGGTGCCGGACAAGCACGACCGGCGGCACGGTTCAGGCTCGGGCCGTGGGCTCAGTCGCGGAATCGCTTGAGCAGGTCGGCATAGGCGTCGATGCGGCGATCGCGCAGGAACGGCCAGATGCGCCGCACGTGCTCGCTGCGCGCCATGTCCACATCGACGATCAGCAGTTCGCGGGCGTCGGTGCCCGCGCGGGCGAGGAATTCGCCCTGCGGCCCGGCCACGAAGCTGGTGCCCCAGAACTGGATGCCCGCGCCCACGCCCGACGGATCGGCCTCGTAGCCGGTACGGTTGCAGGCAAGCAGGGGCAGGCCGTTGGCCACCGCATGGCCGCGCTGCACGGTGACCCAGGCCTCGCGCTGGCGCTCCTTCTCGTCGGGCGCGTCGTTCGGGTCCCAGCCGATCGCGGTGGGATAGAGCAGCAGGTCGGCGCCGGCCAGCGCCATCAGGCGCGCCGCTTCCGGATACCACTGGTCCCAGCACACCAGCACGCCGAGCCGGCCGACCGAGGTGTCGATCGGTTCGAAGCCCAGGTCGCCGGGCGTGAAGTAGAACTTTTCGTAGAACGCCGGATCGTCCGGAATGTGCATCTTGCGGTAGGTGCCGGCGATCGCCGCCGAGCGGTCGAACACCACCGCGGTGTTGTGGTAGAGCCCGGTGGCGCGCTTCTCGAACAGCGAAGCGACCACCACCAGCTTGAGCTCCCCGGCGAGCTTGCCGATGCGTGCGGTGCCGGGGCCGGGAATCGTCTCGGCCAGGTCGAACTCGTCCACCGACTCGCGCTGGCAGAAGTACGGGCCATTGTGCAGCTCCTGCAGCAGCACCAGTTCGGCGCCGGCGGCGGCCGCTTCGCGCAGGCCGGCCTCGATCGCGTCGAGGTTGGCGTCGCGGCTGCCGCGGTGGGTTTCCTGCAGCAGGGCCACCTTGAGGGTCTTGCGGGTCATGTCGGGAATCCTGTGTCGTGGAACGTCGTCGGCTCAGCCGACCAGCCCGGCCGGCAACTGCATGGTGATGCAGTGCAGGCTGCCGTTCTGCCAGATCAGCGGGCGGCAGGGCACCTGCACCACGTCGCGGCCGGGATGGGCTGCGCCGATGATCCGAGCCGCCTCGTCGTCCACCACGTCACCGTAGGCCGGCACCAGCACCGCGTCGTTGACGATCAGGTAGTTCGCGTACGAGGCAGCCAGCCGTCGACCCTCGTCGACGATCGGCCGCGCCCAGGGCAATGCGGAAAGCGTGTACGGGCGGCCATCGATGGTGCGCAGCGCGGCCAGTTCCCCCGCCATGCGCTGGAGTTCTTCAAAGTGGGGATCGCTGGCGTCGTCGCAAGCCTGGTACACGATCCGGTCGCCGGGCGCGAAACGCGCCAGCGTGTCGATGTGGGCGTCGGTGTCGTCGCCCTCCAGATAACCGTAGTCGAGCCAGAGGACGCGCGAGGCGTGCAGGCCGTCGCGCAGGATCGCGTTCATGTCCTCGCGGGACTGCTCCGGATGGCGCTGGTTGAGGCAGCGCCAGGTGGTCAGCACGGTGCCGGTGCCATCGCTCTCGATGCCGCCGCCTTCCAGCGCCCAGTCGATGCGGCGATGCGCGGCCTGACCGAACACGCCGGCCTCGACCAGGCCGGCGATCAGCGCATCGTCCTGCTCGGCGCCGAACTTGCCGCCCCAGCCGGTGAAGCGGAAGTCGGTCAGCTGCAAGCGGCCAGTGTCGTCGCGCAGGGTGATCGGGCCGGAGTCGCGCAGCCAGGTGTCGTCATAGGGCAGGGTGACGAAACGGATGCGCTCGAACTTCGCTCCTGCGGTGCGCACCAGAGCCTCGGCGTGGGCTTGCACCTCGGCGTCCGGCACCACGATCACCAGCGACTCGAAACGGGTCACTGCGGCAGCCAGCGCAGAGTAGGTGGTCTCGACCGACGCCAGCCGGTCGGCCCAGTCGGTACCGGCATGCGGCCAGGCGATCAGCACCGCGGCCTGCGGTTCCCATTCGGCCGGCAGGCGCAGGGTGGAGTCGTTCATCGGGAATTCGCTCGTCGGGGAAACACGGAACGGCGAATTGTAGGGCACCGGGGTACCCGGTGCGGCAGCCCCGGCCTGCAGGCCGGGGCCGTGGTCGATTACTTCGCGGCCGCCGGGTCGGTGTTGTTGCCGGCCGGGGTGTTCAGCACGCTGTGGATCACGTGGTTCTTCTCGAAGTACACAATGAACGTCGCGTAATCCCAGCGGTTGATCACCGGGTGCTTGGCGGTATCGCCGCCGCGCGGGCTGAGCTTGCGCTGCGGCGCGCCGTACTTCTTCTCTACCTGCGCCATGGTCATGCCGCGGGTGGGCAGGTTCATTTCCTTTTCCTGCTTGACGCGGTTGATCAGCAGGTTGTCCGCGCTGGCGGCAGACGGCAGTGCGACAGCGCCGACGGCCAGGGCGCAGGCCAGTGCCAGGCTGAAACGACGGTTGATCATGATCCCCTCTCCCACGGATTGCGTGCTGCGCCGTTTTAGCAGAAGCCCCGGCGCTTAGCCACGGCACGCTGCGGGGTTTGCGATGGGTTGGGCGTTCCGCAACCGCTATGATGTGCGGCTGCGGGCGCGACGTGCGCCCGGTCCGTATGGTTTCCCTCGCATGATCGCTTTCCGCCACTTCGCCCTGCGCCGCGGCAGCCGGCTGCTGCTCTCCGACATCGACCTGGTGATCCAGAGCGGCTGGCGGCTGGGCGTGATCGGTCGCAACGGCTGCGGCAAGTCCAGCCTGTTCGCGGCGCTGCAGGGCCAGCTCGAGTCCGACGCCGGCGAGCTGGACATGCCCGGCAAGCTGCGGCTGGCCTCGGTGGCGCAGGAGACGCCGGCGCTGCCGGACCTGGCGATCGACTACGTGATGGGCGGCGACGAGGAACTGGCCGCCGCGCTGCGCGACGAGACCGACGCGCAGGAACGGGGCGACATCGAGGCGATGGCCCGTGCGCATCATCGCATCGAGGAACTGCACGGCTACGACGCCCGTGCTCGTGCCGGTCGGCTGATGCATGGCCTGGGGTTTGCCCCGGAGACCCACGAGCGCGCGGTGAAGGAGTTCTCCGGTGGCTGGCGCGGACGCCTGAACCTGGCCCGCGCGCTGATGTGCCCGTCCGACCTGCTGCTGCTCGACGAGCCGACCAACCACCTCGACCTCGATGCGGTGCTGTGGCTGGAAGAGTGGCTGCGTCGCTACCAGGGCACGCTGATGATCATCTCGCACGACCGCGAGTTCCTCGACGGCGTGATCACCCACACGCTGCACCTCAACGAGGGCCGGGCGAAGCTCTACACCGGCAACTACAGCGCGTTCGAGCGCCTGCGCGCCGAGCAGCTGCGCCAGCAGCAGATCAGCTTCGAGCGCGAGCAGGCCGAGCGGGCGCACCTGCAGTCCTTCATCGACCGCTTCAAGGCCAAGGCCAGCAAGGCCAAGCAGGCGCAGTCGCGGATGAAACGGCTGGAAAAGCTGGCCGGCACCGAGGCGGTACGCGCCGAGCGGCCTTTCAGTTTCAGCTTCCCCAAGCCCGAGCGCGTGCCCGATGCGATGCTGCAGCTCGGCGAGGTGCGCGCGGGCTACCCGCTGGAATCGGGCGAGGGTTTCTCGACCGTGCTCGCCGACGTCGGCTTCAGCATCGAGGCGGGCGAGCGCATCGGCCTGCTCGGTCCGAACGGCGCGGGCAAGTCCACCCTGGTCAAGACCCTGGTCGGCGAGCTGGAGCCGCTGGCCGGCGAGCGCAAGGTGCACAAGGACCTGAAGATCGGCTACTTCGCCCAGCATACGGTCGAGAGCCTGCGCGCGGGCTGCAGTCCGCTGGACCACCTGCAGGACCGCGCGCCGGGCGTGGGCAACCAGGTGCTGCGCGACTTCCTCGGCACCTGGAACTTCGCTGGCGACCGCGCGTTCGAGTCGGTCGACGGTTTCTCCGGCGGCGAGCGGGCGCGGCTGGCGCTGGCGCTGATCGCCTGGGACAAGCCGAACCTGCTGCTGCTCGACGAGCCGACCAACCATCTCGACCTGGAGATGCGCGAGGCGCTGGCCGACGCACTGGCCGATTTCGACGGTGCATTGGTGCTGGTCTCGCACGATCGCCATCTGCTCGGCATGGTCTGCGACAGCTTCTGGCGGGTGGCCGACACTCGGGTCGAACCGTTCGACGGCGACCTGGACGACTACGCGCGCTGGCTGCGCTCGCGCGGCACCCAGGCAAAGAAGGCCGAAAAGAGCGAGGCCAAACCGGTCGCACCGGTCGAGTCGCCGGAGGAGCGCCGCCGCAAGGCCGCCGCCCAGCGCGACCAGGAAAAAGCCTCCCGCTCGCGGGTGAAGAAGATCGAGACCCGCGTGGCGACCATCGATGCCGAACTGGGCAAGCTGGAGACGAAGCTGGCCGACCCGGCCACCTACAACGGCTCCACCGCCGAGCTCATGAAGCTCGGCCAGCAGCAGGCCGACCTGCGCAAGGAGAAGGAGACGCTGGAGGCGGAATGGCTGGAACTCTACGAGCAACTGGAAGCCTGAGGCCGGCGGCATGAGTCAGCCCGCTCCTGTCACCATCTGGGTGCCCGCACTGCCGCGTTTCGCGCCGGACCACCCGCTGCGGCGCGCGCTGCGCCAGGCCGACCGGCTGCCGGACGGGCAGCGCGGCTACCTGCAAGGGCTGGCCTATTACTTCAGCACCGGCAGCCGCACGCTGCCGGCCGCCGCGCTGCTGCGCCAACATCTGGCCGGCGATGCCGGCGGCGCAACGTGGCTGAGCGCCGACCCGGCCTGGGTGCAGGCCGAGATGAACGGCGCACGCCTGCTCGCGTGCGGCCAGTTCGGCCTCGCGATGGACGAGGCTCAGGCCCTGGCTGCACTGCTGCGTCCGGTGTTCTGCGATGCAGGCATGATGCTTGAGGTGAGCGCTCCCGACCGTTGGCAGGTGCGACTGGCCGACGGCACGCCGGTGCCGGACTTCGCGGCACCCGAACAGGCGCTGGGCGAGGACCTGTACCAGCACCTGCCGCAGGGAGAGGCAGGGCGTCGCTGGCGCATCCTGATCAATGAGCTGCAGGTGCTGTTGCACCAGCATCCGCTCAATGCCGAACGTCGTGCGAAGGGCCTGCCGCCGGTGAACAGCCTGTGGCTGTGGGGTGGCGGGACGCTGCCGGCCTCGGTCACCGCCCGCGTGGCAGGCACGATCGGCGACGATCCGCTGCTGCTCGCGCTGGCCGCGCAGGCCGGCGTCCCGGCTACGCCGCGCTCGATGCCGGCGGTGGCCGATGCCGCGGCCGGGTGTCTGGTCGATCTGCAGGACCTGCCGGTTGGCGAAATCGAACGGGCCTGGTGGCCGGCGCTGCAGGCGGTGCTGGCGCGACGCCCGGTGCAACTGGATTTCGCCAGCGGCGAGCGCTGGTTGCACAAGCCGCTGCACCGCTGGCGATTCTGGCGCCGGTGAGCATGGAGCTGCGCCGACGCGAGGCGAAGGGCTCGCCACAGGGCTGGTCTGCGGAGGTGCATCCGGTACTGCAGGCGGTCTATGCCGCGCGCGGCGTGCTCTCGCCGGACCAGGCCGAACACCGGCTGGCGCGGCTGGCCCCGCCGCAGGCATTGGGCGGTATGGACGCAGCCGTGGCGCTGCTGGTCGAGGCGATCGGCGACCACTGGTCGATCGTCGTCGCCGGCGACTACGACTGCGATGGCGCCACCGGCACCGCGGTCGCCCTGCGTGGCCTGCGCCTGCTCGGCGCTACCGATGTGCGCTACGCGATCCCCAACCGCTTCGTGCACGGCTACGGCCTCAGTGCGGCGCTGGTCGAGTCGCTGCAGCCGATGCCGCAGCTGATCATCACGGTCGACAACGGCGTGGCCAGCGTCGAGGGCGTGGCGGCGGCGAAGGCGCGCGGCATCCGGGTGCTGGTGACCGACCACCACCTGCCCGGCGAACGACTGCCGGACGCCGACGCGATGGTCAATCCGAACCTGCCCGGCGACGGCTTTCCCAGCAAGGCACTGGCCGGCGTCGGGGTGATGTTCTACCTGCTGCTGGCGACCCGCGCGGCGCTGCGCGGGCAGGGCGCGTTCGCCGATGGCGCGGAGCCGGATCTTTCCGTTCTGCTCGACCTGGTCGCGCTGGGTACCGTCGCCGACCTGGTGCCGCTGGACTTCAACAACCGCGTGCTGGTGGAGGCGGGGCTCAAGCGCATCCGTGCCGGGCGTGCCTGCGCCGGCATCACGGCGCTGATCGAGGCCGGCAAGCGCAGTGTGACCACGGTATGCGCCAGCGATCTCGGCTACGTGGTCGGCCCGCGCCTCAACGCCGCTGGTCGGCTGGAAGACATGAGCCTGGGCGTGGAATGCCTGCTCACCGACGACCCGTCACGCGCCCAGCACCTCGCCGCCGGGCTGGACCGGATCAACCGCGAGCGCCGCGACCTGCAGGCATCGATGGTGGCCGAGGCCGAGCTGATGGTCGGCGCGGCCCACGCCACCGATGCGGTAGGCGTGGCCCTGTTCGAGCCGAGCTGGCATGCGGGTGTGGTCGGTCTGGTGGCCTCCAAGCTGAAGGAGCGTCTGCACCGGCCGGTGATCGCCTTTGCGCCGGCCAGCGAGGACGCGACCGGGGTGCTGCGCGGTTCGGCGCGCTCGATCCCCGGTTTCCACATCCGCGACGCACTGGCCGCGATCGACGCGCGCCAGCCTGGCCTGGTCGAGCGCTTCGGCGGCCATGCCATGGCGGCGGGCCTCAGCCTGCGCGCCGGCGATTTCGAACGTTTTGCCACCGCCTTCGATGCGGTGGCGCGCGAATGGCTGGGCGATCGGCCCCTGCAGCCGGTGCTCGACACCGACGGCGAACTCGCGCCGGAGCACCTGCACCTCGACCTGGCGCGACTGCTGCGGCACGCCGCGCCGTGGGGGCAGGCGTTTCCCGAACCGGTGTTCGACAACGTGTTCGAGTGTCCGTCCTGGCGCGTGATGGGCGAAAAGCACCTGCGCCTGGACCTGCGCGATCCGCGCGACGGTCGCACCCACGAGGCGGTGATGTTCGGCGCCTACACCGGTGTGGCCCCGCCGCCGGTGCTGCGCGCTGCCTACGAGCTGTCGGTCAACGACTGGCAGGGCCGCGAGAGCCTGCGCCTGCTGCTGCGGCATATCGAAGCGGTGTGAGGCCACTTCACGCCGCGCCGCTTGCGCCGCGGGGCCAATCGGAGTGCGATGGCGGCATCGTCCCGCAAGGAGTGTCACCCATGATCGAGCAGATCACCGATCTTCCCGCCGGCGTGCTCGGCTTCCGCGCCCGTGGCCAGGTCACCGCCGCCGACTACGAGAACGTGCTGGTGCCGGACGTCGAGGCCGCCTTCGCGATGAACCCCAAGCTGCGCCTGATGTACCACTGCGGCGAGGATTTCACCGGCTTCGACGCCAAGGCCGCCTGGGACGACGCCAAGCTCGGCATGCGTCATTTCAGCGGCTGGGAAAAGGTCGCCCTGGTCACCGACGTGGGCTGGCTGCGGGTGGCGGCGCGGGCGATGGGCTTCGCGGTCCCTGCCGAGTTCCGTCTTTTCACCAATGCCGAATACGCGCAGGCGCGGGACTGGCTGCTGGCGCCCTGAGCGGTATGGCCGTCCGGAAAATAGTTCTTGCACCGCATCAAAAGTCGTGATCTAGTCGGCCCATGACCCCGTCGTTCGCCACCGCCGTCCGCCTCGCCGATGCCCAGCATCGTGCGGCTGCGTGCGTCGCGAACGGCCTGAACAACCGCAATGGCAACAATAATCGCCTCACCGGGCGGGCCATCGCGTAGACACAGGTTTCAGCTCCACGTACGCGAGAAGGCCCGCCCAGTGCGGGCCTTTTCTTTTTACGGCCATGGATGGCCGGTATGCCGGAATTGCAGGAGCAAATTCCGGCGATGGCCATGGATGGCCGGTATGCCGGAAACGCGGGAGCGGTTTCCGGCCGATCCATCAACATTCGAGAGAAGGGGTTTGGCCATGTGTTCGATCTTCGGGATGTTCGACCTGCAGCCGGGTGACGATCTCGCTGCGCTGCGCCGGCAGGCGCTGGAACTGTCGCAGCGCCAGCGCCATCGCGGGCCGGACTGGAGCGGGGTGTACGTCGACGCCGGGGTGATCCTGGTGCACGAACGCCTGGCCATCGTCGATCCGGCCAGTGGTGCGCAGCCGCTGCGCTCGCGTGACGGCGCGCTGGCGCTGGCGGTGAACGGCGAGATCTACAACCACCGCGAGCTGCGCGCGGCCAGCGATTACGACTTCACCACCGGCTCGGACTGCGAGGTGATCAACGCGCTGTACCGCGACCTCGGCGGCGATGCCTTCGTGGCCGATGGCGTGGGCAAGCTCAACGGCATCTTCGCCTTCGCGCTGTGGGACGGCGCCAGCCAGCGCTACGTGATCGCCCGCGACCCGATCGGCGTGTGCCCGCTGTACTGGGGGCACGACGGGGAAGGGCGCCTGTGCGTGGCCTCGGAGATGAAGGCCCTGGTCGGCGTCTGCAACGACGTGGCGGCGTTCCCGCCCGGCCACGTTTACGACAGCGCCACGGGCGAGCTGACCCGCTACTACGTCAAGGGCTGGCGCGACTACGAAGCGACCCGGGGGCAGGGGCCGGACGGCCTGCGCGAGGCGTTCGAGCAGGCCGTGCACCGCCAGCTGATGACCGACGTGCCCTATGGCGTGCTGCTCTCCGGTGGTCTGGACTCCTCGCTGGTGGCGGCCTGTGCCGCCCGTTTCGCCCGCGAGCGCATCGAGGACGACGACCGCTCCGAAGCCTGGTGGCCGCGCCTGCACTCGTTCGCCATCGGCCTCGAAGGCTCGCCCGATCTCGCTGCCGCCCAGGTCGCTGCCGACGCGCTGGGCACGGTGCACCACGGCTTCGTCTATACCTTCTGGGAAGGGCTGGACGCGGTACCCGAGGTGATCCGTCACCTGGAAACCTACGACGTCACCACCATCCGCGCCGCCACGCCGATGTACCTGCTGGCGCGACGGATCAAGGCGATGGGGGTGAAGATGGTGCTCTCCGGCGAAGGCTCGGACGAGCTGTTCGGTGGTTATCTCTACTTCCACAAGGCGCCGTCGGCCGAGGCCTTCCACGAGGAGACCGTACGCAAGCTCGACGCCTTGCACAGCTACGACTGCCTGCGCGCCAACAAGGCGATGATGGCCTGGGGCGTGGAGGCCCGCGTGCCATTCCTGGACCTGGAGTTCATCGACGTGGCGATGGGGCTGGACGCCGCCCACAAGATGGCCGGCGGCGGCAAGATCGAAAAGCACGTGCTGCGTGCTGCCTTCGACGGGGCGCTGCCGAAGGAGATCCTGTGGCGGCAGAAGGAGCAGTTCTCCGATGGCGTCGGTTACGGCTGGATCGACGGGCTGAAGGCACACGCCGAGCAGGAGGTCAGCGACCGCGAGTTCGCCGCGGCGGCCTCGCGCTTCCCGTTCAACACGCCGGCGACCAAGGAAGCGTACTTCTACCGTCGCATTTTCGAGCAGTTCTACCCGGGCGAGGCCTGCGCTGCGACCGTGCCGGGCGGCAAGTCGATCGCCTGCTCGTCGCCGGCGGCGCTGGCCTGGGACCCGGCCTTCGCGGCGATGGCCGATCCGTCGGGTCGGGCCGTACGCGGGGTACACAGCCAGGCGCTGTAGTTCGGGTTCAGTGCAGGTGGTCGTGCAGCAACAGGCAGGTGTGACGCCGCTGGAAGTCGAAGAAGAAATCCATGTCGCGCAGGGCGCCGCTGCCCAGGATGTAGGGCCAGGGAAGGCTGCTGTCGGCGAACACACCGAAGGTCATCGTGATCGGCTGACCGGATACGACCACCTCGGCCGTGGCTTGGCTCATCCGCGCGTGATGCTTCAGCGGGCCGAGGTCCTTGATGCGGATGCGGCGGTTGTAGCTGGTTGCCAGCTCGGCCCGAGCCTGCCCGTTGCCGCTGAGGTAGAACGCGCTGCCGCTGTCCAGCAAGGCAGTCTGAAGCTTGCCGTCGATCGGCAGGGCGACCACCGTGCGCACGGTATTGCCCCACAGGTCGCTGGCGATCAGCAGCGGCTCGCGACATGCCGGGCGGGGTACGTTGTCCCCGTAGGTCTGCAACTGCGTACGTGAGATGCGGAACGCGCCAAGCCCCTCGCCTTGCCCGACGTACCCAGCATCCTGACGCCCAGGCGTCGGGCAGTTTCCTCGTCGAGCACCAGCGGTCCGGCGCCGGTATCCATCACCAGCCGGCTGGTATGTCCATTGGCTTGGACGTCCAGCGCCCCGCGGTTGTCGCGAAGCCGGTGCACGAGCGGGATCGTCGCGCCACCGGCGGGAACGTCGACCTGCATGGGCGGGATGTCGCGATGGGCATCGCCGTATTGCTGCATCTTCCGCAGCGGCCCGGCCGCCACTTTGCCGGCGAACCGGCGGATGATGTCTTCTTCGGCCGCGTCGGCGACCGCCGCGCCACGGGCGAGCCGGAGGTTGCCGTTGTCGAACTGGGCGCAGAACAGCGCCATGTCCGGCCGACTGTCCCGCAGTGCCCGCTCGCACACCTGCGCATCGATGCTCAATGCGGAGAGATTGAAGTGGATGCGTTCCAGCGCCATCGCGGCCAGCGCCCGCGACACGTCGTCAGGAGGATGACGATACAGCTCGGCCATGGCCGGCACATCGCCATGGGCAGTGGCTTGCCTTACCACCTGTTCCAACGAAGGGGCCCCCGATCCGCTGGCCGGCACGGCGATCAGTGCCAGCAGGGCGGCGCGGGCCTTTCGGATCGTCTTCCCAGACATGCCGCGCCAGTCCCGGTCGTATGGCCGGGCGAGTATACGGGCGACCGCCGCCGCCCCCCGCCAGCGGTGGCGTGAACGGGCGCTCAAGATCCGCCGGCCGCCTGTAGGCATTCGCCGCACGAACTGGTTGGCACGGTGGTGCGGTCCTTCCGGCAAGACGCTTCGATGGTCCAACGCTTCAGCCTCCAAGCCGTGCTCGATCGCCTACAGCACGCTACCGATGCGCCGGGGCGACTGACCGTGCAGCGATTGATGGACGCGATCGGGCAGCGATCGTTCGGCGCGGTGCTGCTGCTGCCGGCGCTGATCCTGCTCTCTCCGATCTAGGCCGTTCCAGGCATTCCCACCGCGATGGGCCTCTTTGTCGTCCTGGTGTGCGGACAGTTGCTGCTGCACCGTCGAACGCTGTGGCTACCCCGCTGGATCCTGCGCCGCGCGGTGCCCAAGCGACGTTGGCCACACGCCCTGCGATTGCTGCGCCCGGTGGCGCACGGCGCGGACTGGCTGTTGCGACCGCGACTGGCATGGCTGGTCAGTGGCTGGCGGGTCAGTGTGATCGCGCTGGTCTGCCTGCTGCTGGCGCTATGCACCACTCCGCTGGAAATGCTGCCCGGGGCGAACACCACCACCGGCGCAGCGCTGACCGCGTTCGCGCTGGCACTGACGGCGCGCGACGGACTGCTCGTCATTGTCGGCATGCTGGCCTGTGGGCTGCTGGTGACCATGGTGGTCTGGCTGGTCTTTTGACGCTCCGCGCCGCCGCGCCAGGCAGGGGATTTGTTACCATGGGCAGCTATTCCTCATACCGCCCGGTTCCCGGGCGCCTCCCAGCAAGAGACATCATGATCGAGACCAATCCGATCCTTGCGCAGATTGCGGACCTGAGCGGCCGCATCGAGTCGCTTAGGGGGTATCTTTGACTACCCGACCAAGCGCGAGCGCCTGGAAGAAGTAACCCGCGAGCTGGAAAATCCCAACGTCTGGGACGATCCGACCCGTGCGCAGGAACTGGGCCGCGAGCGCGCCCGCCTGGACACCGTCGTCAACGGCATCGACCGGCTTACCGCCGGCCTCACCGACGCGCGCGAACTGCTGGAAATGGCCGCTGCCGATGGCGACGACGACACCGTGGCCGCGGTGCAGGGCGACGTCGCCAAGCTCGACATCGAGGTGAACAAGCTGGAGTTCCAGCGCATGTTCGCCGGCAAGATGGATTCGGCCAACGCCTATGTCGATATCCAGGCCGGTGCCGGTGGCACCGAGGCGCAGGACTGGGCCGAGATGCTGCTGCGCATGTACCTGCGCTGGTGCGAGTCGCGCGGCTGGAAGACCGAGTTGATGGAGGCCTCCGGCGGCGACGTGGCCGGCATCAAGTCCGCCACCTTCCGCGTCGAGGGCGACTACGCCTACGGCTGGCTGAAGACCGAGACCGGCGTGCACCGGCTGGTGCGCAAGAGCCCATTCGACTCGGACAACCGCCGCCACACCAGCTTCACCTCGGTGTTCGTGTCGCCGGAAGTCGACGACAACATCGAGATCAACATCAACCCGGCCGACCTGAAGACCGACGTCTACCGCTCGTCCGGCGCCGGTGGCCAGCACGTCAACAAGACCGAGTCCGCGGTGCGCATCACCCACGTGCCCTCGGGCATCGTGGTGGCCTGCCAGACCGGCCGCAGCCAGCACGCCAACCGCGACACCGCGATGAAGATGCTGGCGGCCAAGCTGTACGAACTGGAAGTGCAGAAGCGCAACGCCGAGAAGGACGCGGTGGAAGCGACCAAGTCCGACATCGGCTGGGGTAGCCAGATCCGCAACTACGTGCTCGACCAGAGCCGCATCAAGGACCTGCGCACCGGCATCGAGCGCTCGGATACCCAGAAAGTGCTCGACGGCGACCTGGACGAATTCGTCGAGGCCAGCCTGAAGGCCGGCCTGGAGGTCGGCGCCAAGCGCGCTGACGCCTGATCCGGGGCCGTTTTGTCCGTTCTAACCTGCGAGGAGACATCCATGAAGCGTGGAACGTTCCTTTCGTTGTCGGTCGCCGCACTGTTTGTTTGCGCCGGCATGGCCCATGCCCAGCCGCAGTCGGCCGGGCAGGACATCAAGCGCGACACCAAGGCCGCTGGCCATGACATCGCCGATGGTGCGCGCGACGTCGGCCATGCTACCCGCGACGTGGCGGTCAAGGTCGGCCACGGCGCCCGCGACGCCGGCCGCGGTATTGGCAAGGGCGCGCGCGAAGGTTGGGATGCCACCAAGAAGGGCTTCAAGGAAGTGTTCCACAAGGGCGGCTGAGCCAGCCGCCGCCCACCAACGATCCAACTGACCGGCACCTGCCAGCGCAGGCATGCCACCCGCCACGGAATCTGCAATGAGCGAAACCCCCGAGAACCCGCCCGTCGACGAGAACAAGCTGATCGCCGAGCGCCGCGAGAAACTCAAGGCGCTGCGCGGGCAGGGCATCGCGTTCCCGAACGATTTCACCGTGGACAGCTTCGCTGGCGACCTCAAGACCGAGTTCGCCGATGCCGCGCGCTGGACCGCCGAGGCCATCGACGCCGCGGCGCGTCGGGTCAAGGTGGCCGGTCGCATCGTGCTCAAGCGCGTGCAGGGCAAGGTCAGCTTCGTGCAGATGCAGGACATGACCGGCCGTATCCAGTTGTTCATCCATGCCGGCACCGTGGGCGACGTGTACGAGGACTTCAAGGGCTGGGACATGGGCGACATCGTCGGCGCCGAAGGCGTGGTGATGCGCACCAAGACCGGCGAGCTGTCGGTGAAGGTCGAGCAGCTACGCCTGCTGACCAAGAGCCTGCGGCCGTTGCCGGACAAGCATCACGGCATGGCCGACGTGGAGCAGCGCTACCGCCAGCGCTACGTCGACCTGATCGTCACCGAGGAAGCGCGCCGCACCTTCCAGCAGCGCTCGCGCATCATCGGGCACATCCGCCAGTGGCTGGAGGCCGAGCCGCGCCGCTTCATGGAAGTGGAGACGCCGATGATGCACGTCATCCCCGGCGGCGCCACCGCGCGTCCGTTCATCACCCACCACAACGCGCTGGACATGGACCTCTACCTGCGCGTGGCGCCGGAGCTGTACCTGAAGCGCCTGGTGGTCGGCGGCTTCGACCGGGTCTACGAGATCAACCGCAACTTCCGCAACGAGGGCGTGTCGACCCGGCACAACCCCGAGTTCACCATGCTCGAGCTGTACCAGGCCTACGCCACCTACAACGAGATCATGGATCTCACCGAGAACCTGATCCGCGATACCGCGCAGCAGGTGATCGGCAGCACCGAGCTGCACTGGGACGGCGCGAGCATCGACGTCGGCCCGGCGTTCCGTCGCTGGACGATGGAAGACGCGGTGCTCGAGCACAACCCGGAGATCAAGCGCGACGAGCTGCGCGACCGCGCGGCGATGGCGGCGCATGCCAAGCGCCTGGGCGTGCAGGTCAAGGACGGCTACGGCTGGGGCAAGCTGCTGCTGGAGATCTTCGAGAAGACGGTGGAGCACACGCTGATCCAGCCGACCTTCATCACCCAGCATCCGGTCGAGGTCTCGCCGCTGGCGCGTGAGAACGACGCCGACAAGGGCATCACCGACCGTTTCGAGCTGTTCGTCAACGGCAAGGAGATCGCCAACGGCTTCTCCGAGTTGAACGACCCGGAAGACCAGGCCGCGCGCTTCCAGGCCCAGGTCGACGCCAAGGACGCCGGCGACGACGAGGCGATGCACTTCGATGCCGACTACATCCGCGCGCTGGAAGTGGGCCTGCCGCCGACCGGCGGCCTCGGCATCGGCATCGACCGACTGGTGATGCTGCTCACCGACGCGTCCTCGATCCGCGACGTGCTGCTGTTCCCGTACATGCGTCCGGAAGCCTGATCGGCCGGGCCAGGTCGCGCACAGGGTGCGCTCCTACGGGTGGCTCGCCATTCATGTAGGAGCCCACCCTGTGGGCGACCTCTCGAACAAGCAGGGTCGCGCACAGGGTGCGCTCCTACGGGTCGCTCGCCGTCCATGTAGGAGCCCACCCTGTGGGCGACCTCTCGAACCGGCAGGATCGCGCACAGGGTGCGCTCCTACGGGTGGCTCGCCATTCATGTAGGAGCCCACCCTGTGGGCGACCTCTCGAACCGGCAGGATCGCGCACACGGTGC
>JABLTH010081289.1_pt1 | contig 21778 bp, 22 predicted proteins | sample 7875711 | NCBI WGS metagenome assembly JABLTH01 (sample SAMN14941262, study PRJNA633318) | bioreactor metagenome | isolation source: bioreactor | place: China | collected 2019-03-05 | reverse complement strand
GGGCGGCGCGGGGACCTGGTCGTGGGTGTCAAGGTCGAGATTCCGCGGAAGCTGACGCAGAAGCAGGAGAAGCTGCTGCGGGATTTCGCGGAGACCGAGGACAAGGCCGTGCTCCCCGAGAGCCACGGCTTCATGGACAAGGTCAAGGACTTCTTCGGCGGCTGACGCCGAGATGGGTCGGGTGCAGCATGACCGCATGGTGGAAAGACAAGGGCCGCGGCGGCCGGGCGGACGAGCCGGACCAGAATGCGCCGGGTGAACAGGTGAACGAGCACGAATCTCAACCAGAGGCGGAGCACGAGGGCTGCGGCGGCGGCGCGGGCGGCCCGGGCGCCGAGCCCGAGGACGGATGCAGCGGCGATGCGGTGGACGTCAAGCTCGCGGAGCTGGAGGGCAAGCTCGCCGAGGCCGAGGCCGCGCGCCTCAGGGCGCTGGCGGATTTCCAGAACTACCAGCGTCGCGCGCTGGCCAACGAGCAGGAGGCGAAGGTCCAGGGTCGCACCGGCGTCGTGCAGAGTCTCTTGTCGCTGCTGGACCACTTCGACATCGCCCTGTCCCAGGACCACGCCAACGCGACCGCCGAGCAGATCCTGGGCGGCGTGAGGATGATCCGGGAAGAGTTCATCCGCGTGCTTCAGGCCCAGGGCGTGGGGCTGATCAATCCGGTTCGCGGCGATGAGTTCACGCCCGGCCGGCACGAGGCGATCATGCAGCAGTCCGCGGAGGGCGTGCCCAGCGGGCATGTCGTGTCGATGTTCCAGATGGGCTACACGCTGGGCGACCGGGTCGTCAGGCCGGCGAAGGTTTCGGTCGCGCCGTAGCCGCCGACCCTGGACGTGGCCACGCACACGCTCGATGAGCACCAGATTCCATGGCCTGTGCATTCCATCAGGACAGAACCCGAGGGACCAGACGATCGGCGCCGGCGTTCATGCCGCTGATGGATGCGTGAGAGACCGAGCGACGCGAGCCGCGCCGACCGAGGACTTGCCGGAGAGACAGACCATGCCCACCTACGACTATCGTTGCAAGGCCTGCAACCACGAGTTTGAGCTGTTTCAGTCGATGAGCGACCCGGTCAAGAAGAAGTGTCCGTCGTGCGGCAAGAGCGCGCTCGAACGCCTGATCGGCACCGGCGCGGCTCTGGTCTTCAAGGGATCGGGGTTCTACCAGACTGACTATCGCTCCGAATCGTACAAGCAGGCCGCCAAAGCCGAGAGCGCCGGAGGCGGGTCCGACGGCGGCGCCAAGGGCGCGGGCGAGTCCAAGGGCGGCTCAAAGTCAGAGGGATCAGACTCCAAGCCCGTGGCCTCCAAGCAGGAGGCCGGCGCGGCGGCTCCGAGCACGCCCCCGTCGGCCAAGGCGGAACCTTCCAAGCCCGCCGCAAAGACCCGCTCGGGTTCCGATGCCTCGCGTGCCAAGTCAAGAAACTAGCGGGGAGAGCGCGATGGGAATCAAGGGGCACGGCATCGACATCGTGGAGATCGCGCGCGTCTCCGAGATGCTCGCGTCGCATCCCGAGCGATTTGTCGCCAAGTGCTTCACGCGGGATGAGGCGGCGTACGCCCAGGCCGGCGCGAATCGCGTCGAACGATTCGCGGCCCGATTCGCCGCCAAGGAAGCGGCTCTCAAAGCGCTCGGCACGGGCTGGCGCGATGGCATCGCGTGGACAGACATCGAGGTCGTCACGCAGCCCTCGGGCCGCCCCACGCTCCGCGTTTCAGGCGAAGCCGCCCGTCTCGCGGCGGGGGCGGGCATCACGCGCTGGCACGTCTCGCTCAGCCACACCCCGTCGCACGCTATCGCGTCGGTGATCGCGGAGAGCGAGTGACGCGTCGCCGCCAGATCCGACGGCCCGGCGATCGACCGATCGTGCCGATGTGCGACCGCCGACTTCATGGCCTGATTTGGCGGGTGATCTCGTTCTTTGTGCGTTCCTCGAACGGTACCGGCGAAGCGACCTGTACACGACGGACATTACCTTCGACGAGTCGGGCAACATCACGCGGCAGGTGGACAACCTGCAAAGGAACTACGGAGGCGGCAGCAACCCCGGGGTCTTCGACGCGTCGTACACGATCGATAGCCGGAACCGGCTGACGCGGACGCAGGAGGGGCACTGGAACGGGTCCAGCATCTCGACCTTGTGGCGGGACCAGCAGTGGACACTCAGCCAGACGGGGAACTGGGCGAGGGACAAGGAGGACCTGAATGGCGACGGGGACTTCACGGACACGGGCGAGGTGGACGACACCCGCACGCACAACGCTGCCAACGAGCTTCTGACCCGGGACACGGACAGCAACAGCAGCGTGAACTACACCCTGACGCACGACGCGGTGGGGAATTTGACCGACGACGGCAAAGACTACTCGTACGTCTCCGACGCCTTTGGTAGACTCAGGACGGTGAAGAACCGAGGGAACTCCGCCGTGGTCGCCACCTGTTCCAGGGTTGTTGCTAACTGCTTCCTCGTTTGCGCACGTTGACCCAATGCTCGTGTCGAGTCGGTGCAGAGTCGGGGGTCATCGCCTCGTCATGGTGAGTGCGATTGCTGGCGAGATCGACGCGAAGTTCTCGCGGCGCTCGCGGAGGCTCCGCGCGTCCTTCGCGTTCGTCGCTCGATCGTGATACGCCGCATGACGTGTTCTCGTTCGATAATCTGGGGGCATGGATTACAAGGCGCACACGCTTGAAGGTCGAGAACGATCGGAGTGGGAGCCGCTCGAGGACCATCTTCTCGAAGTTGCCCGACGGATCGGCGACCATGACGGTTCGGGGGGCTTTGCCGCGGCATTCGACGCATGCGACATCGGTCGACTTGCCGGCTTGTGGCACGATCTCGGGAAATACAGCACGGCCTTCCAAACGATGCTCAATCGATCGCACGCGGGACAAGGGCATGACAGGGTCGATCATTCGACGGCGGGCGCTCTCCATGCGATTGAATCGCTCCGAACAAAGAAGGAGATGAAGGACGCGGCGCTCGCCCTGGCCTTTGTGATCGCGGGCCATCACGCGGGGCTGGCGGACCTGGGAACGAGCAACAGCGTGGATGAATCAACCTTGTTGCGACGACTGAAATCGCCGCCCCCGGAGTGCCAGGACGCTCGATCTCATGCGCCGGAGTGGCTCAGGATCGAGACGCTCCGCCATGTTCCTCGCCAACTCTGCCACGACACCCAGGCGACCCCGATTCGTCGGTCGATGTTCATTCGCATGTTATTCTCCGCTCTGATCGACGCGGATCGGCTCGCGACCGAGCGGGCCGTCAACCCCGAAACGAGCAGCCTAAGACCAACAGTTCATCCGCGCATTGCAGACTTGCGGGCCGCGCTGGATACGTATTTGGAATCGAGAGTCGATCGCACCCAACCACTTTCTTCGATCAATCGGATTCGAGCGGGGCTTCTCGCGGACTGCCGATCCGCGGCGGCGAAACCCCCCGGACTGTTCACGTTGACCGCACCCACCGGGAGCGGCAAGACCCTGAGCTCGATGGCGTTTGCACTCGCGCACGCCGAAACGCACGGTCTGGAGCGGGTTATCTATGCGCTGCCCTTCACCAGCGTGACCGAGCAGAACGCGGGTGTCTTCCGCAACGTATTTGCATCGATCGGCCCCGACGTGGTGCTGGAGCACCACTCCGCATACGACGCCGAGCGGGCGCAAGATCCCGCGAGCCGCGGCGCCCGCGCGCAGGACGAGACGATGTCGCCGGGCGAGCGTCGGCGTCAGCTTGCGGTCGAAAACTGGGACTCGCGCGTGGTCGTCACGACCAACGTGCAATTGTTGGAATCGCTCTTCGCGTCGGAGACCAAGCGGTGTCGCAAGCTCCACCGGATCGCGCGCAGCGTGATCATCCTGGACGAGGCCCAGTCGCTTCCCGCTGAACTCCTGCGCCCGACGCTGGCCGCCATTCATGAACTGGTGGCGATGTACGGCGTCACGGTGGTGCTGTGCAGCGCCACGATGCCGGCCGTCATGCGTCGATCCGAGTTTCCGATCGGGCTCGATCCCGCCGCGGTCACCGAGATTGTCCCCGATCGAGTTGAACTCGCCGCCACGATGCGACGCGTTCGCGTGCGCGTAACGGGATTGCTTTCGGATGAGGAAGTGGCCGCGCAAGTGGCTGGGCACGAGCAGACCTTGCTGGTGCTGAACACACGCCCGCACGCAGCACGGGTCTTCGGTCTGGTGAAGAACCGGGCTTCGGACGTGCTGCACCTGAGCGCCTCGATGTGCCCCGCGCATCGGGCCGACCGGGTTAAGGAGATCAAGCAGAGGTTGCGAGACGGACTTCCGTGCCGCGTGGTGAGCACACAGGTTGTCGAGGCGGGCATCGATATTGACTTTCCTCGTGTGTTTCGCGCGATGGCGGGGCTTGATTCGATCGTGCAGGCCGCGGGACGCTGCAATCGAGAGGGCAAGTTCCCCAGCGGCGAGGTTGTGGTGTTCGAGACGGACGAGCAGCCGACCGGGGATATCGGCATCGCCGCCGCCAGCACCCGCGAGGTGCTCGGGCACGAACCGGGCCAGCCCGCCCCCGATCCTCTCGACCTGGCAACGATCGAGCATTATTTTCGACAGCATTATTGGTCGAAGGGCCCCCCCGAACCGGGGTGGGATGGAAGGGTTGGGCCGGACGGAAGGCGCTGCGGTATCACCAAGATGTTGGAAGACTTGAACTTTGCCTCCGCGAGCGGGCAGTATCGGATCATCGAAGAGGGATTGATCGGAATCGTCGTGCCGTATGGCAGGGAAGGCGTGCTGATATGTGAAGAGGTCGATCGCTCGCACTTGCTGAGCGGCGCCGAACAACGTAATACGCGCCGTCGAGCGCAGCGATATACTGTGGGCGTGCGCCCGTGGCAGCTCAGAACGCTGTTGGAATCGGTGTTGTGCCATGAGACGGAATCGGGCATGTTCGTTCTCGGCAGCGAAGCCTACGACGAACATGTCGGCCTTCGCATCGACGCGCAGGCCGATCCAACGCGATCGATGGTGTGACAGACCGCGGATGCCGTGAGAGGAGGCTGGAATGAGCTTTGGAATCGCGCTCCGTGTGTGGGCTCCGATGGCGTGCTTCACGCGCCCGGAAATGAAGGCCGAGCGAGTCTCGTACGACGCGATCACGCCCTCCGCGGCCCGCGGCGTGTTGGAAGCGATCTACTGGAAGCCGCAGATTCGCTGGATTATCGACCGCATCCATGTCATGCGTCCCATCCGATTCGCGTCACTTCGGCGGAACGAGGTCGGCGGCAAGATCCCCGCCGGTGCGGTTGAAGCCGCGATGAAAACCGGATCAGGAGCACTGGGCCTCCTCGTGGACGAAGATCGACAGCAACGTGCGGCGACGATCCTGCGCGACGTGGAGTATGTGATCGAAGCACACTTCGACGTGCTGGATGCGTCCGATTCGGACGGGCGGAAACTCGACAAGAACCAGGCCGCTGCCAAGCACCTCGATCAGTTCAACCGGCGGGCCCGGGCCGGGCAGTGCTTCCAGCGTCCCTATCTGGGCTGCCGCGAGTTTGCCTGTGACTTTGAGCTTGCCGAAGATGGCCCGTGGCGTCCGCGCGAAACCACGGCGGGCGACGCGTTCTACGGGACCGACGCCGCGACGCGCGATCTGGGGTTCATGCTTCACGACATGGAGTTTGTCCCCGACCCCAAGGGAAACGTGATCGAGGGATCGAAGGGAGAGCGGGTCACGCCGACCGCGAAGTTCTTCCGCGCGGAGATGGTCCGGGGCGTGATCAAGGTGCCGCCACCCGACTGTGAGGAGCTGCGCCGATGATCATCCCCGCGTTGGTGAAGCTGTACGACGACCTGGCGGCGTCCGGCGGCGAGAATGTGGCGCCCAAGGGGTACAGCGAGCAGAAGATCGCCTTCGAGATCGTGCTGAACAAGAACGGCACGCTCCACGACATCCAGCCGGTATCGATGACGGTAACGCGCGAGTTCACCAAGAAGATCAAGGGCGAGTCGGTGACGCAAACCAAGTCGGAGGAGAAGCCCAAGCCGGTGCTGGTGCCGGGCATGGGGAACGAATCCGGTACTGGGTTGAATCCCAAGTTTCTCTGGGGTAATGCCACATATCTGCTGGCAAGACCGCCGAAAGACAAGCCTGCCAAATGGGCGCGCGATCGTGCAGCAGCATTCAAGGCACGACACCTTGCGATCGAATCCGCGATAGACGACGATGGATTCCGGGCCCTTTGCCGATGGCTGCGCTCGACAGACACAAATGACTTGGCAAAGATCGAGATTGATGGGGCACTCTTGAAGCACGTTGGTGTGTTCTCACTCCGAGGAGAGGTTGGCCAGGATCGCTACCTGCACGATCGCAAGGAGGCGAAACTCTGGTGGGCAGAGCATGGCGATGCATGGAATCCAAGCAAGTCAAAGAAGAATGCCGAGGCACGAGTTGTGGCTCCCTCCTTGGTCGATGGTCGTAGCGTCACCATCGCACGACTTCACGAGCCGATGATCTCGGGCGTGGGCAAAGACTCGGCCGCGCTGGTTTCATTCAACAAACCTGCATTCAAGTCCTACGGAAAAGAGCAAGGCTCGAACGCTCCGGTCGGCGTCGAGGATGCGATTAAGTACTGCAAGGCGCTCAACCGTCTGACCACCGACGATCGGCATCGCGTGCGAATCGCGGGCGACACCTATGTGTTCTGGTCGGAAGGCCGTCGATCGGCGGTCGAGGGCTTCTTCACGGGGTTGTTCGACGATCGCTCTTCATCCAAGGAAATGAGCCACGAAGATCTCCGCGAGATCCTTCGCCGCGTCAGGCAGGGGCTGCCCATCGAGGAGTTCGGCGAGCCTTCCACTCCGTTCTATGTGCTCGGGCTGTCGCCCGCCAAGTCGCGGCACAGCGTCCGGATGTGGCTGGTATCGAGCGTCGGCGAGATCGCGTCTCGGTTGGCGGCCCACTGGAACGCCCTGGACATGGAGCCCCGCGACGAACGCAGCGATTCCATGCTGAGCGTGGCACGTATCGTGGGCGAAACCGCGCCGCCGAAGGGTGGCTTCCCGGACGGCGGGCGCGTCAATCCGACACTGGCGGCCGAGGTGACGCGTGCGATCCTGCTGGGTTTGGCGTACCCCCGGTCGCTCTTGGCCGGCGTGATCGACCGAGCCCGGATCGAGGGGCTCGCCGACTCCCAATCCCGCAACGACTATCGCGACGCGCAGCACCGACGTTGTGCCGTCATCCGTGCCTGCCTGACCCGCAACCATTCCATGGAGGTTCCCGTGGCTCTCGACCTTGAACGCACCGACCCGCCGTATCTGCTCGGCCGACTCTTTGCGGTGCTCGAACGCATCCAGGAGAACGCGTTGGGGCAGATCAATCGAACAATCAAGGATTCCTATTACGGGAGCGGCAGCGCCACGCCTGCGGCGATCTTCCCCCGGCTCATCTCGCTCTCACGCCACCATCTCAACAAGATCGAGAGCCCCGGCCAGCGCACGCTGCGCGAGAAAGAACTCGGCGGCATCATGGACGGACTGTCGCGGTTCCCCGGCACGCTCGGCATGGAGGCCCAGGGCCTCTTCGCCATCGGGTACTACCACCAGCGTCAGTCGTATTTCAAGACCAAGCCCGAAACCGAACAGAACTGAATGGAGGAGTTTCCCATGCCAAAGACCGCCGCCCCCACCGCCATCGCCAACCGCTACGACATCGTGTATTTCTTCGACGTCGCCGACGGCAATCCCAACGGAGACCCCGACGCGGGGAACCTGCCGCGGATCGACCCCGAGACCCAGCACGGGCTGGTAACCGACGTCTGCCTGAAGCGCAAGATCCGCAACTACGTCGCGCTGAAGCACAAGGGCGCGCCGCCGCACGAGATCTATGTGCGCGAGAAAGCTGTGCTCAACGATATGCACGCCCGTGCGTACAAAAAGTACGATCTCAAGTCGGTACCGAAGAAGCTCCCTGAAGACGCAGAGAAGGCCCGAGCTCTGACCGCGTGGATGTGCGAGAACTTCTTCGACATCCGCGCCTTCGGCGCCGTCATGACCACCGAAGTCAACTGCGGGCAGGTCCGCGGCCCGGTCCAGCTTGCCATCGCCCGCAGCGTCCACCCAATCTTCACCCAGGAGCACAGTGTGACCCGCTGCGCGGTCACCACCGAGCGCGAGTCCATCGCCCAGGACGGCGGCAACCGCACCATGGGGCGCAAGTTCTCACTCCCCTACGCCCTCTACCGCACCAACATCTTCATCAACCCCATGCTCGCCGACCCGGAACGTAACGGCACGGGCTTCTCGGACGACGATCTGGCGCTCGTCAAGGAATCGCTCCTCAACATGTTCGACCACGACCGCTCCGCAGCCCGCGGCACGATGTCGCCCGTGGCGATCTGCGCGTTCAAGCACGAAAACCCCATGGGGAACGCACGCGCCGACCAGTTGTTCTCTCGCGTCACCTGCAAAGCCAAGGATGGTGTCGCGGCATCCCCGGCGGACGCTGCCGACGGCAAACGCCCGCCACGCAGCAAGGACGACTTCGTCATCGACTGCGGCGGTGACAAGGGTCTCCCCGCCGGCGTCACACTGGAGCGATGGCTGTAGAAAATCTCGGTCGGCACGCGTTTGAGTTGGGCAGCCCGCCGTCCGCTGGAGGCGCCGCGATGCTCTCCCCCATCCCCATCTCCGCGCTCCAACACTACATCTTCTGCCCGAGGCAGTGCGCCCTGATCCACATCGAGGGGCTTTGGGCCGAGAATCGCCTCACCGTCGAAGGACGCACGCTGCACCGCAAGGCCCACGCCGAGAAAGTCGGCCCGCGCGGCGGCGGGCGAGCCGAGTCGCGCCCCTCAAAGACGGTTCCTCGTGACCGCCGTATTCGCACCGTCCGCGGCTTGCTCCTCTGCAGCGAGGTCCTCGGACTCGTGGGCCAGGCCGACGTTGTCGAGTTTCATGTTCCGTCAGACGCCGAACTCGCGCCCGACGAGCAAAGCACTCCCTCGCCTGCGAGGGCCGGGAGATCGTCTTCGCCGCCGTGTTCCGCGGTTCCCACCGTGCCGTTCCCGATCGAATACAAACGCGGGAAGCCCAAACGTCACGACGCCGATCTCGTGCAACTGTGCGCCCAGGCGCTGTGCCTGGAGGACATGCTGCACCTCGCCGAGGGGAGCATCAAGGCCGGTGCGATCTACTACGGCGCGACCAAGCACCGGATGGAGGTCGAGCTCTCTCCCAACCTCCGCGCCCGCACGCGAGCGATCGTCGCCGCGTGTCGGGCGATGATGGAGTCGGGCGTCACACCAAGAGCCAAGCGTGAGCGGAAGTGCTCCCGATGCTCGCTTCTTGATGTCTGCCTGCCCGACGCGACGGCGCCGAGCGTCTCGGCCTCCCGATACCTCGATCGTGCGATTGACTCCAGGTGAAGAAAGCCCCGGACACCTATCGCCCAGCTAAGCGCGAGTGCGCATTCCCATGAAGCACCATCTCAACACCCTGTTTGTCTTCACGCAGGACTCCTACCTCTCCAAGGACGGGATGTCGGTCGCCGTCAAAGTGGAAGGCGAGGTCAAGCTCCGCCTGCCGGTTCACAATCTGGGCGGCATCGTCTGCTTCGGTCGCGTCGGGGCAAGCCCCCGCTTGATGGCGATGTGCGCCGAGCACGCCGTCTCGGTGAGTTTCTGCACCGAGCACGGGCGTTTCCTGGCTCGTGTCGCCGGATTCACGCCGGGGAATGTCCTGCTGCGAAGAGAGCAGTACCGCTGGGCCGACTGCCCGTCCCGATCCGCCGAAGTTGTGCGCTCGATCCTCCTGGGGAAGATCGCCAACAGCCGTGTCGTGCTTCTTCGGGGCGCTCGGGACACGCCCAACCCCGAATCCGCTCACCGCCTCGCCGACGCCTCCAACCTTCTCGCCGGGTCGATCCAGTCCATTCGTTCGGCAGCAACCGTCGACCAGATGCGCGGCATGGAGGGCGACGCGGCGAATTCATACTTCGGCGTTTTCAATGACCTCCTGATCGACGCGGGAGACGAGTTCCGATTCGCGGGCCGCTCGCGACGCCCGCCGCTCGATCGCGTCAATGCCCTGCTCTCGTTCCTGTACGCCATGCTCGCCCACGACCTCCGGGCCGCCTGCGAATCGTGCGGGTTCGACTCCGCCGTCGGGTTCCTGCACGTCGACCGCTCCGGTCGGCCGGGCTTGGCCCTGGACCTCACCGAGGAATTCCGCGCGTTCCTGCCGGACCGGGTCGCGATCTCGATGATCAATATGGGACAGGTCAGGGCCGATGGCTTTGTCGTCACCGAATCAGGAGCGGTTGAAATGACCGAGACCACGCGCAGAGACGTCGTGGCGGCCTACCAGCGGCGCAAGCAAGAAACGACCACCCACCCATTCCTGGGAGAAAAGACAACCATCGGGCTGCTCCCCTATCTCCAAGCCAGATTGCTCGCCCGATTCATCCGCGGCGATCTCGACGCCTATCCGCCGTTCTTGATCAAGTAGCCTCGTGGAGGAGCAACACGCCTCGCCCAGGCCGAAGGAGGAACCGCATGTACGTTCTCGTGACCTACGATGTGGCGACCTCGGATGCGCCGGGACGAAAACGCCTTCGGGCGGTCGCACGAGCGTGCCAGGACTTCGGCCAGCGCGTCCAGAACTCCGTGTTCGAGTGCAAGGTCGACCCTGCCGAATTTGCCGAACTCAAAGCTCGCCTGCTGAACCTGCACGATCCCAAGTCGGATAGCATTCGCTTCTACCTGCTCGGCGACAACTGGCAGCGCCGCGTCGAGCACCACGGCGCCAAGCCCGCGTTTGACATCGACGGCCCACTGATCGCGTAGGTTCGGTAGGAGGGTACCATCTTGATTCTTCCGGAGTTTTAGGGATTTCAGAGGACTTCCGGGGACTTCAGGACGGAGGCCTGACCATTCGTAAGCGAAGCCTGGAGCGAGGAGTCTTCGACAAGCGACACACCCGACAGGCCAGCCCAAGCACCTTGCAGCCCGCAGCCTGCTCTAGGGCCCCCGATAGACGCCGAGCACGGGTGTACCCGCGAAAGTCCGTTGATTGTCTATCTTGGAGGTCCCGGCGCGGAGGCGCGAAACCGCCGTGGATTGGAAGCTGCTCCGATCATGGCCGCCCCCTCACGAGTCCCGGGGCGGAGTGTTCCCGCGAACATGAAGCGCTCGGCAAAGCGACGGAAGGTTCGCGGGATGCGCAAGTGTTTCTTTGACAAGTGAATACACAAAAACACGCAAGCGAGGGGCGGCGTCACCACGGTCTGAGGGCCAGGATCGCGGAACGCGGCTCGCAAGCGACGGCATGTCCTAGACTTGGCAATCGAACGGTCGCCCCTCACGCAGGGGCGCGGATTGAAACACGCGGAAGAATAATCCTCGCCCCGATATCCCTGTCGCCCCTCACGCAGGGGCGCGGATTGAAACCGCCGCTTGCGTCGGTCAAAGACTTGGCGATCACGTCGCCCCTCACGCAGGGGCGCGGATTGAAACGCCTCGCTGCGCTCGGCATTGCCCTCGCTGCTCGTCGCCCCTCACGCAGGGGCGCGGATTGAAACGACAAGGAAGAGATGACGACGTTCGTGAAGCTCGTCGCCCCTCACGCAGGGGCGCGGATTGAAACCACTTGATGATCTTGTCGGAGTTGCGGCTGTCGTGTCGCCCCTCACGCAGGGGCGCGGATTGAAACCTTGCCATCGGCAAGGTCGAGGGCGCGAAGGACGTCGCCCCTCACGCAGGGGCGCGGATTGAAACTCTCAGCCGTCGCGAACCCGCAGTACCACCCGGGCGTCGCCCCTCACGCAGGGGCGCGGATTGAAACTCCTTCTCGCTGATGTTGTCGCCAGGCACCCACGTCGCCCCTCACGCAGGATCCGTGTTCCCCCGCCGCGTCGGGTCGCCCCTCACGCAGGGGCGCGGATTGAAACCCCGTGATGACGTTCCACCGTCGATCGTCTCGGGTCGCCCCTCACGCAGGGGCGCGGATTGAAACGAAGTCAGCGCGGTCGCCTGGCCGGCGTACGTCGTCGCCCCTCACGCAGGGGCGCGGATTGAAACGAGGGCGTGCTGTTCTTTTGCACGATCGGGACGGTCGCCCCTCACGCAGGGGCGCGGATTGAAACACCGCGGCCATGCAGTCACGGAGATGCCCCCGGGTCGCCCCTCACGCAGGGGCGCGGATTGAAACAGCGACCGAAGGAAGTGATCGACGGAGAGCTGCGTCGCCCCTCACGCAGGGGCGCGGATTGAAACATCTCTTCCCCGATATCTCCTCGCGGGCGCTCGCGTCGCCCCTCACGCAGGGGCGCGGATTGAAACGTTTCGCACCTCGATCGGACGAATCCACGCGGTCGTCGCCCCTCACGCAGGGGCGCGGATTGAAACCCGACGGAGGACGAGGAGGGAGAGATCGTCGAGTCGCCCCTCACGCAGGGGCGCGGATTGAAACGGTAATCAAGGCGATCGAGAAATACCGCCTGAGCAAGTCGCCCCTCACGCAGGGGCGCGGATTGAAACTTGATGACCGCCTGGCCTTTGGCGGCGGTGGTGGAGTCGCCCCTCACGCAGGGGCGCGGATTGAAACGCCCGGTTCGCACATCGCCCTGGTAGCTCCCAACGGTCGCCCCTCACGCAGGGGCGCGGATTGAAACGGCGAAAGAAGGAAAGAAGTCGCCGGGGTGGAACGTCGCCCCTCACGCAGGGGCGCGGATTGAAACGCACAAGGACAACCCGGCCTATTGGGATGCCAAGTCGCCCCTCACGCAGGGGCGCGGATTGAAACTTCCAGGCGGTACAACTGGGCCGCAACAGCGCCGGTCGCCCCTCACGCAGGGGCGCGGATTGAAACGCCGTCTACGCCGGTTCTGGCGGACGTAATCATCGTCGCCCCTCACGCAGGGGCGCGGATTGAAACGGCCTGGGCCTCGGTGGTGGAGATCGCCGATCCGTCGCCCCTCACGCAGGGGCGCGGATTGAAACACCGGCTGCACCAGCGCCCTCTGCTCGATCGGCTCGTCGCCCCTCACGCAGGGGCGCGGATTGAAACACGAACGGAACTTCGGCCTGAGCCGGGCCGTGAGGTCGCCCCTCACGCAGGGGCGCGGATTGAAACGGCTTCGGTGTCGAACCGAACCCGACGCTCGACGTCGCCCCTCACGCAGGGGCGCGGATTGAAACATCCGTCCCCCGGCGTACCGGCCGCAAGCCCCCGTCGCCCCTCACGCAGGGGCGCGGATTGAAACGTACGAGGGCGCGAGTCGGATGATCGACGACGCGGCTCGCCGTGCCGAACAACATCACGATCCTGTACCTGCCGCCCTATGCGCCGGAACTGAATCCGGTGGAGAACCTGTGGGGGTACCTGCGGGGCGACTCCCTGTGCAATCGCGCGTACGACGGGTACGACCACCTGCTCGACGCGAGCGCCAAAGCCTGGCAACGCCTCACGCCCGAAACCCTCCGATCCGTCTGCCGATGCGGCTACCTCACGCCCGAGTTGGAGCGGTGAATTGGTATGAGGACGCTCTGAGTAGCCTTTGCCAGGCAAATGTCGGTGAGGGGGCTTCCGTCCACAGATTCTCCGCCGGTGGGCAACGAGGTGAAGCGGAGGCCCGGCCTGGTCAATCACCGGAAGATTTGGAGAGAGCACGGTTGAGCGCGTCGAGTCGACTCGCCCCATCCGGAACGAATTGGCCGCGATCGATCGAAGCCTGAAGAAGTGCTTTGGCGCGAGATGCGTTCACAGTCACGATCGCGCGGACACGCCGGATGGCGTCGGCGTCGCTCAGCTTCGCGAGGTTTGAAGCCCCCTGGTTGGCGAGGAACTCATAGACCGTTTCGACAACGCGGCGTTGAAAACTGTTGGCCTCGTCGAGCCGGTACAATTCCTCAACCATCTCGACCGCGGCGGAAGCATCGCGTTCAAATCGATCCAGGTCGCCATTTGAGAGGGCCAGAACGGCTACCGCCGCGCGCGCCAGGGCGAGGTGATTCCCGGCATTGCGCCTGGTTGCCGGTCTTTGCGATAGCGGTTCAAGTCTCGCAATGGCCTCGTTTGCGAGGATGATCGCGGAGATGGGATTGCGATCGATGCGGTCGCGAGCCACACGCTCGAGCACCGTGCCGAGGTCGAGCACCGCATCGTCGGTTGGATGCGGTCCGTTCAGGGCCGATCGCGCGAGCTGAACGACCTCGTCGTAGAGCGCGTCACGTGCCGCGGGCTCCGGCGAAAGATCGGCGGCCATGCTCAGGCAAGACGACGCGTTTTGAAGAATGGCGCCAGCGTATTCGGGGGTCATCGTCGCGAGGGCCCGACGTGTTGCCGCGACCATCTCATCGACCAACGGGCGTTGATCTGCCGGCTGGTCGTAAAACAGGATCAGGTTGAAGAGGTAGAGCGCCAGCGAGCTCTGACGCTGGGCATTCGCGGGGTCCATAGCCGCGAGCTGCCTGCGAATCGCGACCGACTTGAGCATCAGTGATCGTCCCGTGATGACGTCGCCGACGTTTGCCTCTCCGGGCGACCCGAGCGAGGAGGAGAGCTTGTTGTATGCCCCCGCGAGTTGATCGAGCACTTCCGGATCGTTCGGACGCATCTGCTGGGCGGCTTCGTAGAGGGCGACCGCGCGAGAGATGACCTTGATCCGCGCCTGCGCGGACCCCGGGAGGCCCCTGACGGCGTCGTCGACCTCGAAGATGAGGCTCGAGGCCTGGTTCATCAGGTGTCGGAATGCATCGTCCTTGGCATGGTTGGCGGATCGCGCGCGCAGCCACTGCGTGGTCGTGACCGCCACGGCCAGGAGCACCACCGCCAGGGCGGCCATGGCCACCGCCGAGGCGATGGGTTGACGCCGGCGCAACTCGACCAAGGTCTCAAGCAGGCTCGGCGGCCGAACGCTCGGGCGCTGGCCGCTCAGGATCGCCCGAATGTCTTGGGCGAGCGCCAGTGCGGACTGGTATCGAGCATCCGGGCGCTTTGCGATGGCGCGGGCGACAACGATCTCCAGATCACGCTCCGCACTGCTCGCACGGGTGAACATCCGGCTCGGTTGTTTGGAGACGATCGCATAGAGCATCCCCGGGACCGTGAACTGCGAGGGATCGAGCGGCAGACGCCCTGCGAGCGCCTCGAACAGAATGATCCCCAGCGAGTAGATGTCAGTTCGAAGATCGACCTGGCTTCCCAGCCCGGAAACCTGCTCAGGGCTCATGTATGGCAATGTTCCAAGGATTCCGGCCGTCGGACCCTTGGGGCCTTGGGTCATCGACGTCAGCGCCGTCGTCGTGGACAGACCCGCGATCGCCGCGATGCCGAAGTCCAGCACCATGACGCTGGGGCTGCCTTGCGAGGAACCTCCGGCTCCATCACGGATCATGATGTTCGAAGGTTTGAGGTCGCGGTGGATGACGCCACGCTGATGCGCCTGGTGCATCGCCTCCGCGACCTCCGCGATCAGCGTCAGAACTTGGTTCCGATCGAGCGACTTGGCCGCCAGCGCATCGGCCAGGCGGGTCCCTTTCACCAACTCCATCGCGACATACGGGCGATCGCCCTCGGGGGTTACCCACAACCCGTGGGCAAGAGCCCGCGCGATGCGATGATCCGTAACACGATGCAGCGCGTAGAACTCGTGTTCGGCCTGCCGTTGCACGCGTGGGTCGGCTGTGCCGGCTCGGAACACCTTCAGTGCAACCGCCTCCGCGCCATCGATCCGCATGGCTTCATACACGTCCGCCGTGCCGCCCCTCCCGATCAGTCTCTGAATGGTGTACCCGCCCACCAACGTGCCCGCCGGCAATCCTCCTTCGACGGGCGATTCGACCACCGCGGCGATGGGCGGCGACTCAAGAAACCCGGCCACGCGGCGCGCGCTGGCAACCAGCGAGGCGATCCGCTCTCGCACCTCGGCCGGCTCGCCGAATTCCCGGGCTTCGTCGGCGTCAGCGATGCGCCCCCGGTCATCCATCAGCGAGTCGAGCCAGCGAAGAGCGCGGGCTTCTATTTCCAACGAGTCACGCAAGGCCATTGTCTCCGCGTTGCAAGGTTCTGGTTGCGCGGATCTCAGGATGAGCTTGGGCCGTGAGCCGCTCCAAGAGCCACGTTCGCCCCATGTTCCATCGACGCGTCACCGTCCGCTCGGTCGCGCCCACCATTTCCGCAACGTCGTGCGTCGACAGGCCCGCGAAGTACCGGAGCATGATGACCTGGTGCACGTCGGGGTCGACCCGCTCCAGCACCCCCAGCGCCTCATCCAACGCATCAAAATCCAAATCGGCCTCGGGGATCGACAACTGATCGATGAGGTCACCCCCCCGTGCTGGCGTGCCGCCGCCACGCTTGATTGCGGCACGCCGCCGGTGATGATCGACCAGAATTCTCTTCATTGCCTTGGCCGCCGCGGAAAAGAAGTGGGCCCGAGATTGCCAGGGGTGGTTCTCACGGGCCAGACGCAGATACACCTCGCTCACCAGCGCTGTCGGCGTCAGGGTGTGCCCATCCCGCTCGTCCCGCAGGCGAGACTCGGCTAATCGACGCAACTCCGAATAGAGCAGCGCGACCAGCGCCTCGGTCGCGACAGGAATCTCGCCATCGGGCAAAGTATCTCGTATTGGCTCGGCTCTTCCCATCCGTTCCAAGGGGACCTCCCGGGCCGACATGATACCCAAGAGGCCCGTGTTCACACCAGACCTCGCACGATTGGGAGGCGGGAGAAGAAACCTGAGATGTTCCTGCGATATTGCTGTCGGTCGTGCGGCCGGGACCGCGCGTTTGATGAGGAGGTTGAGTTCGTTCATTGGACCACGCTCCTTCGCGGCCGAGCGTGGCTGTGACGTGCCCATTCCAACCGTTCCATGCACCGATCCGGTGCTGGTGATCGTGGACGAGTTCACGCGGGAGTGTCTGAGCATCGACGTAGCACGGGACCTGAACAGCGACGATGCGCTCAAACGTTTAGCGTGGCTGATGGCCACGCGCGGCGTGCCGGGGCACGTCCGCAGCGACAACGGCGCCGAGTTCACGGCGGGCGTGGTGCGGGAGGGCTGGGCAAGGTCGGCGTGAAGACGCTGTTCATCGAGCCAAGCTCGCCGTGGGAGAACGGGGACGTGGAGAGCTTCAACGGCAAGCTGCGCGACGAGCTGCTCAACGGTGAGATCCTCTCCACGCTGAAGGAGGCCAAGGTGCTGATCGAGACGTGGCGAGAGCACGACAACACGATCAGGCCACACAGCAGCTTGGGCTGCCGCCCACCGGCACCCGAGGCGATCGCTTCTGGTTCCGCCCTCCGCTGCACTCCGGGCGGGCCAGCAGCGGAGTGCGGCAGTCCTCGGACTCTCATGGACTCTGGTATGGAAACCGGGGGAAGGTCATGATCAGCTCTGGCAGCGGGCGACAGAATTACAGGGGGCGAGGGGAGCAGTGCGGTGTGGCGCACTCGCCTTGTCACGATCTTCGGTCTATTGATCCACTCCCGCTCGACGAAGCAATCGACGTCGTCCGCGAGTTGAATGACCGCAGCGGCGGGCCAGAGCCCTCTGACTACGTCCGTTGCTTCGCAGCGATGGCGGGCATCAGTGTTGCCAAGGTGACCGGCCAATTCACTCGGGAAGAACATGTCGAACTCATGGCCTCCCTTGGGCCCGCGGGGTCACCCCTCTCCCTCATGGGTCACATCTTCCACAAGCCTTACGGCTACGACGGCGACTTCGACATCATCGACAAGCTCTACACGCAGCACGTGTCAAGCGACCGGGCGTTGCACAACTGGGACGTGTATGTCCAGTCACTTCCAACGGCCGACGCGGTTCGAAACCGCGGGCTGTATCTCGCGTCGATTGTCCGCGTTCTCTTGGCGGCCGGGAGCGGCACCGAGCGGCCGCTGCGAGTCGCGAGCTTGGGCTCCGGTCCCGGGCGGGATCTCGAGACGGCACTTCAGATCTGCACGGCGGAGGGACTACTCGCGCCCAGTGCGGGCCGAGGCAGTGATGGTAAGGGCGTCCTCGTGACCTGTATTGACCAAGACCATCGTGCCCTGACTCACAGCGCTCGGGTGCTTGCGCGATTCGGTGAATGTGTGCGGTTTCGCCAGGCGGATGTCTTGCGGCTCCGACTCAACGAGCCCGTTGACCTAGTTTGGTCATCCGGGCTCTTTGACTACTTCAGCGACCGACTCTTCGTTCGCACTTTAGGCAGATTGCGCAAGGCGCTTGTGCCCGGCGGACGAATGGTGGTTGGGAACTTCTCCGACGGCTGGCCTGTGCACAGCCCCATGAGCTTCGGCGACTGGCATCTTGTGTTTCGCGGCGAGGCCCTGCTTCGGTCCCTGGCGCATCAGGCCGGTGTTGACGAGCATCGCGTGCGCATTGACGCGGAGCCGACGGGCATCAACCTGTTCCTGGACATCACCGAAGGGGCTGATTCATGAGTGACTCGGGCACGCCGGCAGCAGTATGGGCTCCCGCCAACCGCGAGCCCAAGGTTCGAGAGGTCAAGCATGTGCTTCGAGCCCACGAGCAGCGGTCGACGCTCATGGGGCTGGCGATCTTCTTTGCCGCCGCTGGCCTTTATGTCGTTTGCCTCCTCGCGATCCTTGAGCTTCCCTGGCTGTATGCAAGGGTCGCCGCGGCGCTCGTAGCGGGCTTGTCGCTCGCGCTGCTGTTCGTCGTCGGGCACGATGCGTGCCATGGCAGCCTCACATCCCTTCCGTGGCTTAACCGCGTCATCGGTCGCGTCTGCTTCATTCCATGCTGGCATCCTTACAGCGCGTGGGAGCACTCGCACAATGGACTGCATCACGGTTACACGAACGTTCGAACGCTTGATCCCGCCGTACCGCCGCTGGATCCGAACACCTATCGTCAGCTGAGCCGAATCGGACGATTATTGGAGCGGGCAATGCGGAGTCCAGTCGGTGTCGGCTTGCTGTACATTCTTAAAGTGTGGCTTCCCTACGAGATCCTTCCTCAACGCGGCAATCGTCTTCCGAAACGGGTATACGCAACGTTTCGTTTGGATTGCCTCTCCATAGTGCTGTACATTGTCGCTCAGAGTGTCGTGATGCGGCTCTGGTTCGATGGAGTCAGTTCGGCCTTCGTCGTCTCTTTGGGGCTGCTTGCTCTGCTGCCGCCAATGGTGTTCTTCTGGCTCATCGGTTGGGCTGTCCACATGCACCACACGCACCCCAGCGTGCCGTGGTACAACGATCGCGCTTCGTGGACCTTTTTCCGCGGCCACGTGCGGAGCGTGGTCCATATGGAGTTTCCACGGCCGGTCGAGCTGTTCCTACTGAACATTATGGATCACACTGCACACCATGCGGACCCGAAGGTGCCACTATATCGCCTTCATGAAGCTCAGAAAGATATTGAGCAGGCATTCCCGACGGACATCGTGCATGAGCGCTTCACGATCCGCGGTTGGCTGCGGATCTTCCGCATCTGCCGGCTCTACGACTACGAACAGCACCGTTGGCTCGATTGGGACGGCACGCCGCTGACCGAGAATCTGCTCCAGCCAGCGGGAGATCGAACTGCGTTTTCGCGACCGTCATCCGCAGTCGTGGAACCCGTGGCGTGAGCCGCATCGCACTGGTCCTGTGGCTGGGTTGGCGGCTCCTACTCGCGGACCGGATCAAGTACGGCGCGCTGCTTGCCGGGCTGTCGTTCGCGGCGTTCTTGGTCACGGTGCAGGCCAGCGTGTACGCGGGATTCTTTAGCCGGTCGACCGTCTGGATCCGCGAACGCCCGCTCGCTGACTTGTGGGTGATCGATCCCACTGACTGGGTCGCTCTCACCGGTCCACCCCTTAGAGCCTCTAACAGAATAGGGGATCGAGCGTTCTGAAGCAGATGAGGATGCAGCCGAGGGAGAGGAAGGCCTGATGGATGTCGGCGCGACGTTCGTAGCGGACGCGGAGACGGCGGAACTGGTGGAGCCAGGCGATCGTGCGCTCCACCACCCAGCGCACACGGCCCAGGCCCTGTCCGAACGCGTGCGTGTCCGGCCCGCCTCGCCTCGGCAGGAGGGGCTCCACGCCGCGGAGCCACAGGCTGATCACGCGGTCGTGCGAGTGGTACGCCTTGTTCGCACCCGTGCGACCGCGGTCCCCCTCACGCCCGGCCACCAGAGGCTCGATCTTCGCCCACTGCGCAACCGTCAACTCGTGCCGTCGTCGCATGGAATGCTCCTCCTCAGCCGATGATCCACGTCATCGACTATCGAGGGCAAAATGTCCACACTACTTAGCCCACTCGTCGGAGCGTCAGGCCCTGGTCGATCCGGTCGGCCCGCGTGTTGAGCGGGCAGGCGACCACGAGCGGCTCCGAGCAATGCGGGCAGACAGGGCTGGTGAGCCCGCGGACGTCATAGCCACAGGTCGGGCAGCACGCTCCGCTGGCTCGCTTGGCCATGTGCACAGCCCAGCGGCACATGGCCGTCGACGCCGCGGCGATCCAGAACGTGCCGGAGATCGCCATGGAAAGATCGGAGCCGACGGGCAGAAGCGGCGCCGCCGCCGCCGCCACGGTCGCCGCGAACACCGTCGCCACAACCGCCGCGGATCCCGTGCCGAGGAAGAGCACGACGGAGGTCATGATTCCCGCGGCGAGGATGGAGATCGGGACGGTGACGGCCTGCGACGCGATCTCGTCGATGCCCGTGATCTCGGCGAGACGATCCGCCAGCCAGGTATCGATGAACGCGAGCAATCGCGGGGCCCACATGCCGAAGGAGGCAGCGCCAAGCACCAGCATCGCGGTCACCGCCGTCAGCCCGCGCATCGCGATGCCGCGCGCCCCGACAATCACACCCGCGAGAATGAACCCCATGAGGTGGAGGGTCATCGAGAGCCCGCTGATCCGCGGGCCGAACCACGCGACGCCCGCCGCGACCGTTGTGGCAAGGAGCCACAGGACCACGGCCTTGGAGCGTGCGGCGTTGACAGCGGCGTCGGCGCCTTTGCTGAAGCTGTGCGAAGCGTGCGGGGTCATCCAGGGCTCCGGGTACGGACGCGCATACCTCGAACAATCATCGGATCGAGAAACGGATGACCGGCGATGATTGCGCCCCCCTTGAGTTTTCGGGCGTGTATCCGCGACGTGTATGCGGGGTGATTGGCGATAACCGATCCGTCCGCCCGATCCGCGAGGGATCCACGCCTGGGGCGCCCAGGATCACGTCGCGGGCCGCCGGGGCGCTGGCGGTTCTCGGGCGTGATATGATGGTGGCACGCGGGTGTAGCTCAGTGGTAGAGCGTCAGCCTTCCAAGCTGAATGTCGCGGGTTCAAATCCCGTCGCCCGCTTTTTCGCTCCCAGGCCATTTGGCGTCGATCGGTGCCAAGCCGCGACGAAATCGGGAGTTACGCCGGGCTTGTCTTCGGCTTGCCAAACTCGTGGCTGACGGGCTCGGGTCTGGCGGTGCCACGAAGTGCCCCCCAAGGCAAACAAAGCGCTCCCACCAGCGCTCCCACCTATCCCACCGTTTTCTTGCTCATCTGGATTGCGAACGCGACGCGATCTCCGATTGCAACCCCGGACCCGCCGACGGAGTGGTGACGGGGGCCTTGGTCCGCACGTCGAACACATTCGCGTGTACTTGTACGGGTTCTCGCTGCCATTCCAGTACCGATGAGAATCCCGATCGGCGCGTGCTCCAATAGGCGCATGGATCATACTCAGCCTTGCATGGCGTCGCATGACATGCCCCCATGGTTCGTACCAGAGTCTATGTCCCTGATTCACTTGTGAGTGCATGCGGTGGAGGGCTGCGGAGCGCAGCGGAG
>JABLTH010009867.1_pt1 | contig 21808 bp, 20 predicted proteins | sample 7875711 | NCBI WGS metagenome assembly JABLTH01 (sample SAMN14941262, study PRJNA633318) | bioreactor metagenome | isolation source: bioreactor | place: China | collected 2019-03-05 | reverse complement strand
ATGCGGCCGTCTTCCTGCTCAGGCATCTCCGAATGCACCACGCCGGCCCCGGCCACCATCCACTGGGCGCCGCCATTCTCCAGCAGGCCCTCGTTGCCGGCGCTGTCGCGGTGGCGCATGCGGCCGGCCAGCATATAGGTGATGGTCTCGAAGCCGCGGTGCGGGTGGGCGGGGAAGCCGCCGATGTAGTCGTCCTTGCTGTCCGAGCCGAAGGCATCGAGCATCAGGAAGGGGTCGAGCCGGCGCTGCAGGTTGTGCGTGAGCACGCGGGTCAGCTTGACGCCGTCGCCGTCCGAGGTAGGGATGCCGCGCACCACGCGATCGATGGCGCGCGAGCGGCGCACCGTTTCTTCTGCGGTGGCCGGTACGGTGGGGAAGCGGTTGCGGTGTTCCATGTTGTCGAATCTCCTGTTACGTCGCGGGGGCGAGGGGCGCGGCCGCCACGGTTTATCCACCCTCCCAATGTAAGGCTTGGGCGCGCCGGCGGTAGGGGTGGCGGCAGCAAAACATTGTTCTATCGGCGGCATCATTCGGCAGGAATTGCATTCAGCAGTGCAACACCTCTGGATCGGCGCCAGCCCTTGACCAGCCTCGGCTCGCGGGCATTCCGGCAGGGTACGGGAGCGGGTGCGATGTGCATGGTTTCAAGGGCGAAGATTGCTGAATGTGACAAATTGGATGGAGTTGTGTAAAATAGACGTCTCTTTGCCATCCGTTGCTGCGAGTTCATGGGTCGCGAGTCCGCTCGCCTTGCCCTGCCGCAACGGCCGATTGATCCGGCGGCGCGTCGGAAACCTCATATTTGCGCTGCCACTGGCCTTCCGTTACCGGCATCTGCCGGCGTCCGGTTGCGCCGCTTCAGGGATCGTCCGGCCCGCCGGGCCGGCGTCCCGTCAATTGGGCCTCTCGCCGTGTGCATTGCTGCCGCGTGCTGGGGTCCGCCGCTCGTCCACCGGCCTGTCTGCCGGTCATGGCGGGCAATGCAATCTGATCCGGGCCAGGCGGCACCCCACCGCGACCGCTTGCGCCCTTCATGTCATCCGCCAGCCGGTGCCGGACAGTGCTTGGTCCGTGCCGGCCCGGACAGAGGGGGAATATGTCGAAGCAATCCGTGCGGGCACTGGCCTGGGGATGCGTGACGCTTGCCGCGCTGGCCGCCCTGGCCGCCCTGGCCGCGTGGATCGGCGTGGACGTCATCCGCCGCTACCAGGATCGCCTGCTGTACGACGTGGCCGATCACCTGCGGCTGGTGGCGTGGTCGATGGGACTGGCGCTGGCCACCGGCATCCCGGCCGGCATCGCGCTGAGCCGGCCCTGCATGCAGCGCTGGTCGGACCGGCTGATGCAGGTCTTCAACGTGGGCAATACCGTTCCCTCGCTGGCCGTGCTGGCGCTCGCCCTGGCCGTGTTCGGCATCGGCGAGCGTCCTGCCATCCTGGCGCTGTGGCTGGCCTCGCTGCTGCCCATCGTGCGCAATACCTGCGAAGGCCTGCGCCATGTCTCGCCCGCCTTGCGCGAGGCCGCGCGGGGCATCGGCATGACGCCGGCGCAGCAACTGCTGCGCGTCGAGCTGCCCAATGCCCTGCCCGTGATCCTGGCCGGCGTGCGCATCAGCCTGGTGATCAATGTCGGCACGGTGCCGCTGTCCTTCCTGATCGGCGCCAATTCCCTGGGCGAGCTGATCTTCCCGGGCATCTATCTGAACAACCAGCCGCTGCTGCTGCTGGGTGCGGCCGCCACGGCGCTGCTGGCGCTGGCCCTGGACGGCCTGTTCGCCGCCGCCGGCCACCTGTACCTGAGCCGGCGCGGGCTGGGGCGCTGAATGGCGTCCAACGAGAAGGAGAATCCGATGCAATCGATCCGAGGCGCCATCGCGCGCCTGTTGATCCTGGCCGCCGCCGGCCTGGCGCTGGTGCACACCGCCGCGCATGCCCAGCCCGAGGTGGTCAGGGTGGGCGGCAAGAACTTCACCGAGCAGCTGATCCTGGCCTCGATGACCTCGCAATACCTGCAGGCCAAGGGCGTGCCGACCGAGCTGACCACCGGCCTGGGCAGCACGCTGATGCGCCAGGCGATGGAGAACGACCAGCTCGATGTGGTGTGGGACTACACGGGCACCGCGCTGATCGTTTTCAACAAGGTGGAGGAGAAGCTCGATGCCCAGGCCAGCTATGAGCGCGTCAAGGCGCTCGATGCGGCGCGCGGGCTGGTGTGGCTGGATGCTTCCGCCGTCAACAACACCTATGCGCTGGCGATGCCGCGCCGGCGCGCCGAGGCTGCCGGCGTCACCACGCTGTCGCAGCTCGCGCAGAAGATGCGCGACGCAGGGGAGGGCACGCGCCATCCCTTCGCCGTCGACATGGAGTTCGCCGCGCGGCCCGACGGGCTGGAGCCGCTCAAGCTCAGCTACCAGCTGCCGTTCACGCGGCGCGACGTGATCCAGCTCGATCCGGGCCTGGTCTATACCGCGCTGAAGAACGACCAGGTCGAACTGGGCCTGGTGTACACCACCGATGGCCGCGTCAAGGGCTTCGACCTCGCGCTGCTGGAGGACGACCAGCATTTCTTCCCGGCCTACAACGCTGTGCCGGTGGTACGCAAGGCCACGCTGGAGCGCCATCCGGAACTGGCCGGCCTGCTCAACGCCCTGTCGGCCAGGCTCGACAACGAGAAGATGACGACGATGAATTACCAGGTCGACATCGAGCAGCAGCCGGTGGACAAGGTCGCGCAGGACTTCCTGCGCAGCCAGGGCCTGATCTGAGGAGAGCGGCATGGACCTGTTGAGCTACCTCCAACATAGCTGGCCGATGCTGCTGCGGCTGACCGGCGAGCATCTGGCCCTGGTCGGTTCGGCGGTGGGCATGGCGGTGCTGATCGGCGTGCCGCTGGGCATCCTGATCACCCGCTTCCGCTGCCTGGCCGCGCCGCTGCTGGCGCTGGCCACCATCGTGCTGACGCTGCCGTCGATCGCGCTGTTCGGGCTGATGATCCCGGTCTTCGCCCGCTTCGGCCACGCGCTGGGCTATGTGCCGGCGGTGACCGCGGTCTTCCTGTATTCGCTGCTGCCCATCATGCGCAACACCTATACGGCGCTGGCCAATGTCGACCCCGGCATCCAGGAGGCGGGGCGCGGCATCGGCATGACGCCGTGGCAGCGCCTGCGCCTGGTCGACCTGCCGCTGGCGGTGCCGGTGATCCTGGGTGGCGTGCGTACCGCCGTGGTGATGAATATCGGCGTGGCCACCATCGCAGCCCTCATCGGCGCCGGCGGCCTTGGGGTGCTGATCCTGCAGGCGATCAGCCAGAGCAATATGAGCAAGCTGGCCATCGGCGCCGTTCTCGTCAGCCTGCTCGCCATCGTGGCCGATGCCTGCCTGCAGTGGCTGCAGAAGGCCCTGACACCGAAAGGAATCCGCTGACCATGATCGAACTCGACCGACTCACAAAATCCTTCCCGCAGAAGGACGGCTCCGCGGTGACCGCCGTCGACGCCGTTTCCCTGACCGTCCCCAAGGGGGAGATCTGCGTGTTCCTCGGCCCGTCCGGCTGCGGCAAGACCACCACGCTGAAGATGATCAACCGCCTGATCCAGCCGACTTCGGGCATCGTGCGCATCGACGGCGAGGACACCACGGAGATCGACGAGGTGGCGCTGCGCCGCAAGATCGGCTACGTGATCCAGCAGATCGGCCTGTTTCCCAATATGACCATCGAGGAGAACATCATGGTCGTGCCGCGCCTGCTGGGCTGGGACAAGCAGCGCTGCCGCGAGCGCGCGCGCGAGCTGATGGCGATGGTGCAGCTCGATCCCGATCGCATGCTGTCGCGCTATCCGCGCGAGCTGTCGGGCGGCCAGCAGCAGCGCATCGGCGTGATCCGCGCGCTGGCCGCGGATGCGCCGGTGCTGCTGATGGACGAGCCCTTCGGCGCGGTCGACCCGATCAACCGCGAGAGCATCCAGAACGAGTTCTTCCAGATGCAGCGGCAGCTTGGCAAGACCGTGATCATGGTGTCGCACGACATCGACGAGGCCATCAAGCTGGGCGACAAGGTGGCGGTGTTCCGGCGCGGCAAGCTGGTGCAGTTCGACCATCCCGATGCGCTGCTGGCGCATCCGGCCGATGACTTCGTGCAGGCCTTCGTCGGCCATGACAATACGCTGAAGCGCCTGTTGCTGGTGCGCGCCGGCGATGCCGCGACGATGCCGCCGGTGTGCCGCCCGGAGATGAGCCTGGGCGAGGCCTTCGCCCTGATGGATGAGCACGACGTGCGCCACCTGCCGGTGCTGGATGCCGGCCAGCGCGCGCTGGGCTACGTCGCGCGGCGCGATGCGCGCGCGCGCCAGGGCAGTTGCGCCGAGGCCTTGCGGCCGTTCGCCGCGGCCGCGGCGGCAGACGAGCACCTGCGCATCCTGCTGTCGCGCATGTACCAGCACAACACCAGCTGGCTGCCGGTGGTGGACGGGGATGGCGCCTATCTTGGCGAGGTCACGCAGGAATCGATCGCGGATTACCTGAGTTCGGGGCGTTCGCGCGGCAATGCGCAGGGCAATGCGCGGGTGCTGGCCGCGGCGGCCTGAGGCCGGCTGAGGCTGCCTCAGGCATCGCATCGGCCCGGTTGGGGAAAGGGCGGCCGCAGGTCCGCCCTTTTTTCATTGAACAAGGCCGTGCCATCGGGCGGGGGGCACGGCGCTCCGGCCGCCGCCCGGCTGGGCTCAGCCCTTGACCGGCTCGCCGTCCTTGAGTCGCCACAGGTTCAGCGGATTGGCGTCCTGCAGGGCCGGCGGCAGCAGTTCGGCCGGCACGTTCTGGTAGCACACCGGGCGCAGGAAGCGTTCGATGGCGCTGGCGCCGACCGAGGTCGCGCGCGTGTCGGAGGTGGCCGGGAACGGGCCGCCGTGCACCATCGCGAACGAGACTTCCACGCCGGTCGGATAGCCGTTGAACAGCACGCGGCCCGCCTTGCGCTCCAGCACCGTCAGCAGGTTGCCGGCCTGGGCGTGGTCGGCGGCATCCGCCTGTACCGTGGCCGTCAACTGGCCTTCGAGGTGGCGGGCCACCGCCAGCATCTCGTCGGCATCGCGGCACACCACCAGCAGCGATGACGGTCCGAAGACTTCGGCCTGCGTGCGGTGGTCGGCCAGGAAGCGCGCGGCGGTGGTCTCGAACAGGGCCGGGCGCGCCTGGTTCGGGCCCGCGGCGGCGCAGCCCAGGCCGATGCGCTGCACGCCTTCGACCTCGGCGAGCTGCCCGGCCCCTTGCTCGTAGGCGCGATGGATGCCGGGCGTCAGCATGGTCGCGGCAGCCTTGTCCTGCAGCGCGGCGACCGCAGCCGCACGGAAGGCATCCAGCGCGTCACCTTGCTGTGCCAGCACCAGGCCGGGATTGGTGCAGAACTGGCCCGCGCCCAGCACCAGCGAATCGACCAGGTCGCGCGCGATCTGGCCGCCGCGCGACCGCAGCGCGGCCGGCAGCAGGAAGACCGGGTTGATGCTGCTCATTTCCGCATAGACGGGGATCGGCTGCGGGCGGCTGCTGGCGACCTGCACCAGGGCCAGGCCGCCGGCGCGCGAGCCGGTGAAGCCGACCGCCTGGATGGCGGGATGCGCGACCAGCGCGGTGCCGATCGAGGTGCCGCAGCCGACCAGCAGGGAGAACACGCCTTCCGGCAGCCCGGCGTCGGCCGCTGCCTTCTGGATCACGCGCCCGACCAGTTCCGAGGTGCCGAGGTGGGCCGAATGCGCCTTGACCACCACCGGGCAGCCCGCCGCCAGGGCCGAGGCGGTATCGCCGCCGGTCACCGAGAAGGCCAGCGGGAAATTGCTGGCGCCGAACACGGCCACCGGGCCCACCGCGATCTTCTGCAGGCGCAGGTCGGGGCGCGGCGGCGTGCGCTGGGGCAGGGCGCTGTCCAGCGTGGCCGACTGCCAGCGGCCGTCGCGCAGTACGCGGGCGAACAGGCGCAGCTGGCCGGCGGTGCGGCCGCGTTCGCCCTGCAGCCGCGCCAGCGGCAGGCCGCTTTCCGCGTGGGCGCGCTCGATCAGGGCATCGCCCAGCGCCTCGATGCCGTCGGCGATGGCTTCCAGCAGGCGGGCGCGGGTCTCGGGCGGGGTGTTGCGGAAGGTGTCGAAGGCGGCCTCCGCCAGGGCGCAGGCGCGCTCGGCCTCGGCTTCCCCGCCGCCGCCGAAGACCGGCGCCAGGGTCTCGCCGGTGGCCGGATTGATCGCGTGGAGTCGGGTTTGCTGGCCGCGCACGGCACTGGCGCCGATCAGCATGTCGCCGGTGATGTTCATCTGGGTCTTCCTGCAAGGGGGTTGGCGGCACCGGTCCGGGGGCGGGCCGGCCGGAGGCATCGGGCAGGCTGTTGTTCAGCCTCCTGTGATAAGACATCCTACAACATGGGATGTGCCACCGCAAGCGGCGTGCAGGCCCTCCTCAGGCCTCGTTCTCCAGGGCGGCGGAGGCCTTGCGCAGGCGCTCGCGGCTGTTGGTCAGGTGCATGCGCATGGCGGCCTTGGCCGCCTCGGGATCGCGCCGCTCGATGGCGTCGAAGATGTTCTCGTGCTCGAAATTGACGCGTTCGAGGTACTGCTCGCGCTCGGGCGTGCTGACGTGCAGGCGGCTGCGCGGGATCACCATGGTGCCGAGGTGGCTCATGATGTCGGTGAAATAACGGTTGCCGGTGGCGCGCGCGATCGCCAGGTGGAAGGCGAAGTCGGAGCCGACCGAATCCTGCCCTGCGGCGGCGGTGCGCTCCAGTTCGTCGAGCGCGCGGCGCATCTCGGCAAGCTCCGCCTCACTGCGCCGCGTCGCGGCCAGGCTGGCGGCCTCGGCTTCGAGGCTGACGCGGAATTCGAGCATGGCCAGCACGTCCATCGCCGTGCCGACGGTGGCGGGGTCGAGGCGGAACGGTGTCGGTGCCTCGGCCGGCGGCGGCAGCACGAAGGTGCCGATGCCGTGGCGGGTTTCCACCAGTCCGCTGGCCTGCAGCCGCGACAGCGCTTCGCGCACCACCGTGCGGCTGACACCCAGCGCGGCCATGATCTCCGATTCCGTTGGCAGCTTGTCACCCGGCTTGAGCTGCCCCTGGCGGTTGCGCTCGGTCAGGCTGCCGACGGCTTCCTCGGCCAGCGTGCGGCCGCGGCGGCGCGGGGAAGGTGAGGGGGCAAGCGCTTGGTTGGACATGGTGGCGGCGGATCTTGACCGGTTCTGGATAGCCTCATTATACTGCGTGATAAGTCATACGACGACTGATAACATATATGGGCCGGATGCCGATGCGATCCCCGCATGGCGGATCCGACCCTTCCGGAGACCCGGCCGCCATGCCCGAATCCCAGTCCACCGCCGCCGCCACCATCGGCGCTTCCTTCCCTGCCACGCCGGTGGTCACCGAGCTGACCGTGGTGCCCGTCGCCGGGCATGACAGCATGCTGCTGAACCTGTCGGGCGCGCACGGCCCCTTCTTCACGCGCAATATCGTCATCCTGCGCGATAGCGCCGGCCATACCGGCGTGGGCGAGGTGCCCGGCGGGGAAGGCATCCGCCGGACGCTCGAAGATGCCCGCGAGCTGGTCGTCGGCCAGCCGGTCGGCCACTACCAGGCGGTGCTCAACCGTGCCCGCGCTGCCTTCGCCAGCCGCGACGCAGGTGGCCGGGGGTTGCAGACCTTCGACCTGCGCATCGCCATCCATGCCGTCACCGCGCTGGAAGCGGCCCTGCTCGACCTGCTCGGCAAGCATCTCGGGGTGCCGGTGGCCGCATTGCTGGGCGAAGGCCAGCAACGCGACGCGGTGGAGATGCTCGGCTATCTGTTCTATATCGGCGACCGCGCGCGCACGCCCTTGCCCTACCGCAGCGAGGCCGACGCGGACAATGCCTGGTTCCGCTTGCGCAACGAAGCGGCAATGACACCGGAGGCGATCGTGAGCCTGGCCGAGGCGGCGCATGCGCGCTATGGCTTCAATGACTTCAAGCTCAAGGGTGGCGTGCTGCGCGGCGATGAGGAAATGGAAGCCGTCACGGCGCTGGCCGAGCGCTTTCCGCAGGCGCGCATCACGCTCGACCCGAACGGCGCCTGGTCGCTGGCGGAGGCGGTGCGGCTTTGCCGCGACAAGCACGGCGTGCTGGCCTATGCCGAAGATCCGTGCGGCGCGGAGGAGGGCTATTCCGGGCGCGAGATCATGGCTGAATTCCGCACCGCCACCGGCCTGCCTACCGCCACCAACATGATCGCGACCGACTGGCGGCAGATGGGCCATGCCGTGCGCCTGCGCGCGGTGGACATCCCGCTGGCCGATCCGCACTTCTGGACCATGCAGGGTTCGGTGCGGGTGGCGCAGATGTGCGCGGAGTGGGGCCTGACCTGGGGTTCGCACTCGAACAACCACTTCGACATCTCGCTGGCCATGTTCACGCACGTGGCTGCCGCCGCGCCGGGGCGCATCACGGCCATCGACACCCACTGGATCTGGCAGGACGGCGAGCGGCTGACCCGCACGCCGCTGGTGATCGAGGAAGGCAAGGTCAAGGTTCCCACCGCGCCCGGCCTGGGCGTCGAGCTGGACATGGCGCAGCTGGAGCTGGCACACGCGCGCTACAAGCGCCTGGGCCTTGGCGCGCGCGACGACGCTGCCGCCATGCAGTACCTGATTCCCGGCTGGCGCTTCGACAACAAGGCGCCGTGCATGGTGAGGTGATCCACAGCGGCCGCACGGCCGCGCCTTTGCGCATTCCCATTCCACTCGAAACAGAACACAACGAGGAGACAATATGCTTGCATCCAACCTGGGCGCCGGCAGCCGGGCCGACGGCCGCCTGATCACGACCGTGCGCCGCCTGGCGCGCCACTCGGCCCTTGCGCTGGGCACCGCCCTGGCCCTGGCGGCACATGCGACGGCGGCCGGCGCGGCCGCGCCGGCCTGGCCGCAGAAGGCTGTGTCGGTGGTCGTGCCGTTCCCGGCGGGCGGTTCCACCGATACCATCGCGCGCATGCTGGCGGCCCCGCTCAACGAGAAGCTGGGCCAGCCCTTCGTGGTCGACAACCGGCCGGGCGCGACCGGCGCCATCGGTGCCACCATGGTCAAGCGGGCGCCGGCCGACGGCTACACCATCATGGTCGCCTCGATCGGCGTCTACGCGGTCAATCCCTTCCTGCAGAAGCACCTGGCCTACGATCCGGCCAAGGACTTCGACCTGCTGACGGTCGCCGTGCGCGCGCCCAATGTGCTGGTGGCACGCACGGACTTTCCCGCCGGCAATGTGCGCGACCTGGTCGCCTACATGAAGAAGAATCCGGGCAAGGTGGCCTTCGCCACCTCGGGCGCCGGCTCTTCCGATCACCTGACCGCCGCGCTGTTCTGGCAGATGAGCGGCACCAGCGGCCTGCACGTGCCCTACAAGGGGGGCGCACCGGCCATCTCTGACCTGCTCGCGGGGCAGACCGACCTGTCCTTCCAGAACATCAACGCGGTGCTGCAGTACATCAAGGCCGGCAAGCTCAAGGCGCTGGCGGTCACCGCCGACAAGCGCGCCGCCGTGCTGCCCGACGTGCCGACCATGGCCGAAGCCGGTGTCAAGGATGTCGAGGTGTACTCCTGGCAGGGCGTGGCGGCGCCGCGCGGCCTGCCGGCCGACGTCAAGGCGCGCCTGCACGCGGCGCTGGTGGGCGCGCTCAACGAACCGGTCATGCGGCACAAGCTGGGCGAGAGCGGCTTCGAGGTGGTAGCCAATACTCCCGACCAGTTCGCGCAGTTCGAGCAGCAGGAACTGCAGCGCTGGAAGACGGTGATCGAAACCGGCAAGATCACGCTCGAATAGCCGTCTCAGGTCGCCAGGCACTCCCGCCGGCGCAAGGTGTACCGCGCCCTGGCGGGACGTGTATGCTGGCGCGGTGATCCGCGTCCTGTTGTCTCCTCCTTGCCTGCTGGTCGAAACGCGCTGGGGCATCCCGCGCGGCTTCGACGGGTTCGCGCCCGGTCCGCTGATCCTGCTGCGGCCGGGGGCGGACGCCGCCTTGCTGGCCCACGAAAAGGTGCACGTCCGGCAGTTCTGGCGCAGCTTCGGCCTGATGCCCTTGTGCTATCTGCTGAGCCGCCGCTGGCGCCTGCGCTACGAACTCGAAGCCTACCGGGAACAGATCCGCCATGCGGGCCCCGATGCCGTGCCGGCCTGCGCGCAGGCGCTGGCGCACGGCTATCGCCTGGGGATCACGGTGCAGCAGGCTCTCGGCCTGCTGATGGCGCCGGGCCCCGCCGAACGCAAGGCGCGCTCGTGAGGTGGGGCCGGGCGACACGGCGGCGGCATCCCGGCATCCTCTACAATGGACACGGCCCGGGCATTGGCCCGGGCCGTTTGAAGGTGGCGGAGACGGTGAGATTCGAACTCACGGATGGGTCACCCCATCGGCAGTTTTCAAGACTGCTGCCTTAAACCACTCGGCCACGTCTCCTGAAAGTGTACGCGCATTGTAGCGCGGCAGCCGGCGCTGGCCGGGCCGCGCATTATAGCAAGGGAGGGCGGTTCCAGGCAGGGGTAATGGCCTGCCTCGGTGCCGGCCGGGGCAGGTCGCGGCGGCCATGCGGAACCTTGGCCGCCGAGGCGTGCTCCTAGTCATGTCTCGGGTACGGGTACGCGGATCTCAGCGTATTCTCCCGGCTCTTGAGGAGAAACATAGATGCAAGGCAAGATCTGGTTCAGTATTGCGGCGGTGGCCGCTATCGCCGGCCTCGCCGGCTGCGCACAGCCGGGCGGCTACGGCGGCTACGGTGGTGGCTATGGCGGCGGCTATGGCGCGCCTCCGCCGCAGACCACCGGCTACCAGGGCCAGCCGCAAGGCAATACCTACCAGGCGCCGGCGGGCTCGGTGTTCTACGGGCGCGTGGAGTCGATCGAACCGCTCACCAATACGAGGGAGAGTTCGGGTATCGTCGGCACCCTGCTCGGCGGCGCCGCTGGCGGCCTGGTCGGCCACCAGATCGGCGGCGGTTCCGGACAGACCATCGCCACCATCGGCGGTGCCGTGCTTGGCGCGGTGGCCGGCAACCAGGTCGAGAAGCGCGTGGGCAGTTCGACCAGTACCGCTTACCGGGTCAATGTGCGCCTGGACGACGGCCGGCTGGCCACCGTGACCCAGAGCGACGTGAGTGCTCTGCGTGTCGGCGCGCGTGCCCAGGTCGCCAACGACAGGGCCACGCCTTACTGATGCCGCACGCCGGCCGGCGCTGCAGCAAGGAAAACGGCGCCTTCGGGCGCCGTTTTCGTTTCCGTGCCAAGGCAGCTCACGCCTTCAGGAACATCTCCTGCAGGTCGTTGAGGAAGCGCCGGCCGAGTTCCGTGGGCCGGATCTGCGTCAGATCCGCTTCGAGCAGCCCCTTGGCCTCGGCCGCGGCCAGCTGGCGGCTGATGGTGTGCAGCGGCAAGCCGGTGCGCTCGTGGAAGCTGGCGGCCGGCACGCCCTCGGTCAGGCGCAGCGCGTTGAGCATGAACTCGAACGGCAATTCGTTCGCCGACACGTCGTGCGCCTGCTGCACGGCGTTGCCGGACTTCGCCTGCGCCATGTAGGTGGCGGGGTGCTTGTGGCGCATCTGGCGCAGCACGCGGTTGGCGAAGGAAAGCTTGCCGTGCGCGCCCGCGCCGATGCCGAGATAGTCGCCGAAGCGCCAGTAGTTCAGGTTGTGGCGCGATTCGCGGTGCGGCCGCGCATAGGCCGAGGTCTCGTAATGGCGCAGGCCGGACTCGGCCGTGCGGGCCTCGATCAGGTCCTGCATGTCGCTGGCGAGGTCATCGTCGGGCAGCGCGGGCGGGAACCTAGCGAACAGGGTGTTGGGTTCCAGCGTCAGGTGGTACAGGGACAGGTGCGTGGTGCCGAAGCCCAGCGCCGTCTCCAGGTCCTGGGCGCATTCCTGCAGCGACTGCCCGGGCAGGGCATACATCACGTCCAGGTTGACGTTGTCGAAATTGGCCAGCGCGATCTCGACCGCGCGGTGCGCCTCCGCCGTGCCGTGGATGCGGCCGAGCGCGGCGAGGTGGCGGTCGTTGAAGCTCTGGATGCCGATCGACAGCCGGTTCACGCCGCTGGCGCGGTAGCTGGCGAAGCGCTCGGCCTCGAAGGTGCCGGGGTTGGCCTCCATGGTGATCTCGGCGTCGGCATCCAGCGGCAGCAGCGCGCGGATGTCGGACAACAGCCGGTCGAGGCCGCGCGCCGACAACAGGCTGGGCGTGCCGCCGCCGATGAAGACGGTGTGCACCTGGCGCCCCCACACCAGTGGCAGCGATTGTTCCAGGTCGGCGCGCAGCGCATCGAGGTAGTCGTCTTCGGGGATCTCGTGGCTGCCCTCGGCTCCCGGTGCCGCATGCGAATTGAAGTCGCAGTAGGGACACTTGCGCACGCACCACGGCACGTGCACGTATAGCGACAGCGGCGGCAGTGCGGGTAGCGCGATCTGGCCGGGCTGCAGCCAGAGCTGCCGGGCCCGGTCGGGCGTCGCGGGCGATGCGGAGGGCGGGTCGGCCGCGACGGGCCGGATCGGGATCATGGCTGCGCCGCCTGCAGGCCGTTCTTGCCGAGGCGTTCCGTCAGCGCCGCCAGCGCCAGGGCGCGATGGCTGATGCGGTTCTTGTCCTCCGCGCTCAGTTCGGCCGCAGTGCGTCCCAGCTCGGGCAGCAGGAAGTGCGCGTCGTAGCCGAAGCCGCCGGTGCCGCGCGGCGTGTCCACGACTTCACCGGCCCAGCTGCCTTCGCTGATCAGGGGACGCGGATCGTCGGCGTGGCGTACCAGCACCAGCACGCAGTGGTACTGCGCGCCACGGTTCAGCTTGCCGGCCAGTTGCGAGACCAGGTGGGCGTTGTTGGCCGCATCGCTCTTCTCCTTGCCGGCCAGTTGCGCGTAGCGTGCCGAGTAGACACCCGGCGCACCGTCAAGTGCGTCGACGCAGATGCCGGAGTCATCCGCCAGCGCGGGCAGGCCCGACAGCCGGCTGGCGTGGCGCGCCTTGGCGAGCGCATTCTCGACGAAGGTCACGTGCGGTTCCTCGGCCTCGGGGATGCCGAGCTGGCCCTGAGGTACCACGTCGAAGCCGTAAGGCGCGAGCAGGGCGCTGAATTCCTTCAATTTACCGGCGTTGCTCGAAGCCAGGACCAGGCGTTGCATGGCGTGCTCCTTCATGCGAGCGCCAGGGCCTCGCGCTGGTGGCGCACCAGCTCGGCGATGCCTTGCTCGGCAAGGCGCGTCATGGCGTCGAGGTCGGCGCGCGAGAAGGGCGTGCCCTCGGCCGTGCCCTGCACTTCGACGAAGCCGCCGCTGCCGGTCATCACCACGTTCATGTCAGTATCGCAGTTGCTGTCCTCGGCATAGTCGAGGTCGAGCACCGCCACGCCGCCGACCATGCCGACCGAGACTGCGGCGACGAAGTCGCGGATCGGGCTGGCGGTGATCAGGCCGTCGCGCAGCATCATCGACACGGCATCGTGCGCGGCCACGAAGGCGCCGGTGATGGCCGCGGTGCGGGTGCCGCCATCGGCCTGCAGCACGTCGCAGTCGAGCTGTATGGTGTACTCGCCCAGCGCTCCCAGGTCGAACACCGAGCGCAGCGCGCGGCCGATCAGGCGCTGGATTTCCTGCGTGCGTCCCGTCTGCTTGCCGCGCGCGGCTTCGCGGTCCGAGCGGGTGTGCGTGGCGCGCGGCAGCATGCCGTACTCGGCCGTGACCCAGCCCTCGCCGCTGCCTTTCTTGTGCGGCGGGACCTTGGCCAGCACGCTGGCGGTGCACAGCACCTTGGTATCGCCGAAGGCACTCAGCACCGAACCTTCGGCGTGGCGGGTGTATTGGCGGGTCAGGGTGATCGGGCGCAGCGCCTCGGCTGCGCGTCCACTGGGTCGCATGGTTGTCTTGTCTTCAGAATCGGTATCGAGACCCGGATTCTACCGCCCGCGGCCGGCCCGTGCCGGAGGTACGGCCGCGGCTGCGCCCGGCGCCCGGCGCCAGGGACTCGTGGAAGAACCCGGTCCGCCCGGGAGCCGCGCCAGGCCCGGGAACGGCGTGCCGCAAGGCCGGAGCCTTGCGGGGCAGCGCCTTGCGACTAGCGCATCAGATTGCTGCTCTTGTCGATGGCGGCACGGATTTCGGCGATCGAACGTTCGATCTCCTCTTCCGAAAGCAGATCGCCCTCGCTGCCGTCGTGCTCAAGGATGGAGGTGGTAAAGGCATTGAGCGGCAGGGTGTCCGTCATCACCGCTTCCTCGCTGGCGGCCTGCGCCTCCAGTTCCCACATCATGCCGATGGCGGTGGTGTTGTCCGCGCCTTCGCCGGCCTGGCGCAGCGCCTGCTCGATCAGGGTGGGGATGGCCTGCACCACGGAGAGCTGGCTGAGCGTATCCACCAGCACTTTTTCATCCAGGCTGCCCCACAGGCCGTCGGAGCAGAGCAGGGCCACGTCGCCGGGTTCCAGCCGCACCGGGCCGCCGATGTCGATCAGCGGCAGGTTGGGTGAGCCGAGGCAGTTGTACAGTTTGTTGCGCTCCGGATGGTTGGCGACGTGCATCGGCAGCACGCGTTCCTGCTGGAGCAGGTTCTCGATCTTGGAGTGGTCGCGCGTGCGCGTAAGCAGTTGGCCGCGGCGCATCAGGTAGAGCCGCGAGTCGCCGGCGTGGGCCCAGTGGATCTGGCCGTTCTGCACCAGGCAGCAGACCACCGTGGTGCGCGGGATGTCGGGCAGGCGCTTGGCTTCCGCGTAACGGTGGATCTGCCGGTGGGCCAGCATGATCGAGTCCTGCAGGAAGTCGGCCGGATTGCGCACGGCCGGACGTGCCTGGGCCTGGAACTGGTGGGCCAGGGTCTGCAGGGCCTGCTGCGCGGCGACCTCGCCGAGCGCGTGGCCGCCCAGGCCGTCAGCAAGCACCATCAACAGCGCGTCGCGAGTGAAGCAGTAGCCCATGCGGTCCTGATTGCTGCGTCGGCCGCCTTTCCGGCTTTCCTGGTAAACGGAAAATCGCATGTTGGCTGGTTTCGGTTGGGTTCGTGGGTGGCGGCGTCAGGGTTGCCGGCGCTTGCCGGCACACTGGTTCATGATAGCGGCATCCAGGCGGGCATCGGTCGTGTGATTTGCGATGCGCGCCGGGCGCGTGTCGGGACGTCTCCGGGAGCGTGGGTCAGTCGCGGCCGCCGCCGAGGCGCTTGGGCTCGGTGGCCGGGCCGGCCTGGTCTTCGCGGCGGCGCAGCAGCGTCATCAGGCGCGTGGTCGGCGCGGGCTCCGGAGCGGCGGGTGCCGGCGCGGGCGCCTGCTCGCTCAGGGCATTGGTCTGCTCGCGCAGTTCCTTCTGCAGGCGGAACACGCTCTGCGGGCGCTCGGCCGGCGCAAGCCGCAGGCACCACTCGACCAGGTCGACCAGTCCCCCCGTATAGCTGGCGCGCAGGCGGGTCATGGCATCGCCCATGCGGTCGTCCTTCTCACGCTGGTTGGCCTCCTGCGGGGGCATGCCGGCCATGCAGGCGTAGAGCGTGGCGCCCAGGCTGTAGATATCGCTCCACGGTCCCAGTTCGCTGTGCTTGCCGTAGAGCTCGGGCGCGGCGAAGCCGGGCGTGTACATCGGCTGGAAGCGCGCGGCCTCCATCGTCAGCGTCTGCCGTGCGGCGCCGAAGTCGAGCAGGATCGGCGACTCGTCCTCGCGCAGGTAGATGTTGCCCGGCTTGATGTCGAGATGAAGCAGTTTGTGGATATGGACTTCGCGCAGCCCGCTCATCAGGGCATGGAAGACCCTGCGGATGAAATGCTCGCGCAGCACCTTGGGGCGGCCCTGCTGGCGCGCCTGCAGGATGTGTTCCTGCAGCGTCTTGCCCATCTCATAGTTCATCACCATGTAGACGGTGCCATTCTCGCGGAAGAAGTTGACCACGCGCACCACGCTGGGGTGGGAGATGCGGGCCAATGAGCGGCCTTCCTCGAAGAAATACTTCAGGCCGAGCCGGAACGACGCGGCGTTCTCGTCCGGGACCACCGGGATCAGTTCACCGGGGCTGCGGCGGGCCAGCGCGCCCGGCAGGTATTCCTTGATGGCGACCGGCGTGCCGGTCTCGTCGGTGGCCAGATAGACGAAACTGAACCCCCCGCTGGCCAACTTCTTTACAATACGATAATTGGACAGCAGCGTGCCGATGGGCAGCGGTGCACTCTTCGGTTGTGACGTGCCCTTGGACTCTGTCATAGGTTTCGGTGACGGGGTTGCCTCCGGATTGTCCCGGCTAATCGCTTGCTTGTAAAGAATACAAATAGGGGCCTGGCGGCCGTCTTTTCCGGCTTTGCCCGGCGTGCCGCGGCACCCCGCCGCACCGGCGCGAGCCGGCCCATTCGCGAGAATATCTGATGATCCACAGCATGACTGGCTATGGCGTGGCTACGCGCCACGCGCCGCTGACGAACGCACAGGGAGAGCCCAGCGGCCGCACGGCCGCCGTTTCGGTCGAGTTCCGCACCGTCAACTCGCGCTTCCTCGACCTGCTGTTCCGCGCACCGGAGGAATGCCGCGCATTCGAGCCTGCCCTGCGCGAGATGCTGATGGCCAAGCTGTCGCGCGGCAAGCTGGAATGCCGCATCAACCTGCAGCGTGCCGACGCCGGCGGTGCCACGCTGGCGCTCAACGATGGCTTGCTGGCGCAGATCCGCGAACTGGAGCGCACCGTGGCCGAGACCTTCCGCGAGGCGGGTTCGCTGCGCATGGGCGAGATCCTGCGCTGGCCCGGCGTGCTGGTCGAGCCGGAGCTGTCGCAGGATGCACTGCGCGAGGCCGTGACCGCGGCCGCCAAGGAAGCGCTGGCACAGTTGCTGGAAGCGCGGCGCCGCGAGGGCGAGGCCCTCAAGGCGGCGCTGCTGGAGCGGGTCGACGCGATGCTGGCCATCGTCGAGCGCCTGACGCCGACCATCCCGCAGTTGATCGCCCATCATCAGGAAAAGCTGACCGAGCGCCTGCAGGAGGCATTCAACCTGGCGGCGCCGGGCGGCATGCCGTCGATGAGCCGCGAGGAGATCACCGAGCGTATCCGCCAGGAGGCCACGGTCTACGGCATCCGTATCGATATCGCCGAGGAACTGTCGCGCCTGCAGGCTCACCTGAACGAGACGCGCCATATCCTGGGCAAGGGCGGGCAGGTCGGCAAGCGGCTCGATTTCATGATGCAGGAGCTGAACCGCGAGGCCAACACGCTCGGCTCGAAGGCCGCGGCCAAGGAACTCGCCGATGCGTCGATGGAACTGAAGCTGCTGATCGAGCAGATGCGCGAGCAGGTCCAGAACCTCGAGTAAGCCGTCTTCCGGCATCCCGTTTTTCCCGGCCCGGCGCGGCAGCCGGCCGGCATGGCAATACTTCTTCACCAGGCAACATCGGATCATCATGAACGAATCGACCACCAGTACTCTCGACACCGCCTATCCGGGCAACCTGTTCATGGTGGTGGCGCCATCGGGCGCGGGCAAGTCCACGCTGGTCAACGCGCTGCTGGCGCGCGACCCCAGCATCCGTCTGTCGATCTCGCACACCACGCGCGCGCCGCGCCCCGGCGAGCAGGATGGCCGCGAGTACCACTTCACCGGTATCGACGCCTTCCGCGCAGCGCGCGCGCGCGGCGATTTCCTCGAGTGGGCAGAGGTACACGGCAACTACTACGGGACCTCGCGCGTGTGGATCGAGGAGCAGATGGCGCAGGGCAACGACGTGTTGCTGGAGATCGACTGGCAGGGCGCGCAGCAGGTGCACAAGCGCTTCTCCAATGCCGTCGAGATCTTCATCCTGCCGCCGTCGCTGACGGCGCTGGAAGAGCGGCTGAATAAGCGCGGACAGGACGAGCCGAACGTCATCGTGCGGCGCCTGCTGGCCGCCGGCAGCGAGATGGCGCATGCCAGCGAGTCCGACTACGTGATCATCAATGAGGTATTCGAGCAGGCGCTCGAAGAGCTCAGCAGCGTCGTTCGCGCGACCCGTCTGCGCTTTTCGGCGCAGAAGGCGCGCCACAGCGGCCTCTTTGTCGAGCTCGGCATCCACTGAGAGCGGGCGCGCTGGCAACGCTTGCGCCCGCGTGCTGTAAAATGGCTGACATCGCATAGGTTTAGTCCCAAGGTAGATTTGATATGGCGCGTATTACCGTCGAAGATTGTCTGAAACACATCCCGAACCGCTTCGAGCTCGCGCTTGCGGCCACGTACCGGGCACGCCAGCTGGTGCAGGGCCATACCCCCAAGGTAGAGGCGAAGGACAAGCCCACCGTGGTGGCGCTGCGCGAGATTGCTTCCGGCCAGGTCGGCATCGAGATGCTGAAGAAGGTCCCGACCTGATCGCCAGGGCGGCCTGCGGTAACACTCAGTCTGGTGCATGCGCGTACCCAGCCGGATCCCGGAGGCCGCCTCGATGTCTTCTTCCCAGCCTTCCCACGTATCAGCAGTGCCCGGTACCGGCGTGGCGCCGGCCGGCGCGCGTGGCGAAGCGCTCACTGAGACGGAAGCCCATGGCGCTTCCGTCTCGGGCCGCAAGCGCGGCACGCCGGGCCAGGGCCCGGTGACGGCGCGTACCGGGGCGCCCAACCTGCCGGATCCGCTCGGCGGTAACGTGGTGGGCGAACGCGCGGTGGTCCCGCCGATCGCGCAGGCCAAGGCGCGCCAGCAGGAGGCGAGCCAGGCGACGGCGCCGGCCGCGCCCGCGCCAGGGGCTGCCGCCCCGGCCGCCGCCGACGCCCTGTTCATCGATGCGGTGCTGGAGCAGTCCTACCGCCACTTTTTCGGCCCGACCTCCCAGCCGGCCGTTCCTCCCCGCCAGCAGGTCATCTCCATCACCCGTCTGATGGAGAAGCTGTCGTACCTGAAGCCTGCCGACCAGGCCCTGGTGCGGGAAGCCTTCCAGTTTTCCGACGAGGCCCATCTCGGCCAGTATCGCCAGAGCGGCGAGCCCTATATCACTCACCCGGTGGCCGTGGCCGAGTTGTGCGCCGACTGGCGGCTGGATGTGCAGTCCATCATGGCGGCACTGCTGCACGACGTGATGGAAGACCAGGGCGTGACCAAGGGCGAGCTGGCCGAGCGCTTCGGTCCCAAGGTCGCGGAACTGGTCGACGGCCTCACCAAGCTCGACAAGCTCGAGTTCCAGAGCCGCGAGCAGGCGCAGGCGGAGAGCTTCCGCAAGATGCTGTTGGCGATGGCGCGCGATGTCCGTGTGATCCTGGTCAAGCTGGCCGATCGCACGCACAATATGCGCACGCTCGATTTCGTGCCGCCGGAGAAGCGGCGCCGGATCGCGCTCGAGACGATGGAGATCTACGCGCCGATCGCCCACCGTCTTGGCCTGAACACCACCTATCGCGAACTGCTCGAGCTGTCGTTCAAGGTCGGCTCGCCGTTCCGCTACGCCACGCTGGAAAAGGCTGTCAAGGCGGCGCGGGGCAATCGCCGCGAAGTGGTCAAGCGCATCCTGGAGGCCGCGCAGAAGTCCCTGGCCGATGCCGGCATCGTGGCCGAGCTGTCCGGGCGCGAGAAGACGCTGTACAGCATCTACCGCAAGATGCACGACAAGCAGTTGTCGTTCTCGCAGGTGCTGGACGTGTACGGCTTCCGGGTGGTGGTCGAGACGCAGATGCACTGCTATATGGCGCTGGGCGCGCTGCACTCGCTGTACAAACCCATGCCCGGCAAGTTCAAGGACTACATCGCGATCCCCAAGATCAACGGCTACCAGTCCTTGCATACCACGCTGGTGGGCCCGTTCGGCACGCCGGTGGAATTCCAGATCCGCACCCGCGAGATGCACCAGATCGCCGAGGCCGGCGTGGCCGCGCACTGGATGTACAAGCACCAGCCGGAGCAGGCCAACGAGATCCAGCAGCAGGCACACCAGTGGTTGCAGTCGCTGCTCGATATCCAGAGCCAGACCGGCGACTCGCAGGAATTCCTTGAGCACGTCAAGATCGACCTGTTCCCGGACGCGGTCTATGTCTTCACGCCCAAGGGGCATATCCGCGCGCTGCCGCGCGGCGCCACCGCGCTGGACTTCGCCTACGCGGTGCACAGCGACCTGGGCAACCAGTGCGTCGCCGTCAAGATCAACAACGAGTTGCTGCCGCTGCGCACCGAGCTCAAGAGCGGCGATATCGTCGAGGTGGTGACGGCGCCGTACTCGAAGCCCAACCCGGCCTGGCTGGCCTTCGTTCGCACCGGCAAGGCGCGCGCCGCGATCCGCCACTACCTGAAGACCACCAAGCTCGACGAAGCCATCCAGCTGGGAGAGCGTCTGCTGGAGCAGGCCGCGCGCCAGCTCGGCATCGACCTGAAGGCGGTGCCTGCGATGGTGTGGGAGCGCATGATCCAGTGGACCGGCAACAAGCAGCGCGAGGACATCTTCGCCGACCTGGCGCTGGGGCGCCGCGTGCCGGCCGTGGTGGCCAAGCGCATGGAAATCCTGCTGCAGGAACTGTCAGGCGATACCGACAGCTCGCTGATGGCGGCGGTACAGACCTTTGCCGGCGAAGAAGCGCCGGCGGTGGCGGTGACCGGCGACGAAGGCATGTCGATGATTTTCTCGACCTGCTGCCGGCCGATTCCCGGCGACTCCATCGTCGGCTACCTGGGCAAGGGCGAAGGCCTGCAGATCCATGTGCAGGACTGCAAGGTTGCCAAGCGGCTGCACAGCAAGGATCCGGAGCACTGGATCGATGTCATGTGGGCGCACAAGACCACGCGTTCCTTCGATGTCTCCATCAAGGTCATGGTGCGCAACGTCAAGGGTATCGTCGCCCGCGTGGCGGCCGACCTGACGGCGGCCGATGCCAATGTCGCGCACGTGGCGATGGAGCAGAACGTCATCCACCAGGAAGCGACCTACATGCAGTTCATCATCCAGGTGCAGAACCGCCTGCACCTGGCCAACGTGATGCGGGCGTTGCGGCGCGACCCGGATGTGATCCGCATCTTCCGCGACCGTAACGACAACTGAGTCGGCATGCCGCCCGGCGCTTGGTGCGCCAGGCGATGCCGCGCGGCGGCGCGCTCAGGCCGTGCCCGCCTCTCCGGCGCTCCGGCGCGGCGGGTAGCGGACCTCCAGCACTTCGATCTGTTCGACGCCGTTGGGTGTGCGCAGCGGCACCGTGTCGCCCTCGCGGGCCTTGATCAAGGCCTTGGCGATCGGTGAGATCCAGCTGACGCGATGCTGGTCGAGATCCACCTCGTCCATGCCGACGATGGTGATGGTGTTCTCTTCGCCGGCGCCATTGAGATAAGTGACGGTGGCGCCGAAGAAGATCTGGTCGTTGTCGCCTTGCAGCGAGGGGTCGACCACTTCGGCTTTGTCCAGCCTGCGGGTCAGGAAGCGGATGCGCCGGTCGATCTCGCGCAGGCGCTTCTTGCCGTAAAGATAGTCGCCATTCTCGGAACGGTCGCCGTTCGACGCCGCCCACGACACGATCTGGACCACGTCGGGCCGATCCACGTCGATCAGGTGCATCAACTCATCGCGCAGCCGCTGGTAGCCTTGCGCGGTGATGTAGTTCTTGGTGCCGGGCGGCAGCGGTGCCGCGCCTTCCGGCAGGTCATCATCGTCATCGCCGGACGACTCTTTGACAAACGCCTTGTTCATGTTCGGATCACATCGCTTGGGCTCCCATTATAGGAAGCGAGGATGCCCAGGCCCAGCCCGGCAAAAAAGTGAGTGAAGGGGGTTCACAAAAATGAAAAGTACGATATAATCTTTTTCTCGCGTGCGGCTGTAGCTCAGTTGGATAGAGTACTTGGCTACGAACCAAGGGGTCGTGGGTTCGAATCCTGCCAGCCGCGCCACCT
>JABLTH010016688.1_pt1 | contig 21850 bp, 11 predicted proteins | sample 7875711 | NCBI WGS metagenome assembly JABLTH01 (sample SAMN14941262, study PRJNA633318) | bioreactor metagenome | isolation source: bioreactor | place: China | collected 2019-03-05 | reverse complement strand
GTGCGGGCCTGGCCGTTGTGCGGGCCTGGCCGTTGTGCGGGCCTGGCCGTTGTGCGGGCCTGGCCGTTGTGCGGGCCTGGCCGTTGTAGGGGCGGGTTTAGCGCGCGAAGCGCGCGTAACCCGCCCGCCCCGACGGCGGCGAGAGAAGAGAGGGGGGACGGCGCCACGTGCGTCGTCCCCCGCCCCCTGTCTCAGCGCTCCAGCATTCGACGGGCTTTCCGCACGTCGTCGTCGTCCACATCGCCGTCCTCGTCGAGATCGGCCGGCGTGCAGAGCGATCGCTTCACGACGAGTTCCTCGTCAGGCAACGTCACATCCGGCCACCACGGCTCCGCCAAGGGCGCATTCAGGCCGAAGTCGGCACCGACGCAACTGCGCACCTCGTCGACGTCGATCCCGAGAACATGTCCATCGTTGTCGAGATCGGCGTCGCACGCATTGCCCGTGCCGTCGCCGTCCGCGTCGACCTGGAGGGAATTCGCGGCGAAGAGGCAGTTGTCGAACGGGTCGGGCACTCCATCACGATCCCGGTCCACCGCCTCGAGCGACGTGAGCAGCCCGCCGTTCAATCCCTGGACATCGCCCACGCGCTTCCAATACGGAACCGCGTCCGGGCAGGTCGTGAGCATGTCGGGGACGCCGTCACCGTCAGCATCGCGACGAAACGGCCCCGCGCCACCGGCGCCCCACGCCGAAGAGACGACGACACCGTCGCCGCGGCGGACGGGCGGCATGAAGACGGCGACCGACCCGTCGTCGATCGAGTCCGAGCACGAAGATCCGGAGTTATATACGGCGACCGTCGCACGCCGCGCGCCGGTCGTGCGATCGAGCATGTCGAGTTGCAGGGTTCCTTCGTTCCACGTTGCGCCCGCGTCACCCACATCGGACGCCTCGCGACCGTCGCGGCGCGGCAGTGTCGCGCCGAGGAGTGCAGCTGCGACCTGAGAGGGCACCTCGCCGGGGTGCGGGAAGACGTAGATCATTCCGTTGTGTTGTTCGAAGCGCTCGAACACGACGCGTCGCAGGGGATCGGGATCCCCGATGCGCGTGAGCGACAGCACGGCGTCATTGCATCCGGGACCGTCACACCCGTGGACGTAGTCCGGCGGACACTCCGCGGAGTGGAGCAGGCAGCTGTCTTGAGCGGAGAACGGGCAGGGATCGCCTTCGTCGACGCGACGATCGCCATCATCGTCGCTGTCCATGCAGTTGGGCAGCCCGTCGCGATCGGTGTCCGAGGCTTCGTCGCCGAACGTGGGCAGGATCGAATGCTGCCCGCTGCATGAGCCCGCGAGATGGCCGGCCGGCACCATCCGGAGCAGGGGGTGCTGGTCGACGGCGTCGAAGCAGCCATCGTTGTCGTCATCCGGGTCGCAAGCGTCTCCCGTGCCGTCGCCGTCGGTATCGACCATGTCCGGATCGGGAATCGTCGGGCAGAGGTCGCACGCGTCGCCGAGCCCATCGTGGTCGGCGTCGAGCTGATTGGCGTTTGCCCGGGTGGGGCAGTCGTCGAACGCCTGGCACACGCCGTCGTGATCGATGTCACCACCGAAGATCGCGCAGAGATCGAACAGGCGTGCGCGTTCGGGAACACTCGCCAGACACTCGTTGATCACGGCGGCCTGCTGGGGAGTCATCGCCTCGACCGTCTTTCCTCCCTTGACGAATGGACCGACGCAAGTCTCGCCCCAGTACGACATGAAGTTCTGCGGCGCGGGGCTCTGGTTCGTCGACGAGGTTGCGCCGTCGCTCCGTCGATAGCAGTTGATCGTGCAGTACGTCGGGCGCGGGCTGCCCTTGTCCGTGGACGGCTTCGCCGGACTTCCGGCCGTGTGGCTGATGCACCAGTCGTGTCCGTCGCGTGCGCTCCCGCCGCACGCTCCGATGCCTGCGTTCCACTTCCCTGTGAAGTCGTTCGACCCGCCGGTTACAGTCGGATCGGCGCACTCCATCGGACCCGGGTCGGGTGGCGTGTCGGACAAACCGTCCAGATCGTGATCCACCGGGCTGTTCGTTGCGGGGTCCTGCCAAGAGTGGGTGTGAGGCAGACAGAAGTGGTGCCCCAGTTCGTGACCCCAGACCGTGCCGCTCGCGCCCGGAGTGCAGAACACTCCATAGCGCTCGTGCCCGTCGCTGCATTGAACACCGGGAGCAACGGCCGAGAAGCAGAGCTTCAGGTTCTGGAGCAGGAACACCGTGACGAACTGCGGATCCTCGGTCGCGAGATCGCGCAGGTCGGTGGCGAGCACGTTGTCGTGCCCCCCGCAGGTGTCCAGTTCGTCCTTTCCGGTCATCGAGGAGTACTTGATGTCGTAGACGACCTGGAGGAACCCGTCGCGCCCGCGCGCCGGCGCGAACGAGACCCGCGCCGGGGCCCACTGGCGGTTCAGTTCTTCGAATTGCCGCAGGAGGTGGTTGCGAAAGGACTCCTCGCTTGGGAAACCGCAGTGCTTCTTCTTCGGGTCCGCTTCGAAGAACGTGGGCTTGCAGTACGCCAGGACCTGGATTCCGAACGTCTTCGTCGGCGCATCCACGAGGACCGGAACTGCACCGAGAATCACGCTTAGCGTCCCGCCGAGCGCCTGCCACCAGGATCGCGAGATCATCACGTGGCCACCTCCCGGCGCGAGCGCGCCGTGGGCGTGCGAATTGCGTGTCAAGGACGGGAGAGGAGCGTGCGTATCGTCCCGATGCCGGCCCTCCACGGTTCGAGCGCGATTCCGACCACCGCCCGCGGGGCGCCCTCCACCCGCACGGCCACTCCCGGGAATGCGGATGAGGTCAGGGCGTCGCCGGCGGCGATCGGCGCCGGGCCCCCATCGACGCGCAGCGCAACGATGCCGCAGGACGCTAGGCCGACTTCGACGTCGCCGGCCTCGATGGCAACACCCACGACCGGCAGAGGGTCCGACATGGTGGCGCGGCGCAGGCTTCCCGGGCGTAGAGGATCGAGTGCCAGGAGTTCACCGGGTAGGACCGGCTCAGAGACCGGGAAGCGCGGCAACGCGGGAGGCGCCGGCGCTCCCGTGCCTGCTGGCGCGGAGGGCGGGTCCGTGGTCCATGACACCGGCTCCTCCGCGTTCGTCGCCCCCACTCGCCGAGCGCCAGCATTGGCGCTCTCCGGGTCGGCTCGGCCGACCGCGGTGGCGAGACGCATCGCCGTTCCGGCCGCGGGTGCGGGGAGCCGCGCCGCCTCCCGCATCGACACGAATCGCGCCTGCGCACTGGCCCCGTCGCGCGCGTCGAGGCCACCGTACTCCGCGGCGACGGCCGCAGTGGACGGCAAGAACGCTTCGCGCCGCTTGGGCTGTACGATCGCAGCGTCCTCGAATCCTAGCCGCAGCCCGTACACGATGAAATCGAACGCCGCATCGGAACCCGCGGGGCCCCGCACGACGAGTTCCCGCGTGCCCAGCTCTTCGACCCACAACTCGGAGGGAGCGCCGCGCGCGGTGAGGTGCGCGGTCAGTCCGATCTCCGGGTTCGCGACCAGTGCGAACGTCGCTCCGAGTTCGACTCGAGCGATGCCGCCCTCGAGGCGTGCGTGGCCTCGCGTGTACACCGCGACTTCGTCGCCTTCGGGGGCGGCGTAGACGATCACCTTGTCGGGCTCGTAGGGGTGGTTCTGAACGAACGAGACCGTCCCGGTCCCGGTGATCTTGCGTGTGGGCGTCGCGACGTCGGCCCAGAAGGTCGTCCCGTTGGGATGCGAGAAGGTTCCGCCGGCGAAGCTCCCGCGTGCCCAGATGCCGCGGTCGCCGTAGGCGACCCGCGCGGTGCCGGACTCGTTCGTGTCGACGAAGTACCCGCCGGAGTCCGCGCCGTGTGATTCGATCCCTGTGAGCCCGAACCCGATCCACGCTTCCGCACCGTCGTTCGTGTCCCGGAAGTAGCCACCTGAGAGTTCGCCGTAGCCCGCCATGCCGTTCTGGCCGTTCGCGACGATCGCCTCACTGCCCTGGCTCGCATAGAAGTGCCCGCCAAACGAGACGGCGGACGCGACGAGCGCGGTCGTTCCTTCGGCGATGCTGACGTGTGTGGACGGCTGCAAGGTGTTCTGAAAGAAGCCGCCGGCAGAGGAGCCGTAGGCGAGTAGGCCGTACTCGCCGGAGGCAAGCAGCGCCTCGCCCGAGTGGCTCGTCGCACGGAAATAGCCCGCCGCGCTGGCGCCGTAGGCCTCGATGCCGCGATCGCCCTTTCCGAGTTCGGCCACGCCCGTGCCATTCCCGGAGGCGGACAGGGCCGTCGTGCTCGTCGGAGCGGCTATCGTGAGCGGCCCCGTCTTGACCTGCGACAGGGACGAGGTGTCGAGATAGAACGCCGGGCCGTGGCCGTCGAGGTTGGCGGCGTTGAGTGCGTACGGCGCTGCGAGTACGCGCGTGCGCGGCGCGAGCGTCTCTCCCGCGATCTGGACCTCGAGCCATACGCCCGAGTAGTCCCGGAAGACGGCGTCGAGTGTCGCGTATGAGCCCGGACCCGACCCGTCCTGCACCTGCCCGCCGCCGATCACGACCGAAAAGAGACCGGCTCGAACGACGACCCCGAGTCCGCCTTCGTCGACGTGCCGATCGACGAGTAATTCGCTTCCACCCGTCGCCGCGTCGAACACCCGGAACACCATGTCGTACGTGCCGGTCAGCGGAGCGTCGGCGCTGCTGCGCAGCACGCCCTGGTAGTCGATCAGCGCCGGAGGGGCCGCAGAGAACGCCAACGAGGCGTAGAGCCCGGCGGCGATGATGATGCGGTTCGTGCGGGACATCATCCTCTCCTTACGGACATGGTGACGGATTGGGGCGCGCGGATCCGGAACTGCCCGTGCCCTTGGTGCCCTCCTCGCCGATTCGGCTTCTGGCCGTGACGAGGTAGAAGAAGCCGTGCCCGATTGCAGGATCGGGCGCGTCGTGCCAGGCATTCGTCGTGATCGACCCTGACACACAGCTGCCGAAATCGCTGGGCATCGACTCGAGGGCCCCACGGTAGACGCCGTAGCTCCCGATCGAGGGGTCGTGATCCCAGGCGAGGTCCGCGCGCGTCACGAAACGCAGCTGTCGAACCTCGCCGGGAGGTGCGCAGCGCATCACGAACGAGGCGTCGAGCCGGAAGTTCGCTCCCGACAGTGCGCGCGCTGTGATCGGCTCTCCGATGGCCTCCTGGCTGGTGCGGTAGCCGGAGGATGCAGACGAAGTGCCCTGGAGCGGACGCCCCCCCTGGTTGATTGCCTGTTCCGTAAGTCGAAAAGTGGCGCTCGCTTGAGCATTTCCGTCGTGGGTCCCGAGCGCGACCAACGAAATGCATGTCATGCCGGCGACAAGTACAGAACGCATGGGGGAGTTCTCCATACCCTCAGAACGCACTTTCCGGCGACGCGGGGACATGGAATCGTCTTGACCACGCTACCGGGGAAGGACGGACAATCTCGTCATGGACCCGGGAGTGATCACCCAGCAACTCCTCGCCGTCCGTGACGGGGGGCGTGAGCAGCGCGACGCGCTTCTCGCCGGCGTCTACGCGCACCTCAAGCAACTCGCGGTCAACACCCTCCGTGGCAACCGGGGATCCCCGACGCTCGACGCGACGGATCTCCTCCACGAGGCATACCTTCGTCTCGTCGATCAGACGCGCGTCGACTGGCGGGATCGCGCGCACTTCTTCGCCGTCGCGGCGCGCGCGATGCGGCAGATCACCGTGGACCACGCGCGACGCCGTCACGCGCAGAAACGCGGCGGCGCGGTCCAGGCTGTGTCTCTCGACGAAGAGCGGGCGGTTTGGACGCCGACCCTGGAAGACGTGCTCGATGTGGACGCAGCGCTGCGGCGGCTCGAGTCGACGAGCCCTCGGCTGGTCGAGGTCGTCGAGCTCTTCTTCTTTGCGGGCCTCTCCACCGAAGAAGCTGCGGCGGCACTCGGGGTCAGCACACGAACCGTGAAACGGGAGTGGCAGAAGGCGAAGGCCCTGCTCTACGCACTGCTCCGCGGCACGACTTGACGCGACTCCCGGTCGCGCCTGTCCCCGGCACGCCGCGAATTGCGTGATGCGTGTGGATCGGAGGTCCTCGTGAACGATGACGTGTTGCGCCTGTGGCCGCGCGCCGAGCGCATCCTCGACGAGGTTCTCGATCTCGGGGAACCGGAGCGATCACGACGCGTCGCGGAGGCGTGCGGCAGCAACACGGAACTGCATTCCCTGCTCTGCGCTCTGCTCTCGGGGACGCGAGAGGCCGTTGCCTTCCTATCGTGCCCCGCACTTGGGGTGCTGGACCTCCCCGGCGAGGACGATCCCGTCGAGCCTCTGCTGCCGATCGGGACGCGCGTCGGAGCCTATCGGCTGGTATCCGAGATCGGGCGTGGCGGCATGGGTGTGGTGTACCTGGCCGAACGAGACGATGGAGAGTTCGCGCAGCGCGTCGCCCTGAAACTGCTCGACGGAGGCGCGCGCACGCCGGCATCCGTCGAACGATTCCGCCGCGAACGGGAGTTCCTCGCGCACCTGCGCCACCCGAACGTCGCGCGGCTCTACGACGGCGGGATCTTGCCGGACGGTGCGCCGTACCTGGTGATGGAACTCGTCGAGGGACGTCGCATCGACGAACATTCCGACGCCATGTGCCTGACCGTCGAAGCGCGCCTGAGACTGTTCCTGCAGGTCTGCAACGCGGTCGAGTACGCCCATGGCCAGTTGATCGTGCATCGCGACCTCAAGCCGGCGAATGTTCTGATCGAGCGGGATGGCACGGTACGGTTGCTCGATTTCGGAATCGCGCGCTGGATCGAGGGCGCGGACGACGCCGACGCAACGACCACGGTCGCACGCGTCATGACGCCCGCCTACGCGGCGCCGGAACAGTTTCAGGGCGGGCCCGCCACGGTGGCCACCGACGTCTACCAACTGGGTCTCCTGCTCTACGAACTGCTGTCCGGACGCCGTGCCCACGGGGAGGCAGGCAGCGCCCCGGCAGCACTGATGGAGGCCGCACTGCGCCGCGATCCCCTGCCCCCGAGCCGCGCGGTCGTGACGGCGTGCGACGACGCGGCTGCAACGCTTGGACCGCGGGACTCCGCACTCCGGCGCAGCGCAAGCCCCTCGGTCCTGGCGCGCCAGCTGGCCGGCGACCTCGATGCGATCGTTCTGAAGGCGCTGCGCAAGCTGCCCGCTGAGCGGTACGCGACGGTCGAGGCACTGCGGCGCGACATCGAGAACGCCCTCGCGCATCGCCCCGTGACCGCTCGGCGCGGAAGTCACCTCTATCGGGCACGGAAGACCTTCCGGCGCCACCGCGGGGCGTTCGTCGCAGTCCTCGCGACGGCCGCGTCGCTCTTCGTGGGTGCCCTCGGCATGACAATGCAGGCGCGCGCAACCGCGCAGGAGAGAGACCGCGCCCGCTCGGCCGAGTCGCGGGCTTCCGCGATCAATGACTTCCTCGTGAACGAGATGCTCGCGGCAGCGACTCCGGAGAAGTCCCGAGGGCGCGAGATGACCGTCGCCGAGGTCCTGGCCAGCGCGTCTCGCGCGGTGGGACCGGCGTTCATGGGTCAGCCGCGCACCGAGGGTGACGTTCGCCTCGCCCTCGCGCACAGCTACGTCGCTCTCGCCCGCTTCCCGGAGGCACGCAGGCACGCGGAGGCCGCGGCGGCGCTGTTCGCGAACGGGCCGGCGGCGGACGTGCTTCATGCGCGACGCGTGCTGGCCGAGTTGACGCTGCTCGAAGGGCGAATCGCCGACGCACGAACAGAGGTCGACGTGCTCGTGGCCGATCATCTACGGGCGCTCGGGGAACACCACGTCGACACGCTGCGTGCCCGCCTGCTCGCGGCACGCGTGTCCAACGGCGAAGGCAAGCCGGCGCAGTCGGAGTCGGAGTTGCGGGGACTGCTCCATGCGCTCGATGTGGACGCCGTCGGGGACTGGCGGCTGTCCGTGGAAGTCCACCAGGCACTCGCGGACTCGCTGACCCGCGCGGCCAAGGGCGAGGAGGCATCGGCCGCCGCGAAATCCGCCCTCGACATGTTGCGCGCCCGAGTCGGCGCGGATCACCCTGCCGCCATCGAAGCGCTGCGTCGCCTGGCCACGGCGCGCTCTAAGCTGCTCCGTCACCACGATGCGCTCGCGCTGCACCAGGAAGTGCTCGAACGACGCCTGCGAACCGCTGGCCCCGATCATCCCGACACGGGCGATGCGTGGGTCGACATCTCAGTCGACTACCATCGGCTCGACAGGACGGACTCATGTCGCGACGCGGCGCAGCGCGCGCTTTCCATCTACGAGCGCTCTCTCGGCGCGGAGCATCCGCGCACGATTCGCGCGCTGCGGAACATCGCGATCCTTGCCAGCCAGGCGCACCGCTTCGAGGAGGCCGAGCGTGCCTACGAGCGAGTGATCGCCATCCGCCAGCGGTCGCTGGGAGAACTCCACCCGGACTCCATCGAAGTGCTGCGCGACGAACAGGTGATGTTCGTTCGTGCGCGCCGACTGGACGATGCGCGTCGCTTGGCGAAGCGCATCGTCGCGGTGTACGAGCGACTTGCGGCCTCGCCCAGCGCCGAGGCGACACAACTCACCGAATACGCGAACTTTCTCCTCGACGTCGAACCGATGGACGCGCGTGACCATCATCGTGCACTCGATATCGCTCGCCGAGCTGTCGATGCAACCCACCGCAGGGGTTTCCTCCAGTTGGACGTCCTTGGCCGCGCCTTCCGCGAGGCGGGTGATGTCGAGCGGGCCATCGACGTGATTCGTGAGGCCCTCGAACGTCCAGAGGCGGTTCGCTCCTGGACGACCGAGGCGACCTACGTTGATCTCCTGACGAAGCACCGGGCGCCGGAAGAACTGGAGCGATTCCTCGTCGCGAGGATCGAGACCCTGCGTTCCGTTCGCGGCTCCGACGATCCCCTGCTAGCGAAGACGATGCGGAACCTCGCGAAGCTCTATCAGCGGGCGGGTCGACACGCGGAGGCGGAGCAGCGTTTCGGCGAGGCGTTGGCGCAATTGCGCAAGCGCTCTTCGGACGACGACTGGCAAGTCGCAAGAGCGAAGAGCGAGTTGGGGGAACAGTTGGCCCGGCGCGGAGCGCTGGACGAGGCGGAGCCGCTGCTTCGGTCGGGATACGAGACGCTCGCGAAGGACGTTCAAACGGATCCGGCCCTGCTCGAGCAGGCGAGGAAGCGCGTCGAGGGCCTCGAACGTGCACGACGCGCCCATCGTTGAGCCCCTGCATGGCCCCGCGGACTTCCGCGGCTCGCGGTGAGTGGGTGGGGTGTGCTCAAATGCAGGCCGGGTTGAAGTCGCGCAGTGCCGAACACGAACACATCAGGTGCCGTGCGGGCCCCGTCCGCCCTTCACGCGACGCTTCTGTCGGTGACGTGGCCGATCTTCGTCGAGCAGGGCCTGCGCACGCTGATCGGCACCGTCGACACCCTGATGGTCAGCCGGCTCGGCGACGACGCGGTCGCGGGGGTCAGCGTCGCGAGCCAGATCGTCACGCTCGCCGGTCTCACCTTCTGGTTCCTCGCGATCGGCAGCAGCGTCGTGATCACGCACCACCTCGGCGCGCGCGACCGCGCCGGCGCCGACCGTGTCGCGGCCACCGCGATCGCCGCGAACTTCTGGGTCGGGGTCGTGCTCAGCGTCGCGCTGCTGCTGCTCGTCGACCCGGCGCTGCGCCTGATGCACGTGCCCGCGGGACCGCTTCCCTACGCGCGGCCGTTCCTCGTGCTGATGGGCGGCTCGCTGTTCGTCGAAGCGCTCGCCGTCGCGCTCGGCGCCGCGCTGCGCGCGCACACGCACACGCGCGACGTGATGCTGGTCACCCTCGGCCAGAACGTCCTCAACGTCGCCGGCAACACCCTGCTCCTGTTCGGCTTCTTCGGGCTGCCGCGGCTCGGCGTGGTCGGCGTCGCGATCTCGAGCGTGGTGAGCCGCGTCGTCGCGTGCGCGGCGACGTGGGTCCTGCTCGCCTGGCGCACGGGCCTGCACCTGCGCGCGCGGGACTTCGTCGCGATCCGCGCGGAGCGCGTGCGGCGCGTCCTGCGCATCGGCCTGCCCGCCGCGGGCGAGAACATCAGCTACTGGCTCGCGTACATGACCGTGACGACGTTCGTCGCGACGATGGGCGCGACCGAGCTCGCCACGCAGAACTACACGCTCAACGTGAATCGCTGGGTGATCCTGCTCTGCGTGTCGGTCGGGCTCGGCACGGAGGTGCTGATCGGGCACCTCGTCGGCGCGGGCGAGTTCGACGCGGCCTACCGGCGCCTCGTGAGCAGCGTGCGGCTGTCCTTCGGCGGCGCGATCGCGGCGATGCTGGTGATCGGCGCCGTCGCACCGTCCCTGATCGGCCTGTTCACCGCGACGCCCGCGATCGTCGCCGGCGGCGCCGTGCTGCTGCGGATGGGGCTGCTGCTCGAGCCGGGGCGCGTCTTCAACGTCGTCGTGATCAGCTCCTTGCGCGCGACCGGCGACGTGCGCTTTCCCATCACCGTCGGCGTGATCGTGATGTGGGGCGTGTGGGTGCCGCTGGCGTGGCTCCTCGGCGTGAAGCTCGGCTACGGGCTCCCCGGCGTGTGGGTCTCGATGATCTGCGACGAGTGGATCCGCGGGCTCCTCATGTTCCGCCGCTGGCGCAGGCGCCAGTGGCTGCCCGCGGCCGTGCGCAGTCACGCCGCGGCACGGGTGAATCAATCGGCGTAGGGGCCGAGCTTGCTCGGCCCCTACGGGTGATGATCGATAGCGGAGATCAGGGGCAGGTGCCGGTGCTGTTCACCACGCGCGACCCCGCGGTCGCGTCGCCGGCCGGGCCCTCGAGCGTGCCGTTGAGGCCCGTCACGAGGTACCAGTCGAACGCGCCGACGGCCGGCAGGTGCGCTGCGGCGACGGTGAGGGCGGGGCCCGCGTAGGCGATGCACGAGTCGGCGGCCGCGGTGAGGAGCGCGGGCAGGTCGGACGGAGCGCCGCGGTAGAGGTGGTACGTCGTCGCGTTCGGCGCGGACGGCCACGTCAGCGTGTCGGTCCCGGACCACGCGAGCGACGACGCGGGCGTGGTGCCCGGCGCGACCTCGGCCGGCGCCTGCGGCGCGAGGCACGGGTTCATCGAGCACGGCCCGCGCGGCGTGTAGCTCACGGCGACGTCGTCGAGGTGCACGTCGTTGCCGAGCCCGCCGATGCCGAGGAACGCGACCTGCACCGATTGCCCGAGGTACGCCGACAGCGACACCGTGTGCTGGCCCCAGCCGCTGGTGCCGTCGTTGCGCGCGACCGCGGTTCCGACGTTGGTCCACGTCGTCCCGTCGGTCGAGACCTGCACCTGCACGCGGTCGCTGCTCGCGTCGGCGACGTCGTGGAACACCCAGAAGCTCGCCGCGGCGGACGCGGCGTCGGCCGGGAGCGCGATCGTGGTCGTGCGCGCGAGGCGCGTGGTGTCGCCGCGCGTCGCGGTGTAGCCGTTGAAGTACGCGAGGCCCGCGCCGGAGTGCGGGGCGCTGCCCGACGGATGCACGGTCGCGGTGCTGCGTGCCCAGTTCCCCGTCGTGCCGGCGACGTCGGTCTGCGTCCAGCCGGCGGGCGGGAACGTCGCGCCGTCGAAGCTCTCGGTGAAGACCGTCACGGGCGTGGCCGGGGTCGACTGGCCGACGGTGACCGTGAACGACTGGTCCCACGCGCCCTGCGTCGCCGTGAGGTGCAGCGCGAACGGAATCGCGGTGCCGCAGGCGACGTCCGGACCGACGCTGAACGCGAAGTGCGGCGCGATCGACGAGGCGCTGGCGCCGCCCGGCACGTTCGCGAACTGCGCGAGCCCGTCGGTGATCGTGATGCCGGGGAGCGTCGTCGACAGGCTGCCGCTCACCGCGCTCGCGCCGATCGTGCCGGGGTTCGACACGGTGACGAGCAGCGTGGCGTCCTCGCCCGCGTCGACGATGCCGTTGCCGGTGCCGGGGCCGCCCTGCGCGCAGGAGTCCGTCGGCGTGTTCGACGCGTACTGCAGCGCGGTGCGCGTCATCCTGCAGTCGGCGAGGGTCTTCGTGTCGGCCGTGACGACGAGGCCGGTCACGACCGTCGGCAGGTAGCCCGTCGCGTTGCAGGTCATCGTATACGTGCCGGGCTGCAGCACGCGGTGGAAGTCGCCGACGGCCGGGTCGGTGTAGATCGCCTGGAACGTGCGCGGCACCGAGAAGTTGACCGAGTCCGTCGCGGTGACGGCGACCGTGCCGTCGAGCGGCGCGCTCGTGAGCGCGTCGCTCATCACGCCGTGGACCCCCTGGAACGTCTTCATCATGTAGTTGAGCACGGCCTGGCGGTGCTGCGCGGTGTAGGTCGGGATCTGCGAACCGGCCGGCGACTTCGTCGAGTTCAACTCGACCGTGGTGTCGAGCTGCGTCCACGCGCCGTAGGCCCAGTCGTTGGTGTCGCCGCGCGTGCCGTACCAGTCGTAGCCCTCGCTGTACCAGAAGCCCGGCTTGGTGCAGCCGTCCTTGTAGGCCTGCGCGAGGCCGTTGGGGGCGAGCGTGGGGCAGTTGGGGATGGTCTGCCCGATGCAGCCCGAGCCGCCGCGGCGCGACCACCAGAAGATCGGCTCGTCGGAGGGCGGGCTCGTCGTGTAGTTCCACACCGAGTTGAAGACGATCTCGCCCTCGTGGAACGAGATCGAGGTCGTGAGGCGCTTCTTGCCGTGGTCCGCGGTCGCGGCCTCGGTCAGGTCGCGGATCGCCTGCGTCTCCTTCTCCGACCAGGCGGGCGGCTCGTCCGAGCCGTTGGGCCCCCAGAAGTTGCGGTTGAGGTCGACGGTGCGGCTGTTGTAGCGCGTGTTGCGCGCGTTCCCGTAGGGGTTGCCCATCGGGATGAACCACATCTCGGTCTCGTCGACGAGACGCTTCGCGACCTGGTCCTGGGGGGTCGCGACGTAGCCCGAGAGGATGGTGTCGAGAACGTCGCTCGCCACCATGCAGCCGCCCTTCTCGTCGCCGTGGATGTTGCCGTAGATGCGGATCTTCGGCTCGGCCTCGACCGCGTCGGGGTTCTTGGTGATCTTCATCGCGATGATGTCGTACGCGCCGTCCTGCGAGGGCCCGAGGTTGTAGAGCCGCGTGATCGTCTTGTGCGCGTTGTACTGCTGGAGCAGGTGCTCCATCAGGCTGCCCACGGGCGGGTTCGTCGTGTTGAACTTCGACGCGGTGTAGTAGGTCGTCGGCGCGTTCGGCGCGTTCGGCGCGCGCGGTCCCACGGCGGACGCGGCCGCAGCCGCAGCGGCGTCGTTCTGCGCCCAGCGCTCGCGGTCGGCCTGCATCTCGGCGTAGAGGACCTCGATCTCGAAGCCCCGCGCCGTGAGGCGCTCGAGCTGCTCGGGCCTCAGCAGCGCCTTGAACGAGTCCCCCATCCTTCCGACGATGTCGACGCGCTCGTCGCGCATGATGCGCAGCTGCTCCGGGCTGGCCGGGCGGATCCGCACGAGGGTCGCCGTGTCGTAGGTGTCGGCCAGCGCGGCGCCGGACGCAATCGCGGTGACGAACAGAACAAGGGCGCAGACGCGGGCAAAATCGGACAGACGGGGCACGGGCAGACCTCCTCCCGGTACGGGGGTCGTCAGAAGATACGGCGAGTCGAACAAACCCGGAAGTGCGGTCCCGTAAAGAGACCGTCCCCTCGGGACAATGCGTGCGGAGGATCGAGACCCATGCGCGCGCACCGGATCGTGCTTTTCGTGTCGTCAGCCGTCCTGATCGTCGTGGCCGCCAGCGCCGCCGCCGTGGCCGCCGGGCACCGCCGCGGCGTCGGCATCGTCGTGAACAGCACCGCGGACGTCATGAACTCGTCCGCACCGGCCGCGCCGGCCGCACCGGCCGCACCGGCCGCACCGGCCGCGACGGTGACCCTGCGCGGCGCGATTGCCGCCGCGCTGCCGGGGCAGCGCATCACGTTCGACCGCGCGCTCGACGGCGCCGTGATCCGGCTCACGTTCGTCGACGCCGAGCACACCGTGCTGCCCGGCGAGACCTACGCCGCGGGCCAGTTCGCGGGCTTCCACGACCGCGACTACGGCCGCTCCGCGCTGTACGCGGCGAAGCGCCTCGTGATCGACGCGTCGATGCTGCCGCACGGCATCACGATCGAGTGGAGCGGCGGCGCGACGAACCGCGCGCGCGTGCTCGCCGTGTACGGCGACCTCACGCTGAACAACGTGACGATCCGCGGCGGCGATGTCGCGTCCGATCCCACCGAGGACCCGAACCAGCCGTGGACCCTCGCCCGCGGCGGCGCGCTCGCCGTGTGGGGCACGGCGACGCTGACGCGCTGCACGCTCACCGAGAACCACGTGCACGGCGACACCAACGCGACGCGCGATCGCGGCGCCTTCGGCGGCGGCCTGTTCGCGGACCGCGTCGTGCTCACCGACAGCGTCATCGCCGGCAACACCGTCAACGGCTTCGGCGCGGCGGGCGGCGGCGTGTACGCGGTGGGCGGCGTCTCGACCCACGGCCAGGAGTCGACGCTCACCTCGTGCAACGTGAGCGGCAACCGCGTCCAGGGCGAGCACGCCTACGGCGCGGGCGTGTTCGCGGGCGGCGGCGGCCCGGGCAACGAAGAGATGATGGTGATCCGGAACTGCACCATCGCGCGCAACCTCGCGCTCGACGATCCGAACATCCCGGAGCTGTCGTACACGCAGTACTACTACCGCGGCGGCGGCGTGTACATGACCAACGGCTCGCTCACGATCGCCGGCTCGACCATCGTCGAGAACCACGTCGAGGGGCACCCCGCGGTCTTCAGCGGCAAGCCGAACATGGGTGGCGGCGGCGTGGCCGCGACGATCGGCAACGCGCACGTCGTGGACCGCATCGAGCTGTCGCAGTCGATCGTCGCCGGCAACACCGTCAACGACGCCGCCAACGACGTGTACACGGGCTCCTTGATCAACTTCTACAGCTGGGGCCACAACCGCGTCGGCGCGATCGACTTCCGCCAGATGCTCGTGCCGGTGCCGCCGTGGCAGTGCCTGTCCCGCGTGCACTGGCCGAAGACCGGCGATCGCGACGGCCTGACGCTCGCGGAACTCGTCGACACCGGCGCGCTCACGTACGTCGCGGACGTGCGCTCGGCGGGCGTGTTCGAGGGCGAGAGCATCGTGCGGCACTACCCCGCCGCGGGGAGCGCGGTCGCGGCGGTCCCGTGCCGGGCGTACGTCGTCCCGTACCTCCAGACCGGCTACGACAGGAACGCCTACGAAGGCGAGGGCGCGTTCCTGTCCGCCGTCGTGCAGCGCCTCAAGAACCTGCACGGCAGCGAGCTCCCCCCGGACTTCGGCAGCACGCTCCCCGATCCGTCCGGGATCACCTTCACCCCGACGCCGAACACGTGGCCCGCCGAGCCGGCGAACGCGCCGTGGATCGCGTACTGGCGCGCGCTCAACGCCGAGGCCATGGCCGCGCTGGGACCGACCGGCGGGCTCGACGACCGGTTCTGGGACACGTTCCCCGCCCCGGGCGGGATGACGATGCGCATGACGCGCTCCGTGCACACGACGCGGCTCGCGGCGCGCGTGTCGATGCTGTCGTGCCGGATGCAGGGCGGGTTCACCGACGTCGGCGCCGCGGCGCCCTGACGCGGCGACACTTCCGCTCCCGCAGGAACACGACGCGCGGGGCGTCCCTCGGGGACACGACGCGCGGGGCGTCCCTCAGGGACACGACCCGTGCGGCGTCCGCCCCCGGCCCTCGCTGGTCGCGCCGAGCCCGCGGATCGCCGCGCCGTCGCGCACGCCCTTCACGTAGAACAGCCCGCGCCCCGGCCCGGGCGTCGTCACGTCGACGAACGCGCCGTCGGCCGGGTTCGGGTCCTGCGCGGTGATGCAGTCGCCGTAGCCCGTGTCGGGCAGCCCGTCGTGATCCGCGTCGACGAGATCGGCGACGTTCCCGCGGTACATCACGTACGACGCGATGCCGGCGAGCAGCGGCCAGCGCAGCGTGACCTTGTCGGCGTCGAAGGTCAGCACCTGCAGGGCGCCCGCGTGCACGTCGGGCTGGTCGAAGGGAAACGTCTCCGCCGCGACGCGCGGATCGGTGAGCCCGTTGGCGAGGAAGTCGATCAGCGCCGGCTGCTGGTCGGGCGGCACGGGGACGGGCAGCAGCGGATCGAGGTTCTCGGGGAACCGGTTGGGGTTGTTGGGCCGGTAGAACGCGATCACGTCCTGCAGCGTCGCCAGCTCGCCGCCGTGCATGAACGTCGCCTTGCGGCCCACGCCGCGCAGCGTCGGCACCTTGAACCGGCCGCGATCCTGCGGCTGCGCGGTGATCTCCTGGCGGCCGGCATCCTCGGTCGCGGGACGCACGCCGATCGTGCGGAACGTGTTGTTCGTGAACTGCGGCGGCGCGTGACAGGCCGAGCACGGCGAGTTGCGGAAAAAATCCCAGCCCGCGCGCTGGCCCGGCGTGAGCGCGTTCGGATCGCCGCCGACGAACCGGTCCCACGGCGTCTGGTTGGCCACGAGCGTGCGCTCGTACGTCGCAAGCGCCATCGCGATGCGCGCGCCCGTGATAGCGGGATCGCCGAACGCGGCCGCGAACAGGTCGGGGTAGCTGGGGTGCGAGGCCACCGCGCCCGCGACGTCGGACGGCAGCCGCGTCGCGCTGCCGAGCGGCTCGACCCGCCGGAGCCACGCGGCCACCTCGCCCCAGCCGCGGCCCTCGTGGCTCATCTCGGCCGCGTTGAGGATCGGCGCGAGCGCCTGCGTCTCGAGCGCGGCGCCGTTGGGGATCGTCGTCACGCCGGTCTCGGGGTCGACCAACGTGCCGCCCGCGCGCCCGTCCCAGAACAGGAGCGGCGCGTACGCGGCGCCGATCGCGCTCGGCGCACTGCGCCGCGTGACCTGCCGGCCGAAGCCGTAGACGGGATCGTTCACGGGCGCGTTCGTCGCGTCGGCGTGCGCGACGCCGGGCGAGCCCTTCACGTCGTCGGGCGTGCCGAAGACGAGATCGGGTCCGGGGTTGATGCCGATGCGCCCGTCCGTGCCCGAGCGGCCGGGCCGATGGCACGTGCCGCAGGCCACCGCGGCGTCGCTCGAGAGGCGCTCCTCCCAGAAGAGGATCTTGCCGAGGACGCGCTTGTCCTCGGTGACGGGGTTCTCGGGGGGCACCGGAACCGGCGGCAGGCCGCCGGGGGCCTGCGCGAGCGCGAGGCGCGCGGCCCCGCAGAGAAGCAGCATGGCAACACCCGTCGAGCGGCGCAGACCGAGCGTCATCCCGTCACCCTCCCCGGCGTGCGGACGCCGGTTCACTGGGAGTAGAGGTGCGTCGCGGGCGGGCAGTTACAGGGTGACCGTACTTATTTCACCGTGACGGTTATTGCACCCGGGCATGACACGCTCGATGATCCGCGGGGCCGCGGGCGCGACCATCGACCCCGCGGGGCCCACCCCTCAGGGAGACACCCATGACCGCCTGGTCCGAAGGCCTGCCCGTCGCGATCACCGTCACCGCCGCCGACGGCACCATCACCGAGATGAACCCCCGCGCGTGCGAGACCTTCGCCAAGGACGGCGGCGCCGCGCTCGTCGGCTCGAGCGTCTTCGCCTGCCACCCCGAGCCCGCGCTGACGAAGACCCGCGAGCTCTACGCCGGCCGCGCGCCGAACCACTACACGATCTCGAAGAACGGGCAGCGCAAGATCATCCACCAGCTGCCGTGGTTCGAGAACGGCGCGTTCGCGGGCTACGTCGAGATCTCGATCCCGATCCCCGACGAGCTGCCGCACTTCGACCGCGACGCGCCGACTCCCGCGGCGACGCCGCCCCCCGATATGCCTCGCCCATGACGAACAGCCGGGGGCCGCTCTTCGCGAGCACGGAACTCGCGGCGCGCATCGAGCGCGGTGCGGCGGCGCTCTGTGCGGACGCCGCCCGCGCGCGGCGGGCCGCGGGAGACGACGCCGTCATCCTCGACGTCGGCGGCGGCGTGGCCGTGTGGGCCGGTGACGGATCGCCGCTCAACAAGGTCGCGGGGATCGGCTTCGCCGGCCCGCCCGACGAGGCTGGGCTCGCGGCCGTCGAGGAGGCGTTCGCGGAGCGCGGCAGCGCGGTGCAGGTCGAGCTCGCCAGCCTGGCGGCGGCGGGCTGGGCCGAGGCGCTCGGGCGCCGCGGCTACGCGCTCGTCGGGTTCGAGAACGTGCTGGGAATTTCCGTCGCGGCACGCGCGTCGATCTCCGCGCCGGGCATCGACGTGCGCGTCGCGACGCCCGACGAGCAGGACGCGTGGCTCGACGTCGTCGTCGAAGGCTTCGCGCACCCCGATGCGCAGGGCGTCGCATCGCACGAGCACTTCCCGCGCGAGGTGATCGAGAAGGCGCTGCGCGAGCTGACGACCGGCGCGGCGTTCGTGCAGTTCATCGCGTTGCGCGAGGGCGAGTTCGCGGGCGGTGCGAGCCTGTGCCTGTCGGACGACGGCGTCGCGCAGCTCGCCGGTGCGGCGACGCTGCCCGCGCACCGGCGCCGCGGCGTGCAGTCCGCGCTCCTGGCCGCGCGCCTGGCGTACGCGGCGGAGCGGGGCTGCGACGTCGCGACGATCACGACGCAGCCCGGCTCCAGGTCGCAGGAGAACAGTCAGCGGCAGGGGTTCGACATGTTGTACGTGCGGGCGATCCTGGTGCGCTGACGCGCCACGATCGCCCGCAGTCCGGTTCGGCAGCACGACCCGTGCGTTACCAGTGCAGCGGCACCAGCCCTTCGTTGGCCCGCGCGTCGATGCGGAACGGCATCCCGGTCACCACGCCGCCGGTGCGGAACGTGAGCGCGAGGAACGCGCCCGAGCCGTGCATCGGACGCGTGCCGTAGAGCGCCACGTCGGCGCCGCCGGGCCGCGTGCGATCGACGAGCCCGTAGCCTGCGGCGAGTTCGACGGGCGCGAGCGAGACGATCGTGACGGAGGGGTTGGCCTCGACGTGCATGTCGAGCGCCTGGATCCCGTCCGCGTCGCGCAGCCCGAGCACGACGCGCCACGCGCCGCCCGGGAGCGGCCGCGGACCGTCGGCGACGTACAGCGTGGCCGCGTTCGCGCGCGGTGCGTCGGACACCGTGAGCTTCGCGACCGGCGCCGTGCCTGCCGCGGGAGCGGGAGCTCCTGCCGCAGAAGCGGGAACTCCTGCCGCAGACGCGGGAGCGGGAGCAGCGAACGGCAGCGGGTTGGGCCAGTTGCCGGTCACCTCGCCGTACAGCACCGCGTAGAAGTCGGCCGACTGCGGTGCGAGCAGCGGGCTCCACGCGTACGACGCCGGTCCCGCGTACGGCGGCCACGCGGGGCAGTTGGCCGCGAGCCCGCCGTCGCAGCGCACGAAGGCCCAGTCCGATCCGCGCGCGGCGGAGACCGGGAAGTGGTCGATCAGCTCGACCGCGTACTGCGCGATGAGCGAGGCGTCGAAGGCCGAGACCTCGTTGTTGCCGGTGACGTCGGCCGCGAGCTGCTGCAGCGGCGTGAGCGTCGCGAGCCCGACCGTCGACTTCGCGGTGACGGCCGCGTCCTCGGAGCCGATCGACTCGGTCTCGTCGGCGCGCGGCGCGCCCAGCTTCGCGGCGGGGGCGAGCGTGACGCTTCCGAACGCGCCGGGGATCGCGTAGCTGCCGTCGGCCGCGGTCGTCGCGTGACCGCCGCCGGCGTAGCCCGAGGCGTCGAGCCGCACCCCCGGCACGGGACGCGTGCCGGGTTCGAGCGGGTCCTGAGTCGCGGGGTTCCCGTCGGCGTCGGAGAGGCGGTAGTAGCGCACGACGCCGGCGAGCGTGCACGCGCCGGAGGACGCGTGGACGCAGGTCGCGAGGCCGGCCTGGTCCGCGCAGAGGTCGGTCTGGCACGTGCCGCTCGCCGCGTCGGTGCACGACGCGAGGCCGGCCGCGGGGTTCTCGTCGACCTGGCCGTCGCAGTTGTCGTCGACGAGGTTGCAGAACTCCACGGCGCCCGGGTGCACGTCCGCGCGCGCGTCGTTGCAATCGCGCGGGCGGCCGTCGCCGTCGGCGGCGTCGCTCGGGCTGCACACGTCCCAGCCGTCGCCGTCCGCGTCGACGACGTCGGGCGTGGCGGGCGAGCAGTCGTCGTCGAGGCCGTTGCAGTGGATCTCGGGCCGGCCGGGGTTCACGTCGGCGCGGTGGTCGTTGCAGTCGCCGCCGCACACGGTCCAGCCGTCGTGGTCCATGTCGACGCACGAGGTGAACAGCCCGTCGTCGGTTCCCGCGGGGAGCGCGCCGCCGTTCAGGCTGGCGGTGCGCAGGTCGAGCGGGGTGTTGCCCGCGCCCGTGGCGGGCACGTGGAAGGAGAGCGTCGCGAACTCGCCGTCGCCGGTCAGCGCGGCGCCCTCGAGGTGCACGACGAGGAGGCCCGGCGTCGACACGTCGCTGGACAGCGTCCACGCGGCGGTAAGCGCCGTGACCGCGGCGCCGGTCCCGTGCAGGAGGTTCGGATCGAAGCGCACCGCGAAGTCGGCGGAGGTCGCACCGGTGAGGCCGGAGCCGCGCACCGGGATCACGACGTCGGAATCGGGCGCGCCGCTCGCGTCGTCGGGCAACGAGAACACGGCCGCGGGCGACCACGGCACGGCCGAGCCGTCGAGCGCGATCGACTCGATCGCGCCGCTGTCGAGGCTCGCGGCCGCCCAGTGCAGCGGGCTCGCGTGCGACGCGGCCTCGTCGACGTGGAACAGGATCCACGCGACCTCGCCCGCGCCCGACAACGGCGCCGGCGCGGTCAGCACGAGGTGCACGGTGCCGGGCACGCTCACGCTCGACGACAGGGACATGCCGTGCGTGAGCGCGGTCGTGTAGACGGCGCGCGCCGCGAGCACCGCGGTGTCGTAGGTCAGCGTGAGGTCGAGCGTGTGGACGCCGTCGACCGGGTCGACGAGCACCGGCACGACCACGTCCGTGCCGGCCACGACCGGCATGCCCGAAGGCACCGAGACGCCGGCCAGCACGTGGAAGGGGCGCGGCGCCGAGTCCGTGCCGAGCGGATCGCGCACCCGGACCAGCGCGGTGCCGACCGTGTCGAGCAGCGCCGGCGGCACCGCGACGGTGAGGCTGGTCGCGCTCCGCAGCGTCGGCGTGAGCGTCACCGTGGTGAGCCCGTCGACATCGGTCCACAGCACGTCGGCGGCGCAGGCGAACGCGGAGCCGGTGACCGTGACCGCGAGACCGGACGTGCCGCGCGCGACGAGGGCCGGGGTCACGGACTGGTTGAGCGGCGAGAGGCCGTCGTCGACCTGCCCGTTGCAGTCGTCGTCGATGCAGTTGGCCGATTCCGGCGCGCCGGGGAACACGAACGCGCGCGTGTCGTCGCAGTCCGTTCCCGCCGCGACCTGGCCCGGCTGCGGGTGGCAGCGCGGCACGGGCACGGGCTGCGCCCCGTAGCCGTCGCCGTCCGCGTCGACGTACCAGGTGGTCTTGCCGAGGGCGCCCGGGTCGGCGTCGTCGGCCGCGCCGTTGCAGTTCTCGTCGGTGTAGTTCGCGTCGCAGACCTCGGGCAGGCCCGGGTTGATCGCGGCGTTCGCGTCGTTGCAGTCGTCCGCCGAGGCGACGTAGCCCAGCGGCTCGGTGCAGCCGAAGAGGAAGTCGGACGGCGTGCCGTGCCCGTCGCCGTCGCCGTCCCGGTACCAGTTCTGCGGAACGCAGGGCAGCGCGCAGTACACCGCGCCGGACGCGGTCGTGGGCGAGCCGCCCCACAGCAGCATCTGGTCGCCGAACGCGATCGCGGTGTGATGCTGGCGCGCGGTCGGCGTGGTCGCGCTCAGCCCCGTCGCGATCCAGCGATCGGTCGCCGGTTCGTAGCGCGCGCCGGTGTTGAGCGTCGTGACCTGGTAGCCGCCCCAGACGACCATCGCGGTGCCG
>JABLTH010059452.1_pt1 | contig 21858 bp, 17 predicted proteins | sample 7875711 | NCBI WGS metagenome assembly JABLTH01 (sample SAMN14941262, study PRJNA633318) | bioreactor metagenome | isolation source: bioreactor | place: China | collected 2019-03-05 | reverse complement strand
TCATCCGCACCGCCCATCAGCAGGCTTTCGGTAATCTCGACTTCGAGCGCGGTGGGCGGCAGGCCGGTATCGGCCAGCGTCTGCTCGATCATCGGGACCACATCGCCGGCCTGGAACTGGCGCGCCGACAGGTTGACCGCCATACGGAAGTCATAGCCCAGCGCCTCGTACCAGATCACGGCCTGTTCGCAGGCGCGCCGTAAGACCCACGCGCCGATCGGCACGATCAGGCCCGTCTCTTCCGCCACCGGGATGAACTCCACCGGCGAGATCGCCCCAAGCTTGGCGCTGTTCCAGCGCAGCAGCGCCTCGGCCCCGACGATGCGATGGCTGGCCAGGTCGTACTTGGGTTGATAGACGAGCTGCAGTTCGTTGTTCTCGCGTGCATCGCGCAGCGCGTTTTCCAGCATGTAGCGGCGTTGCAGCCGGGCGTTGAGCTCGGCCGTATAGAACTGGGCACGGTTGCGGCCGTTCTGCTTGGCGCGGTACATGGCGGCGTCGGCCGAACGCAGCAGGTCGGAACCCGAAATGCCGTCGTGCGGATACAGCGCCACGCCAATCGACACGCCCAGGTAGTACCGCCCGTTGACGGTGTCGAACGGTTCGCGCATGGCCTGCAGCAGACGTTCGGCCAGCAACGCTATGCGCTTTCCCTCGACACGCTGGTCGATGAGGATGACGAACTCGTCGCCGCCCAGACGGGCGATCACGTCGCCGGGGCCGATGCAGTCGGTCAGGCGCGCGGCTGCGCTTTGCAACAGCGTGTCGCCGCAGGCATGGCCGGCGGTATCGTTCACGCTCTTGAAGCGGTCAAGGTCGAGGAAGAACAACGCCAGCTCGCGGCTCTCGTCGCGGGCGCTCTCAATGGTGCTTTCCAGGTGCGCGATGAAGAAGCTGCGGTTGGTCAACCCCGTGAGCGCATCGTGCGCCGCCAGATGGCGCAGGCGCTGCTCCGCGCGCTTGATATCGGTGATATCGGCAAACGACAACATCACGCTGCTGGGTGCCGGCTCGGCATGGCGACGGATGGGGATGATGTTCTGCCGCACCCACATCAGCTCACCGGTCTTGAGCAACAGCCCGTACACACGGCCGAAGATGGGTTCGCCAGTGCGCAGCACCTGCCCGGACGGCATCATGGTCGCACCGACTTCCTTGCCGTCTTCGTCCACCACGCGTTGAATCGGGTCGAGCCGGTTGCGGCCGACCAGCTGCCCCGGGCGCACGCGCAAGATGCGCTCGGCGCTGGCGTTGGCTGCCTGCACCACGCCGTCCGGCGACATGATGACAACGCCTTCGTGCAGGTTCGAGATCGCCAGCCGATAGCGCTCCTCGCTTTCGGCCAGGCCCCGTTCGACGTTGTCCTTCTGAATGGCAACGCCCGCCAGGTGCGTAACGTCGTCGAGGAAATGCTGCTCTTCTTCCGCGGGCATGCATGGTTGCCGATAGAACAGCCCCAGCACGCCAAGCTTGTCGCCGCGCGATGAGCGGATCGGCAACGCCCATGCGGAGACAAAGCCCGCTGCCAATGCTGCCGTGCGCTCGTGTTGCCAGCGCGGGTCGGTCGCAATGTTGTCGATGAAGACGGCGTCACCCAGGTACACGGCACAACCGCATGCGCCGGCATCGGGACCGACGGGCGTGTTCTCCAGCGTGGCGGCATAGGCCGCAGGCAGCGTGGGCGCAGCGGCCACACTCATGGTCTGGGAGTCGGCGTCCAGCAACAACAGTGCCGACATGGCATTCGGATAGACCTGCTCGACGTACAGGCACAGGTGGCGCAGCACGGTCGACAGCGTCGCATTGGAGGCAAGTTGCGCAAGCACGGCGTTCTCCGAAGCGAGCAGACGGCGCGCATGCAGCGCTTCGGCGCGAGCCTGTACGGCGTGGCGCTCCAGCGCATGGCGCGACACGGCCTCGCGCAGCACGAGCATGACGGCGGGCTGACCTTCGTGCTCGCACGCAGCGGCTTCGCTGGCAACCAGCACATGCGTGTAGTCGGCGCGCACCAGACGGTGTTCGACCGGCTGGGCAGAAAGGCCGCTGCTCACCATGCCTGCCAGGCGCGGAATCACCTGGGCAACGTCATCGGGATGAATCAGGCCGGCGAGTTGCAGGCCCGTCAGTTGCGCTGCATCTTGCGCGCCCAGCAAGCGGGCGGCGGCCGGGTTGGCTCGCACCAGCCGCCCGTCCACGGTCAGCAATACCGCGTCGGACGACAGCCGGGACAGCGCGTCGAAATCGGTACCGCGCAGTTCAGTCATCGCCCCCGCCATGGCCGCCACCGGACGTTGCGCGGCCTCGGAGCGCGGCGCAACGTCTGTAGGAGAGGCTCCGGCCTGCGCCGGAAGAAACTGGGTCATGGGCAATGCGATGGCTTGAGCGATAACAGCAACAGCGACGGCAATGGGGAAGCGAGAGGCAGACTACACGTGTCTCGCCCCTAACCACAACGGCGCGCCGGTGGAAAACTGAAGGGTGCAGCGTGTGATACCCCTGAGGGGCGTGTGGTGGCCACCCTACGTTGGCATGACCCAAGAAAAAACCCGCGCTCAGTTGACGAGGCGCGGGCTGAAATCTCTGGACCGTGTCGATCTGTTCCAGAGAGGAGAACTGACCCATGAGGCAAGCGACGCAAAGTTCCGTCGCATCACCATGTTATGAATCATAGTGGTCCCCTTGGAAAAACAAAGGGCGGAAAAGGCCGGATATTCCATCGCATTTTCATTTCCGCCGACCCATTTTTTTTGGCACTGCATGAACCCCGTTGCTGCTTGTCCCGTCTGCTTACATCGCCTGCATGTGCGAGCCTTGTGTGCGGTACGTTTCACGATGCCGACGACGCCGGAAAAAATCTCCCCGGCATATTGGTTGGTCGCTACATTGATGAGAATGTTCCAACCTGCCCGATTATGTCGTTCACATGAAGTATTTTGCGCAGGCAAAATCACGCTGGAGTGACCCATGAGGCAGATTGCCGCGTTAAGTTCGCGCGCGGCGTGCCGTTACTGGTCGAAAGAGCGCGTCTGCCCCGTGACCTAGCAGGCGCAAATTGGATGCACGTGTCTGGACTGTCATGCCGTCTCTGTCTCCCCCCAATCGATCGCTTTCACGGCGCACCACGCGGTTGTTGATTGCCGTGAGCGTGCTGGCCGCACTTGTTGCGTTGCCTCGCGCGCACGCTTCTACGCCACCCACGGCCGGCACCGCGCCTGCCCCGACCCGACCCGCCGTTGCTGCCGCCGCGCCCACCCCCATCCCGGCGGCCAAGACAGCCAAATCCACGACTGTTGCCTCCACGGCCCCGACCTGCCAGGCGATCATGCAGCGCCTGTCGGGCAGCTTGGCGGCCACGCCCAGCACAGCCGACAAGCCCGGCACCGTAATGATCGACGTCGACAAGGCCGGCGTGATGATGGCCTGCAGCCATTCCGACTCGATTGCCATTCCCGTACCGGGCGGCAAGCCGCGATGACACCCTTCGCCTTCGCACACCGCGCCATGGCCGGCATGCTGGCAGCGCTGGCGGCGCTGTCCATGCCGGTGGCCGGTGCGGAGCGCTGGATCCAGTTGCCCGATCAACCGGACAGTTACGCGTCGCTTGACGTCGGCAGCATCCAGCGCATGCCCAGCGGCCCGGTCAGTGCATGGGTGCGCGTAGAAGCGTCCAACCGTGCGGGCATGCGTTCGCTGCAGCGCATGTTCGGCGCCTTTCGCGGCGACATGGCCGATTTTCTCTACACCGTCGATTGCCGCAGCCGGCAGTTTTCGGTTTCGCAAGCCAAGCTGTATCAAGGCGCGCTGACCGTCAGCGAAAGGCAGCTCGCCAATGATGCGGGCTGGCAACGCGTAGACGCCGTCGGCCTGGCAGGCGAGGTGGCGCGCCAGCTCTGCGGCGGATAGCGCCCCTGCTCTTTGCATCGCATCGCGGTGCCATCGTTGGTAACATCAACGCGTGCGCCCTGCCCCCACATCCCCTTCGTCCCAGCCCGCGGACCCTCGCGTCACCGCAGACGCGAGCGTCTTCGGCACGCTTGCACGCGGCTCGCGCGCATCGCTTGAGCGCGTGACGAATCTGGGCGACGGCGTGACCGCCGCCATCTGGCGCAACGAGCACGACGAGGCGCGCTACATCCAGCCCGAGCACCACACGCTGTCGGTCTATTTGCAAGGCGGCTACACCACGCACCGGCAAGATCTACCGCACCTGTTCGGCGCGCCGGGGCGCGTGTGCATGCTGCCGGCTGAACACCAATCGAGCTGGGTGATCGAGCAGCCCATGCGCTTCGTTCACCTGTATTTCCCGCCCGACGCGCTGGCTGGTCACGCTGTGCGCCTGCTCGACGCAGAGCCCCGCCTGTTCACGCTGCACGACCGCACCTTCATTGAAGACGCCCATCTCGCACAGGCTTGCGCGAACATCGCCCAGCTCGATTGGACCGACCTGGACGACCGCATGCGCGCCAACGCGCTGGCCAATGACACGCTGTCGTATCTCGTGCAGACACAGGGCCGCACGCGGGCGCTGGCTGTGCGCGGCGGGCTGGCGCCGCACGTATGCCGGCGCATTGCGGCACGCATCGACGCAGAACTGCACCTGCCCCTGTCACTCGGGCAATTGGCGGCAGAAGCGAATCTGTCGGAATTCCATTTCGCGCGGATGTTTCGGGCATCGTTCGGGGTGGCGCCGCATGAGTGGGTGATGCAGCAACGCATGGCGCGCGCGCAGACGCTGTTGCGCACCACGACCCTTGCGCTGGCGACGATTGCCGAGCGCTGCGGCTTTGCCAGCGCCAGTCATTTCAGCCGGCGATTTTCTCTGCAGCTCGGCGCGTCGCCGTCGCGCTACCGGCAGGCGTGGCAACGGGGCTAAGCCTTAACCTGCCTCGTCAATATGCGAACGACCGTGCATTGCGACCAGCCGATCGTCGGTATCGGCTGAAAAGCTGCGCTGGACTAGCGTTTTCCACGATAGAGGCGCATCGGTGCGCGCAGTAACGTGGAGATGGGTTCCCCATGGAGACCGCCATGTTTACCCATATCCTCCTGCCGACCGACGGCTCCGAGCAATGCCGCAAGGCCATCGACGGCGCGCTCAAGCTGGCGCGCGCCACCGGTTGCCGTCTCACCGCCTACACGTGCATTGAAGAATTCCCCAACATGGCCTATTCGGCCGGCGTGGGCGAGTGTCCGCATGCGCATTACATGGAAACGGTGCAGGGCTACGCGAAGGACTGCATTGACCGCATCGCAGAGCGTGCCCGCGAAGAAGGCGTGCAGTTCGACAGCGATGTGTCGCAGTTTGCCGAGCCCTATCTGGGCATCCTCGATGCGGCAAAGCGGCACGCATGCGACGTCATCTTCATGGCATCGCACGGGCACCGCAGCCTGATGGGGCGACTGTTGATCGGCAACGAGACGCGCAAGGTGCTGACCTACGCGCACGTGCCGGTGGTGGTTTACCGCTAGAAATCCGTTCTCGGGCTCCGCTGCAGACCGAGAACCGATTCCATCTTTGGGCAGCCGCGAATTACATCATCGGCACCGGTTCCGGCCCGCCTTCGCCGGACTCAAGTTCCGCCACGCGCTGGGCTTCACGCTCGCCCACCTGTTTGCGCTGTTCCGGCGTAAGCACCTGCATGATCTTGGCGCCGGCCTGCGCGCGCAATTGCGCTTCGCGGGCAACAGCGCGGCCGAGCGATTCAGTCAGGGCACGTGCACGCGCTTCGTCATACTGGCCTGACGCCACCATCTGGTGCAAGTCGCGGCGGGCATGCTCGATAGCCTTGCGCTGCTCTCGCGCATCCGGCATCTGCGCATATTCGATGGCGAAAATCTTGTCGCGCTGCTCTTCGCTCAGCCTCAGGCCACGCAGAAAGGGCGCGCCGCCATGATGCGGGCCCATGCCACGCGGGCCGCCGGGGCCCATGCCTGGCCCGCGCTCCATCATGCCCGGACCATGAGGTGCCATGGGTGGCATGGGCGAGAGCGGAACAGCGCCGGGCCCGGCGGTCTGGGCCAGTGCGGCGCACGAAAGCAAAAGTCCGGCAGCAAAACCTGCCACGCGGGAAGTCACAGCGGTCATGTTGAAGCTCCTCATGAGATCGTCGGCCGAGCAAGCCGACCATACGTTCACTGTAGCCATCGACCCTGCACAAAAGGTGGGCAAACCGAGGAGTTTTCTTGAACCTCAGGCGTCGAGGCGGTAACCCACACCATAGACGGAATGGATCATGTCCGTGCCCGGGCTCACCTGCTCCATTTTGCGGCGCAGATTCTTGATGTGCGTGTCGACCGTGCGGTCGGTCACGATGCGGTGGTCGTCGTAGATCTGCTCGAGCAGGTTCGAGCGCGACAGAATGCGCCCCGGTGCGCCCGCCAGTGCGGCCAGCAAGCGAAATTCCACCGGCGTGAGGTCGAGGCGCTGGCCGCGCAGCGTGGCGGCATAGGCGGCACCGTCGATCTGCAAGGCGCTCTCCGGCACGCCACCGGCGCGCTGTACGCGGCGCAGGATGGTCTTGATGCGCGCCACCAGTTCGCGCGGGCTGAAGGGCTTGCAGACGTAGTCGTCAGCGCCAAGCTCGAGGCCGAGCAGGCGGTCGATTTCTTCCACCCGCGCCGTCACCATGACGATCGGCACTTCGCTGAAGGCGCGCACCTCACGGCAGATTTCCAGGCCGTCCTTACCGGGCAGCATCAGGTCGAGCAGCACGAGTTCGGGTGAGGTTTCGCGAACGCGCTGCGTGGCATGCGTGCCATCGGCCAGCCACTCGGTCTCGTAGTGAGCGGCGCGCAGATAGTCGGTCATCAATGCGGCCAGCTTGGGTTCGTCTTCAATGATCAGAATCATGGTCGGCTAGCGGATCAAGCACATCAAGAATCGGCAGGCGAATGGCGATCCACAGCCCGCCCAACGGCGAATGTCTGGCGTCAATGGTGCCGCCGTGTGCGGCGACAATGGTCTGGCACAGGCTCAGGCCCAGACCGGCCCCGCCCTGCGCCCGGCTGCGTGAGGCATCCACGCGGAACAGGCGGTCGAAGATGCGCGGCAGCATCGCCTCGGGCACGCCCGGCGCGCTGTCCTGCACGTCGATCTGCTGCCAGTCACCGTCCTGATGGACATGCACGCGCAGCGTGCCGCCGGCATCGGTGTAGCGCAGCGTGTTCTCCAGCAGGTTCTGCATGACCTGACGCAGGCGCTGCGCGTCGCCCTTGACCATCGTTGCATGCGAAGGCGCTGCCGGCACGTCCAGCTGCAGCGCAATGCCCTTTTCCATCAGGCGTGACGTAAAGCCCTGCACGGCGCTGCACACGGTATCGGCCAGGTCGAGCGGCTCCATGTGGAAGGCGAGCGCGCCCACATCGGCCAGCGAGAGCTCGTACAAATCGTCGATGAGCTTGCTGAGCGTCGACACCTCCGCCTGCAATGACGCGAGCGAGGTAGCCGTCAGCGGGCGCACGCCGTCTTCCAGTGCTTCCAGTTCGCCGCGCAGCACCGCCAGGGGCGTGCGCAGTTCGTGCGAGATGTCGGCCGTGAGCTGACGCCGCATCTTCTGGTTGGCCTCCAGCGAGGCGGCAAGATGGTTGAAATCTGCAGCCAACTCGCCGAGTTCATCGCGCGAATGCACGTCGACACGGGTGGCGTAGTCGCCGTCAGCCATGCGGCGTGCGGCATCGGTCAGCCGGCGCATCGGGGCCAGCAGACCGCGTGCGAGCAGCACCGCCACCAGCGCCGCCAGCAGGACCGACAGCCCCGCGATGATCCACGTAGCGCGCAGCTGCTGCGCCTGGAATGCCTGGTCGGCGCCTTCGGGCACCCGCACGCGCGGCGGCATGGCCAGCCAGCCGACGGTCTGGCCGTTGTGGTGCAGTTCGTGCCATCGGGCGTTCGGCCCGAGCGGTGGCCCGTCGCCAATGATGACGTTGCGCTGCGCATCAAGCAGCCAGATCGGCGAGTGCGGCACGGGCGGCTCGCCGGGCGGATGCGGCGGCATGCTGCCGGCAGGAGGCGGGCCGGGCGGCGGCATGTCTCTGTCCATGCCGCGGTCCGGGCCGGGTGGCAGTGGATCGAAGCGATGGCCTGGTGGCAGGTCGAAGCGGTCGCCGCCCATGCCGTTGGCGCGGGCCCGGGCACCCTCGCGGCGCAGCAGGCGAAACCACGCCATGCGATCGTTGCGCAGAAAATCCCAGTTGCCGTGCTGCGTGTAGGCGGCTTCCACGCCCTGCGCGACCACGGCCATGCGCTCGGATTCGCGCGCGTTCACGTAGTCGAGAAAGTTGGCGTCAAAGCGCCAGCGCACCGCCGCGCCCATGGCGAGCGCAACAACGATGCTCAGCATGAACAACGCAACGAACAGCTTGGAGGTAATACCGAAAGACGGGCGCATGGATCAGTCAGGGGCTGCCGGACGCCGCCGGCGGGAGCGGTTCCCGCGCTGCCCGGCAGCAGGCACGGCCTCATCTTACCGGGCGCGCTGCCGCAGAAAGCCCCAGCATACCAACCGCCTGTGGGCAAAAAATGAGCGAAATGCGAAGAAAGCGTATGCTGCTGCCACGCTGCACACCCGTAGATTTGCGTATCCCCTGACAAGGAACCGCCCTTGCCCAGCCGGCCGGCCAACCCCGCGTTTTCGATGCGTCGCTGCGCCATGCGCGGCGTGGAAGCGGTCGCCGCAGATTCCGGCCACACCTTCCCGCGCCACACGCATGGCCAGTTTGGCATCGGCATCGTCGATCGCGGGGCACAGAAGTCGTTCAGCGGACGCGGCATGGTGGAAGCCGGCGCAGGCGACGTCATCACGGTCAATCCGTTTGAAGTGCACGATGGCACACCCATCGGCGATGCCGGCCGCGCATGGCGCATGCTTTACCTCGACCCCGGCGTGGTCGCCGAACTGGCGACGGATCTGCACCCCAGCCACTGCGGCGACGTTGAGTTTGACCGCCCGGTCATCCACGACGCAGACCTCGCCCCGCGCATGCGCCTGCTGTTTGCGCAGATGACGGTGCCCGCCGCACAAAGCGATGCACTGCTGCGCGAGCAACTGCTGCTGTCCGTACTGGCAGACGCCCTGCACGCCGCCAGCCACCGCGCCAGCCACCACGCCGACGAAGCGCCCGATGCCATCCGGCTTGCCCGCACGCGCATCGACGATGACCCGGCTGCCGCTATCTCCCTGCTCGACCTCGCACACGAAACGGGCCTGAGCCGCTTCCAGGTGTTGCGCGGCTTTGCCCGCGTGACCGGTCTTACGCCGCACGCCTATCAGGTGCAGCGTCGCGTGGCCTTGGCGCGCCGGCTAATCGCCCAAGGCCTGCCACTGGCGGACGTAGCAGCCGCCTGCGGCTTTGCCGATCAAAGCCACATGACGCGGCAGTTCGTGCGCAAGTACGGCGTATCGCCGGGCATGGTGGCGGCGGCGCGCTAGCCACATCTTTCACCCTCCCCTCGCTGCAATTTCGTTCAAGACGCGCGCATCGCGTGGGCCCATCCTGCGGCATCCACACACGCAGGATGCGAAATGCCAAAACTGTCCAATCGACTTGAAGGTTGTCTCTACCTTGCGCTGGCGATGGTGCTGGTGGGCAGCACCGTGGCGGCCAGCAAGATCATCGCGGCGGGCCTGCCGCCATTTACGGCGACAGCGTTGCGCTTTGCGATGGCGCTGCCGCTGTTCCTGTTCATCATGCGCATGACGCGCACGCGCTGGCCCGTGCTCGCACGCCGGGATTGGGCACTGCTTTTCGTGCAGGCGGGTGCCGGCAGCGTGGGCTATACGACGCTGCTCATTTCCGGGTTACGGCACACGTCGGCCGCAGACGCGGGCGTCATCATCGGCACGCTGCCGGTCATGTCTGCGCTGATCGCGATCGTGCTGCTGGGCGAACGACCCGGGCGCGCGGTGCTCGGGGCGATTGGGCTGGCCACCGCCGGGGTGCTGGCCATCGCCCTGCAGCCGCGCGGCGACGCGACACATCCGCTGCTCGGCAACCTGCTGGTGATGGGCGCCGTGGTGTGCGAGGGGCTTTTCATCCTGCTCAACAAGCGGCTGCGCACGCCGGTGCCGCCGCTTGCGCTGTCGGCGCTGATGAGTGCATTCGGTTTGCTGGCGGCGCTGCTGCCCGCGCTATGGGAAGCGCCATGGCAGTTGCACGCATCGACGCAGGCAACACACGCGCTGATGGCCGTGGCGTATTACGCCATCGTGCCGACCGTCGGTGGTTTTGTGCTCTGGTATGCCGGGGCCGCGCGCGTAAGCGGTGCAGAGGCATCGTTGTTTACCGCGCTGGCCCCTGTGGCAGCCGTGGTATTTGCAGCAACGCTGCTCGACGAGGCCGTCAGCGCGCGCCAGGTGGGTGGCATTGCTTGCGTGCTGGCAGCCGTGATTAGCCTTGGCTTGGCGCGTGCACCACGGCCGGCCACATCGACGACGTCTTAAGCTTCAGCCTCGGGGGCTGTCACATCTTCCATACGCTCGATGCGCACGCGCACGATGCGGCGGCTGCCGGCTTCAAGGATCACGAAACGGAGGTCGTGGCGCACCAGCGTGTCGCCCACTTCGGGCAGGCGGTCCCACTGGTTGAAGAGGTAGCCACCCAGGCTCGTGGCACCGCCGCCTTCGTCTAGCAGCCAGTCGACGTGCAGGACATCTTCGAGCTGGCGCAGGTCAGCCTCGCCGGCCACTTCCCAGCAGCCATCGCTGACTTCCACCACGCCCAGGCGTTCGTCTTCATCAGGGAATTCGCCCGCAATGGCCTCGAGCACGTCGATGGGCGTGACCACGCCTTGCACTACGTCCAGCGGATCGGTCACCACCAGCATGCGCCCGCGCGCACGCTTGAGCTGATCCATCAGGCGCAGGATGCCGATGTTGTCGGACACCTTGAGCGCAGGCTTCACGCTGCGGTCTACGTCGATGGAGCCACGGGTGTCGAGATCGCCCATCAGGTCTTTGGCGCGCGCCACACCCAAGAGGTCATCCAGGCCGCCACGGCAGACCGGAAACTGGTTATGCGGCACGGCCAGCAGCAATTTGCGCGTGACGGCCGCATCGGCGTCCAGATCCACCCACGAAATATCGTGGCGCGGCGTCATGATCGAGCGCACCGAGCGCTCGGCCAAGTCCAGCACGCCGCTGACCATGCTGCGCTCTTCGGGGCGGAACACGGTCTCGGGCACGGGCTGGCCAGCATCGTGTGAGGCGGTCTCGTGCGCTTCGGACTCTGCCGGCGCGCCACGGCGGTCGCCCAGCAGGCTCAGCACCGCATCGGCGGTGCGCTCGCGCAGCGGGCGGCGGCGATCGTAGCGCACGGTATTGCGCTGGGCCACCTGGTTGAAGAACTCGATCAGGATCGAGAAGCCGATGGCCGCATACAGATAGCCCTTCGGAATATGAAAGCCCAGGCCCTCGGCAACGAGCGAGAAGCCGATCATCAGCAGGAAGCTCAGGCACAGCACCACCACCGTGCGATGCGCGTTGACGAACTCCGTCAGCGGGCGCGAGGCAAACAGCATGGCGCCCATGGCGATCACCACGGCAGCCATCATCACCGGCAGGTCGTTGACCATGCCCACGGCGGTGATGACGGAGTCGATGGAGAACACCGCATCGAGAATCACCACCTGCGCAATCACATTCCAGAACTTGCCGTGACCGGTGCCGTGGCTTTCGTCCTGCGGTTCGCCGTCCAGACGCTCGTGCAACTCGGAGGTGGCCTTGAACAGCAGGAAGAAACCGCCCAGCAGCAGGATGATTGATCGGCCCGACAGATCGACCGGCCCCAGCGTGAGCAACGGCTTGGTGAGCCCGATCAGCCACGACATGGCGGCCAACAGCACCATGCGCATCAGCAAAGCCAGGCCCAGCCCGATCATCCGGGCGCGGTCACGCAGCGCCGGCGGCAGCTTGTTGACCAGGATGGCAATGAAAACGAGGTTGTCGATGCCGAGAACAATCTCGAGCACCACCAGGGTGAACAGGCCAATCCAGATGGACGGGTCAGCAAGCCAGGTCATAGCGGGAAATAGAAGACAGCAGAAAGACGATCCGCCGATGATAACCGCAGCGCACGCGCGGCCTTGCGCGAATCCCGCGCAAGGTGTTGCAACAAACGGGCCGCGGCGCTTGGAGCCTGGCGCTCAGCGCTGTGCAACGCGGCTGGCGCTTTGGGCGCCGGCTTGCGTTGCCCGCACCGGCCGATAGCCGTCGGTAAGCGTCTTGAGGAAGGCAACGATGTCGCGCACGTCGGCCTCGGACAACACAGGCTTGTCACCCGGCTTGCCGCCAAACGGCCGCTCCATGTTGACGTTGGCGCGGTATTGGGCTGGCAGGTCGTCGAACTTGTCGACCGTGCCGTCCGCCTTGCGCGGATACCACTTCTGCGGCTGGGTGTCGCGCTGGGCGTAGAAGCGCACCGCGTCTTCCAGCGAATGGATGGCCCCGTTGTGGAAGAACGTTTTGCGCAGCGCCACGTTGCGCAGCGACGGCGTGCGGAAGCGGCCGCAATAGTCGGCGCGGTCTTTCAGATCGGTCCGGTCAGGCCCGCACAGGCCCAGATCGAAGAACTTCGGATCGGCATTGGCTGCGAGCGTGCGGTTACGCGGTACGCCCACGGCAATGTGGCCGAAATCGGTGAAGGCCGGAAACGCCCCGTCCTGTTTGATGGCGCTCACATGGCAGGACGCGCAGTTGCCCTTGGCCGGATCGGCAAAGACCTGCAGCCCGCGCATCTCCTGCGGCGACAGCTTCACCTGTTTGCGCAAAAACGCGTCGTATTTGCTGTCATATGGATAGAACTCGGACGGCGTCTGCTGGAAGACCTCAAGCACCATCAGCGCCGCGCGGAAGGCTGTGTCTTCGTTGTCCAGGATGTCGTTGCCAAACACTTGGCGGAAGGCCTGCGCATGGCGGCCATTGCGCAGCTTGGCCACCACGGCGGCCTGCGTGCCGTTGGCCATCTCGTGCGCAGACAACAGCGGGATGCGTGCCTGGTCGTGTGTGGACGACACGCGGCCGTCCCAGGTGTAGCCCCCGGTCGGGCCCTGGTCTTCCGAGTCGTTACCGTCGTTCTCGTAGAAATGCTCGGTGAACGCAGGCACGTTCTGGATATAGCGCAATGACGGCGCGGCACGTACGCCGGTCTTGCGCATGTCTGCGCCACCCAGCTGCACTGACAGATCATTCGGCGGGCCGTAGGCGTGCGTCGGGCTATGGCAGCTTGCGCAGGACTGCTTGCCCGAAGCAGACAGGGCAGGATCAAAAAACAGCGCCTTGCCCAATGCCGTCATCGCCGGCACCGATGGGCGGCGCGTGGCCATGATCGTGTAGAAGGCTCTTTCGTATGCCGGCGCCGCTGCGGGCTTGGCGGATGTTGCTGCAGCAGCCGCTGCTGCCGGTGCCGAAGCTCCCACGGTTGCGGCATGGGCCACCGCTGCTTCGCCACGGCCGCAACCGCTCAGTCCGGCCGCCAGCCCAACAAGCACAAGCGCAGAAACGGCGGTCACGCGACGAGTTGCAACAGGCAGAAGGAGGCGCATTTGCGATAAGCGAAATGTTGGGAGCCTTGCAACTTAGCATGGCTCCCATGACACTTTGATGTCGTCAAACATGTGTCACGTCAGCCCTTGGAGAGGTCCCATGGTGGCAAATGTCTTCAAACGTTCGGTGGCGCCCCTGCTCATCCTGATGTTGGTGATCACGCTGAACTGGGCCGAAATCGGGGCTGCGCCTGCGTTTTCATCATCAACTTGTCACACACGAAGCACAGACTCCCGCTCGCTTTCGTCCCCCACACAACAATCCAGGGAAATCATGAGCCGAGCGCTTCGTCTTTTGCCGCTGACCGCGTTGGTTGCGGCCAGCATGTCTGCCTGTGGTGGCAGTGATTCGAGCAGCACTGCCTCCGCGTCCACCTCGGGCGTGGTGACCGGCAGCTACTTCGAGCATGCCAAGGTCTGTATCGACGCCAACAACAACGGCAAGTGCGATTCGGGTGAAACCAGCACCTATACCGATGCGAACGGCGCCTACACGCTGGCAGGCTCCGGCCCCGTCACCGTTGAAATCGGCACGGACGCCTTCCGCAACGATCCGGACACCGGTGCACACACGGCGATCACGCGACCGCTGGTGTTCCGCGCACCGGCCGGCGCCAACGCTGTTGTCAGCGCCATCTCGACCGAACTGGCTGTGCTGATGGACAGCAACGGCGGCGATATCAACGCTGCCAAGACGGCACTCGCCGCCCGCCTGGGCGTGACGGTCGACAAGCTGCTGGAAGACCACAACAAGGAAGCCGACGCCGGCACGAAGGCTGCGCTGCAGGCTGAAATCGACCAGGCCATCGATCTGATCGCCGACGCCGTTGCCAATGGCGGCGACATCGGCAAGAGCCTGCGCGACGGCGTGGCCAAGCGCGTGGCGCTGGCCAACAACGTCAAGACGATCGTGGTGATCTACGCGGAAAACCGCGGCTTCGACAACCTGTACGGCCTGTTCCCGGGCGCCAACGGCATCCCCGGCGTGAACCCCACCTCGACCGGCACCGCTGTGGCGCAGAAGGACTTCGACGGCTCCGTGCTGCCGACGCTGCCGCCCACCTGGGGCGGCGTGACCGCAGCCGGTCAAAGCGTGCAGATCACGCAGGCGTCCACCGCCAATATGCCTAACCAGATGTTCCAGATCGACAGCGCATCGGGCTTCGGCAGCACGGGCACGGTGGTCGGTCAGAACGTCATCACGCGCGACCTCTGGCACCGCTTCTACCAGAACCAGATGCAGATCAACGGCGGCAAGAACGACAAGTTCGCCGCCTTTGCCGATGCCGGCGGCCTGACCATGGGCTACTACGACGGCAGCAAGATGGCCATGTGGAACATCGCCAAGCAATACACGCTGGCGGACAACTTCTTCATGGGCGCCTTCGGCGGTTCGTTCCTGAACCACCAATACCTGATCTGCGAGTGCGCACCGATCTATCCGAACGCAAAGGCGTCGCCGGCGGTCAATAGCATCGCCAACGTCAAGACGAATGCAGACGGCAGCCCGACCCTCATCCCGGCTGCAAGCTCGGTGATGGCTGGTGCCCCGACCTCGTACGCCGGCGCCGCCGATGATGGCAACGCCACGAAGGACGGCAACCTGACGCCGGTCGACAGCAACGGCAACTCATACGCGGTCAACACGATGCAGCCGCCATACCAGCCATCCGGCAACGCCGTGGCCAGCGGCAACACGGCCTACGCCGATCCGACCAAGGCCACCACGCTGCCGAAGCAGTCCACCACCAACATCGGTGACCTGCTGACCGCCCGTGGCGTGGACTGGGCCTGGTACGCCGGCGCCTGGAACGCGGCCCTTGCCGACGCTCCGAACGCCACGCGCAGCGTGATCTACAGCGGCTCGATCCAGTTCCAGCCGCACCACCAGCCGTTCAACTACTTCAGCCGCTTCGACCCGGCGACGGCGACCGGCGCTGCTGAACGTGCTGCTCACCTGCGCGACTACGACGCCGCCTTCCTGCAAGACGCAGCCGCCGGCAAGCTGCCCGCTGTCACGTTCTACAAGCCGCAAGGCAACCTGAACCAGCACCCGGGCTATGCCAACGTGGCTGACGGCGACGCGCACATCGCCAACGTGATCGCTCAACTGCAGAAGAGCCCGCAGTGGAAGAACATGGTGATCGTCGTGACGTATGACGAAAACGGTGGCTTCTACGACCACGCCACGGTGCCGAAGGCTGACCGTTGGGGCCCGGGCACGCGTATCCCGGCGATCATCGTCTCGCCGTTCGCCAAGAAGGGTTTCGTTGACCACACCCAGTACGACACGGCTTCGGTCCTGCGCCTGATCACGCACCGCTTCGACCTGCCGACGCTGCCGGGTATCAAGCAACGTGACGCGGCCCTCGTCTCCAACGGCAACAAGCCGATGGGCGACCTGACCAACGCGCTGGACTTCACGCAAGCGCAATAAAGCAGCAGCGCAGTCCTGAGAAAAAGGCGGCCCGGAGCAATCCTGGCCGCCTTTTCTTTACCCGCTATTTCCCCTTCTTCTTGCCTGCGGGCTTCTCGCTTTCCAGCGTTTCGAGCCGCATGCCCACCTTGATCGTCACCTGCCAGTGGGCGATCCTGCCGTCGACCAGGTGGCCGCGCGTTTCCAGCACTTCAAACCAGTCCAGATACTTGAGCGTCTCGCCCGCTCGCGCGATGGCGTTGCGGACGGCTGCATCGCTGGAGTCGGGTGAAGAGCCGACCAGCTCGATCATCTTGTACGTATGGGAACCCATATCGCCTCCTTGTTGGCATGGTTGGAACGTCGGCAGGGTGCCTGCAAGGCGCGATATGCATGCGGCTGGCATGCGATGCGCGCGCCATTGCACTTACCAGAATGGCACCTGTCCCTCCGCCTTGATAGCCCGGATTTGCACGGGGCCAAAAAATCCTGGCGGTTAATTGCGTTTACAAATCTGACAAATCTCGTCAACGAACCGACGCGTGGCGTCAAACCCGCGCGCGGGACAAACCCCTGATGGCGGTTAAGCTGCCATTTTTCGGGCGGTCGCACGGCATGTCCGTGCCGGACGGGGCTGGTACGGAACCTGCGTTGGAGTGCACACCCGTTTCCCCGAAGAGGAGGCGCCATGCGCCACCCAGAACAACAAGCCCCCGCCTCATACTCGCCGCTGTCGGCCGTAGCGCCGACGCCGCGGGCGACACAGGAAACCGCGCGACTGGTCGCAGAGACCATCCCCTTCAATCTCGAGCGCAACGGCCGGAGCATCGAAGCCACCTATTCGACCCGCAACGGAATCGTGACGGTCAAATACCGCGGCAAGACGCTGTCCACGTATTCGCCGCAGGGTGCCGAAGCCGACTACAAGGCAGTCGCCCGCCAACTGCTCAGCGTCATGCTGACCATCTGAGCGCCGCCGCACTTTCATCAGTGCCGGGCCTTGGCCGTGCTGTGCGCAGGGCGGCCGAACTCGGCACGCAGCGCATCCTTGGCACGCTCCAGAATCCGGCGCCGCCCGGCGCCCAGGTTGTGCCCCGCCCGATTGATATAGAACGTCAGCATTGACATGGCCGACTGGAATGCCGTCCCCTTGCGCCGCCGGCTGTGCTCGGCCGAAGCCTTGAGCGACGCCGCAATCCGCGCAGGGCTGCGCGCCTTGAAGATGTCGGGTTCGATGTCCAGCGCGTCGCTGGTCTCCATCACATGGTGCGACCAGCGGCGGCTCTTCGCCTTGGCCTTCGATGATTTGGCGGCCGCCGGCTTCGACCTGGCGTGGTGCGTGGCCATCATGAAATCTCCTGTAATGATGTACTGGCAGTTCCGCAAGCCGCATACCCGCGCGGGCGGCTACAAAGGGGCGACTTCCGTTACGATGACGGACGCTTCACGCCTCTTTTCCGCCTCCTTCATTGATCGCCGGGCTCCGGCGCACATCCAACGTGTCTGGCGACGCCGGTCTTTCTCCCGCCTCCTCTTCCGCATCCGCGCAAACGCCGTCAGATGCGCCGTTCTCCTACCCCGCCTTCCGACTGTTCTGGTTCGCTCGGCTATCCACCACGTTCGCGTACCAGATGTTCGGGGTGGCCGTCGGCTGGCAGATCTACGACCTGACGCGCAGCGCCTATGTGCTTGGGCTGGTCGGGCTGGCGCAGTTCCTGCCGTCGGTGGTGTTGGTGCTGGCCTCCGGCCATATTGCGGACCGCTACGACCGGCGGTACGTCGTGCGCGCCTGCCAGGCCGTCGAAGCCCTGGTTGCGCTCGCGCTGGCCGTCTTGGCGGCCAATGGGCACGCCGGCGTGCAGCCCATCTTCCTGTGCGTGGTCGTCATTGGCGCAATGCGTGCATTCGAGACGCCGACGCTGCAAGCGTTATTGCCGACGCTGGTGCCCCTGCAGGCATTGCCGCGCGCGGTGGCCCTGTCCAGTTCGGCCGGGCAGACCGGCGTCATCCTGGGGCCGGCGCTGGGTGGCTTTCTGTACGTGGCCGGCGCGCCGGTGGTGTATGCCACGGCAGCCGGGCTCTTTTTGCTCGCGCACGTACTGCTGGCGCGGGTGCGGATGGAGCGCGTGGCGCCGGTCAGCACGCCGGTGAGCCTCGAATCGCTGTTTGCGGGCATCGCCTTCATCAAGGGGCGGCCGGTGGTGCTGGGCGCCATCTCGCTCGACCTGTTTGCCGTGCTGCTGGGCGGGGCGACGGCGCTGCTGCCGATCTACGCGCGCGACATCCTGGGCACAGGCGCATGGGGGCTGGGGCTGCTGCGCTCGGCGCCGGCGGTGGGAGCGCTGGGCATGGCACTCTTCCTGGCGCACCGCCCGCTGGATCGGCACGTTGGCCGGGTGATGTTTGCCGCCGTGGCGGTGTTTGGGCTGGCAACGCTAGTGTTCGGGGTGTCGCGCTGGCTGCCGGTGTCGATGTTGGCGCTGGTGCTGCTGGGCGCGTCGGACATGATCAGCGTGGTGATCCGGACGTCGCTGGTGCAGCTCGACACGCCCGATGCCATGCGCGGGCGGGTGAGCGCGGTCAATTCAGTGTTCGTGGGCGCGTCCAACCAGTTGGGCGAATTCGAATCGGGCATGTTGGCCGGGCTGCTGGGGCCCGTGGCCTCGGTGGTGATTGGTGGCCTGGGCACGCTCTTGGTGGTGGCAGCCTGGATGCGGCTGTTTCCGGCCCTGACGCACCGCGACCGCATGCGCGATCCGCATCCCGAGCACACCGGACACCCCTCTTCAGGGGGATAAACCCGCAGACCCGCGCCGCTGGTGGCTTGAGCAAGAATCGGGCAGTGTCTTGCAAGCGTGTCAGCGAAACCCCGATGGCATCGACGGTGGCCAATTCGTATCCTGAGTCACCTTTGGCTGCCTTGTTCCACGCCCGGTATTGCGCCCGACTGTGACGTCCATCCTGCCCTCTTCGTCCCGCCCGTCGGACGCGCGCGCTGCCGGCGCTGCCCGGCTGCCGGATCCCGGGCCTTTCAGCACCAGCGGGTTCAACGGTGCGCCGGCCATTCGCCCATCGGCGTGGCTGGTGGCGATCGGTGCGGCCGCAGTCGGCACGATCGGCCGGGTGCTGCTCGAATCGGCGATGGGCATCCATTTGCCCTTCTACCTTGCTTTTCCGGTGGTGACGATTGCCGCGTGGTACGGCGGCTTCTGGCCGGGGATGCTGGCCATCGTCTGCTATGCGGGGCTGTTCATGGGACTGGCCGCGCTGCAAAGCTGGCCCGCCGCCGTGCCGCTCACGCCAATCCAGATGACGGTGTTTGGGGTGGGTGCGCTGCTCATCTGCGCCTTGTGTGAGCAGTTGCGCCGGGCCCGTGCCGGGGCCGAACGGCGCGCGCGGGCCGAAACCCAGCAACGCCTGTCGCAGCAACGCCTGCTGGCGGCTCTGCAGGCTTCGCCCATTTCGCTCTACGACGTCGACAACACGATGCACTTCACGTGGGTGCACAACCCCGTGTTCGGCTTGCAGCCCGAACAGCTGCTGGGGCGGACGGTGCGCGAAGTGTTCGGACGCCGCGCAGCATCGCGCCTGACCGAGGCGGGCCAGCGCGTCATCGCAACCGGCACACCGACGCGCGTGGAATTTGCCTTCCGGCGTCGCCACACGCAGCGGGTGGTCTACGACGTGGTGGTCATGCCGCTGCGCGACGACACGGGCGAGATCATCGGCCTGACCAACGCCGTGATCGACATCAGCGAGCGCCGCCAAGCCGAGGCCCGCCGCACGCAGTTGCTCGAAGCCGAATCCCGCGCCCGCGAAGAAGCCGAGCGCGCCAGCCGCCTGAAAGACGATTTCCTGGCGACCGTCAGCCACGAGCTGCGCACGCCGCTCAACGCGGTGCTCGGCTGGGCGCAATTGCTGAACATGCGCGCCTACGATGAAGCGATGTTCAAGCGCGGCATTGAAGCCATCGAGCGCAGCGCCCGCACGCAAGTCCATCTGATCGACGATTTGCTCGACATGTCGGCCATCCTCTCGGGCAAGGTCCCGCTGGAGATCGGCCCCGTGGACCTGCCCGACGTGCTGGAGCGCGCGCGCGAGACCATCGAACCGATGGCGCGCCAGAAGAACATCACCATCGAGACTGAATTCCTGCCGGTGCCGATGCTGCAAGGCGACGCCGGGCGCCTGAAGCAGGTGTTCTGGAACCTGCTGGCCAACGCCGTCAAGTTCACGCCCGAGGGCGGGCACATCCGGCTCTCGGTACATCCGGCGCCCGAAGGCGTGGTCGCCACCGTGCGCGACACCGGCATCGGCATCGAGCCGGCCTTCCTGCCGCATATCTTTGACCGCTTCCAGCAGGCGGATCTGTCGAGCACGCGCCGCCACGGCGGGCTCGGCCTCGGGCTGGCGATTGCCAAGCAGCTCGTCGAGCTGCACCACGGCCGCATCACCGCGGCCAGCAGCGGTGCCGACCGTGGCACCACCATGGCCGTGTCGCTACCGCTGCATGCAGCGCAACCGGGCGAACAGGCCAACCGAACGCCGGGCCTCGTCGCGGGCACGGGCATGCCGACGCTGGACGGCATCCGCGTGCTGGCGGTGGATGACAACCCCGAATCGCTCGGCGTGATCGCGCTGATGCTGGAGCGCTACGGCGCCGAGGTTGTCACCGTATCCAGTGGGGCTGCCGCGCTCGATGCGCTGGAACAGGCAGCCGCCAACGCTTACCCGTTCGATGCGCTAGTCAGCGATCTCGCCATGCCGGGCATGGACGGCATGCAGTTGGTACGGGCCGTGCGCGAACGCGGCCTGACTGAACTGCCCGCCATCGCCGTGACGGCGTTTGCGGACCCGATCCGCCTGAAGGCCGCGAAGGAAGCCGGTTACCAGTCCGTCATTACCAAGCCGATCTTCCCGGGAGAGCTGGGCCACGTGCTCGCCGCCAATGTGCATCGCAAGACCGGGCCGGAGACGCTGGTGTGACACATGGTCAACCATGCCTTGACGGAATGGTTGATCGAACAAAAGTCATTGGCGCAAGTGGCGGCGTATCCGCATACTCAGCCGTCTGTGCCGATCGGTGGGCATCTCTCCCCAAGCAGTTGCCAGCACCCGCTCGCTCGATCGGCCAGCTTGCCCTTCCCATCAGCCGCGTTCGCGGTTGTCTGCCGTATCCATAAGAACGCCTGAATCCTCCGTGCCCATTTGGGCTGCGCTGGCATTCGGGGCTCAGAGAGGAGACTGCATCGCCATGCTTATCCGTTCGCTTCCCATGCTGTTGTCTGCCGTTGCGCTCGGCATTTCCGCGCAGGCGGTTGCCAAAGACGCGTCCAAGGCGGCCACCCAGACTATTGCCGTACCCGGCCTGCAAAAGCCCGCCGACATCCTGATCGACCGCTGGGGCGTGCCACATATCTACGCCAAGAGCGAAGACGACGGCTTCTTCGCGCAAGGCTTCAACGCGGCGCGCGACCGCCTGTTCCAGATTGACTTGTGGCGCCGCCGGGGCCTGGGGCAGCTTTCGGAAGTGTTCGGCCCGGCGTATGTGGAACAGGATCGCGCCACGCGGCTGTTCCTCTATCGCGGTGACATGCAGGTCGAATGGAATCATTACAGCCCCGATGCGCAGCGCATTGCCACGCGCTTCGTGGCCGGCATCAACGCGTACGTCGACTGGCTGGCCAGGCATCCGGAGCAGATGCCGTTCGAGTTCCGCAAGCTGAACTACACGCCCGCGCACTGGGCGCCGGAAGACGTGGTTCGCATCCGCAGCCATGGCCTGACGCGCAATCTGCAATCGGAAGTCGCTCGTGCCAACGTGGCGTGCAAAGCCAACCTTGCCGACGACACCATCCGCTTCGGCCTCCAGCCTGCCTGGCAAACCCAGTTGCCCGAAGGCCTC
>JABLTH010042603.1_pt1 | contig 21864 bp, 18 predicted proteins | sample 7875711 | NCBI WGS metagenome assembly JABLTH01 (sample SAMN14941262, study PRJNA633318) | bioreactor metagenome | isolation source: bioreactor | place: China | collected 2019-03-05 | reverse complement strand
GCGCAAACATGATCAAGCCCAGATAAATCAGCTTTTTACGGCCGAAACGGTCAGACGCCATGCCAAACGGCAACTGGAAAATGACTTGCATGAAGCCATAGGCGCCCAGGGCGAGACCAATCAGGGTATGGTTATTGCCGCCGCGCAGGGTTTCGGCATAAATGGCAAAAATAGGCAGAATTAAAAACATGCCCAACATACGTAGCCCGTAGATGGAGGCCAATGCCGCAGTGGCACGGGTTTCCAGCTGGGTCATTTTTTCGGAGAACTGCATGAATGCTTTAAGAAAACTTGGCTTAATTTCAAATAATTGCGTATATTATCAGGTTGGCTGTCTGTTCGTGAAAGTATCATGGAATTTATCAAAATTCGCGGGGCGCGTACCCATAACCTCAAGAACATCAATCTGGATATTCCGCGCAACCAACTGGTTGTGGTCACCGGCCTGTCAGGCTCAGGAAAGTCTTCGCTTGCTTTTGATACCTTGTATGCAGAAGGACAGCGCCGCTACGTCGAAAGTTTATCTGCGTATGCCCGCCAGTTTTTGGCGCGCATGGACAAACCGGATGTGGACCTGATTGAAGGCTTGTCACCGGCCATCTCCATCGAACAAAAATCGACCTCACACAACCCGCGTTCTACGGTCGGCACCGTCACTGAAATCCACGACTATCTGCGTTTGCTGTATGCACGTGCCGGAGACCCGGAGTGCCCAGAGCATGGCATCAAGCTTGAAGCACAAACCGTGAGCCAGATGGTGGACAGTGTGCTCAAGTTGCCGGAAGACACCAAGCTGATGATTTTGGCGCCGGTAGTCTCTAACCGTAAAGGCGAGCAGCTGGATCTGTTTGACACGCTCAAGGCCCAAGGTTTTGTGCGCTTGCGCATTGATGGCAAGATCTACGAAATGGATAGCCTGCCGCAACTGGCGAAAACCACCAAGCATAGTGTAGACGTAGTCGTCGACCGCCTTAAAGTGCGCGAAGACATGAAACAACGGATTGCTGAGTCCTTTGAAACCGCATTGCGGCTGGCAGATGGCAAAGCGGTCGCGCTGGAGATGGATAGTGAAAAAGAACACCTGTTCTCTGCCAAGTTCTCTTGCCCGGTGTGTGACTACTCACTGGCCGAACTCGAGCCGCGTTTATTCAGCTTTAACAACCCGATGGGCGCTTGCCCAAAATGCGATGGCCTGGGTCAGGTCACGTTTTTTGACCCCAAGCGCGTGGTGGCTTTCCCGCATTTATCGCTGGCCAGTGGCGCGATCAAAGGCTGGGACAAACGTAACCAGTTTTACTTTCAGATGCTGGCCAGCCTGAGCCAGCATTATGACTTTGACCTGGAAGCACCGTTTGAAACGCTGCCGGAAGAAACCCAGCAAAGTCTGCTTTATGGCTCTGGCCGCGAGCAAATCGCCTTTAAATACCTCAATGAGCGAGGCACCTTCTTTAGCAAGTCGCATACCTTTGAGGGCATTATCAATAACCTGCAACGCCGTTATCGCGAGAGTGACTCGACTGCGGTACGCGATGAGCTGGCAAAATATATCAATGCCACTGCCTGCCCGGATTGTGGCGGCACGCGTTTGCGCAAAGAGGCACGCCACGTCAAGGTTGGCGACAGAAACATTCACCAGATCTGCGAAGTGCCGCTCAAACAGGCGCTGAATTTCTTTGAGACACTACAACTGAGCGGGCAAAAGCTGGCGATTGCCGACAAAATCGTCAAGGAGATCGAAAGCCGCCTCAAGTTTTTAACCAATGTCGGTCTGGACTACTTGTCGCTGTCGCGCTCGGCAGAAACCCTGTCTGGCGGCGAAGCGCAGCGTATCCGCCTGGCCTCGCAAATCGGCAGCGGCCTGACTGGCGTCATGTATGTGCTGGATGAGCCTTCCATCGGCCTGCACCAGCGCGACAATGACCGCCTGCTGGAAACCCTCAAGCGCCTGCGCGACATTGGTAACAGCGTGATTGTGGTCGAACATGACCAGGATGCCATCCAACTGGCAGATTTTATTGTCGACATTGGCCCCGGCGCGGGCGAGCATGGCGGCAATATTGTGTCGTTTGGCACCCCGGCCCAGATTGAAGCTGACCCCAACTCATTGACCGGGCAATACATCAGCGGCAAAAAACAGATTACCTTCAAGCTGCCACGCACACAGCCAGACCCCAAGCGCATGATCAAGCTCAATGGCGCCAGCGGGAACAACCTCAAAGACGTCAGCATTGAGATTCCGGTCGGACTGCTGACTTGCGTCACGGGCGTTTCCGGCAGCGGCAAATCGACGCTGATCAACGACACGCTTTACCGCGTGGTCGCCGCGCACTTGTATGGCAGCAGCACCGAACCTGCCGCGCACCAGAGCATTGAAGGCCTGGAGTTTTTTGACAAGGTGGTCGATGTTGACCAAAGCCCGATTGGCCGCACACCGCGCTCCAACCCGGCGACGTATACCGGCTTGTTCACGCCGATTCGCGACCTGTTTGCCAGCGTGCCGGAAAGCCGCGCGCGCGGCTATGGTCCAGGCCGCTACTCGTTTAACGTCAAGGGCGGCCGTTGCGAAGCCTGCCAGGGCGATGGCGTGATCCGCGTGGAAATGCACTTTTTGCCAGATGTGTATGTGCCTTGCGACGTCTGCAAAGGCCAGCGCTATAACCGCGAAACGCTGGAAATCCAGTTCAAGGGCAAAAACATCCACGAAGTGCTGGCCATGACGGTGGAACAAGCGCACCAGTTCTTTAATGCACAGCCGGTGATTGAACGCAAACTGAAAACCTTGCTGGACGTGGGCCTGGGCTATATCACGCTGGGGCAATCGGCCACCACGCTGTCTGGCGGTGAAGCACAACGGGTCAAACTGGCACTGGAACTCAGCAAACGTGACACCGGCCGCACGCTGTATATCCTCGATGAACCCACCACCGGTTTGCACTTTGCGGATATCCAGTTATTGCTGGACGTGATTCACCGTTTGCGTGACGCGGGCAATACCGTGGTCATCATCGAACATAATCTGGACGTGATCAAAACCGCCGACTGGCTGATCGACATGGGCCCTGAAGGCGGCGATGGCGGAGGCGTGGTGGTTGGTGTCGGTACGCCGGAAACACTGGCAGACAACAGCGCCAGCTACACGGGCCGCTACCTGATTCCGCTGTTAAAACAGCTCAAACCCTGATTTACCCCCCTGCTTCTCTGGCCAGGCCTGCAAATGCACGCCTGGCTTTTTTCTGTCTGCCTGCACCGTTGGGGTGGTATGCATCTTGCTATCTTTAAGACCTATAACAGTAAAAATTCTTTTTAATCCAGATAGATAGCTGAGGTTATCCAAAAAGTGCAGCCACTATCCGGATACTGCAGATCCTCAGGCCAGAGGGAAGAGAGAGGCGCACCATGACTGTGTTAGGTAGCACTATATTGGAGCAAACCAGACTGGAGAAATTCAACCGGGCTGATCACAGGGTATCGTCACTGATTGCCCAGCTCGAACAGACCTTATTTAATGAAGACAATCAGCTGTTTTGCTCTTCTGACATGGATGAAGTGAAACAGGCGGTAGGCAATGTCTTCAAACCGCATCGACTGAAAATCCGCGACCACCGCGAGCATGGCATTGCCAGCATGCATCATGTGCGTCAGGGCGCCTTGTCGTTAAACCGCTTGCAGTACCAGCATGAAGTGGTAATAGACCCTGACCGCCTCAATGATTTTTTTCTGGTGCATATCCCGATGAATGGCAGTTCCACCATCCGCTGTGGCAATCACCGCTTTGTGTCTACCCCCGAGAATGCCTCGCTGGTGTCACCGACCTTGCCACTCGAAATTGAATGGGAAGCCGGCAGTGCAGACATCATTTTGCGCATTGAACGCGCCCGCCTGGACAAGCACTGTGCGCAGCATCTGGGTATGCCGCAGCTGGAAAAACCGCTGGAGTTTCATCCTGACTTGCAACTGCAAACGCCAGCCGGACAATATTTTTTAAGACTGGTGAGCATGCTGGCCGACAACATGCAGAGCCCGTATCCGCAGTTAAATGAACCCATCGTATTTGAGCAGTTTGAATCCACCCTGTTTAATGCCCTGCTGTATGGTCAACCCCACAATCTGTGTATGAAAGCCCCGATTACCAATATTGCGCCGTTCTACATCAAGCGGGTAGAAGACTATATCCATGCCCATACCGCCGATAGCATGACCATAGAATCCCTGGCGGCGATTGCCGGGGTCAGCGCCCGCACCTTGTTCGCGGGCTTTCAGCGTTATCGTGGCTTGAGCCCGATGGATTACCTGCGACAAGTCCGGCTGGACCGCGTGCGCGAGATGCTGTTATCGGAAAAAACGGCACACCTGTCAGTGACTGAAATCGCCATGCAATGGGGATTTAATCATATGGGCAGGTTTGCGATTGATTATAAAAAACGCTTTGGCGAATCCCCTTCTGCCAGCCGCCGGTTTGGGCCGGGGCATTGATGCTCAGTGAGCAGTAGCCATCATCAGCCCCATCGCTAGACCTAAGTCCATCGATGGCGCATCGCAGCATAATGTGTTGAAGCTTTGGGATGGCACCGCGTATCGCGCTTTTTGCCAGCGTAGTATCTGGTTAACCAGCACGACACACGTGGTTATGCGGCCTGTCGACGGTCGGCCTGCGAATAGAAAGCATCGGCAAAAAATGCCGTAGGCGCCAGGCCTTGCGCAACAAAGCGCTGGTTGGCAGTGGCTACCATGGCTGGCGAGCCGCAGGCATAGACCTCAAATGGCTGTAAGTCTGGCCAGTCTTGCAATACCGCATCCGTGACATAGCCTTGCCGCCCCTGCCAGGACGTCGCGGTGGCTGCCGATAATACCGGCACGTAATGAATCCAGGGGTAACGGGTGGCCAGATCCAGGCATTGGCTATGCTGGTACAAGTCCGGCAAGGTGCGGCCGCCCCAATACAAGGTGACGGGGACCCCGTTACCTGCAGCAATCAGCGCCTCGAGCATGGCCTTGACCGGGGCAAAGCCGGTGCCGGTCGCGACCATGATTTTTGGCTTCTGCGTTGCCTGCAGCGTGAATTGTCCATGCGGACCATCAATCGACAGCGGCGTGCCCGGTGCGAGTTGATGAAACAGCTGATCGGTAAACAAGCCACCTGGCAGATGACGGATATGCAACTCCAGCGCATTGGCCGTGACTTGGGCCAATGAATAACTGCGGCGCTGGTCGCCGAGCAGGATATCGATATATTGACCGGGCTGGTAAGCAAAACGGTGCCCAGCTGGCAGTTGCATCCGCACCAGCGCCACATCCGGCGCCACCTTCTCCAGGCTGGTCAACACCACCTCCACCGCCGCAGGCTTGGCAGTGGCTGGCGCGGCATCCGCCTCTACAGCCACCTGCACCCTGCCCTCATGTATCCTGAGCGGGAAGCTACGCACGGCCTCGGTCACCGGCGCGCATTTGGCGGCCCCGGTACGGATATCAAACAAGCCCTGATGCAAGGGGCATTCGACACAGCCATCCTCCACATAACCCTCAGACAGCCGTGCCACGCCATGCGTACACAAATCATGCAAAGCGAATAACTGATCCTCAAGCCGGAAAATGGCCAGCTGCATGCCGCCGGCCTCAACCGCGACCGGCTCCTCCTCGCTAAAGTCCTCGACGGCGCCTATGTCTGTCCAGCGGTGTAAATGGACGGTACTCATATCGGCGTCGCCAGCAAGGTTTGTACACGTGAGGTGTCATACACCACCTGCCGCCGCTTGAAGCGCCAGCCCTGGTCGGTGCGCACAATCTGGTCGATGTAACGACCCGTCTGGTAGACGTGCGATTCGCCATTTTGCAGCGTTTGCACCACCACATAGCTGGACTCTGCCTGTACCTCATCGGCACTGCTGGCTTGCAACACCAGGCCAGAGGTCATGTGGCGGTAAGTATGGCTCTCAAAAATATTGGCATGGCGCAAGGACGTGACGCGGTCTTCGAGCATATTGCGGTTATCAAAATAAATCATGCCGATGGGCAAGCCCGCATCAAAATTTTCTTTCGGCACAATGCTGTAGTGGCAGTCTTCGGTAAAAAACTGTGGCCAGCGCTCCAGCTGATCGTTATCCAGCGCCGCAATATAGGCCTGCTGTAACTGTTGCACTTCAAACCAGGTTTGTAATTCTTGCATGCTGTCCTCCTTAAAAACCCATGAGCTGCTGATAGCCGACCCAGAAGCGTCTGATCAGGCTTTCGGTGATCAGCGTGTCTTGCTGGTCTGGCTGGTCTTTGCTCATTTCAATCACCGAGCAGGCATCGCCATCACGCACGGTGCCACGTTGCACCAGCTCGGTCGCCTCGGTGTCTTCCATCGAGATATACCCCGCCGGGCCCACCAGATTGGCCTGTTTGAGCCGCATGGCGCGCAATTCCGGCGTGTCATCCACATAGCCAAAAAAGTGGAAAATCAGCTCGAAATTGTGGGGGCCTTTGGCCAGCAACTGCCGCGCCACCAGCGTATTGTGGATTTGCTGTACGACCAATTGCGGGAAAATCGGCTGGATATGGTTGGTGGTCAGCTCTTCATACTCCTGTATCTGTCCGAGCAGGCTGTCATCCTTGAGCTGAAAGCCTTCATCAAACGAACGGATGGCCTGCGCTTTATACGCCTCGGCGGTTTGCACCTCGTTTTTGGTTGCGGTGATGATGCTATGCAAGCCATGGGTGGCATCCGGGATCGAACGCGCCTTCATGCCGACACGGAAAATATTGAAGGTGGTATGAAACAGGTGCAGCAAACTGGCGTGATACGGATCTTTGACGTTTTCCAGATACAGTTTCCAGTTAGATTTGGAGTATTGGCGGGTGCAGCCCAGATACTCGATCGGCTTGTGGAAAATACGGTCTATCCATGGCCGCATTTCAGGACCGATATAGTCAGGCAAAGGCACCACCGTGTCGCTAAAGGTGGCAAACACCAGGCCTTTATAGCTGTCTACCCGCAGCTGCTTGAGACCGTGCTCTTTCGGGTTAAAGTCTTTGGGCATGCCAGACATGCCTTTTTGCCCTCGGCGGAACGGCACGCCCTGCAAATTGCCCTCACAGTCAAAACTCCACTGGTGATACACACAGGTATGCTCACTGGCATTGCCGCGCGCCTGACGGCAGACTTGTGCGCCGCGGTGCGCACAGCGGTTCACCCAGGCGGCCAGTCCGCCTTCTTTGGTGCGGGTAATCACCACCGGCGTATCCCCAACAAACGTGCTTTTAAAGTCGCCGGGGTTGGGGATTTCGGCTTCCAGCCCGAGAAAACTCCAGGTCGGCCCGCGAAAGATGCGTTCTTGCTCCAGCTCATACACTGCTTGCGAGCTGAAAACGGCGTAGGGAATACGTGAACCGTCATCGGTGGGAAACTTGAGCAAAGGCTCACCAGACTGGGACTTGCCAGCATGGAACTGGACGGCTTGTGCTTGAATAGCGTTCATATTGACCTCGAATCCTTAAAAGTGATGCACAAAACGCAGGTTGTAACGTTCACCTTCGGTACGGTTTTTCACCGCCATTTCATCGTAGAAGTTAAACATCAGATGATCCTGCTTGGAAAAGCTGTACATGCCCCCCACGCCCAGCGCCAATACCTGCTCGCGACGCCCAGACGCGTCATGACCGTTCATTTGGGTATCGGTGGTTTGCTTGAGGTAGTAACCGTTAACGCCCAAGCGCAGTTGCGGTGTAAAGGCATACTCCATGGCAAAGTTGGTATGAAACGCCTGCCCTGCACGCGTGCTGCTGGCGCCCAATGCCTGAAACCCTCGGTTGGGATCATCATTTTTGCCGTTCCACAAATAGTGGGCACGCACAGAGGCGGTCCATTCTGGCGTGAAAAAATAAGTGCCTGACCAGTAAGGGTTGAACGACCAGGCATTGCTGCCCGGGTTGATTTCGCGGTTAGCACTGTATTCGCCTGTGGGCAAAATAAACTGTAATTCAACGCGCTGCATGAATTTGGGCCCTTTTTCGCCCATGACAATAGGCCACTGCAGGAAGGGGCCGACCAGTAAATCGCCTACGCCACTGTCACCCGCTTTGGGGAACGCATTGGAGGCGGCGCCATAACTGGTGTGTGGACTGACCACGGGCACAATCACATCCATGCCCAGATTAGCCCCGGCGACTTCGATATCCGAGATATACAGTACTTGCGACAGACTGACGGTGACATCCACTTTGGGGTTAGGCAAGCCTAGACTATTGCCCGCGTTATCCTTGAACTTGTCGGCATGGTATTGCTGCACGTATTGGCTGAAATACCAGCCATTGCCTGCGGGCGGGGCACCACCCAGAAAGCTGGTGAACCCAAGGTTGATTGAGGGCAAATCGTAGGCGTGGGCAAGCATGGGTATGCTGATGGTGGCCAGTGCCAGACCCAGGGCGCCAAGGGGTTTACTGCAAGAGGAGAGGAGGTTCATCGAGGGGTTCCTTTCAGAGTGAGATTCAATCGTTTAAAAAATCTGGGTATAACTATCAATCCGCCAGCTTGGGAATGGCAGGCTCTGCCTGCTCGGGGCCCATCGCGCTGTAGCCGCCATCGACGGCATAGACGGCGCCCGTAACAAACGAGGCATGGTCAGAACATAAAAACAGCACCACATCGGCGACTTCCTGCGGGTCACCCACGCGTTTCAGCGCATGGAAAGGCGCTGCTACGGCATCGGTTTTGGCGCGGTTGCCGCCCGTCAGCTCGTCCATGACGCGTGACCAGATCCAGCCGGGGGCCACCGCATTGACCCGGATATGGTCACTGGCCAGATCAATCGCCATACTGCGGGTCAATTGTTCAGTGGCAGCTTTGCTGGCCGGATATAGCCAACGGCCGGTTTGCGCAGCGCTGGCTGAGATGCTGGAAAAATGCACGATGGCGCCACCGCCACGCTGACACATGGCCGCATGGCAAGCCTTGGCCAGCATGACACTGCTCACCAGGTTGACGTTGTAACTGAGCAACCAATCCTCGCGGCTGGCAGCAAAGCCGTTGTCCACATAGCTACATGCCAGGTTGACCAGAAAATCTACACCGCCAAAGGTGTGTTGCGTGGTCGCCACCAGCTGTTGCAAGGCGGCATCATCGGTAATGTCTGTTTGTAAAAACAGAATGTCCGGGCTGATGCCAGCCGCCACCGTCGCCCCACGTGCATCAATATCCACCGCCACCACTTTTGCGCCCGCGGCGTGGAAGGCTTCGACCACGGCCGCACCGATCAGCGTGGCACTGCCGGTGACGATGACGACTTTGTTTGCGATCCCTTTCATGGCACACCTCATGCATTGGCACTGAGTGACCAGTTGGCCATCAGCGTGTTGGAAGGAAGGTTGGGGTCCAGCAGTTTGCGTGCTTGCTCGACCCCGCAGATGGCTGGAATGAGGGCGGGATCCAGCAGCCCCGCTTGCACCAGCACGCTGGCCTGATCCCAGTAAATATGTTCGTTAAACAGCTTGTCACCGCGGAAAGTCACCACCACCAGCATGGGAATTTCAATCCGGCGCCCGGTCGGCGGTACATTCGGCAGCAACCAGTCAATCTCGCAGTCGTGCGTAAATCTGAGCACAAACTCATCCACCATGCGGTCTGCACCGACCACGCGTGAAATTGGCGTCATTTGCATGTCTGCCGGGTTATTGTGAATAAAGTGATGCTGATAAAAGCGACGCAGCATGGTGTAGCCGACCCCGCCCGTCATGGTGGGCACATGATTCACATACGGCTGGGCGACCATGGTGGTCATGGTGGCATCGGCATCGCGGGTGGCAAATTCGAGCGCAAAGTGATGATCTGCAATCGCACTCAGGTCATAATCCGGCCCCATGGCTTTACGCAAGGCGCCCAGGGTGCGGCTATATGCCATTTGTGCCGAGGGGGCGTGGTAATGCGCACCACCCAGGCGGGCAAACGCATGATCTACACCGGCATACACATAGGTCTTCGCCAGCGGCTGTGTGCTGGCTGCAGCCAGAATCTCGGCTTGGGCCGCAGGTGGGCAGAAGGCATCTTTCTCAGCAATATGCAGGGTTAACGGGCAACGTAGCGCAGCCATCTGTGGCAAGGCCTGCTCTATACCTACCCCGTAGTAACCCACCGCCACATCGGCATCGGTCTGACTGGCCGCCAGATAAGCCAGCTTGCCGCCCAGGCAATAGCCCAGCACACCCACCTTGCCACTGGCCCCTGCCATGCCACGCAAACAGCTGATGGCCAATTGGACATCCTGCATGCCGGTAGCTTCATCAAACCGCTGGTAATAGCCCAACGCGGCCGGCATATCCTCGGCTGCATCGGTCAGGGTAATACCAGGCTGCAGGCGCCAGTACAAATCTGGCACCAGCACCATATAACCCTCTTCGGCATACAGGTCGGCAATGGCCTGCACATTGGCATTCACGCCAAAAATTTCCTGGCACAACACCAGGCCCGGCCCGCTGCCGGTAGCTGGCAGGGCCAGATAGCCTTTAAAGGCCGGGACTTGCGCGCTGATTTCTATCATTTGTCCCATTTTTCGTCTCGCTTGCTCGGTTGAAGGGTGGGAAGGCAAGTGATCACCTTCGTTGTGGTTGCTACTTTCTCGCAGCGCAGACGGCGGGGCTATCCGCTCCGTGCAGCCACTATCCGCATTGCGCAGCCAAATGCAGCACGCATGCAAGTTGTTGCCGAACGCGGATAGTGCAGGCAGTTTCTGGATAGTCGGCAAACTTTGCTCGCTCAATACTGCACCCGACGATACAGGGATAGGCCCTGTATGATTTTTTTAAGCGCAAAGGAAACCGTATGAATATTGCGATTGTGGGTGCCGGGTTTGCCGGTTTGAGTACAGCAAAAGTGCTGACTGCATTTGGTCACCAGGTCACGGTGTTTGAGAAGGAGGCGGATGTCGGCGGGGTGTGGAGCGCCTCCAGACGCTACCCTAACCTGACCACACAAAATGTGAAGTCCACCTATGCCTTTTCAGATTTCCCCTATCCCAAGCATTACCCTGAGTGGCCGAGTGGCGAGCAGGTGCAGCACTATCTGGATGCCTATACCAAGCAGTTCAATTTTGCACACCTGATCAGCTTGAATACCGAAGTGAAATTGGCCACACCGATTGGTCAAGGCTGGCAACTCACCGTCAAGACCGAAGGCAAAGCAGAGGAAACGCGACATTTTGATTTTTTAATTGTCTGTAACGGAATTTTTTCGCAGCCCATGATCCCGGACTATCCGGGTGCAGCCGAATTTACCGCCGCAGGTGGCCGTATTTGCCACACCAGCGAGTTCAAGGAGCTTGCAGATGCCAAAGGCAAACATGTGCTGATTGTCGGCTACGGAAAATCTTCTACCGATGTCGCACAAGCGGTTTGCCAGCAAGCGGCGAGCACCACGGTGGTGGCCAGACATTTGATCTGGAAAGTGCCAAAACGACTCATGAATGTGCTCAATTACAAATACCTGTTTTTGACGCGCATGGGCGAAGGCTTGTTTAAATATATCCGCCTTAAAGGCATAGAGCGCTTTTTGCACGGCATCGGCAAACCGATCCGTAACAGCATGCTGAATCAGGTGCAGTGGGTCATCAACCGCCAATGCCGCCTCGAAAAACTGGGCCTCAAGCCTGACCAGCCACTAGAATCGATTGCGCGTAGTACCGTCAGCCTGGTCACCGAAGGTTTCTTTGAAAGCGTGGAAGCGGGTCATATTGACGTTGCCAAACAAAACAGCATCACAGGATTTAGCATTGAGCATGGCGTGCGTTATGCACATTTAACCGATGGCCGCCGTTTGCCTGCCGACATTGTGATTTGCGGGACAGGCTGGCATCAGCGTGTGCCTTTTTTGAACGATGACGTGATGAAACATGTGACCGATGCAGAAGGTAACTTTGTGCTGTACCGGTCGATGGCACCGGTTGGCATGCCAGGTCTGGCGTTTAATGGTTATAACTCTTCATTCTTTAGCCAGCTCAATGCCGAAGTAGGCGCTTACTGGCTGGCCGACTGGATTGGTGGAAAGATGAAGTTGCCGACCGCAGAAGCACAACGCAGCACAATCAAGGAACGTCTGGCATGGATGGAAGCGCGTACAGAAGGCAAACACTCCAAAGGCACCAATATCATTCCGTTCTCACTGCATCATATTGACGAGCTGTTATCGGACATGCGCCTGCCGCTGGGCGTCGCGACCCGCTTCAAGCAGTGGTTTTTACCGATTGATCCAGCGGATTTTCAGTATTTGCACAAGGCCCTGCTGCAACGCCATCAGCCTCATGCTGCACAGAAGATGCCGGTACAGACCAAAACCGTTTGAAGGGCTTAGCCTCCGCCGCTCACAGGCGGAGGTCTTGAAAAGGAGTGTCTTATGATGACGTGTATTATGCTTGTGAACGCTGAGCGCCAACAGATGGCCACGGTGGCGGAAACCCTGGCATCCTTAGCGCAAGTGACAGAAGTCTATTCAGTGAGTGGTCAATATGACCTGGTGGCCGTCATACAAGTCACCGGGCCCGAGGCACTCTCTGCACTGGTGAACCACCAACTGGCTGCCATCAACGGCATTGTGAGAACCGAAACCATGCTATCACTGCGCACGTACCGAAAACAGGATCTGGACGCCATGTTTGATATCGGGTCCAGTTAATACCGGCCACCTACTGAAGTTTGGTGAGGCAAGCGTGGATGCGTTCAAAAAAATACGGCCAGTTACCTGGCCGTTACCTCACACCCTTGTAAAACATCTCGCTGTCAAAGGCTAAGGTCAACATGCAACCTGCCTGACGGTGCATCTGCATACACCGCCGATGGAAATGATGTATCAAATCCATTGATAGCAAACATTGTATGCAGGCGTGTTTCACGTTGATGCCTAAATCAAGCCCGTAAAATCAGGGTATTTTGACTAATCGCATGCGCGCCTGAATGGTAGCGGTGTGGCGATTTAAATAGCGGGTACTGCGGTGCAGATCATAAAAACGCGGGTTAGGAATCATGGCCGCCAAGCGCGCCGCTTGGGCGGGTGCCAGACTGGCGGCCGAAGTGTGAAAGTAATGCTTGGCCGCCGCTTGCGCCCCGAAGACGCCCTCGCCCCACTCAATCACGTTCAGGTAGATTTCCAGAATCCGGCGCTTGGTCATGAGCTTTTCCAGCATAAAGGTAATCACCGCTTCTTGTGCTTTACGCCAGGGCGTGCGATGCCCGGATAAAAACAAATTTTTGGCCAGTTGCTGACTGATGGTGGAGCCGCCAGCGACGATTTTGCCCTTCTTGAGGTTTTTCTCAAAGGCGGTTTCGATCCCGGCCCAGTCAAAGCCTTCATGGTCAACAAACTTGCTGTCTTCCGCTGCAATCACTGCGCGTTTTAAATGGTTGCTGATCTTGGCGTAAGGCACCCACTGCTGCTGTATGGTGGCTTCGGGATGGCTTTCTTGCATCACTTCCAGCCGCGCCTGCATGAAGGCAGTGGCGTCCGGATTGTGATCTACCCACCACAAAATATGGCCGAGTATCCAGACCTGATACAACAGTACCCAGAGCAAAAACAGGACGAAAAACAGCTTGATGCTTTGTTTCATGACAGAAATGAAGATTAGCGGAATGTCTGAATCACTGGGGCCGTGTCAGGACGCAATCCATGCCAGATAAAAAACGCTTCCGCCGCCTGCTCGATGAGCATACCCAAACCATCTGCCACCTGTGCGCCTGCGGTGCGCGCCTGCTGCATAAACGGCGTCTCCCGGCCGTACATCATGTCGTAAGCCAGGGTATGCGTGCCAAAGACATGCGATGAAAACTGTAATGGCGTTTCAGTCAATCCTGCAGAAGTGGCATTAATGACCACATCATAGGTCTCGGTAAGTGCTGCAAACGTGGTCACAGCCAGCGAGACGCCACATTGCCCCCCCGCGTCCGCAAACTTATCCAGCATGGCTTGTGCCTTGTCCTGTGTGCGGTTAGCAATGGTCAATTGCGCCGGGCCTTGTGCAATCAACGGCAGCATCACACCTTGCGCAGCGCCGCCTGCGCCCAGCAACAAGATTTTTTTTGCGGCCAGGGCCGTCTGGTGATGTTTGAGAATGTCATTGACCAGCCCACAGCCATCAGTATTGTCGCCCTGAATTTGCGTTTGGCCAAAACTGAGGGTGTTCACTGCCCCAGCCGCCTGCGCGCGTTCAGATAAAGTCTGGCTTAAGTCATAGGCTTCAAATTTGAATGGCACCGTGACATTTGCACCCACATACCCTTGTTGCTGCAATTGCTGCACCGTGGACGCAAAGCCATCCAGAGGTGCCAACACCTTTTCGTAAACAATCGTCTTGCCAAATTGCAGCGCAAATGCCTGGTGAATCAACGGCGATTTGCTGTGCGCAATCGGGTGGCCAATGACTGCGTATTTTTCAACCGACATAGCAAGATCACCTAGTTGGACCAGGGCAAGCCTGCATGTTTCCAGCCATTGATCAGGGTTCTTTGCTTGGCCTCATTCGCTTCGCCTTCAAAGCCTTCAAGCATATTATAGGCGTTGGGATATCCGAGTTTTTGCGCCAGCAAGGCAGCATTATGGCTGCGGCCACCCGTGCGGCACATAAATACGACGGTGCGCGCAGGATCAACCAGCGCCTGTAGCTGATCGGCAAACTCAGGATTGGCAATCATGCCTGGATAAAACGCCCATTCCAGATGGGCCGCCATCGGCACGCGCCCAACCAACTCCAACTCGGCACGTGAGCGCACATCCACCAATACCGCATTTTGATCTTGGCTAATCAGCGCATACGCCTCCTGGGGCGTCATCGCGCCGGCATACGGCAAACCATTTTGCTGAGCACGCTGAGCGGCTTGTTGCAAGATTTTCTCAACACTTTCCAAAGGACACCTTCGTTCTTTTAATAAGCTAGTCAAACCGCGAGTATACCTGTGAAAGTCACGCAAGCGCATGGAGCACCATTTTTGTGCTCAATTTGTTGTTGAGCACCTTTTTGGTGCGCATTGATTTTGCTTTTTTATGTTAGATATCTCATATCCATGCAAAATGCCTGTTTTTGGGTGGCATGCTTCCTGCTACTATTACATCCTAAGATTCAATGGAATTCGTAAACCAAAAATTCCACATATCTATTTGTTTTGCTAGTTTGTGTTTTTATATTTGCTCACGTTCCGGGACATCCGCAACATGTCCCTTTTTTGCGTGCGCAAGTTGAATCATTTTAGATCTTGATCACTGAGGAGAATGTAATGTCCGTTGCAAACGTAATGAAACTGGTTGCGGAAAACGACATCAAATTTGTTGATTTCCGTTTTACCGACACCAGAGGTAAAGAGCAGCACGTGACCGTGCCAGTGTCTGCCTTCGACGAAGATAAATTTACCGAAGGTCACGCCTTTGATGGTTCTTCCATTGCTGGCTGGAAAGGCATTCAAGCCTCTGACATGCAATTGATGCCTGATGCAAGCACCGCATTCATCGATCCATTTTTTGACGAACCAACCTTGGTTCTGACCTGCGACGTAGTAGACCCTACTGATGGTAAAGGCTATGACCGTGACCCACGCTCCCTGGCAAAACGCGCTGAAGCCTACCTGAAATCCAGCGGCCTGGGCGACACTGCTTACTTTGGTCCAGAGCCAGAGTTCTTCATTTTTGACAGCGTACAATGGGATGCCACCATGGGTGGTAGCTTTGTGAAAATCAACTCCGAAGAGGCCGCTTGGTCCTCAGGTGAAAAATTCGAGGGCGGCAACACTGGCCACCGTCCAGGCGTTAAAGGCGGCTACTTCCCAGTGCCTCCTGTCGATTCATTGCATGACATCCGCTCTGCCATGGTCATGACCTTAGAAGAACTGGGCGTGCCTGTTGAAGTGCACCACCATGAAGTGGCGACAGCCGGTCAATGTGAAATCGGTACTAAATTTGCGACCTTGGTACAGCGTGCTGACTGGACGCAAATCCTGAAATACGTAGTGACTAATACTGCACACGCTTACGGTAAAACAGCCACATTTATGCCAAAACCAATGTTTGGTGACAACGGCTCCGGTATGCACGTTCACCAATCCGTATGGAAAGATGGCAAAAACCTGTTTGCAGGTAACGGCTATGCAGGCCTGAGCGACTTCGCTCTGTACTACATCGGCGGCATCATCAAGCACGCACGTGCACTGAATGCGATTACCAACCCAGGCACCAACTCATACAAGCGCTGGGTTCCACACTACGAAGCACCAGTGAAATTGGCTTACTCCGCTAAAAACCGTTCTGCTGCGATTCGTATTCCATTTGTGCATTCAGACAAAGCACGCCGTGTTGAAGCGCGCTTCCCAGACCCGATTGCTAACCCATACTTGGCTTTCTCAGCTCTGTTGATGGCTGGTCTGGATGGCGTTCAGAACAAGATTCACCCAGGTGAACCAGCGACTAAAGACTTGTACCATCTGCCACCAGAAGAAGATGCATTGATCCCAACGGTATGTTCATCTCTGGAACAAGCATTGGAGTATCTGGATAAAGACCGCGAGTTCTTAACACGCGGCGGCGTTTTCTCAGACGACTGGATTGATGCATACATTGCATTGAAAATGGAAGAAGTCACTAAACTGCGCCAAACACCACACCCAGTGGAATTTGGTCTGTACTACTCTTGCTAATCACAAGAGCACGCACTAAAACAGGGCAGCCCAGGCTGCCCTGTTTTTTTATGTGCGCGCTGTTCCGTCAACGTTTTTAGGCGAGCAGACGTTGATACCCTCAACGATCTACTCTAAACTATTGCCATGAAAAGACTTTTTTACATTTGCACCTTCGCGCTCATGTGCAACCAAAGCTGGGCAGATATTTACAAATATACCGACAGTAACGGCGTCACCACCTATACCAATATCAAACCCGAAGGCAAAAGCAAGGCAGAGCTCATTATTAGTGGGCCCAGAACCGCAGAGCCTCCACCCCCTGCCAGAGAGAAAAAAGCTAATGTCAAAACACCCTCTCCTGCCGATTTTCCCAAAGTCGATAATCAGACACAAAATCAACGCGACCAAAAGCGGCGAGAGCTATTAATGAACGAGCTTTCTCAAGAAAAACAAGCACTTGAGAATGCTCGCCTGTTATATGAAGAAGCCCAGAACACGCCAGAAGTCTACAGAGGCGCGAATGGCAAAACGTTTAGAAACGTCGCCAAATATGAGGAAAAGCTGCGCGTCATTGAGGCCGAAATTCAGGCGCATGAGCGTAATATCGAGCTGTTAAATAAAGAGCTCAATCTTTAAATGCACCATTTTGGGAGTTTTCTCAATCATTTTTGCGTTGTGCACAAGAATTGGCTTGGGTTTTGCTTTAAAACAGGGCGTGATTCACTCTTTTTAACAAGCTCAGGACATGGTACAGAAATCTCCCAACGGCTTTAGTGGTTTAGAGCATATTGCCACGGCAGTCATTTTGCTTAATAACCAACTAGAAGTTACTTACGCCAACTCCAGCGCCGAGATTCTGTTTGCATTTAGTGCCAACCAGATTCAAGGGGCGCATATCCATGACGTATTTGTGAATTGCGAAATTTTGCAAATGGCCGTGACCAACGCCATAGAAACACAGAGCCCATATCGTGAGCATGAGTTTGCACTGACCACCCAACGCGGCCATACAACGGCCGTGACCTGCACAGCCACCCCTATTTCAGCCGCGTTCAACCAAACGCCGGAAGACATGCTGATTCTGGAGTTTGTGCAAATGGATCAGCAATTGCGTATTGCGCGTGACGAGCGCATGTTGATACAGCAGCAAGCCAACTCTGAATTACTCAGGAATCTGGCGCATGAGATCCGCAACCCGCTAGGCGGCTTGCGTGGTGCGGCACAATTGCTTGAATTTGAGTTGCCGCAACCCGGCCTAAAAGAATATACCCAGGTGATTATCAAAGAGGCTGACAGACTACATAGCCTCATGGACAGACTGCTGGCACCTCACCGCGTGCCAAAATATGAGCCCACCAACATTCATGAAGTGCTGGAGCGCGTACGCAGCCTGTTACTGGCAGAATCGCCTAACCATATCCGCGTGATCCGCGACTACGATACCAGCTTGCCGGAGCTTATTGGCGATCGTGAGAAACTGATCCAAGCCGTGCTCAATATTGCGCGTAATGCGGCACAAGCCATGCAACAGCATCAGACCGAAGGTGCGAGCATTACTTTCCGCACGCGTGCGGAGCGCCAAATTACGCTGGCCAGAAAACGTTACCGTGTCGGGATTCATTTAGAGATTATTGATAACGGCCCAGGCATCCCTGCCGGCATCAAAGAACGCATTTTCTACCCGCTGGTATCCGGTCGCGAAGGCGGCACAGGCTTGGGCCTTGCGCTGGCGCAAACCTTTATCACCCAACATCATGGCATGATCGATTGTGATTCACAGCCGGGTAAAACCATCTTCCATATATTGCTACCCATTGAAAGTACGCAATTAAAATCATCAGTACAATAATTCACGAGAAACAGCTATGAAGCCAATCTGGATCCTAGACGACGACAAATCCATCCGCTGGGTGTTTGAAAAAGCACTAGCCCGCACGGACTTTGATTTCAAAACATTTTCATCCCCGGCAGAAGCCCTCAACGCTTTAAATCGTGAACAACCCCAAGTCATTGTCAGTGACATCCGCATGCCGAATGGCTCGGGCCTGGACTTTTTATCCGAGGTAAAGCAGCGCTTTCCCGAGATTCCCGTCATTATCATGACCGCCTACTCAGACCTCGAAAGTGCTGTCGCCGCCTTTCAGGGTGGCGCGTTTGAGTATCTGGCCAAACCGTTTGATGTAGACCAAGCCATCGAAATTATCAAACGTGCCGTTGAAGAAAGCATGCGTCAATCTGTCGAGGCCGTAGAAGACACCGGCCCCTCGCCAGAAATTATCGGCCAGGCCCCCGCCATGCAAGAGGTTTTCCGTGCCATTGGCCGCCTGAGCCGCTCGCACTCCACCGTCCTCATTAACGGCGAATCCGGCAGCGGTAAAGAACTGGTCGCAAGCGCCCTGCATAGACACAGCCCACGGGCTGACAAGCCATTTATCGCCATTAATACCGCGGCGATTCCCAAAGACTTATTAGAATCTGAATTGTTTGGTCATGAACGCGGAGCGTTTACAGGGGCCGCCGCTGCCAGACGGGGCCGCTTTGAACAAGCAGATAACGGCACTTTGTTTCTGGATGAAATTGGTGACATGCCTGCTGACTTGCAAACCAGATTGTTGCGCGTCTTGTCCGACGGCCAGTTTTATCGCGTGGGCGGACATCAACCAATCAAAGTCAATGTACGCGTGATTGCCGCCACTCACCAGGACCTCGAAGAGCGCGTCAAACAAGGTCTGTTCCGTGAAGACTTGTTTCACCGCCTGAACGTCATTCGTCTGCGCTTGCCGCCCTTGCGTGAACGTAGAGAAGATATCCCCTTACTGACCAAGCATTTTCTCGCCCACAGCGCACAGCAATTAGGGGTTGAACCTAAACAGTTATCACAAGCAGCCATTAAATATCTCATGTCAGTTAACTGGAGCGGTAACGTTCGCCAGCTTGAGAACGTCTGCCACTGGCTCACCGTCATGGCGCCAGGTCAAAACGTGGATGTTAATGACTTACCCCCAGAGCTTAAAGAAGATACTGGCAAACATAGTAGCGGAGGCTCCTGGTAAGAAGCGCTAGCCCAAGAAGTCACCGACGCGCTTAATCGCGGAGAAACCAATATCCTGGATGCCAAAACCAAAGAGTTTGAGCGCATCCTGATCACCCGTGCCCTCGCCCACACCGATGGCCGCCGGATTGAAGCCGCCAATCAGCTTGGGATGGGGCGAAATACACTTACCCGCAAGATACAAGAGTTGGGGATTGATGATTGACTGATTTTGTTAAAAATACAGAGGGGTGCCTAAACTCTCAAGCTTTGATCTGTTGACTACGCCAGACAGGGAAGGAGCTGTGCTTTTGTGCATCAATTTTATTCACAAAAAATACCTGCGTTAAACGGGAATCTTTTAAGCCCTCGCCAAAAAATACATTTGCGGCATGAAAATGATGCCCCTCATAGAGTATCAAAGTATTGTAGATATTATTCACTCTAACGATCTCATCAAACATGGAGTGATATGATGTATTCATTTTCACGACTCCACGAAGAAAGTTTTTGTGATTCTCCAAGTGCGCTGCGTCGTATTTTTCTTGATCGAATGATTTATTCGGCTTGTATAAAGATGTTCCAGACTCCAGTGGCGCATCTGGTGATAAATACAAAACTGCTGCAAAAATAGCATTGTCGTAATGAATAATCCCCTGACCATAATCTTCGCTCACGCTTTGGAAGTTCGTCGTAATACTCCAACGGAAATGATCGTTTTCAAGATTATGGAAAAGTGCCGATATTTTTCGGGCGACCTTTTCAAATAATGGCTTATTGATTACAGATAAGTCTTTAGTTCGACTACCAGGAAAAACAAACGGCAAATCATCTTTTAGCTCATGTCTAAATTGATATTTTTGGCTCAGCGCAAATTTTCTAATCTCATCTGGATCGTCATAAAAATTATCAAGTACCGTTATTGGATATAAATTCATATTAATCGTTTTCGACTAGCTACTAGAAGAAGCTTTTCAGTAAAAAAAACGGCAACCGAAGTTGCCGTTTTTATGCCTTTTAATTTAAGCAGCTAAACTGCCATTAAATTAGAAGAACAGGATAGCACCCAGGGAAACAGTTTTAGCTTTAGCATCCAAAGTAGATGCTGAAACGCGATCCAATTTCTCTTTAGACTCTGAGTATTCAGCAACCAAGTTTAAGTGCTTGGTCAGTGGGTGGTAAGCACCAACAGTCCACATTTCGTCTTTCAGTTGATCCAATACTGTGTCAGCAGTGTTGCCTTCCAGTTTAGATTGACCCCAGCTCACGCCAAGTTTAGTACCTGCACCTGGCACTGTGTATGTACCTTGCACGTATCCGCCTTTAGAGTCACGACGTTTACCTGTGATGTCAAAGCCATCACGCAATTGGAATACTTGACCAATACCACGGCCATCGTAGTAGTAACCAGTCAAACCGAAATCTGCGACTTTGATAGTTGCACCAATATCCAAAGCAACGGCACGGTCATCACCACCAGCAGTCAACTGATCAACTTTTTGGCTGATACCAGAAGCCCAAACTTTACCAGCTACGTCACCAGTCCACTCATAAGAAGCTTTAGCTTCAAAAGCTGGCTGAGAACCGCCACGTGTAGAGTTAGTTGCACCAGCGAATTGGCCTGTGTAAGCATTCCATGCTTGAGTCACGCCAGCTGTAAATTGGAAACCATTCCAATTTGGTGATGTGTAAGCAACTTGTGATTTCCAGTCAGCGTACATGAAGCCAGAGCCGATACGACCCAAAGTTGTTGTATTGCCAGCCAATGAACCAGCACCACCACCAACACCCAACAATGTCATGTCGTTCAGGATCGCGTCAGAAGCGAAAATGCCCAAGTCTTTACCCAGCTTGATAGAACCCCATGAAGCATCACCAAATGTCAAGAAAGCTTGACGGTTTTCTTGGTTGTTGCCATTTTGGTTCTGAATGCCAGAACGAGTTGTTGAAGAACCTGGATTGATGCTGATAGTGAAACCAACATCCAGATCGTTTTGACGTGTTTTACCTGAAACGCTCAGGTAGTTTGGCAACAGACCTGTAGTGATGTTGGAAACGCTGTCATTGTTGCCAGAACCCAAGCCTAGAGCAGCTGTACCACTGTTATCACCGCTGAAGCTAGTGTGTGTGTAGTAAGCGTTAACAACGCCACCGATGTCCAGAGTCCAGTCACCAGCTGGGATAGTGATGCCAGCTTGTGCGCCAGTAGCGGC
>JABLTH010008566.1_pt1 | contig 21882 bp, 15 predicted proteins | sample 7875711 | NCBI WGS metagenome assembly JABLTH01 (sample SAMN14941262, study PRJNA633318) | bioreactor metagenome | isolation source: bioreactor | place: China | collected 2019-03-05 | reverse complement strand
CGCGCGACTACGTGCTCGGCCTCGAAGCGGACGGGCGCCGCGTCGAGCTGCCCGACCCGCTCGGGGGGCTGATCCGCGACTTCGTCGCCGCGGTGCGCGCGGCCGTGGCGGCCGCCGAAGATCCGAGCGCCGCGCCGCCGCCCGCCGCCGATGCGATCGCGTGGCGAATGAGCGGCCTGTGCGAGATCGTTCGCGCGTTCGAGGGCAGCGCTCCTGGAGGAGATCGCCGATGACGAGTGCTGCGCTCCCGCGCGTGTTTCTCGTCCGTCACGGCGAGACGCCGTGGAGCGTGACCGGCCAGCACACGGGCGTTACCGACGTTCCGCTCACCGAGAACGGCCGGACGGCCGCGCGCCGGCTCGCCGAAGCGCTCGGACGCGAGCGCTTCGCGCTCGTTCTCTCGAGCCCGCGGCGACGCGCGGTCGAGACCGCGGAGCTCGCCGGGTTCGGAGACCGGATGCGGATCGACCCGGATCTCGCGGAGTGGAGCTACGGCGACTACGAGGGGCTCACGACCGCGCAGATCCGCGAGCGCGTCGCGGGCTGGACCGTCTTCACGCACCCGTGCCCCAACGGCGAGAGCGCAGCGCAGGTGGGCGCGCGCGCAGACCGCGTCCTCGCACGCGCGCGCGCCGCGGGCGGCGATGTCGCGCTCTTCTCGCACGGACACATGGGCCGCGTGCTCGCCGCGCGCTGGCTCGGGCTGCCGCCGACCGAGGGAAAGCGCTTCGTTCTCGGAACGGCGACGCTGTGCGTTCTGGGGTACGAGCGCGAGACGCCCGCGATCGAGATCTGGAACTCGCCGCTTCCGGAGGCCGGCCGCGCCGGCTCGGCCGGCTAGACTCGCGCGCGTGACGGAGCCCGACCATCGCCCGGCGCCGGACGCCGGAGCAGCCTCCGGCGCGGCACCGGAGACCTCGCGCGTCTCCTTGGGTGCGATCGGCTCCACGTTCCTGTTCCTCGGCGCGACGAGCTTCGGCGGCGGCGTGGTCGCGTACCTGCGGCAGGCGCTCGTCTCCCGTCGCGGCTGGCTCGACGATGCGCGCTTTCTCTCGGGCCTCGAGCTCTCTCAGATCCTGCCGGGTCTCAACGCGACGAACATGAGCGTCTACGTGGGCGAGCGGCTGCGCGGCGCGCGCGGCGCGCTCGCGGCCGTGCTCGGCATGATCGTCCCCGGTGCGGTGGTCGTGATGGCTCTCGGCTGGCTCGCGCAGCGCCACGGCCACCTTCCCGACGTCTCGTCGGTCCTCGCCGGCGTCGCGGCCGCCGCCGTTGGGCTCACGCTCGCGACCACGCTGCAGATCGGAAACCGGCAGCTCGCGGACCTGCGCTCGCTCGCCGTCGTCGCCGTGACGTTCGTCGCCGTCGGCTTCTTTCATCTCTCGCTCGTCGTCGTCCTCGCGACGATGGGCCCGGTCTCCGTCTGGCTCTACTGGCCGCGGACGCCCGACGGCGCCGGCAGCGAGAAGGGCGGCGCGTGATGCTCGCGCTGCAGGTCCTCGGCGTCTTCGCGCTGCTCTCGATCCTCGCCGTCGGCGGCGGAACGGCCGTGCTGCCCGAGATGAAGGCGCTCACGGTGAACCGCTTCCACTGGCTGACGCCGGAGCAGTTCGGGCAGATCTACAGCCTCGGCCAGCTCGCGCCCGGGCCGAACATGCTGATGGTGAGCGTGATCGGCTACCGCGTCGCGGGATGGGCCGGCGCCGCCGCAGCGCTCGTGGGGTTCTTCCTGCCAGCGGGGCTCCTCACGTACGGCGTGGCCCGCGTCTGGGACCGCTACGCCGACTCGCCGCTCAAGGTGGCGTGCGAGCGCGGCCTCGCGCCGGTGACGATCGGCCTCATGCTCGCGGGAACGCTCACGCTCGGACGAACGGTCATCGACTCGGCCGACGACGTCGCGATCGCAGCCGCGGTGACCGCGATCCTGCTCGTCGTCCGGATCAACCCGGTGTTCCTCATCCTCGGCGGCGGCATGGCCGGTTACCTCATCGGGTCGTAGGGCTCGCGGCCGGCGCCCGGCAGGGCAGCGCGGCGCGCCGCGAGGGCGCGCTCGATCACCCGCTCGATGCGCGCCGCGCGCGCAGCCCACGTTCGCCCGCTCGCGCCGGCGAGCGCTCCGGCGGCGAGACGGGCGCGCAGCTCCGGGCTCGTCGAAAGACGCGCGAGCGCCGCGGCGAGCGCGGCCGGATCGCCCTCGGTGAAGAGCAGGCCGTTCTCGCCGTCGCGAACCACTTCGCGCAGCGCGGGCAAGTCGCTCGCAACGACCGGGAGACCGCACGCGAGATACTCGAAGAGCTTGAGCGGGCTGGTCGAGAGCTCCTGCGTCCCTCCGGCGCGCGTCGGAACGACGCCGACGTCTCCGCGCCGAAGGCGTTTCCACGCCTCGCCGGGCGGGAGCCATCCCGCCCACTCGACGCGGCCCTCGAGGCCCAGCGTCGCCGCGAGGCGCTGCAGCTCGTCGCGGCGCGAATCGCGGCCGTCGCGCCCTCCGATCACGAGCGCCGGCAGATCCGGGACGCGCGCGAGGGCGCGGAGCAACACCTCGACGCCCTTCCACGGCATGAGCTGGCCGAGATAGACGGCGCGCGCGGCGCCGGGCTCCGTCACTTCGCGGAAGACGCCGGGGTCGGCCGCGTCCGGGATCACCTCGACGGGGCCTGCGGGGGCGAAGCGCGCGCGGACCTCTTCGGCGAGGGCGCGGGTGATCGTGACGACGGCGTCCGCCGCCTCGACGGCGCGCGCGGTCCCGGCCTCGACCGCGTGCAGCTCGGCGATCGTCGGCCCGCGCCGCGCTGCGACGGGCACGAGGCTGAGGTGGCGGACGTAGAAGACGGGCGGCCCGGCCGCCGTCCGCACGCGCAGCCGCAGCCACACGCTCGACACGCCCTTGTGTCGAAACGGGAGCCAGTCGATGCGAAGGCCCGGTCGCGGCGTGAGGCCGTAGCGCGCGAGCGCCTCGCCGATGCTCGCAACCGGACGCTCGGGATTGCGCTTCACGAACAGGCGAACGCGGCGTCCGCCCGCTGCGAGCGCGTCGCAGGTGCGAAGGATCTGGATCGCGTGCGCGTGCTCGGAGGGAAGCCTGAACGGGTGAAGGAACCAGAGCTCAGGCGATTCCGGCATGCCGGCTCCAGCGATCGAGGACGAGGAGCGACCAGAGCTGCTCGCCGCCGAGACGGCGAGGGCCTGCGGTGCGAAGGATCCCGGCGCGTGCAAGGCGCCGCTGCGCGTCCGCGGCGAGGCCGGGTCTTGCGTGCGCCCAGCGGCGGACCGGCATGCTGAACCCCTGCTTCTCGCGCGAGAGGACCTCGCCGGGAACGCGGCCGGCGAGGCTGCGGCGCAGGATCCACTTGTCCTCGGCGCCGCGGCGCAGAAGCCGCGCGTCGAAGCGGAGCGCGAGCTCGACGAGGCGGTGATCGAGGAGCGGAGGCCGGACCTCGAGCGAGACGGCCATGCTCGCGCGGTCGGCCTTCACGAGCAGATCGTCGGGGAGGTAGACGTGGAGGTCGGCCCACTGCACGCGCTTCGCGGGCGAGAGGTCCTCGCGCCAGTGCGCGCGCAGCGCCCAGAGGTGGTCGTAGTCGGCGGGGACGAGGCCGGGCGCGAGCAGCGCACGCTTCTGCGGCAGCGGGAAGACCGAGAGCAGCGCCTCGTAGAGGTCGAGGCCGCTCGCTCCCCGGCGGTGAAGCGAGCGCGCCGCCGACGAGAAGGGAGGCAGGAGGCGCGAGAGCAGCCTCGCCGCGAGCGAGGGCCGCGCGGAGAGGAAGCGCCCGTAGCGGCCGTAACCCGAGAGCAGCTCGTCGCCTCCCTCGCCCGAGAGCGCGACCTTCACGTGCCGGCGCGTCGCCCGAGCGACGACGTACGTGGCCCATGCCGAGCTGTCGCCGAAGGGCCCGTCGTACATCTCCGGGACCGCCTCGAGCGCGGCGTCGAGGTCCGGCGCGGCGACCGTCTCCTCGTGATGCCGCGTCCCGAAGCGCTCGGCGACGAGGCGCGCGTAACGCGCGTCGTCGCGGCCGCCCGCGTCGAAGCCGACCGTGAAGGTCTGCGGCGCGGCCAGGTGCGAGACGATCGCCGTCGAGTCGATGCCGCCGCTCAGGAACACGCCCACCGGCGTGTCGGCGACGGTGTGCGAGACCACCGCGTCGCGAAGGCGCGCCGAGAACTCCTCGATCGCGGCGGCCTCGTCACCGATCGTCTCGTTCGACTCGGGCCGCCAGTAGCGCTCGATCTTCGCGCTCCCGTCGAAGGTGAGCGTGTGCGCCGGCGGAAGCGACGCGATCCCCTGCCACGGCGTCTTCGGCGCCGGAACCATCTTGTACGAGAAGAAATCGACGATCGCGCTCGGGTCCGGAGAGCGCGGGCCGAGGGCGAGCAGCGCCTTGGGCTCGGATGCGAAGGCGAGGCCGCCGGGCACCTCGGCGTAGAAGAACGGCTTGATTCCGAGCCGGTCTCGCGCGGCGAAGAGCGTTCGCTTCCGCGCGTCCCAGATCGCGAACGCGAACATGCCGTGGAGGCGGGAGAGGCATGCGGCGCCCTCGCGTGCCCACAGACGAAGCAGCACCTCGCTGTCGCTCTCCGAGACCAGCGGCCCTTCGAGGCCCGCGCGCAGCTCGCGGTAGTTGTAGATCTCGCCGTTGTAGACGAGCACGAGGTCGCCGAAGGCCATCGGCTGCCGGCCCGCGCTCGAGAGATCGATGATCGAGAGCCGGCGGTGCCCGAGATGGATTCCGGGCCCCGCGAACTGCCCGGCGTCGTCGGGGCCGCGGTGGCGAAGGCGCTCGGTCATCGCGAGGCAGCGCTCGGGCGTCCCGAACGGGCCGACGATTCCGGCGATGCCGCACATCGAATGCGCCCGGCGCTACGCGGAGCTCTGGAGCGAGACGAGCTGGCGGTAGAGGTTGTCCTCGGCCATCAGCTCGTCGTGCGTCCCGACGCGGGAGATGCTGCCGTTCTCGAGGATCACGATGCGGCTCACGTTGCGGAGCGTCGAGAGCCGGTGCGCGATCACGAACACCGTCCGGCCGCCGAGCAGCGTCTCGATCGCGTCCTGGACGAGGCGTTCGCTGTGCGCGTCGAGCGAGCTCGTCGCCTCGTCGAAGATGAGGATGGCCGGGTTCTTGAGGATCGCGCGCGCGATCGTCACGCGCTGGCGCTGTCCGCCCGAGAGCATCACGCCTTCTTCGCCGACCTCCGTGTCGTAACCGGCGGGAAGCTGCTCGACGAACTCGTCGACGTGCGCGGCGCGTGCAGCGGCGAGCACCTCGTCCTCGGTCGCGGACGGACGTCCGTAGCGGATGTTGTCGCGGATCGTCCCCGCGAACAGGAACGGGTCCTGCGTCACGACGGCGACGCGGTCGAGGAGCGACGCGCGTGCGATCTGCCGCAGGTCGATGCCGTCGATCGAGATCGACCCGGAATCGGGGTCGTAGAAGCGGAGCAGGAGGTCGGCGAGCGTCGTCTTGCCGGCTCCCGTGCGGCCGACGATGGCGACCATCTCGCCCGCGCGCACCTCGAGGCAAACGTCCGAGAGCACCGGCTCGCGGCCGTACGAGAAGCTCACCTTGTCGAAGACGATGCGGCGGAGGGTCCCCGAGAGGCGCACGGCGTCCGGCGGGTCGGGCGCCTCGCCGGGCGCGTCGAGCAGCTCGTTGAAGCGCTCGGCGGCGGGCAGCGCCTCCATGAGCGACGTCCACGCCTTGACGAGGTCCTTGCACGACGCGTACGTCGTCATGCTGACGGCGACGAAGAAGAACAGCTCGCCGATGGTGAGCGACCAGGCCCGCTCGCGGACGCTCCAGTAGACGACGAGGATCAGGAGCAGCGCAGCGCCGAACGAGAGGCTCTCGGTGAGCGACTTCGAGAGCACCCGGTTCTTGTTGACCTTCATGCTGCTGCGGAAGAGCTTCAGGTTCGTGCGGTGAAACGACTCTTCCTCGACGCGCTCGGCGTGGAAGGCCTTGATGACCTTGATCCCGGCGAGGATCTCCATGAGCCGCTGCGTCACGTCGCCGACGCGCTGCTGGCGGCGGCGACCGGACTTGCGGATCCGTTTGCTGAAGACGGCGAGGACGCCGAGCAGCGGCGGCGCGATCACGAGCGCGACGAGCGTGAGCTGCCACGAGATGGACAGCAGGATCGCCACACCGACCAGCAGCGAGAGCGTTCCCGGCAGCAGGTCCGCGAACAGCATCTCGAGCGCGCCGTGCGCGCGCGCGACGTCGTTGAGGATGCGCGAGAGCGTGTCGCCGCGCGTCGTTCCGTGATGGAACCGGAGCGGGAGCGCGAGGAGCTTGCGGCACACGTCCTGCTGGATGTCGACGAGGACGCGACCGAGCGCCCACTCGATCAGGTAGTTCTTGCCGAAGAGCGTCACGGGGACGAGGACGATCGCGGCGAGGCCGACGATCAGGATCTCGAGCAGGCTCGCATGCAGCTTCGCGGCGAAGGCCGCGCGCCGCTCCGCCTCCTGCGGCGCCTCGGGCGCCGCGGCGCCGGCGCCCGTCGCGCCGGCGTCCTGCCGGCCGAACCCGGGCACCCACGACGGCACCCAGCTCCGCGCGCCGTGCTCCGCACGCACGGTCTGCGCGGGCACCAGCACCTCGTCCATGAAGGGCTTCGCGAGGTACGAGAACGAGTTGTACGCGCCCGAGTAGAGCAGAGCGCACAGCAGCGCAATCGAAACCACCCCTGCGTACGGGCGCGCGTACCGCACGAGGCGCAGCAGGGTGACGCGCGCCGGAGCACGCGCCCCGTGGACCGCGGGCTGGGCGAGCGGAGCCGACACTGCCGGCCGTTCTACCGTACGGCGGGCGGGCGGGCAACCGGCCCCCGGCCGGGCGCCGGTCGCAGGCGGCGGCCGCCGAGAGCGCTGCCTCGCCCTCCGGTGGCGCTCCGCCAGCACCGAGCTCGGATCAGGGCAGCTCGCTGCGGATCACGTCGCCGGCGCGCCAGCCGAGCAGCAGGTCTCCCTCCATGCCGAGCGCGGCGAGCGACTCGCGCGGAAGGCCGTAGATCGCCGGCCGGGTCGAGAGGCGGATCTCCGCCTCGACGGGCCAGCCTTCTCCGAGCCTCGGGTCGCAGAGCGCGGCGTCGTCGTCCCAGCGAACGGGCGGGACGGGCTCGTGCGCGAGCTGACCCTCGCAGAAGGGCATGAGGCCGGAGACCTGACGCACGAGCTCGGCCTCGATCCCGGCGCGGTGCTCGCGCGCATCCGCTTCGGCCACCACGGCGGATGCAATCACCTCGGCGCGGTCCGAGCCGGGCTGCGCGGCCGGGAAGATCGAGATCGTGACGAGGTTGAGCCCGTCGGCGGGCTTCGCCGGGTCTCGCAGCACGACGACGCGGGACGCCATCGCTTCGGGGATCACCGAGCGGCGAACGCGTGCGTGAACGGCGACACGCCGGCGTGTCGGAGGCGGCCCTGCGAAGATCTCGGGCGGGTCGCCGCCGAGCTCGCGCAGCGCGGGAGCGACGCAGCCGCGCGGCGCATTGAGCACGAGCGCGCGGCCCACCCAGAGATCGGTCATGCCCGGGGCCGTGATGCCGGGGTGCCCGCCGATCGCGACGAGGTCGAAGCGCCCGGGCAGCGTCCGGAACTCGCCGAACAGGCCCTGGATGCGGCGCCGCAGGCAGCCGCGCAGGAAGCCCTCCGCCGTGCGGTAGCTCGCGGCGCCTTCGAGCGCGGCGCCGAGCAGCCGCCCGCGCGCTTCGGGCGGCGGCGTGCCTTCGGCGAGGTTCGACAGTGCGCGTACCTGCGCGTCGAGCAGCGGCCGCAGCGTCGCCGGCGGCGAGGCGACCTCGACGGGGAGGCCGCGTCCGTGCCGCGCGACGCGCGGCATTCCGGGCGGGCGCGGGCCGCCGCGCGGCGCCGCGCCCTTGATCACCGCGGCGTCGAGCATCGCCGCGCGCTCGGCGACGCCCGCTTCGGCAATGGCGCGAACGAGGCCGCGAGCGACCTCGGGCTTCGCGAGACCCCACGCGACGATCTCATCGGCGGTCGCGATGGGGTCGCCGACGTCGAGGCGGATGTCCGGGAGGACGATCTGGAGACCCACCGGATCGGGCTCGAGCTTGCGGCGCTCGATCAGCGGGACGGTGAGCGCCTTGAGGCAAGCGTCGAGAACGCCTCCGGCCGCGCTCCCCGTGATGAGGAACGGTTCGCGCAGGCCGGGGTACAGCCCCGCCGCCGCCTCCTCCTCGACGACGAGCACGCGAAGGCCGTCGAGGCCGAGGCGCGCCGCGGTGACGAGGCCGGGAAGGGCGCCGCCGAGGACGATCACGTCCCAGCGCCGCGCGCGAAGGCTCGCCGACGGCCCGGCCTCGGCGATCCCCTGCATCAGGCGCCGCCTCGCCGCTGCGGCGGCGCGTAGAGCAGCGGCGGCTCGTCCGGCGCCTTTCGCTCGATCTCGCCGATCCGCCACACGCGCTCGTCCATCCCCTGCAGCCGGTGCGCGATGTCGTCCGCCTGCTCGCGCGGCACGATGAGGATCATTCCGATCCCGCAGTTGAACACGCGCAGCATCTCGGCCTCGGCGATCTCGCCGCGCTGGCGAAGCCAGTCGAAGATCGCGGGGCGCGGCCAGGCCTCGGGATCGATTCGCGCGCGAACTCCCTTCGGCAGCACGCGCGGGACGTTGCCGTCGAAGCCGCCGCCGGTGACGTGCACCATGCCGTTGATCGTGAAGTCGCGGAGCAGGTTGAGGATCGGCTTCACGTAGATGCGGGTCGGCGCGAGCAGTGCGCTCGCCGCCGACCCGTTGAGCGCCGGGTCTTCCGCGCGCAGATCGAGCGCTCCCGCCTTCTCGCACTGCGCGAGCACGTGCCGCACGAGCGAGAAGCCGTTGCTGTGGACGCCGTTCGAGCCGAGGCCGAGCAGGACGTCGCCTTCGCGGATCGTCGAGCCGTCGATCACCTTGTCGCGCTCGACGACGCCGACGCCGAAGCCGACCAGCTCGATCTCGCCCGGCGGGTAGACGCCCGGCATGGTCGCCGTCTCGCCGCCGAGCAGCGCGCAGCCCGCGCGCCGGCAGCCCTCGGTGACGCCGCGCAGGGCCTCCTTCGCGATCGCGCGGTCGAGCTCTCCCATCGCGAGGTAGTCGAGGAAGACGACCGGCTCGGCGCCCTGCACGACGAGGTCGTTCACGACCATCGCGACGCAGTCGATGCCGATGGTGTCGTAGCGCCGTAGCTGCGCTGCGAGCTTGAGCTTGGTGCCGACGCCGTCGGTGCTCGCGACGAGCACGGGATCGCGGTAGCGGTCGGGCGTCTTGAACAGGCCGGCGAAGCCGCCGATCGACGAGAGCACCTCGGGGCGAAAGCTCCCGCGCGCGATCTCCTTGATCTCGCCGACGAATCCCTCGTCGTGGTCGAGATCGACGCCCGCGCGCGCGTAGGTCGGCGCGGTCGGGGGGGAGGGCTTCTCGTCGTCGGTGGCGGAGCGGGAAGGGTCCGGTCGTCGGGCTGTCACGCGGGACGAATACGAGAGATGAAACGCTTGTCAATCGGCCCGCCGCGCCGCCGCGCCGCGAGGCCGCCTTGCTAAGGTTCTCGTGTGGCCCTGTCCGTCGTGATTCCTGCGCTGGACGAGGGCGGTCGCATCGAGGAGGCCCTCGCGAGCGCGTCCGCCCCGGGGGTGGAGGTGCTGGTGGTGGACGGCGGGAGCCGAGACGACACCGCCGACCGCGCGCGCGGCCGGGGAGCGCGGGTCCTGGTCTCGCCGCCGGGCCGGGCGCGGCAGCTCGACGCCGGAGCTCGCGCCGCGGGCGGTGACGTGCTCCTGTTCCTGCACGCCGATACGCGGCTCGCGCCGGGCTACGACGCGGCCGTGACGCGCGCCATGGCCGACCCGGCCGTCGCCGGGGGCGCGTTCCGCTTCCGCTTCGACCGCCGCTCGGTCGCGCTCCGCGTCGTCGAGTGGGGCGCACGGCTTCGCGTCGCGCTGCTCCGCATGCCCTACGGCGACCAGGCGATCTTCGTGCGGCGCCGCGTCCTCGACGCGCTGGGCGGCGTACCGCAAGTCCCCATCTTCGAAGATCTCGATCTCGTGCGGGCGATCCGGCGCGCGGGCCGGCTCGCGCTGCTCCCGCTGCCGGCCACGACGTCCGCCCGCCGCTACGAGGCCGGCGGGGTGCTGCGGACGATGCTCCGCAACTGGGTCGCCGCCGCGGCCTGGCTCGCGGGGGCCGACCGCGCGCGGGTCGCCGCCTGGTACGGGCGATGACGGCTGCGCCGGGGGCCGCCGCGCCCTCCGCCGAAGCGCCCGCGACGGCAGCGGCGTCGCGGCCGGGCCTTCGCCGCCTGCTCTCGTACCTCGGCCACCACCGGGTGGCGTACGGCGTCTGGGCGCTCACGACCCTCGGCTACGTCGCGGCCTTCGTCGCGGTCCCGATCCTCATCGGCCACGCGGTCGCCGCCGCCGAATCGAGGCTCCCCGCCGCCGAGGTCGCGCGCCGCTGCCTGTGGATCGTCCTCGTGACGCTGGTTCGCGGCGGCCTTCGCTACTACTCGCGAACGCTCGTCTTCAACCTCGCGCGCGACGTCGAATACGAGCTCCGCAACGATCTCTTCGCGCACCTGCAGCGCATGCCGCAGTCGTTCTACCTGCAGTGGCGGACCGGCGACCTCATGAGCCGGTGCGTCAACGACCTCGGCTCGGTCCGGCTGCTCCTCGGCCCCGGCATCCTCAACCTGCTGCAGACGCCGATCCTCTACCTCGCCGTCTTCGCCGCGATGCTCGCGCTCGACGTCCGCCTCGCGCTCCTCGTGCTGGTCCCGTACCCGGCGTTCCTGTGGATCGCGCGAAGCTTCGGCCGGGCCATGCACCGAACGAACCTGCGCCTGCAGGAGGGGCTCGCGAGCGTCTCGAACATGCTGCAGGAGACGATCTCCGGGATCGCGGTCGTGAAGGCCTACGCGATGGAGACCGCGGGGCAGGCGCGCTTCGAGACCGTGAACCGCGACCTCTACCGCCGCCAGCTCGACGTCGTTCGCGTCTTCGCGGGGCTGGGGCCGGTGCTGAGCCTGCTTCCCGCGGTCGCGATGTGGATCGTGCTGCTCGTCGGCGGGCACGAGGTGAGCGGCGGCAAGATGACGCTCGCCGACTTCTTCACCTTCTCGATGTACGTCTACGAGCTGACGTTCCCGACCTTCCTCATGGGCTGGGTGGTCGCGCTCGTGCAGCGCGGCGCCGCGTCGATGCAGCGCCTCGACGAAGTGCTGTGCGTCGAGCCGTCGATCGCCGACCGCGCCGACCGCGTTCCGATCGAGCGGCTGCGCGGCGAGATCGAGTTCCGGAACCTCGACTTCTCCTATCCCGGGACGGGCCGCGAGCCAGCGCTGCGCGACGTGTCGCTTCGCGTGCCGGCCGGCACCACGCTCGGGATCGTCGGCCCGGTGGGGTCGGGAAAGAGCACGCTCGCGTCGCTGATCCCGCGCCTGTACGAGCTCGCCGACGGCCACGTCTTCCTCGACGGCGTCGACGTCAACCGGATCCCGCTCGCGACGCTGCGCTCCGGGATCGCGATGGTCCCGCAGGACTCGTTCCTGTTCTCGATGACGCTCGCCGAGAACGTCGGCTACGGCCTCGCGTCCCCCGACCCCGAGCGCGTCGTCGCCGCCGCGGAGCGCGCGCAGCTCGCCAAGGACGTCGCCGATCTCCCGCACGGCTACGACACGCTGGTCGGCGAGCGCGGCGTCATGCTCTCGGGCGGACAGCGCCAGCGGACGGCGCTCGCGCGCGCTCTCGCGCTGCGGCCGAGCATCCTCATCCTCGACGACGCGCTCTCGAGCGTCGACGCGCAGACCGAGGCCGAGATCCAGCGCGGGCTCGGCGAGGTCTTCGAGGGCCGGACGGTGGTGCTGATCTCGCACCGCATCTCGACCGTTCGCGGCGCGGATCAGATCATCGTGATCGACGGCGGCCGCATCGTCGAGCGCGGCCGGCACGACGAGCTGGTCGCCGCGGGCGGCCTCTACGCGCGCCTCGCGAGCCAGCAGGCGCTCGAAGAGGAGCTCGAGGAAGAGGAGGCGGTCGCGTGACGGCGCCGGCCGCAGTCGCCGAGCAGGACTCGCTGCACGAAGAGGACGCCCTCGGCAAGGCGTACGATGCGCGGCTGCTGCAGCGGCTCTGGCGCTACGTCGCGCCGCACCGCGGGCAGGTCGTGCTCACGCTGCTGCTGGTCGCGCCGATGTTCGTCCTCGAGCTCGCGCCCGCGTGGATCGTGAAGACCGGCCTCGACGAGGTGATCGCGCCCAGCATCGGCGCGTCCGGCGCGCTCGGCGCGGGCCATGCCGCGACGGGCTCCGCCGCACCCGCCGCCCTGCGCGGCCTCGCGCACGGCCCCGCGTGGCTCTCGCCGCTCGTCTGGCTCGGCGTGCTCTACCTCGTCGCGATGCTCGCGGGCGCGGCGCTGCAGTTCTGGCAGACGCTGGTGATGGCGAAGACGGGCCAGCTCGCGATGCGATCGCTGCGCAGCGAGGTCTTCGCGCACCTCGCGCGGCTCCACCTCGGATTCTTCGACCGCATGCCGGTGGGCCGGCTCGTGACGCGCGCGACCAACGACGTCGAGAACGTCGCCGAGATGTTCTCCGCGGGGGTCGTCGCGCTGCTCACCGACCTGCTCAAGATGCTCGGCTTCGCCGTCGCGCTCTTCGTGGTGAACGCGAAGCTCGCGCTCGTCACCTTCCTCGTCGTCCCGCTCCTCGCCGGCGCGGCGATCGTGTTCCGGCTGCGGATCCGCGAGGCGTTCCGCGCGGTCCGCGTCCGCATCGCACGAATCAACGCGATGCTGCAGGAGACCGTGACGGGAATGAAGGTGGTGCAGCTCTTCACGCGCGAGGCGCGCAATCAGCGCGACTTCGCCGAGCTGAACGCCGCGCACCGCGACGCGTGGATCGTCTCGATCCGCTACGACGCCGCGCTGTTCTCCGTAGTCGAGATGGCCGGGAGCCTCAGCGTCGCGATGATCATCTGGTACGGCTCGGGCGTCGCGCCCGCGGGCGTCCTCTACGTCTTCATCGACTGGATGCGCCGCTTCTTCCTGCCGCTGCGCGACCTCTCGGCGAAGTACTCCGTCATGCAGTCGTCGATGGCGAGCTGCGAGCGGATCTTCCAGCTCCTCGACACCGAGCCGGCCGTGCGCGACGCGCCGGCGCCGCGGAGCGCGGCGCCGGCTCCGGCCGCGCGCGGCGCCGTCGCCCTCGAGAACGTGTGGTTCGCGTACGGCGGCGAGGACTGGGTGCTGAAGGACGTCTCGCTGCGCGTCGAGCCGGGAGAGCGTGTCGCGCTGGTCGGCGCGACCGGTGCGGGCAAGACCTCCGTCATCAAGCTGCTCGCGCGCTTCTACGACCCCGGCCGCGGCCGCGTCCTGCTCGATGGCGCCGACCTGCGCGAGCTGCCGCAGGCCGAGCTGCGCCGCCGCGTGGCGCTCGTCCAGCAGGACGTCTTCCTGTTCAGCGGAACGATCGCCGAGAACATCGGCCTCGGCCGACCCGACATCGACGACGCCGCGATCGAGCGCGCGGCCCGCGCCGTCGCCGCGCACGACTTCATCTCCGCGCTCCCGAGCGGCTACCGGACGAACCTCCACGAGCGCGGCGCCAATCTCTCGAGCGGACAGCGCCAGCTCCTCTCGTTCGCGCGCGCGCTCGCCCACGGCGCCGACGTCCTCGTCCTCGACGAGGCGACGAGCTCGATCGACACCGAGACGGAGGCGCTCATCCAGAAGGCGCTTCGCGTCCTGTGGCAGGGCAAGACCGCGCTCGTGATCGCGCACCGCCTCTCGACCATCCAGGACGTCGACCGCATCCACGTCCTGCACCACGGCCGCATCGCCGAGTCCGGCCGCCACGACGAGCTGCTCGCCCGCCGCGGCATCTACCACCGGCTCTACCGCCTGCAGTACGAGAGCCAGCGCCCGCCCGCCGGGGGCGGGAAGGGCTGATCCGCGATCAGGCGCCGCCCGGCGCGCGCGGGTGCGCCGGGATGCCCTCGGGCACGTGATGGAACGGCTGCCGGTCGACGGTGAAGATCGCCATCTGCGGCGCGCCGAAGAGCGTGGGATCGTCGAAGCAGCCCGGCTTGAGGAACACCGCGTTGGGGAATCCGGGCGCGCGCGTGAGGACGTGCGTTCCGCACTCGGGGCAGAACTCGCGCGTCACCGGGTTCGAGAGGTCGCTTCGCCGGAACTGCTTCGGCGCGCCGCGGGTCCACCGGAAGCCCGCCGCGGGCATACCCATCACGACGTTCGGGCTGCCGCCCGTGATGTACTGGCACTCGCGGCAATGGCACTGGACCTTGAACAGCGGCTCGCCCTCCGCCACGTAGCGGAGCCCCTTGCAGTAGCAGCCGCCCTCGATCCGGATCGGCATGGCGTCGTCCTCCTGCCGCGAGGCTCGCTCGCAGGGAGCGCCGGCGTCAAGTCGGATCGGACGGCCGGCCGCTCCGCCCGGGGGGCTCCCCGAAAGTCCCGGCGAGATTCTTCTCTCGCGTCTTGCGCCGACCCCGCGCGGGGTGTTAGAAACTCGGCACCCCCTGCTCCTCCGCCCACAGTCTCGTCGAACCCCCGCTACGCCGGATCCCCCATGCCGGCAGGGCGAGTGCTGAGGTCCGGTTGCGAATCAAGAGCCTCGAGATCTGCGGCTTCAAGTCCTTCGTCGACAAGGTCGTGCTGGCCTTCCAGCCCGGGATCAGCGGCATCGTCGGGCCGAACGGCTGCGGCAAGTCGAACGTCGTCGACGCCATGCGCTGGGCGATGGGCGAGCAGTCGCCCCGGCGGCTGCGCGGCAAGGGCATGGAGGACGTCATCTTCGCCGGCTCCGAGGCGCGCCCGCCCGTCGGGATGGCCGAGGTGGTGCTGAGCTTCGACAACAGCGCCGGGACGGCCCCGCCCGCGTACGCGGCGTATGCGGAGATCGAGATCTCCCGCCGGCTCTACCGCTCGGGCGACTCCGAGTACCTCATCAACAAGGTGCCGTGCCGCCTGCGCGACGTGCAGGACTTCTTCCGCGACACGGGAATCGGAACCAAGGGCTACACGATCGTCGAGCAGGGCCAGATCGCAGGCATCGTCTCGGCGAAGCCCGAGGAGCGGCGAAGCCTGATCGAAGAGGCGGCCGGGATCGGCAAGTACAAGGTCCGCCGGCAGGAGGCGGAGCGGAAGATCGAGGCGACCGAGCACAACCTCGTTCGCGTGAACGACGTGGTCGGCGAGATCCGCCGCCAGATCGGAAGCCTCGAGCGGCAGGCCCGCAAGGCGGCGCGCTACAAGCGGCTGCGCGAGATGCAGCGGCTGCTCGAGCTCTCGCTCGCCGCCGACGAGCGGCGCGAGCTGGAGGCCGGCCTCGGCGCCGCGCGGTCTGCCCTCGCCGCGCTTCGCGACGAGGCGGCAGGCCTCGAGACGCGTCTCGCCGAGCGCGAGCTCGCGCTCGAGCAGGCGCGCCTCGAGCTTGCCGAGCGCGAGCGTGTGCTCAATCAGTACGACGCGGTGATGGTCGGCCTGCGCGGCGAGATCAAGGAGCTCGAGAGCCGGATCGGCTACGAGACGCGCGAGCGAGCTGCGCTCGCCGAGATGAATGCGGCGCGGCGCGAGGAGCTCGCGGGCCTCGCGAGCCAGCGCGCCGCGGCCGCCGGAGAGCTCGAGGCAGCGCAGGCGGCGCTCGAGGCCGTCGAGGCGTCGCTCGGCGCCGAGGCCGAATCGATCGCGGCGGCCGAGGCGCAGGCGCGCGAGGCGGCCGAGACGCTGCACCGTCTCGAGCGCGAGCGCGACGCGGCGAGCGCGGCGCTCGTCGACGTGCTGACGCGCGCGGCGCGGCTCGAGGACCGACAGGCGTCGCTCGAAGACCGCCGCGCCGAGCTCGACCGCCGGCTTCGCAGCACGGACGAGCTGCTCGAGGTGCAGAGCAGCGAGGCGGCCGGCGTGGCGCGCGAGGAGCTCGCGCTCGCCGAGGGCCTTCGCAACCTGCTGGCCGAGCGGGACCGGCTGATGGGAGACCTGCGCTCGGCCGCGGGCCGGGTGGAGCGCGCGCAGGAGGCGGGCCGCTCGAGCGCCGAGCGCGCGCGCGAAGCGCGCGAAGCGCGCGACCTTCGCCGCGCGCGGCTCGAGTCGCTGCGCGAGGTGGTCGAGCGGCGTGAGGATCTCGGCGCCGCCGCGCGGCACCTGCTCGAGCAGGGGGACGAGCTTCGCGAGCGGCTCGGGCTTCGCGCGCTCGTTCGCGACGTGCTCGAGGCCGACCGCGACGCCGAAGCGGCCGTCGAGGCCGTGCTCGCAGAGCGCGCCGAGGCGCTCGTGGTCTCGCGCCGCGAGGACGCGCTCGCGGCCATCGCCGCGCTGCGCGAGGCCGGCGCGGGCCGGGGCGCGTTCGTCGCCGTGCCTCCGTCGCACGAGGTCGCGAGCGGCTTCGTTCCTCTCGGCGTTCCGCTCCTCGAGCGCGTTCGCGCGCGAGAGGGATTCGAAACGGTCGCCCGAACGCTGCTCGCCGGCGTCAACCTCGTCGGCGACCTCGACGAGGCGCTTCGCATCTACGGCGCCGGCCGGCTTCCGGCGACGTTCGTCACGCCGTCGGGAGACCTATTGACACCGGATGGTGTCGTTCGCGGCGGGGGCGCCTCGGCCGGTGAGGGGCTCCTCGCCCGGGTTCGCGAGCTGCGCGAGCTCGAGACGGAGGTGGCCGCGCTCGGCGCGGCGCTCGCGGAGCGCGAGGAGCAGCACGTCGCGGCCGAGCGCGAGGCCGCCGCCGCGGGCGATGCGCTCGAGAACCTGCGAAGCCGGCACCACACCGTCGCGCTCGCGGTCGCGAACCACGAGAAGGACCTCGAGCGGGCGCGCGACCGCGTGAAGTCGCTCGGCGAGGCGCGCGAGGGCCGCGCGGCCGAGCGGTCGGATCTGCTCGCAGAGGCGGAGTCGGCGGCCGCCGAGCTGGGGCGGCTCGCCGAGACGCTCGCGGCCGTCCGGGTCGAGCGCGCCGATCGCCAGCGCGGTCTCGACGCGGCGGGCCTTCGCGTGGGGGCCGCGGGGCGCGAGGCGTCGCGGCAGGAGGCTGCGCTCTCGGGCCGGCGCGTCGAGCACGCGGGCCGTGTCGAGAAGCGCGAGGCGCTTCGCACGGAGTGCGCGCGCGCCGCGGCGGCGCTGCGAACGGCCGAGGAGTGGATCGCTCGGCGCGAGGGCGAGATCGCGGCCGCCGAGGCGCGGCGCGAGGAGCTCGCGCGGACGCTCGCCGAGGCCGAGTCGCTGCTCGCGCGGAGGCTCGAGGACGAGGAGACGGCGCGCGGCTCGCACGAACGAAAGCGCGAGGCCTACGAGAGCGACGCGGCGCGCGTGCGCGAGATCGAGGGGGACGTTCGCTCGCTGCGCTCGGGCTCGGGAGAGGCCCGCGAGGCGGTGCAGCGCGCCGAGCTGTCGCTGCGCGAGAGCGAGTTCCGGCTCGAAAGCCTCCTGCGGCAGGTGAGCGAGCGCTGGAGCGTCGAGCTCGCGACGTGGACGCCGCCGAGCGCGGAGGCGATCGGCGAGCTCGCGGCCGACGCCGACGAGCCCGACGAGGAGGGCGGCGACGCGGGCGCGGAGACCGAGGCCGGCGACGACGAGGCCCCCGCGCTCACGGCGCGCGCGGCCGTCGACCTCGTCGCGCTCGCGCGCGACGAGCGCGAGCGCCGCGCCGCCGACGTTCGGCGCAAGCTCGAGGCGCTCGGCGAGGTGAACCTCGGCGCGATCGAGGAGCACGAGGAGCTGGCCGAGCGCTTCCGCTTCCTCTCCGAGCAGAAGGCCGACCTCGAGAGCACGCTCGGGTCGCTGCGCGAAGCGATCCTGCGCATCAACCGCACGAGCCGCAAGCGCTTCGAGGAGACGTTCGAGGCGGTGAACGCGCGCTTCGTCGAGAACTTCCCGCGCCTGTTCCGCGGCGGAAAAGCGCACCTGCAGCTCACCGAAGAGGAGGACGTTCTCGACGCGGGGATCGAGATCGTCGCGTCGCCGCCCGGGAAGCGGCTGCAGAGCGTCAACCTGCTCTCGGGCGGCGAGAAGACGCTCACGGCGCTCGCGCTCCTCGTGTCGGTCTTCCAGGTCCGCCCGAGCCCGTTCTTCCTGCTCGACGAGGTCGACGCCGCGCTCGACGATGCGAACGTCGGCCGCTTCAACGAGATCGTCCGCGAGCTGGCGAAGGACTCGCAGTTCCTCCTCATCACGCACAACAAGCGCACCATCGAGGTGTCCGACGTCCTCTACGGCGTGACGATGGAGGAAAAGGGCGTGAGCAAGCTCGTCTCGGTCGAGCTGCGCGACGGGGCGTAGCGAGGGCGGCGGCTCTCGCGCCGGAGGCTGATCTCCGTCGCGAGCGGGGTATCCTCCGCGCCCATGAACCGGGACGAAATCGAGCGGCTGCTGGCGGGGGGCTTCGAGCGCATCCAATCGGCGGCGGAGGCCGCCCTCTCGAGCGCGCGGGCGGAGCCGACCCTCTTCGTGTCGGCCGCTGCGGTGCTCGTGCTCGCGCTGCTGCTCTACTACGGCGTTCGCAGGCGGCGGCGCGTCGCTGCTCTCCCGGACGCGAGCGCGGCGGCGCCGGTTCGCGCCGAAGCGGCGCCGAAGTCGGCCGAGCCGCAGGAGGGCGCCGCGGCGGAGGCGGCCGGGGCTGCCGCGGCTGCGGAGCGCGTCGTCGAGCGGCTCGGCCGCATTGCAGCCGAGCCCGCCACGCAAGCGGCACAGGCCGTGGAGCCGGCGGCGCGCCTCGAGGCGGAGCCGGAGGCGGCGCAGGGAGCGGCGCTCGAGCTCGCGCCGCCAGCGCAGGCCGCGGGAATCGAGGTCGAGGCGTTCGAGCCCGCCGCCGCCCTCGTCGCCGAGCCCTCCGCCGCCGAATCGGCCGGGGTCGCGCCGCAGCCTGCGCCGCCGGCCGCACCCGCGGCGAAGCCGGCGCCCGCGCGCCCGCTTCGCCTTCGCGACCGGCTGCGGCGCACGAGCGAGGCGCTCGTCGGCCGCCTCGAGCAGGTGCTCGGCGGCCGCCGCGTCGATCCCGCCGTGCTCGAGGATCTCGAGCACGTGCTGTACACGGCGGACCTCGGCGTCTCGACGGCGGAGAGCCTGCTCGCCGCGGTGCGCAAGCAGGCGGCGGGCGGCGATGCGGCGGCCGTGCGCGGCGCCCTGCGCGCGGCGATGCTCGAGAAGCTGCGGCGCGTCGAGCCCGCGCGCGAGAGCGCGCTCGCCGCGACGGGCAAGCCGCACGTCATCCTCGTTCTCGGCGTGAACGGATCCGGCAAGACGACGACGATCGGAAAGCTCGCGGCGCGCCATCACGCTGCCGGAAGGCGCGTCGTTCTCGGCGCGGGCGACACCTTCCGCGCCGCCGCGATCGAGCAGCTCCAGGCGTGGGGCGAGCGCGCGGGCTGCGAAGTGATCTCGGGCAAGCCCGGCGGTGATCCGTCGGCCGTCGCGTTCGACACCGTGAAGGCGGCCCTCGCACGCGGCGCCGACGTCGCGATCTGCGATACGGCCGGGCGCCTCCAGACGAAGCAGCCGCTCGTCGAGGAGCTGCGAAAGATCGTTCGCGTTCTCGGGCGCGAGATCCCCGGAGCGCCGCACGAGAGCCTGCTCGTCCTCGACGCCAACACCGGGCAGAACGCGATCTCGCAGGCGCGCGTCTTCACCGAGGCCGGGCAGGTGACCGGGCTCGTTCTCACGAAGCTCGACGGAACGGCGAAGGGCGGCGTGCTGCTCGGCCTCGCCGACGAGTTCGGGATCCCCGTGAAGTACGTCGGGGTCGGCGAGGGAGTCGACGACCTGCGCGACTTCTCGGCCGACGAGTTCGTCGACGCCCTCTTCGACGCGGGCGCGGAGCCGGGGGCCGCGGCACGGTGACGCCGGCCGCGGCGACTGCGGGCCAGAGCGCGGCGACGCTGCGCGTCGGCCTGCTGCTCGATGCGCTCGTCGCGCCCGCGTGGGTTCACCAGGCGGTGTCGGATCTCGCGGCGAGCGGGGACGCGCGGCTCGCGCTCGCGGTCGTCGACGCGTCGCCTCCCGAGCCGGCCGCAGGGCGGCTCGCGCGCTGGTGGCGCGAGAAGGACGCGCTCGCGTACCGCCTCTACCGGCGCGCGGACGATGCGCTCTACGCGCGGCCGGACGACGCCTTCGCTCCGCGCTCGCTCGGCCACCTGCTGGGCGAGGTTCCCGTCCTCCCGGTGGTGCCGGAGCGCGGCGCCGACTGCGACCGGCTCGACGAGGCCGACGTCGGGCGGATCGCGAAGCACGACCTCGACGTGCTGCTGCGGCTCGGCTTTCGCCGCGTTCGCGGCCGCGCGCTCGGCGTGGCGCGGCACGGCGTGTGGTCGCTGCGGGTGGGCGGCGAGCCGGGCGCGTGCGAGGGCGCGGCCGGATTCCGGGAAGTGGCGGCCGCAGAGCCGGCGACGGCGGTCGCGGTCGTCCGGCTGCACGAGCCGGGCGAGGGAGACACCGTATTGCGTAGATCGTGGATCGCGACCGATCCGCGTTCGCTGCGCGCGGGCCGGAGCGAGCTCGCGTGGAAGGGCGCCGCTCTCCTGGGCTGCGCGCTTCGCGACCTGCGGCGCCGCGGGGCCGCGGTGCCCGCCGCCGTCCCGCGCGGCCGCCAGGCCGCGGCGGAGCGCCCGAGCGGCGCTCCCGGCACCGCAGAGACCCTCGCGGCCGCGGCGCGGATCGGAGGCCGCGCGGCGCGCGATCGCCTGCTGCGCGTCCCGTTCTTCGAGCAGTGGTGCCTCGCGTACGCGCTCGATACCGCTTCCGGCGAGACGCCTCGCTTCAGCGAGCTGCTCCCGCCGAAGGACCGGCTCTGGGCCGATCCCTTTGCGTTCGAGCACGAGGGGCGGCTGCACGTGTTCTTCGAGGAGTGCCTCGCCGGCTCGCCCCGCGCGCACGTCTCGGTGATGGAGCTCGCCGCCGGCGGCGGCTTCACGCCGCCACGAACGGTGCTCGAGCGCCCGTACCATCTCTCGTACCCGTTCGTCTTCGCGTGGGACGGCGCGGTGTGGATGATTCCCGAGACGGCGGAGAACCGAACCGTCGAGCTCTACCGCGCCGAGCGCTACCCGGACCGCTGGACGCTCGACCGCGTGCTGCTGCGCGGCGTCCGCGCGGCCGACGCGACGCTCCACGAGCAGGGCGGACGCTGGTGGATGTTCGTCGCGATGGCGGCGCCGGGTGCGCGCGCATTCGACGATCTTCATCTCTTCGAAGCGCCGTCGCCCCTCGGGCCCTGGTCTCCCGCGCCGGGAAACCCGGTCGTGAGCGACGCGCGCTGCGCGCGGCCGGCGGGGCGTCCGTTCCTGCGCGACGGCCGCTGGATCCGCCCGGCGCAGGACGGGTCGGGCCGCTACGGCCGCGCCGTCCGCTTCCGGCGCATCGAGCGCCTCGACGCGAGCGGATACGCGGAATCGGACGCCGGCGGGATCGAGCCGGACTGGGCGCCGGACGTGCTCGGCACGCACACGTTCAATACGGCGGGCCGGCTCACGGTGGTCGACTTCATCAAACGCAGGCGGCGGCTCGGGTAGGGCGCCGGGAGATCCTCGCATGCGGTTCGTTCTCGCACTCGATCAGGGCACGACCTCGTCGCGGGCGCTGCTCTTCGACCACGCCGGGAACGTTGCCGCCGTGAAGCAGATCGAGTTCGCGCAGCACTACCGCCAGCCGGGCTGGGTCGAGCACGACCCGGCCGAGATCTGGGAGACGCAGCTCCGCGCGGCGCGCGGCGCGCTCGGCGAGGCGGGCGCGACGGCGCGCGACGTCGCGGCGATCGGCATCACGAACCAGCGCGAGACGACCGTCGTCTGGGACCGCAAGACCGGCGAGCCGATCCACCCCGCGATCGTCTGGCAGTCGCGCCAGACGACACCGATCTGTGACGAGCTTCGGGCGCGCGGGCTCG
>JABLTH010038427.1_pt1 | contig 21897 bp, 7 predicted proteins | sample 7875711 | NCBI WGS metagenome assembly JABLTH01 (sample SAMN14941262, study PRJNA633318) | bioreactor metagenome | isolation source: bioreactor | place: China | collected 2019-03-05 | reverse complement strand
CACACCACGACGCCGTCGGCGCGGCAGCCCGTCGTCACGAAGATCTTCTCGCCGTTGATCACCCACTCGTCGCCGTCGAGCACCGCCGTGCACTGCACGCCGGCCGAGTCGGAGCCGCAGCCGGGCTCGGTGATCGCCATGGCGAGCGTGAGCTCTCCCCACTTCGCCTGCTGCTCGGGCGTTCCCGCGGCGCGCAGGGCGGCGTTGCCGAGGCCGCCCTTCCCGCGCCGCATCCGCACCGAGTAGTCGCCCCACGTCTGGCCCATCGCCATCAGCAGCGAGATGACGCCCATCGACGTGTCCTGGTCGGTGCGGCCCGCGAAGAGCGACCAGGTGTCGGGGAAGTCCTTCGCCTCGGGGAGCGCGTCGGGCGGGAACTCGTGCTCGTGCTCGTCGTAGTGCCGCGCGTACGTGCGCGCGACGAGCGCCTCCTTGCGAACCGTGTCGAGGATCTTGCGATCGTTCTGCGTGAGATCGAAGTCGATCATGGGGGTTCTCCCTGAAGGTGGGGTGGGCGACGGCTAGACCGCGACCGTGCCTTCGAGCACGCCGAGCGTGCGCGCCGCGCGATACCACAGCTCGACCGGGTGCTCGCGGATGAAGCCGTGCCCGCCGAGCACCTGCAGGCCGTCGTCGGCGACCTTCATCGAGGCGTCGGCGGCGTAGCCGCGCGCGAGGTGCGCGGCGCGCGTGGCGTCGCGGCCGTGCTCGAGGGCGGACGCCGCCTGCCACGCGAGCCAGCGCATGCCGTCGATCTCGATGCGCATGTCGGCGAGCCAGAACGCGACCGTCTGGCGCCGCGCGATCGCCTCGCCGAAGGCGATGCGATCCTTCGCGTACGGGATCGCGTACTCCATCACCGCGCGCGAGAGGCCGAGCATCGTCGCGGCGAGGCCAGCACGCGACGAGGCGACGAGGCGGCGGGCGTCGATTCCCGCGTCGCCGCCGAGCCGGCTCGCGGCGGGCACCTCGACGCGGTCGAGCGCGAGCGACGCGGTCGGAAGGCCGCGCAGGCCGAGGCTCTTCTCGGGGCCCGAGATCTCGAGGCCCTTCGCGTCGCGCGGGACGATGAAGGCGTCCATTCCCGCGAATCCCTCGCGGCCGCTCGCGCGCGCAACGACCAGGAAGTGGCTCGCGCGGTCGCCGAGCACGACGAAGCACTTGCGCCCGGAGAGCAGGAAGCGGTCGCCCTTGGGCTCGGCCGTCGTTCGCAGGTCGAGCGCGTCGAAGGCCGGGCTCGGCTCCGCGAGCGCGAGCGACGCCGCGTGGAAGCGCTCGCCCGTGAAGAGCGGGAGGTACTGCTTCTTCTGCTCGTCCGTCCCCATGTCGAGGATCGGCAGCGCGAAACTCGACGGCGAGACGATCGCGAGCGCGAGCGCGGCGTCGCCCCACGCGAGCTCCTCGAGCGCGAGGACGTTCGTGATCGGCGAGCGCGACTCACCGGCGCCGCCGAAGCTCTCCGGAATCTGCGTCGCCGTGAGGCCGAGGCTCCACGCGGCGTCGAGCAGAGAGTCGGGAACCTGCGCCGTCTCGTCGCACTCGCGCGCGAGCGGGCGGATCTCCTTCTGCGCGAAATCGCGCAGCGTCTCGCGCACCAGCTCCTGCTCTTCCGTCGGTCCGAACGAGATCATGAGCTTCTCCTTCGTTTCCGGGTCGGGGGGTCCGCCCGGCGAGATCGGTTCGAAGAGGCCGCGTCGGCCTGCGCCGGCCGGCCCACCTGGTGAAAGAAGTGGTCGAGGGCCTCGGCGCCGCCCTCCTTGACGAGCGCGCCCACCCGCACGGCTTCGCGCGGATCGAGCAGACCGAGCGCGACCGCGCACCACGCGCGGGCGTCGGCCGTGTACCGGACGTCCGAGCGGTCGGCGAAGCCGGGCGCTGCCGTGCACGCGCCATCCTCGATGCGGACCGTCCACACGCCGCCGCCCGGCCCGGTGAGGCGGATCTCGAAGACGAGGCTCACGCCACGCGCGCGCTCGTCGCGGAGCAGGAACGGCAGCGACTCGAGGATCGACTGCGCCGAAGTCTCGGTGAACTGTCCGGGCGTCGCGCCCTCCTCGCCCATCGCGTGCTGCACCCACCAGCGCGCCGTCGCCGCGACGATCGGCTCGAGCGTCCGGCCGCGCGAAGTGAGCGCATAGAGCGAACGCGCGCCTTCGGCGACGGTCGTCACGAATCCGGCCGCAACCAGCTCGCGCAGGCGCCCCGAGAGCACGCGCGGCGCGATCCCGGTCCGAACGCGCAGCTCCTGGAAACCGCGCGGCGCGCCGAGCAGGTGCCGCACGAGGACGAGCGTCCAGCGGTCACCGATGCGGTCGAGCGCGCGCGCCACCGGGTCGAAGACCTTCCCGGGGCGCGGGATGGCAGCGGCGCCGCTCTCGTCGCGCGGCGGCGGAGGGCGCAGCGGGATCCCGGGAAGGGATCCGGGCGAAATCTTGCCGGCTTCCTGCTCGGCCATTGACGAAGTATCCTACAGATACTTTCATCGGCGTCAACGGGCCACCCAGGCCCGCCGGGCGGCCGCCGCTGCGCCCCGCCCCGCCGGTTCGGGTGTATCCTCCGTGGACGTTCCGCGGCGGCCGCCCCGGAAGCAGCCCAGGAGAGGACCCCCATGGCTCGTGAAGCCGTCATCGTCGACAGCGTCCGCACCGCACTCACCAAGGCCCACCGCGGCTCGTTCAACCTGACGCCCCCGGTGGACCAGCTCGCGCACACGTTCCGCACGCTCCTCGAGAGGAACCCGCGGATCGACCCCGAGGAGATCGCCGACGTCATCACCGGCTGCGGCATGCCCGAGGGCTGCCAGGGAATGAATACGTCGCGGATCGCGGCGATGGCCGCGGGACTTCCCGTCACGGTCGCGGCGACCACGGTGAACCGCTTCTGCTCGTCGGGCTCGCAGGCGATCATGATGGCGGCGCACGCGATCCTGCACGAAGGCGCGGACGTCGCGATCGGCGCCGGCGTCGAGACCATCACCATGATGCAGGACGGCACGCAGAACGTTCACCGCATCGTGAACGAGGCCGCGAAGAACCGGTTCCCCGGCCTCTACTTCCCGATGGGCATCACCGCCGAGGTCGTCGCCGAGCGCTACAAGGTCTCGCGCGAGGACCAGGACCGCTACGCGCTGCAGAGCCAGCAGCGCTACGCGAAGGCGCAGCAGGCCGGCTGGATCGCCGAGGAGATCGCGCCGATGAAGGTCCGGCGCAAGGTCGAGAAGAAGGGCGAGCAGCCGTACGAGGAGGACTTCGTCGCCGACCGCGACGAGTGCAACCGCCCCGACACCACGCTCGAGGGCCTCGCGAAGCTCGCGCCGGCCTTCAAGAAGGAGGGCGGGACCGTGACGGCGGGCAACGCCTCGCAGCTCTCCGACGGCGCGTCGGCGACGCTCGTGATGTCGTCCGAGCGCGCGAAGCAGCTCGGCATGGAGCCGCTCGGCATCTACCGCGGAACGGCCGTCGCCGGGTGCCAGCCCGACGAGATGGGAATCGGCCCGATCTACGCGGTGCCGAAGCTGCTCAAGAAGCACGGCCTCACCATGAACGACATCGACCTCGTCGAGCTGAACGAGGCCTTCGCGTCGCAGGTGCTCCAGGTGCAGCGGGTGCTCGAGATCCCGAACGAGAAGCTGAACGTGAACGGCGGATCGATCTCGATCGGGCACCCGTTCGGCATGACGGGATCGCGCCTCACGGGAACGCTGCTCCGCGAGCTGAAGCGGCGCGGCAAGCGCTACGGGATCGTGACCATGTGCATCGGTGGGGGGCAGGGACTGGCGTCGCTCTTCGAGCGCGCCTGATGCCGTGACCTCGCGCGCAAGGCCGAGCCCCGCGCTCCGCGCGCTGGCCTGCGCCGCGGCTCGCGCGGCGGCGGGGACGGACCCCGCCGCCGCCGACCCCGGCACCGATTCGTGCACCCCCGCGTGGGCGCGCGGCTACCTCGGGACGCGCTTCGACGCGGCCGCAGCGTTCGATTCCGCGCATGGCCGCGTCGTGCTCTTCGGCGGCTTTCCCGCCCTCGGCGATCCCGAGGGCGACACCTGGCTCTGGGACGGGCAGACCTGGACGCGAGCGGACGCGGAGGGGCCCTCCGCGCGCCTGCACCACGGCATGGCGCACGACGTCGCGCGCGGGCGCACCGTCCTCTTCGGCGGGCGCGCGGGAGGCGAGTTCCTCGGTGACACGTGGGCGTGGGACGGCGCGGCGTGGTCGCTCGTCGCCGCCTCCGGGCCCGAGCCGCGCGCGTCGCCCGAGATGGCCTACGACCTGCGGCGCGGCCGCATCGTGCTCTTCGGCGGCGTCGGAATCGCCGGCGAGCTCGGCGACACGTGGGAATGGGACGGCGCCGCGTGGACGCGTGTCTCCACTTCCGGGCCGCCGCCGCGCGCCTTCGCGCATCTCGCGTACGACCCGCTGCGCGGGCGAACCGTTCTGTTCGGCGGAATGGCGGGCGGCGACATCCTCGGCGACACGTGGGAGTGGAACGGCGCCGCGTGGACGCGCGTCGCCGACACCGGGCCGCCGCCGCGTGCGTTCGCCGCCCTCGCGTACGACGTCCTCGGCGGCCGCACGCTGCTCTTCGGCGGCTTCGACGACTCGACACTGTTCGGCGACACCTGGGCGTGGAACGGCGCCGTGTGGACGCGCGTCGCCGACACCGGGCCGCCGCCGCGCGCCGAGCACGTGATGGTGAGCGACTGGGCCCGGGGACGGATCGTGCTCGCGACCGGCGCGGCGCTCGGCGAGCTCGACCGGACGACCGACACCTGGGAGTGGAACGGCAGCGCCTGGACGCTCGCGCAGGACCTGCGGCAGGCCGGCCGCTCCCGGCACGCAGCGGCCTACGGCCCGCTCCGAAGGAGCACCGTCATCGCCGGCGGATCGGCGAGCAGCGCCCCGTTCGCGCCGAGCGAGACCTTCGAGCTCGACGGCACCGCGCTCCGGCGCACCACGACCGACGCGCCGGCCCGCATCGGCCCTGCCGTCGCGTTCGACGGCGCGCGCGTCGTGCTCTTCGGCGGCCTCTCGCCGCTCGGCCTCGCGCGAGACACGTGGGGCTTCGATGGCGCGCACTGGAGCTCGCTCGCGACCTCCGGCCCGTCGGAGCGGATGGACGCCGCAGCCGCCTTCGACCTCCGGCGCCGGCGCGTCGTTCTGTTCGGCGGGGTCGGTCTCGGCGCTCCGAACGGCGACACCTGGGAGTGGAGCGGGAGCGCGTGGGCGCTCGCGGCGACCATCGGTCCGCAGGCCCGGAGGCGCCACGCGCTGGCGTACGACGTCGCGCGGCGGCGCACGCTCCTCTTCGGCGGCGCGAGCGCGTCGGGCGAGGCGCTCGGCGACACGTGGACGTGGAACGGCTCGGCCTGGATCGAGCTCGCCGGCGGCGGCCCGCCCGCACGCTTCGGGCACGCCATGGCGTACGACGCCGCACGCGGCCGCATCGTGCTCACGGGAGGGACTTCGTCCGATGCGTCCGGCGTCGCGTTCGGCGACGCCTGGGAGTGGGACGGCGCGCGCTGGAGCGAGATCGTGCCGGGCGGAGCGACCGCGCCCGAGCCCGCGTACTCGCACGCGCTGGTCTACGACGCCGCGCGCGCGACGCTCGTGAGCATCGGCGGAACGAGCGGCCGCTATCCCGAGGGACTTCTCGCGCCGGATCAGGTCTGGAGCCTCGGCTGCGCCGCGCCGCCCGCCGACGCCGACGGCGACGGCGAGCCGGACACGACCGACAACTGCCTCGCGGTCGCAAACGGCCCGCTCGCGCCGGGGATCCCCGCCCGCAGCCAGCGCGACACCGACGCAGACGGCTACGGCAACGCCTGCGACCCCGACTTGAACAACGACGGCATCGTGAACTTCGCCGACCTCGCGCTCCTGAAGGCGAGCTTCTTTCGGACCGGAACCGGTCTCGCCGCCGACCTGAACGGAGACGGCGTCGTCAACTTCGCCGACCTCGCGATCCTGAAGTCGCGTTTCTTCGGGGCGCCGGGGCCATCGGCGCTCGCTCCCTGATCGGAAGGCGGCCAGTCCCGGAAGCGGAGGCAGGAGGACATGCAGATGCGGACGACGATGCGAATGCGAACGTGGATGGGCGCCCTCGCGGCGCTCGGGCTGTCGGCGCTCGGTGCGGGCTCGTGCTGGTTCGTCGACGGAGGCCCGTACCGCGGCGGCGCGGGTCTCGCGCTCGCTGCGACGGGCCGCTTCCGCGTCGAGCAGGTGGACGGCGTCTGGTGGCTCGTCACGCCCGACGGCCGTCCGTTCTTCTCCGCCGGGATCAACAACGTGAGCTCGGATCCCGACTACGAGCCGAAGACGGGCCGGCATCCGTATCTCGAGAGCGTGCTCGCGCGCTGGGGAACCGCCGCCGCGTGGTCGGACGAGGTGCTTCGCCGCATGGACCTCGCGGGCTTCAACACGATCGGCGCATGGAGCGAGCTCGGCCGCTTCCGCGGCCGCTTCCCGTACACGCAGATCATGGGCTTCTCGGGAGCCGCGCCCGCCATCCCGAGGACCGGGAACGCGTCCATTCCGCCGATGGGCGACTACTTCTCGCCGTCGTTCGCGACGGGCGCCGCCGCGCACGCAGCGGGCGCGCGCGCGTGCGCGGCGGATCCGTACTGCATCGGCGTCTTCACCGACAACGAGCTCGCGTGGGCGCCGAGCCTCAAGCAGCCCCTGCCCTTCATCGACGGATACCTGCACCTTCCGGCGGGCGCTCCGGGCAAGCTCGCCGTGCAGGCGTTCCTCGAAGAGCGCTACGCGGGCGACATCGCAGCGTTCAACGCAGCCTGGAACCAGTCGCTCGCGAGCTTCGGCGAGATCCAGGCGCTCGACGCGCTGAGCGCCGGCTGGATGGGCGACTCCGACTCGGCGAAGGCCGATCGCACGGCGTTCCGCGCGCGCGTGGCCGAGCGCTACTACCACGTCGTTCACGACGCGCTGCGCGCGGTCGATCCGCAGATCCTCATCCTCGGCGACCGCTACATCGCGTACGAGGCCGCGCCCGAGGTCGTGCTCGCGGCAGCGCCGTTCGTCGACGTGCTCAGCATGAACCCCTACGAGTGGAATCCGGGCTGGCACGCCGCAACGCAGATCCTCGCGCAGACGTCGGGATTCATCCCCGCGCCAAACCTTCTGGACGACCTCGACGAGGTGAACCGGCTCACCGGGAAGCCGGTGCTGATCAGCGAGTACGGCTACCGCGCCGCCGACACCGAGTCGCCGGGCACCTGGCCGCCCGTCTATCCGCTGCTTCCGACGCAGGCCGAGCGCGCGGACGCGTACGAGCGCTACGCGAAGAGCGCCCTTGCGCGCCCGTACATCGTCGGCCTGCACTGGTTCGAGTGGGCCGACCAGCCCCCCACCGGTCGCTTCGACGGCGAGGACGACAACTGGGGCTTCGTGAACCTGCACGACGACGTCTACCCGCAGATGTTCCTTCGCATGTGGAGCGTTCACGTGCAGCTCTACGAGACGAGGCTCGGCCTCGCGCACTGAAGAGCGTCGCATCGCCAGCGAGTGCGCAGCACGCTCCGGCCGCTGCAGCGCAGACCATTCGCGGCGAGGTCAGGGCGCCTCGAACGTCGCGCGCGCCTCGAGGATGTAGCCGCCCGGGTCGAGCTCGAAGACCACCGCGGCGGTACACGCTCCGCCGCTGCACGCCGACGGCGCGAGGGTGACTCGCTGGCTGAAGGGCGCGCGGCCGATCTTCGGCTTGGCGGTCACCTCGACGGCGGTTCCCGCCGGAACGTCGGTGGTCGCGAGGTCGATCTGGATGGAGCCGGGCGAGTCGACGAGGAGGTCGATCTGGCCGCGGTGCCCGACCGGGTTCACCGGAGTCGCCTTCCCGTCGACGCCGGTGATCGTGACCGTGGGCGTGATCGGGTTCGCGAGCGGCCCGGGTGCCGGCGCCCGAACGGCGACCGGGTTCGTTCCGTTGACCGCGAAGCTGTTGCTGATCGCCTCGAGCCGGATGCGACCCGAGCCGCCGCCGTTGCCGCGGTCGCTGAGTTCGCCCCACTCTGGGCCACCGCCGGCCCCGACGGCCTCGATCACGCCGCCGCCGGTGATCGCCGACGCGAGGATCCGGATCGCACCGCCGCTCCCGCCCGAGCCGTTGCTGCTGCAGCTCCCTCCCGCGCGGCTCCCGCCGCCGCCGCCGTTCGCAGACACGGTGCCGTCGATCCGCACCGTCCCGTTGGCGGCGATCAGGAGCGCGCCGCCGCCGCCGCCGCCGCCGCCGCCCGAGCAGCTCCCGCCGGTCGTGAGCGAGTGTCCACCGCCGCCCCCTGAGCCTCCCACCAGGGGCCGCAGCTCGGGTACACCGAAGAACGTACCCCCGGCCGCGCGAACGCGTCCTGCGGCGACGCTTCCCGCGCCTCCGCCGGGGCCGATTCCTGCGCCGCCATCGCTGGCGAGGTTCGAGAGCTGGTACGCGCCGTCGCCGCCGGCGAATCCCCCAGGCCCTCCCTGACCGCCGATACCATTCGAGCCGGACGACCCATTCGAGCCTGCAGACCCACGCACCGAGAGCAGGTCGCCTTCCCCAACGGTGAGATCGCCCCGGATGAGCAGCGTCACGGGGGTATTCGCCGCGTTGGGAACGAAGCTCACCGTGACGTTCCTGGTTCCGCAGCCGGTATTCCGATTCGACACCGTGAAGCTGTCGAAGACGAGGACGCCGCTCTCCGGAACCGGGATCCGGATGTGCGGATAGCAAGAGCCTTCGATGTCGACAGTCCCCGCAGGCCACGTAGCGGTGTCGTTCGCGTTGAAGCTCCCGAGGCTCTCCGGGCTCCCCGCGCAGCCGCAGAAGTCTGCGGTTGCCTGCGCCTTCGCGCTCTCGCCCCCGAGCAGCAGCGCCCCGATCGCGACGGCCGATCCCGCAAGCCACCCGCGTCGCATCTTCGCCGTTCGTCGTCCCGTCATGACTCTCTCCTTCGAGCGTTCTCGAGCCGCCCTCAAGGGGCAGGCACCTCGATCCCTACCGGCGGCGCCAGCGCCTCCGGCCGCCGGCCGGCTGCCGGCACCCCTACGATCACGAGGAGCGTCCTGCGCTCCGCGCCGTACGCGACGTCGAGGATCGTCTCGTCTCCGTGGCTCCCGAAGGCCGTCACGCTGAGCGAGATCCTGCGCTGGCCGACGGGCAGCGTCTGGAGCTGCGGCGTGACGCTCGCCACCGCCGGCGAGCGGCTCTCGACGGAGACCGGCAGGTCGATGAGCGACGGGAAGGCGAGCAGGTCGAGCGTGAAGCTGCGAGAGCTTCCCGGGTCGATGTACACCGCACCGAGCGTCCCCGGCTCGAGGACGGCCGCTCCGACCGGCGCGGCCAGGATCGGCGGCGTCTTGCCCGCCTCGGGAGTCCCCACCACCACCCGCAGCTCCTGGCCCGCCCGCAGGTCTTCCTCGGGACGGATCACGAGAATGGCCTCGCCGGCGAGCCCCGCGTCGATCGGGAGCGTCGCCGTCACCGACCCTGCCGGAACGACCACCGCCTGCGTCACCGCGGCCACCGCCGGGTTGCTGCTCGTGACGACGAGCGGCGTCGGCTGCGCGACCGGCGCATCGAAAAGGCGAAGTGAGAGGCTCTGCGTCCCGCCCGGTGCAACGATCACATCGCCGAGCGACGGCAGCGATAGCACGAGCGCGCCTATCGGCGGCGCGAGGATCGGCGGCGTCTCGCCCGCCGCCGGAGTCCCGACGACTACGCGCAGCTCGTGGCCCGCCCGCAGGTCTCCCGCGGGACGGATCACGAGAATGGCCTCGCCGGCGAGCCCCGCGTCGATCGGGAGCGTCGCCGTCACCGAGCCTGCCGGAACGACCACCGCCTGCGTCACCGCGGCCACCGCCGGGTTGCTGCTCGTGACGACGAGCGGCGTCGCCTGCGCGACTGGCGCGTCGAAGACCCGCAGCGCGACGCTGCGCGTCCCGCCGGGCGCGACGATCACGTCGCCGAGCGACGGCAGCGAGAGCACCAGAGCTCCCACCTGCGGCGCGAGGATCGGCGCCACCGCGCCGGCCGCGGGCGCTCCCACGACGACCCGCAGCTCTCGGCCCTCGCCGCCGAAGCGAAGCGTGAGGCGGGTCTCGCCGGTCGCTCCGGCGACGAGCGTCACCAGCGCGCTCGTCTCGCCGGCGGCGAGGACGACGCTGGCGCCGATCGTCGCGACGGACGGATCGCTGCTCGTCACCTCGACGGGGATCACGCTCGCTGCGGGCGCATCGAGCAGACGCAGCCGCAGCGTCCGGATCGCGCCAGGCGGGAGGATCACCTCGCCCGCCGACGGGAAGGTTCGCACCATCGCTCCCGTCGGCGCCGCGATGACGGCCGTTCCGGGAACGATCTCGGTCCGCTCGCTCACCGACGCGATGGTCGATGCGCTCCCGTGGCTCGACATCGCGACGACGGCGGTGGCGCCCTCGGCGAGGCCCGCGGCCGGGATCGCGAGCGAACGAGCGCCGGCAGGGAACACCACCGACGCCGGCAATCCGACGATCGACGCATCGTGGACGCGCAGCGCGATCGCCACGTCGGCGAGCGGCGGGCTCGATGCGACGAGTCGAAGGGCGCCCGTCTCACCGAGCGGCACTCCGCTGATCGGGCGCTCGAAGCCAAGTCCCACCACCACCGGGACCATCACCGCATCGGTCGCCAGCTCGGCGTTCGCCGCATCGAAAGCCGTCGCGGTGATCGTGAGCGCCGGCGTCTCGGCCGCCCGAGGCGCGGTGAGCGTCGCGCGGAAGGGAGCCGCCGTCACGGCCGGGAGCGCCTCGCCGTTCACGGTGAAGGCGACCCGGGCGATCCCGAGGGCTGCGCTGCCGCTCGCCTCGATCGTGAACGCGCGCTGCTCGATCACCGGCGCTCCGGCGGCGGGCTGCGTGATCGCGAAGCGACCCGTCACGAACGCATGGGTCAGCGTCTCGAAGGTCTGCCCCGTCTCGCCGCTGACCGGGTTGCCGTCGGCGCCGCGAAGCGTCCCGCGAAGCTCCGCTGCGTAGCTGTGCTCGAAGCCGAGCGGCGCGTCGAGGGTGAGCGCGACGCAGCGCCCGTCGCCGCTCGCCGCCAGCGATCCCGAGAGCGCCGCCCCGCCCACCGCGTAGTCGAGGACGCGCAGCGCCGCCGACGCTCCGGCGCCGAAGCTCGCCGGATCGAGGACGTCGTCGAAGCACGCGCGAACCACCGGCCGAACCGACACGCCGCCCGCGCCGTCGGCCGGGAGCAGCTCGGCGAGGCGCGGGCCGACGAGGTCCGGACCTTCGGTGGTGAAGGCGCTCGAGACCGGCGCTTCCAGCGCGTTGCCTGCGAGGTCGGTGATCCCGGTGCCGATCCGCACGACGTGCGCCGTCCTCGGCGCCAGCGGCGCCGAGGGCGTCACCGCGACGACGGCTCCGCCGTCCTCGATCACACGGGTCGCCACGACGTCGCCGCCTGCCGCCTCGAGGACGACACTTTCAGGTGTCACGCTGGCCGGAGCGATCGCCTCGCTGAAGCGAATCCTCACGACCGTCCCGAGCGGAACCTCGGCGGCGCCTCCTGCCGGGTCGATCGAAACCACCGCGGGCGGCGTCGTGTCGGGGCGCCGGACGGAGAAGCTCGCGACGACGGGCGCAGCGAGGGCGTTGCCCGCAGCGTCGCGGATGCCCGTCGTGATCGAGACCGTGCACAGATCACCTTCGCGAAGCGGCGCGGCCGGCGTGAGGACGACGAGCGTGTCGGCGCTCGCGAACGAGAGCGACGCGGCGACCGCTCCTTCGCCGCACGCGAGCGAGAGCGTCTCGGCCGTGACGCTCCCCCGCGCGACCGGCTCGTCGAAGGCAACGCGCACGACGGCCTGCGGAGCGACGCCGGTGGCGCCGGACGGCGGATCCACGGCGACCACCGCCGGGCGCACGACGTCCGCCACGCGCAGCGTTCGCGTGAGCGCCGTCTGCCGGCCTCCCGCGTCGGTCACAACGACCGCGAGCGACACCGGCGCTCCGGCGGGCGCACCGGCCGGCACCGCCACCGCAAGGGTCTCGTCGATCTCGGCCGCGGGCGGGTCGAACGGCCGCGTCTCGGTCGCGGTCGCAGCGCCCGTCACCGTGAGCGCCAGCACCGCCACGCCGGTCCGGTCGCTCCCCACCACGTGGACGTCGAACGTCTCGCCCGGCCGCACGAGGCCACCTTCCGCCGGCTCGGCGATCGTCGCCAGCGGCGGGCTGAGGTCTGCCGCGGTGAGCGTGAGCGGCGCTGCGGCTGCCGCGTTGCCGTCGGCGTCGAAGGCGGTCGCTCCAACGTCGAGCGTCGCTCCGAGCGCGAGCGACTCCGGCACCACCAGCGTGAACCGCTCGCGCGCTTCGCGCGCCGGCGCGATCGACCGCGTCTGCACGGACTGGCCGGCGGGCGCGAGGTCGATCCGCACCACGCCAACGTCGTCGTCGGCAGCGACGTCGATCGCCACCGCCGCGCCGGGCTCGGCGAGCAGCGACCCGCTCCCGGTCGCGAGGCGCACCGACGGCGCACGCACGTCGCGGACGCGAACGACGCCGATCCGGGTCGATTCGTTGCCCGCGGCGTCGAGCGCACGCGCGACGAGGTTGAGGCTCCCCGCCGGCGCGTCGGCAGCCACCGGCACGGTGAAGCTCCCCTGCGCAGCCGGCGCCGGCGGCGAGAAGCTCCGTGTCTCGTCGAATCCGAGCGCGTCGACGCTGAGCCGCAGCGACGACACGCCGCTAGCGTCGTCACCGCGAACGAGAACCGTGAGCGCGCTCCCGGGCGAGACGGTTGCGCCGGCCGCCGGGCTTCCGATCGTGACCGCCGGCGGCAGCCGGTCTCCGACCTCGAGCAGCGCCGTCGCGGACTGCCCGGCGACGCCGAGGGCGTCGGTCGCCGCCGCACGCACCGGGATCAGCGACCCGACCGGCGCGCTGCCCGGCACCTGGAAAGTGAACAGGCGCACCGCGCTCTCGCCGACCGCTGCGATCGAGCCGCTCGCAACGGCGCCGTCGCTTGCGACGAAACGAAGCTCGGCGAGGCCCACGTCGTCGCTGGCCAGAACCTCGACGGTGATCGTGTCGCCCTGCGAGACGGGGCCGCTCGCAGGCCGAACGAGCGTCACGTGCGGCGGCTCGTTCGGCGCGATCGCGAGCGAGAGATCTCGCGGCGGGCTGCGGTTCCCGACGGCGTCCACCGCGACGGCGCGAACGCTCGCCGCCGTTCCGAGCGCGGGCGAAAGCAGAAGTGTCTGGGTGAAGGGCGAGCTCGTCGCCACACCGAGCAGCGCGCCACCGACCGAGAACTCGACCCGCGCGCCGGGCTCGTCGCCTGCGAGGGCGGCTTCGAGGACGACGGTTCGGCCCGTGACCAGCGCCGATCCGGCTGCGAGCGCGAGCGACGCCAGCTCGGGTGGCCGCGTGTCGACCGTCGAGAACGTCGTCGTGAGCTCGGCCTCGGGCATCGGATTGCTCGCGAGGTCGCGGACGGGGCCCTGCAGCCGCGCGGTGTAGGTCTCGTTGACCGCCAGCGGCGCGTCGGGGGTGAAGACGAGGACGCGCCCACCGAGGATCGGTGCTTCGCCAAGACCGCCCGCGACGGCGGCGCCGCCGCTTCGCGTGAGCGATACGCCCGCCACGGATTCTCTCGCGACCGGCTCGGAGAACTCGAAGCGGACGACCGAACCCACGTGGACCTCGCTGGCGCCGCCGGCGGGCGAGACCGAGACGAGCCGGGGCGGCTGCGTGTCGCCGGTGGTGAAGCCGAACGCGAAGTCGCCAGCGAGCGAGAGCCCTGCGAGATCGCGAACGCCGGCTTCGAGCAGCTCGTTCTCGAAGCCGAAGCGGTCGGCGCGCACGGTGACGTCGATGCGCTGGAGATCGGACAGCGGCGCGGCGGGAACGAACGCGAGGGCCGTCCCGCCGTCGCGCAGCGTACGGGCGCCCGGCACGGCGGCGCCGCCTGCGCGCACCACGAACGTCTCTGCGGTCACCGACGCCGCATCGACCGGCTCGTCGAAGCGAACGACGATCTCTCCCGATGGCGAGACGCCGGACGCCGACTCGGCCGGCTCGGTCGAGACGACGTTCGGCCCCTCGGCGTCGAGGACGAGATCGCCGAGGCCCGCGACCTCGCCGTTGACGGTGAGGGCGAGCCGTCGACTTGCGACGCCGTTGGTGACCGGCTCGCGCACGGAGAGGCGGTAGCTCCCGAGCGGGATCCCCTCGAAGAGGATCTGCCCCGTCGCATTCGCAACCCGCGAGAGGCGAAGCCCCGCCGGCTGCTGCTCGAGCAGCGCCACTGCGCCCTCGGCGAGCGTCGAGCCATCGGCGAGGAGAACGCGCGCCTCGATCGCGCCCGCGGGCTGGAGCCGGATCGCTTCGTGGTCGGGATCGGCGTCGCCGTCTTCGAAGGCGACGAGATCGCCAGCCGCCCGGACGGCGCCGCTCGCCGCGCCTCCGAGCTGCGGCTCCTGCAGGTTGGTTCGCACGCTGAGCGAGAACCCCGCGACCGGAACGTTCTCGAAGCGGAAGCGCCCGGCGGCGTCGGTGATCCGCGAGCGCGAGGCCCCCGTGAAGCGGCTCTCGCTCGAGAACGTCACCGACGCGCCGGCAACGGGCGAGCTGCCGAGCGAGTCCAGCACGACGCCGGTGACGCTGCCCGTCCCCGCGAGGGCCAGCGCTGCGAACGCGATCTCTCCGTCGAAGCGGATCGACGCGCTCGCGACCGCGCCGTCCTCGGAGATCGGCGATCGCGCGACGAGATCGTAGTTGCCCGTCGGAAGGAAGGCGCCCGAGCTGAACCCGCCGTCGTCTCCCGTCTGCACCGTCTGCACGAGCGACCTGCCGCGCCGGATCTCGACCGCGACGCCCGCGGCGCGCGGCGCGTCGGGGAAGGCCGACCCGTCGGAGTGTCGCGGCTCCCCGTTCGGCCCCACGACGACCCCCGGTCCGTACACGACACCGGCGATGCCGCCGCTCGGCTGGAGGCGTACGTCGGTCGTGACGAGATCGCCGTCACGGATCAGTGTCGCCGAGGCTTCGCCCGCGAGGCCGGTGAGGAAGTCGCGCGCCCGGACCGTGTAAGGCCCGAGCGGAACTCCCGGAAGCTCGTACGCGCCCGACGCGTCGGTCCGCGTCACCAGCCGGTCGCTGAAGTCACCCGACGGCGCGAGCTCGACGTCGACGCCCGGAAGGCTGGCGGAGCCGTCGCTTCGCAGCACTGAACCGGTGACCGTCCCGAGGCCCACCAGCGTCACAGGCGTCTCGACCGTCTGGCCGTTGGAGACGAGCGCTCCGGTCGCCGATCCGCGCCGCGACGTGAGCGGCTCGAACACGTCCACCCGGAACGGCCCACCGGGGACGTTCTCGGCGACGTAGCGGCCCTCGGCGTCGGACGTCGCGAGGAGCCGCGCTCCGCGGCTCGTGACGGCCACCTGCGCCGGGTTGACGAGGCGGGTCCCGTCGGCCCGGAAGACCGTTCCGGCGACGCTCCCGAAGACGGCGCTCTCGACGATCTGGCCGGACGCCGTCGTCACGGCGCCGAGCTGGACCGTCACCGGGATCTCGAGCCCGTTCGGCCCGTTCTCGGGGACCGAGCCGCTCGCCGCGCCGCGCCGCGGATCGCCGAGCAGGCTCACCGACACGGAGAAGGGGCCCTCGAGGATCGGGAAGAACGTCACCTCGCCGCTCGCGTCGGTGAAGGCGGCGGGCGGATCGGAATCGAGGGTCGACGACGTCGAAACCGCGACCCGCGCGCCATCGATCGGCGTCACGCCATCGGCCGCCACGACGCGCACGCGCGCGCCGGCGACGTCGCGGAGGCGGACGTCCGCCGTCATGAACTCGCCGAACTCGAGGAGCGGAACCGCGCCGCGCGCTTCGCCGAAGAGACGGACGTTGAGAAGGCGGCTCCCGTCCTCCTCCTCGAAGCGCTCGGTCTGCATCTCGGCGGGCGACGTCGCGCGGATCTCGGCGGGCGGCGCACCGGTGTCCGCGGTGAGGACGAAGCTCCCGCGCAGCACGAGCGGGAACTCGAAGCGGCCCTCGGCGTCGGTCACGACTTCGATTTCGGGCAGCACCGGCTGTGTCACCGATCCGCCCGCCGAGGGGACCGACCCGCTGTTGTCGAGCGACCGCAGCCGCACGGCGACGTTCTCTCCCACCGGCGTTACGCCGTCCGGCATGTACACGGTGCCGCGAACGGCTCCGGTCGCCGGCTCGATCACGATGTCGCCGACGTCGACGGCGCGCTCGCTGGGATCCGGCGTTCTCGGAATCTCTCCCTTCACGACGGCCGGCGCGAGGAACGGACCGAAGGCCGCCACGGAGAACGGTCCGCCGGTCACCCGCTCCGCGAACCGGAAGCGCCCCGTCACCTCGCCGCCCGGCCCGAGCTCGTCGCTTCGCAGGTGCGCGCTCTCGTCGGCGAGGACGAAGTACTCGTTCGCAGGCTGATCGAGGCCGTTCTCCGAGATCGCACGAGCGACGGACTCGCCGAGCCCGGGGATCTGCGCGTACTGGGCGAGGATCTCGAGCGCGAGCTGCCGGTTGTCGACGGGCAGCGCGCTCGCGTCGGTGAGGATCCGCCAGACCTTCCGCGTCACGATGAGGTCGGCGATCGCCGGCGTCCCGTTGCTCTGGACGACGCGCCCGCTGATCTCGCCGAGGCCGCGGAATCGCAAGTCGACGTCGCGAACGTCTCCTGCGAAGCGGATCTCGGAATCCGCCATGCCTCCGTCGAAGTCGCTGCGCCGGATTGCCCGCAGCGAATACTTGCCGACGGGATAGTTGCGGAAGGCGTAGCTTCCCTGCGCATCGGTGAAGGCTTCGGCCGCGACGCCGGTATCTCCGAGCCAGAGCTGCACCTTCTGGGCGACGATTGGCGTCACTCCGTCGGCCTCGAACACCGTACCGGCGATCGACCCCACCGGCTGGAGCGTGACCACGACTTCCTGCAGGTCGCCGGGTCCGGTGGTCGTGACCCGAACCGTGCCGAGCGCGGGCGAGTCGAGGGCCTGGCCGTAGACCGTGACGCTTCCCCGCGGAAGCCCCCGGATCTCGAAGCGGCCGTTCGCGTCGGCAACCGTCATCGTGAAGCCGCCCGCAACGGCCGCGCCGGCGACGGGGTTGCCGAAGGCATCGATCACGAGCCCGGTGACGGTCCCGCCCCCTCCGGGCAGCACGAGCTGGAGCCGCGCCTCGCCGCTCTCCGGAACGACGCCGCGCGCCTCGCCCTCCTCGAAGGTCGACGCGCGCTGCGCCACGACGTGGATGTTTCCCGCCGGGACGTGCTCGAAGCGGAAGGTTCCCGCCGCGTCGGTGACTGCGCTCCCGAGCAGACCCTCCTGATCGCTGCGGCCGCCGAAGTCGACTCCCGAGAGGACGCGGCCTGCCAGGTGTACGGCGACGTTCGCGGCCGGAGTTCGCCCGTCGGCCTCGAAGACGATCCCCGACACCGCGCCGTACCGGAACGGCGGCAGGAGCACCAGATCCTGCGTCTCGCGGGCACCGGCAGCAGGAAGGTTCAGCGTCGACACCGCGGTGGCGCCGTCCGACGGACGCACGACCAGGAGCGCGACGTTGCCGGCCGGCAACGCCGCCGCCTCGGTCACGCGGCCGTCCGGTGCGACGAAGCGCCGCGGGAACGCGTAGCGACCGTCACCATCGACCCACGACTCGGCCATCTCTCCCGTACTGAGGCTCTGCGCGAAGACGCGCAGCGCAGGCTCCGACCCGGGCTCTCCGCCCGCGACCGCAGTGCCGTCCTCCTCGAGTACGCGGCCGTCGATCGCGCCGAAACCTCGGATGACGACGTCGAGGCGAAGCGTCTGGCCGTCGAACTGCGGCCGGATCGAGAGCCTTCCCACCTCGCCGGTCTCCGGGTCCTCGGCGTCGAGCTTGAAGTGGTTCGTTCCTCCCGCGCCCCGCTGATTCAGCCAGAGGTCGGGAGAGCAGACCTCCCAGCTCTGGTATCCGCTCTGCAGGGCGAAGTCGATCGAGAAGCGGCCCGCCGCATCGGCCTGGAAGCTCGAGATGACGAAGTCCTGCGGGAAGCACTCGAAGAGCGCGTACTGATACATCGGCTGGAGGTAGCGGACGTTTGCGAACGGGATCGGCTCACCCGACGCCCGGAGGACGCGCCCGATCACCCTCGCGCCGATCCCACGCTCGGGGTCGGCAGCGACCGGGCGCTCGCCGTGCGGCATCGGCTGATCCCGCAGGTCCTTCACCCCCTCGGCAGCGAGCGTTCGCGGGACGAACGGACCGACGGGCTTCTCGAAGACGACGAAAGCGAGTCGTCGGTCGGGCTGGAGCGCGACGCTCACGGGCGCGTTGTCGGCGATCGTGTACGCGCCGAGCCGCTCGGCCGAGTCGCGGCTCACCTCCTCGCTGAACAGGACGCCGATCATCCGGCCGATCGGATCGCCCATCTCGAAGCTCGGTGTCACCTTGGGCCGCGCTCCCTTCGCCCACTGCTCGACGCCGAGAATCGACGGCGGCACGTCGGCGATGGCCTCGCTCGCGAGGGGAGAGAGCCGTGTCTCGACGACGCCGTCGACGTCGCGGTCCACCTCGAGCGTCGCGTCGCCGCCGTTCGGCAGGACGAGCCGCCCGGCGGCGCCGGCATCGAGCGAAACCCGCGGGAAGGTGAGAAGCAGCGGGCCGCTCTCGCCCGGAACGACCGCCACCAGATCGAGATCGCTCGCGCCCGACGCCGCCGCGAACGCCAGCGTGTAGGTCGCGGCCTCGGGAGACGCGACCATCAGCACCTCGTCCCCCATCTCCGGCGAGGCGCGCAGCGGGAGCCTCGCTGCGTAAGCGATCTCGTTCGCGAGCGGAGCCGCGGGATCGAGCCCGCCCAGCCGCTCACCCGCCGCACTCTGCAGCTCGAGCGCGACGGGGGCGCCGCGGGCGCTCGCTCCCACCGCGAGGAATGCCGGCCGCGACGCGAAGCGCTCGGCCAGGCGACGAACGACCGCGGCCGGCGGCTCGGCGCCTCCGAGCCGGCCGAGGACCGCGCCCGCCACCGCGTCGAAGTGGCTCCCGGCGCCCGTCGTCCTGCGCAGCGCATCGAAGGCGGCCGCATCGCGCAGGAAGGCCTCGCGCTCGGCCTCGTCGGGGAAGAGACTCTCCGCCCGCGCGCGGTCGTTCCCAACCCAGTCGAGGAGGACGTCCTCGATCGCGTGGTCCTGACTCTCGCCGAAGCGTACGTGGAGCCCGCTCTGGGCGAGCTTCACCGCCCGGTCGAAGACGTGCGCGCGGCCGACGCGGGCGACGTCGGCCGCGAGCGCCTGCGCTGGCGCGGTGGCGACGCTGTACGCCATCCCGAGCATGCGGACCGCAGCAGCAACGAAGTCCGGGTCGTCCGGCAGGAACTCGGTGGTCTGGGGGAGCACCAGGCTGTCGGGCGAGAGGGGAATGTTCCGGTCTCCCACTCCCGTCGTGAGGACGAAGCTCCCGTTGATGCCCTCCTCGGCGAGGAACACCGTCCCGGTCACCTCGCCGGTGGTCCGCGCGACGAGACGGAACTCGAAGGTTTCGGCCTCGCCCGGAAGAAGCGTCTCGAGCGTCCGGAGCCCGGTCTCGCCGTCGGCCATCCGCGCTCCCGAGAGCGACCGGCTCGCCAGCTCGATCCGGAACAGGTTTGCCGGGGTGCTCGACGTGTTGGTGACGGTGGCGAAGACCGGGTAGCCCTCGCCCTCGCGGACGACGCGCGGGTGTGCGAGGACGATCGAGAAGGTCGGATTGCGGACCTGGACGACGCCGGCGGCGATTCCCGAGAGCTCGACCTTCCGGCCGAGCGCAGGAACGAACATCTCGCCGCGCAGGTCGAAGTCGACGCGGTGCGTTCCCTCGCGAAGCCCCTCGACGAGGAACTCGGCGGCGTTGGTTCCCTGCGGCAGGATCGTGTCGGCGCCGCCCGCGTCGAGGAGCGGAAGCTCGGTCCGTACCCCGCCCGACGCGGTCTCCGCAACGCGCAGCGGGTCGTCACCGGTGCCGCCGATCTCGTCCTCGCCTTCCGGCAGTGAGATCGTCGCCCGGGCACTCTCGACGTCGAGGCCCGACCCGGTGGGAGCGAGATTCGTCGTCTGGAGCAGAACGCTGAAGAACTGGTGGAGGAAGGCGATGTTGCCCGGGATCACGATCACGCCGTGGATCGGCGGGATCGTCGGCCCCTTCTCCTCGTCGAGTTCGGGCGGCGGCCGGAGCGAGAAGCCCGAGAGCGAGAGATTCGGGATGTTGATCCGGCGAAGCTGGGCAGGATCCGCGCTGAGGGTGACGAGCCGCGGCGTCTCGACGCTCGCGAGCGCCTGCGAAGACGTCGGCACCAGCACCGGGAGGTCGATCGTCACCTGCTCGCTGCCGAAGGTCAGCCCCACCGCGAAGTTCATCGCGGTGAAGTTGTCCTCGTCGATCACGATCCCGCGCTCCTGGATCTCCTCGAGCGTGAGCGGGCGGGTCGTCACCGAGCTCACCAGGAGCTGGTCGATGACGTCGATTCGGACCGGCGGCCGCGTCGGATCGCGCTCGAAGAGCACCGTTCCGTCTGCGGCCTCGAGACGCACTCGCGTGACGCGGTGCTCGCCGGCGACGCGCAGGAGCGGCAGCTCGAAGAGCTGGTTCGGCGGCGCCGCCAGCTCGACGACGGCGTCGCCGAAGGTCGGCCCGCGAAGCTCGGCCTTCACCAGCGCCCCCGGCGGCGCGGTCCGAAGCGCCGTGTCGACGGGGGACCCGAGGAACGTCTCGAGCCCGGTCGGAACGTCCCTCACCGCCGTCATCGTGTCCTGGAGACCTTCGATGTCGGGCCGCGTGTCGAGGTCGACCGCGAGGCCAACGACGCGGATCTCGCTTCGCCCGAGCGGAGCCGGCCCCTCCGAGGCGAGGCTCGGGACCGTGAGCAGCAGCAGAGCGAGGAGCGCGGCGAGGACCTGCATCACCAGGCCTCGTGGAGGAAGGGGGTCTCGCTGACGATGTCGTCGCCCGTCCCGGACAGCGTTCCCGCGATGACGCGGAGCACGTAGGCGCCCTTCGGAAGATCCGGGAAGCGGCAGACGGGAACCGGCGTACCCGTGTCGGCGACACCGACGCGCTCCGGGAAGCCGGTCGTCTGCCCGGCGCTCGGGATCGTCGTCCCCGCGTCGCTGCGAACGAGCGCGCCGTTCGACGCGTTCCGCACCTCGCAGCGGATCTTGTAGATCTTCCAGTCGCGGATCACGGGATGGACCGCGAGGACGCCGCGCGTGATCGCTCCCGACGCCGGCGCCGCCGTGACCAGCGTGTTCCCGAAGGCGATCGACGGCGACGCATCGGACGTTACGTCGAAGTCCTTCGTCAGCGGCACGTCCAGTCGCCCGCTCTGATCGACCGCCGTGTCGAGCGTCGTATCCGTGGGATCGAACGGCATCACCTCCATCATCCGCTGGCCTTCGGCGATCGCTGCGGTCGCCCACATGCGAAGCCGCGGATTGGTTCCCGCGAGATGCGCGGCAAGCAGGCCACCTTCCTGATCCATCGCGAACGAGACCGGGAAGTCGTCCTGGTAGTAGAGGCGCTCCTCGCGCGCGGTGAGCCGATCCTCGATCTGCGCGTCGATCGTTCCGTCGGCACGGAGCTGCGTCTCGAGCGCGGCCTTCTGCTCCGTACGCGGCTCGACGAAGCTCCCGAGCATCCGGGTTGCCGAGGTGAGCGCCTGGAACGAGCCCGTCGCCGGATTCGCTTTCAGCAAGGCGAGGTTGCCCGTCCCGTGGAAGACCATGTAGGCGAGACCGCGGAGCGGGTCGATCGCCATTGCCCGGACGCCGCTCGTGGCGGTGTCCATGAGGCGTGCGCGGCTGTAGAACGTCCCGAGCGGGAAGCCGACCATGTCGCCGGCCGCGAACTGCTGCGCGACCCGGTCTGGAATGTTCGATCGGATCCGCCCGTT
>JABLTH010116113.1_pt1 | contig 21916 bp, 18 predicted proteins | sample 7875711 | NCBI WGS metagenome assembly JABLTH01 (sample SAMN14941262, study PRJNA633318) | bioreactor metagenome | isolation source: bioreactor | place: China | collected 2019-03-05 | reverse complement strand
TGCGCAATTTTTGTATGAGCACAATGCCAATATTTTACACGCAGACCAGCATCAGGATGCGGAAAATAATCTGTTTTTGATGCGTGTTGAGTGGGACTTGACCAATTTTAATGTGGCAGTGGCCGATTTTGAGCAGGCGTTTGGCCCGGTGGCGCAACGCTTTGCTATGACGTGGCAACTCAAGTTGTCAGAGCAAAAAACGCGCATGGCGATCATGGTGTCGCAATATGATCATTGCCTGGTAGACCTGCTGCACCGTCATCATAGTGGCGAGCTGGCCTGCGAGATTCCACTGATTATCAGCAATCATAGAGATACGGAGAAACTGGCGCAGTTCTATGGCATCCCGTTTCACTATCTGCCGATGACCAAAGAGACCAAAGCCGACGTCGAGGCGCAGCAGTTTGCTTTGTTTGACCAACACAAGATTGACCTGATTGTGCTGGCAAGATACATGCAGATTCTGTCTCCCGAGTTTGTCGCGCGCTATCCTCAGCGGATTATCAATATCCATCATTCATTTTTGCCAGCCTTTATCGGCGCGCGCCCCTATCACCGGGCATTTGAGCGTGGCGTAAAGCTGATTGGCGCCACCAGTCATTATGTGACTGAGGTGTTGGATGAGGGCCCTATTATTGAGCAGGATCTGGCGCGTATTTCTCACCGTGACCAGGTCGAAGACCTGATCCAGAAAGGTCGTGATCTGGAGCGGGTTGTGTTATCCAAAGCCGTGCGCTGGCATATTGAACATCGTATTTTGCTTTATGCGAACAAGACCGTGATTTTTGATTAACACGTATCTTTAAACAATAAAAAACCGAAGCAATCAAATGCTTCGGTTTTTTATTGTTTACTGCTGAAAATTGCAATGAAGGCCAATCTTATGGCAAGACGCGTTCCAGTTTAAACAGATCAGCAATCTGTTCGCGCTCGCGAATCACATGCACCTGATCGCCGTCGACCAGTATTTCTGCGGCACGTGCACGCGTGTTGTAGTTGCTGGCCATGCTCATGCCATAAGCACCGGCAGAGTGTATGGCCAGATAATCGCCTTCTGCAATCGCCAGCGTCCGGTCATGGCCTAAAAAGTCACCACTTTCACAGACAGGGCCCACGATTTCATAGACCGCAGTGGGTGCCGCAGACGGGGCAATGGTCGTGATATTGTGAAAAGCATCGTACAAGGCGGGGCGCATGAGGTCGTTCATGGCGGCATCGACGATGGCGAAGTTTTTGGTCTCACCTGGCTTGAGGTATTCGACTTTGGTCAGTAATACGCCTGCATTGCCGACCAGCGCGCGGCCGGGTTCAAACAGCACCTTGACGTTTCTGCCTGCCAGTTTTTGCAGGATGGCGGCCGTATAGGCGGCAAAGTCCGGCGGGGTTTCATCACTGTAGGTAATGCCTACGCCGCCGCCGACATCAATATGCTGAATAGGGATGCCTTTGGCCGCCAGCGCATCCACTAAACCAAGGACTTTATCCAGCGCATCCAGAAACGGCGATAACTCGGTAATCTGCGAGCCAATATGGCAATCGACGCCATGCACGGCAATGTTGGGCAATTGCGCCGCTTTTTCATACAAAGCCAGTGCATCTTCAAACGCCACGCCAAACTTGTTATTTTTAAGGCCGGTAGAGATATAGGGGTGGGTTTTTGCGTCTACGTTTGGATTGACCCGCAACGAAACCGGGGCCTGTTTACCCAAGCGAACCGCCACTTGCTGGATACGGTCCAGCTCATTGATAGACTCTACGTTAAAGCAATAGATCCCCGCTTCAAGGGCGGTCTCAATTTCAGCGTGGGATTTTCCAACGCCAGAGAACACGACTTTTTTCGGATCACCCCCGGCTGCAATCACACGGGCCAGCTCTCCGCCAGACACAATATCAAAGCCGGCACCCAGGCGGGCAAACAGATTCAGTATCGCCAGGCTGGGGTTGGCCTTCACGGCAAAACAGATCAAATGGTCATGCCCACGCAGCCCGGCAGCAAAACGCTCAAACGCTTGGGTGAGTGCCGCCCGCGAATAGACGTAGGTGGGGGTTTGGTAGGTTTGCGCAATATCACGCAAGGCTACATTTTCGGCATGCAGCAGGCCTTGTTGGGTTGAAAACGGGATCACGATGGCGACTTGTCTGATGGCGGTTGTGGTTGAGGATACTGACGCTCAGGAAGATACAGATTGCCTTTGAGGCCACAAGCACCCAGGGTGCATAACAGCAGCGCAAGTGCTATTAATTTTGTAGAGCTGGCAAACATGATCCTGGCGTCCAATCAAAATAAAGCCAGATTTTACCACTAAAGCTGCGCTGGCCCATCCCTGGTCGCGCGCGCTTGGGCCAAGTCTACCGTTTGTCGGCCAGAGTTAACCGCTAGTCGGCTACTGCTAGACAGGAAGAATCGCTGTTTGCATGATAAGGCTGTGCAAAAAGGGGATATTCATGAAGCGTCTTTTACAACAAGGCTTTAGTCTGATTGAAGTCATGGTGGTGGTGGCCATTATCGGCTTGCTCGCCAGCATTGCCGTGCCGGGTTACCAGGATTATGTCAAAAGTGGCAATGCGGCTGAGGCACCTGCCAATCTGGCCAATTGCCGTGTGCAGGTCGAACAGTTTTACCAGGATAACTTTACCTATGTGGGCTTTGTCTGCAACCCAAGTGATGCCAAGTATTTCGATTACTCGATTGATAACCAGTCAGCGACGACTTACACCCTGAAAGCGACAGGCAAATCAGCGCAGAACATGGGTAATTTTTCATTTACCGTCAACCAGGATAACGCCAAGACCTCTATTTACGACGGCACCACTGGCGCCACTTGCTGGCTGACTTCATCCTCAGGAAGTTGCTAATGCAGCAGCAAGGCTTTACCTTGATTGAGCTGGTCGTCACCGTGGTTGTGATGGTGGCGGTCTCCAGTATTGCCATCCCGGCTTTTCAGACGGCGATTGGCAATTCGCAAATCAGAACCGTGGCCGAGTCTGTCAGGAACGGTCTGCAGCAATCACGTGCCGAAGCGATCAAGCGTAATAGTCGAGTGAAATTCACATTGCAAACCAACAGTGCCTGGCAGATTGGCTGCGTTGCCATCACGCCAGCCTGCCCAGCGGTCATCACCCAGAAAAGTGCCACCGAAGGCGCATCCAGCAATGTCACCGTGACTGCAGATAACTATACCGCGGTGTTTAGCAGTTTTGGTACGCGCGACCCGGCCAGCCCGGATGCGCTGACCATGGTGAATGTGAGTAACAGCCAGGTCAAGGCAGAAGAACGTAAAGCATTGAGAGTGACATTGGCGGCAGGCGGCAACGTCAAGGTTTGCGACCCTGCGGTGACCACGGTTGGGGATACCCGCGCATGTTAAAAACATCCATTAACAGGGCGCGACGCACGTTGGGCCAGCAAGCCGGATCTGTATTGATTGAGGCGATGGTGGCGGTCGTGATTTTTAGCATGGGGGTGCTGGCCCTGATTGGCTTGCAAAGCGCCATGATCAAGAATAGCAGTGACAATCGTTACCGTGCCGAGGCACAGCTGATTGCACAGACCCATATTGCCAATCTGATGGCCTATGGCGGTGATGCTGCGACTTATGTCAGCCAGGTGGATACGGAAAGTATTAAAACCCAGTTACCCAACGGCACCCTGAGTTTTTCTGCCATCACCAACAGCATGATCACCGTCACGGTGGGCTGGCAAGTACCGGGCGGCACGCGCCATTTAGTTAATGCGTCCAGCTATTTGTTTGATGTCACACCCTGAGCAAAGGCCAGCAGATGAATAGGGTAGGCACAAAATCACAGCGGTTGCAGTCAGGCTTTAGCCTGGTAGAGCTCCTGGTCGGGTTGCTGATTGGCCTGGTGGCTACTTTGGCGATCAGCAACCTGTTTACCGGTTTTGAAGCAAGAAAACGTGCCATTACCGGCGGTAGCGATGCTCAGTCGAATGGCGTGCTGGCCATGTACTACATGCAGCGTGATGCTCAGAATGCCGGATATGGACTGCCGCTTTATAACAGCTCAGACCCATCCCCGTTGTTGTGCCCGATAGAGACATCCATCAATCAAGGGGGCGTCGTCATCAATTTATCACCCGTGGTGATTGTGGATGGCGGCGCAGGCAGTGATATTGTGCGCATTCGCTATGGTAATCCGGCCAGCGGAGGTGCGTCACTGCGTGCGACGGGCACGATTACTACGCCTACGCTGGATGGCCGCCTGATTGGCTGCCAGGAAAACGATGTGGTGCTCTATCACCAAACGCCGAGCAGTCCCAATTGTAGTCTGGCCAGGCTGAAAAAGTTAAACGCTGACCGGACCATCAATACGCTGAGCGAGCTCAATACGCCACCCACCGCCAGCCCGGTAACAATTTTGAACGGGGCTGACTGGGTACGATTCTCTTGCCTGGGCGCCTGGAACCAGTATGAGTACCGTGTCAGCGCCAACCTGGAGTTGACCAGGAGCGGCGGCACGCCAGGGACAGATCCTTTCCCCAATGCCGCTGCGATCCCTGTTGCCAGTGACATAGTGAGCTTGCAGGCGCAATATGGCATCTCTGATACCATTGATCCTACGTCGCCCTCGGCCACGGCTGCCGGCTTTTTAAACCGGGTTGACCGCTGGGTGGATGCCACCGGCATCTTTGGTGACACGATTTCGCTCATCGACAGAAACCGTATCCGTGCCATCCGCATTGCGGTGGTAACCAGGGATGGCAATCTACAGAAAAAAGCCGTTAGCCAGGCATGTAATGGTTCCGTTGCCGGGCTCGCCAAGGTCTGTGTATGGCAAGCAGATGCCAATCCTGCCAATGTCGATTTAACAGCGGTGCCTCAATGGCAACAGTATCGCTACCGGACCTTTGAGGCCAACATTCCTCTCAGAAATATTCTTTGGAATCGTGATGCGCTCTGATCCGTATACCCCTTCCAATCAAGCCCGGCTGCCCTTAGCACAGCGAGGGATCGTCTTGTTTTTTGCCTTGCTGGCGCTGGCGGTGATGTCTATTGCCGCCGTTGCCTTGATCCGTAGCGTAGATACCAATGCGCTGGTGTCCGGCAACCTCGTCTATCGCCAATCCGCGACGACCACGGCCAATGTCGTGCTAGAAGGAATTACTGAATATATTGCCAAAAACGTCGTGCTTGAGGTCAGTACCACCCATCATCCGCAGCTGGGCTATTACGCAAACTGCAGTCAGTTTGATACTAATCCGGATGCACAGATTTGTGATGGCAAGCAGCTCACTACCATGACCTGGGATGACAGCAACAGTAGCCAGGTCCCTAACCAGACCGACGGCAATGACGAAATTCGTAATGGCATGGACCGTCAGGGCAATCAGATTCGCTTTGTCATTGAGCGCATGTGTAACTTTAGCAATGCCGAAATTAATGCAGGCAGTGCAGCCACCAATGCTTCGCGCTGCATGATGGCCAGCTCGCCCAACAATGGTGAAAACTGCTCACACAATATCAACAACATGGAGCTGTTCAAACGTTGCGTCTCAAGTTCGGACTCGCCACTCTACCGCGTTACTTTGCGTATCGCGGGCCCTAAAAATACGGTGACTTATATGCAGTCATTTATCTCCAACTAAACAGGTGGAATGATGAAACCAACACGTTGCCTTCATACAATTGTTTTCCTGATACTGGCATTGCCTGGTTTGGTCATGGCGGAGTTTCTCGACCTGGCCACCATGCCGCTGCAAACTTCCGGGAGCTCGGATGTAAAACCCAATCTGATGTTTGTGCTGGATAACTCCGGCAGTATGGGCTTCAACTATACCCCTGACTGGGCCGCGGATGATCCTGATGGCCGTTCCTATTCCAGCGGCTGGTCCTGGTATACCTATGATGCCGCCGACTGGTTATTTAGTAACTCGGCCTACAATACACAGTTTTATAACCCTGAAGTGACCTACAGTACACCGCTCAATTACTTGGGGACGAGCCTTGCCAATAAAACCTCGTTCAGTGGTTTTTCTGAAAACGTCACCACAGTGTATGGCAATATTACGCGAGGCTCATCAGCCTATTACTACGCTTATGTGCCGGGTGAGTTTTGTACCACGCCTGCATTGACCAGTTGTGTAGTTTCAAAAACTAAAACCACGGTGAATGGCGTTGCCTATAATTATCCGGCCACCTTGCGCTGGTGTAACTCGGATGCTGCCTCTAAAAAAAGAACGCTCGATTCCAGTGGTGGGACGCAAGACCGTTGCCAGGGCATCCGCAATAATGTCTCTACAGTGAATGATAGCAATACCTATGTTTACTTGAGGGAACCAAGCGCGCGGTATCGGCTGAGTTTTAGTATCAGTGGTTCGGTGAGAGTGACCAGCGTCAAAATCAATAATATTGAGTTGCTGTCTGCCGCGACCACCTCGAGTTCCAATGCCTCGACAGTCTCTAGCCGCGTACAAAATAATCTCTGTAACTCCTCCATGACAGGCGCTTGCAAATTGGCAGGCAATGTTGTCATCAGCAACAATGGCAGTAGTTTTGATTTTAGTACCTTTGCCGGGGATGCCCTCAACCCGGCCAGTCCGATACAAGTGACTTTTTCCGGGTCGGGAGGCAGCTATACGGCCACACAGTTATCCACGAATAACACGGATATTCCTGGCAGCCTGATATATCAGGAAATTACGACTGCCCAAACCAGTTATAGCGCGCCGGGGGCGACCAGCAAAGGCGCCGAGCGAACCGATTGTGCTGCGGCTACTTGCACCTATAGCGAAGAGTTTACCAATTATGCTAATTGGGTCACCTATTATCGTACACGCATGCTCTCGATGAAAACTGCCGCCAGTCAGGCCTTTAAAGCCCTGGATTCCAGGTATAGGGTGGGATTTGTGACGATTAATAATTCATCTTCTAATTATCTGCCGCTGGCTCCTTTTGACAGCTCGCAAAAGCAATCCTGGTACGATAAATTGTTTGCAGTCAATCCTAGTGGCGGGACGCCGTTGCGCACGGCCCTTGCCAATGTGGGCAAACACTATGCTGGCAAAAAGACGTTAGGAACCGATGATCCGATACAGTATGCCTGCCAATCCAACTTTACCTTGTTGACCACCGACGGCTATTGGAACGATAGCGGCAATCCTACGCGCATTAATGGATCGACGGCGATAGGTAATCAGGATGGCGGCAGTACGCCTGCGCCACAGTTTGATAGCAGTAACAAATCCAATACTTTGGCGGATACGGCCAAGTATTTTTATGACACGGATATCCGTGACAGCACGCTCTCCAATTGCACGGGATCTTTGGGTTCATCCGTTTGTGGCACGGCGACGGATTACCCCAAGCAAAACATGGTCACCTTGACCTTGGGCCTGGGCATTGCTGGGACCCTGCTTTATACCGATGATTATAAAACGCAGACCATGGGCGACTTTAAAGACTTAAGCGCGACGCCCATGCGCAAAAACTGGCCTGATCCCACCCTGGCGGAAAATGGCACCCGTATTGATGATTTATGGCATGCGGCTGTGAATGCCGGCGGTACCTACTACAGTGCCAGCAACCCCAAGCTGTTGCGCGAGTCCTTGGCCAAGGGCTTGTCAGAGATTAAATCCATCCAGGGTGCGAGTGCCGCGGCTGCGGCCAGTAGCCTGGCGCCGACCAATGGCGATAACTTCCAGTATGTGGCCAGTTATCAGTCAGTAAAATGGACGGGTAACCTTGAAGCGCGGACGGTCAATACCAATTCCTTGCAAACCTCAGAAACTGCAGTTTGGTGCGTGGAAAATGTGGCGGCTGAGGCCTGTACCTCTCCAGCCACAGCCTATACCGGACCAGACAGTAACTTGTATTGCAAAACCAGCAACTCCACCGATTCAACTTGTAGCAACGCTAACGGTTCTCTGGGATCAGTGCTGAATTTTGGTGACGCAACAGCATGCTATGTGCCCATTGCCCGTAGCTGCGATGGCAAACTCAAAACGCAAATTGGGCAACGTAAAATTTACTTTAACAATAACAATGCACGTGCTGACTTTAAACCTGGTAATTTACCGGCAGCGTATAGAACTAAACTGGAAGAAGGTTATAACGCTTTAAGCCAGATGAAAGCCTTGCCTGCCACCGATCCGAAAATGACAGATACTCAAAAAGCCGACAAGCTGGTTGATTACCTGATTGGGAATAAGACCTATGAAGACAACAGTATGAATACAGTGCCTGCCAACCGCTTATTCAGAGAGCGGCAGGCAACACTGGGCGATATCTCACAATCTCGCCCCAGTTATTTCAGGGCTTCGAACGTTGATTATCTCGACCCCGGCTATAAGGCTTACAAAACTTGGGCTAAAACACGCACAGCCGCCGTCTATGTCGGGGCTAACGATGGCATGCTACATGCGTTCAATGCCAATGACGGCACCGAGCTATGGGCTTTTATCCCATCCCCAGTCATTCCGAATCTGGCCAATCTGGCAGATAAGGAATATGGTGCCAATTACCATACCAATTATGTCAATGGCAGCCCGGTGGTCACGGATATCTGTATCTCAGCTTGCACCGGGGACAATGCGGAGTGGCGTACGATTTTGGTTTCCGGGCTTAACGGGGGCGGGCGTGGCTATTTTGCGCTGGATGTGACCACACCGGAAAACCCACAAGTCCTTTGGGAGTTTTATGCTCAGCCAGATGGCATAAACAACACGCTAGGCTACAGCTTTGGTAATCCGATGGTGACTAAAATGCTGGATGGGCGCTGGGTGGTGCTTCTGACTTCTGGTTACAACAACGGCACCAATGCTCGCAAACTCAACGACGGCACCTTTGTTGCAAACAATCCGGTCGGCGATGGCCGTGGCTATTTGTATGTCCTCGATGCAAGAACAGGCAGCCTGTTAAAAACATTGACGACTGGCGAGGGAGATGCTGCCAACCCTAGCGGCTTGGCAAAAATTTCCGGCTACGCTGAGCAAATGTTTGAGAACAACACGGTATTAAATGTCTATGGTGGCGACTTAAATGGCAATATCTGGCGTTTTAATATCAATACCAATACCGTCAATAAAATTGCCAGCTTGACTGCGGGTGGCGGTACTGCACAAAAAGTGACTACCCAGCCAGAGTTGGGCAAGGTCGATAAGAATACGGTGGTCATGGTGGGTACCGGCAAGTTTCTGGAGCCTGCCGATTTGACCAATACGCCTCAGAACTCAGTCTATGTGTTCAAGGATAGCGGGCAGACCACGCCAATTGGCCGTAGTCAGTTAACGACGCAAGTGTTAAGCGGGGATCGTACGGTGTCCTCCACTGGCACGGTGAATTTTGATTCTGGCTATGGCTGGGTGCTGGATTTTCCTGTAGGGGAACGTGTCAATCTGGATCCATTGTTACTCAATGGCGCCCTGATGATGCCAACACTTGTACCAAGTAGCGAGGCTTGTAGTGGTGCCGGCTATGGCTGGTTTAACTTCTTTAACTATAAAAAAGGCGGCTCTTTGTTGCCTGGTGGTGCCATTTCTGAGCGTATGACCACACCCGCCGTTGGTTTTAATATTGTCTATGACGGGAATGGCGTGCCGCATGTTGTGGTGACTGGCAGTAATGACCCTACCCCGCAGCAATTAAGCCTGGATGACCAGATATTTGGGTTGTCGGGTTCCAGCAAGGCCACGGTGATTTTCAAGCAAAAAAGCAATGGTAGCTATGGCACCAAGCAAAGCTGGCGTGAATTGATCCAGTAAGCAATCTGAGTTGTGCAATAAAAAAGCCCCGTAAACGGGGCTTTTTTATGTGATACGGATTACTTTACCTTTTTTGCAAATACATACAATATCAGGCAAATTGCGACGACGATGCCAATCAGTGTGTAGATGCCTGCTGCGCCTAAAAACATGGTTGCCTCCTTCTCGTCCGGTTGAAGAGAGGTTTTATTGTAGGCAAACGTCAGGCGGGTGTCTATCAGTTGAGGGCTGGACCAGTTGGGTGTCTGGGCAAGCGACATGCGATGCAGTGCCACGCTATGAACTGCGTGGAGTTGTGAGGCAAACTGCCGGTGTGTTTTACACGACTTCCAGCGTCAGCTCAGCAGGTTTGTAAATTGCCTGAATATTGCTGTCTGCAGTGATATCTTCAGCCAGATACATAATGTCCTGCGCCGTCATCAATTCTGGCATGCTGGCGGTATAAGTCAGCGGCTCGTCTTGTTGCAAGTCTTTCATGGGGCGTCCTTTAGTTCTGTTTATGTATACTTGTATTAACGTCATCAGGTTTCCATTCTTGAATTAATTTGTTCATGCGATCATTTAAATCTATGTTAATGGTCTTGTATGACGCTTTAATGAAGCAATCCAGCTTTTATAAGGGCTGTCGGCCGGTTTGGCTTAAAATATTGGCAGGGTTGAACAACAAAAAGGAGTCGGATGCATGCGTGCGAGTCGGTTTATGTGGGTTGTGTTGATGGCGATGCTGGCGGCGGTGGGGTATTGGTATTGGCAATCGCTGCAGTTGCCAGCGTCTGCACCTGCGCAAAATGCGCTGGCTCATACCATCAATGAGTGTGATTTGATTGCCAGTAAGGCTGCGGCCGCGTTACCAGAGCAACTACCCTTCCAGAAGCTGGAAAAAGCGGCTAGACAGTCACGCGTGTTGGAGCATTGCATGCAAGACCGGAGCTATCAGGAAAATCCTGACTGGGTGGTTGCCGCGAACAAGCAGGCGAAAGCGATGGCCTCTGCCCAAGGAATTTCAGACAGCGAAGCCTATGAGACATTGCGCCGTAAAGCCATGTTGCAGTCAGACCAGCAACCGGGCTACTGGCGCAAACGGCCTTGAGGCATCAGCGCTTTTGACCCAGGTAGTCGGTTTTGCCCAGTGGCACCCCAAGATGGCGCAAAATGTTGTATGCCGTGGTGACATGAAAATAGACATTGGGCATGACCCATTTTTCGAGATAATCCAAGCCGGAGAAGGTCAGATCCACTTTACGTATGGTTAACACCACTTCTTTATGCTCGGCGCCTTCCAGCTGTGAAGGCTTGATGGCTTCGAGAAACGCGACTGTCTTGGCGATTCTGGCGTAGAGCTGTTCAAAACTCGCTTCATCATCCGCGTATTGCGGAATGTCTATGCCTGCCAGTCGTCCACCCGCCCCTTTGCTCATGTCACTCACCAGTTGCACTTGTTTGGTTAATGGGTACATGTCCACATACAAGCGGCTATTCAGTAGCACTTCTGGTGCGACTTTTTTCTGTTCTGCATAGGCTTCCCCTTGCCGCAGAATATGCTCGAGATTTTGCAGGTTACGAATCAGCGGGGCGATACTTGCATCATAAAGTTGCATGTGGAATACGCTTTCAATAGTCATGACGCCGATATTGTAGCGCCTCTGCAATGTGCTTATCCAGAATGTGTTCGGCCTGGGCCAGGTCAGCGATGGTTCTGGCGACCTTGAGGATGCGGTGATAGCTGCGGGCAGACAGTGAAAACTTTTGCACCGCCATTTGCAGTAAGTGATTCGCCTGCTCACCCAATTGGCAATGGGTGGAAATTTCGAGCGCACCCAAGGCTGCATTCGGTTTCTGTTGGCGGGTCAGTTGACGCTCTCGCGCCTGAATCACGCGTGCACGAATGGCCGCACTCTGCTCACCATGATGGTCATGTGACAACTCTTCTGGCTTGAGTGCTGGCACATCAATATTCATGTCTATCCTGTCCAGCAGCGGGCCGGAAAGTTTGTTTTTATAGCGCAGAATTTGCTCAGGCGTACAGCGGCAGCGTTGGTTATAGTGCCCGTAATAGCCACATGGACAAGGATTCATCGCTGCAAGCAATTGAAACTGGGCCGGAAACGTGGCCTGTCTGGCTGCCCGAGAAATGGTGATATTGCCACTTTCCAGCGGCTCGCGGAGCACCTCCAGCACTTTCCTGTCGAACTCAGGCAGCTCATCCAAAAATAATACGCCGTGATGGGCGAGGCTGATTTCTCCGGGTCTGGGCACACTGCCGCCACCCACCAGTGCCACGGCAGAGGCGGTGTGATGTGGCGCCCTGAATGGCCGCTTTTTCCACTGGCTGGCCGGAAACTGGCCGGTCAGTGACAAAATTGCCGCACTTTCCAGCGCTTCCTGCGTAGTCATGTCCGGCAAAATGCTATTAAACCGGTTCGCCAGCATGCTTTTGCCTGTGCCTGGCGGGCCGCTCATTAATAGACTATGTTGGCCCGCCGCGGCAATTTCCAGGGCGCGCTTGGCGCGTAATTGACCTTTGACTTCGAAGTAATCCGGAAAGCTTAACGAGGATTCTGTTAGTACCAGCGGGTGAGGGGGCAGCGATTGTTTGCCAGACAGATGGGCACAGACTTCAAGCAAACTATTAGCGGCAAAAATGGAACAGCCCTCTACCAGGCTTGCCTCATGCGCACTCTCCTGGGGCAAAATCGCCGCCCTTTTGTGCGCCGGGCCCTGAATCAGTTGGTAAGTCATCGCCAGGGCACCGCGTATCGGCCTTAACTCGCCTGTTAGTGCCAGCTCACCAGCGATGACATAGTTGGCCAGCGCTTGTTTAGGTAATTGCCCGGAGGCTGCCAGAATCCCAAGCGCAATCGGTAAATCGTAACGGCCCCCCTCTTTGGGCAGATCTGCCGGTGCCAGGTTAACTGTAATCCGCCGCGCCGGGAATTCAAACTGTGCGGTTTGAATCGCGGCCCTAACCCGGTCTTTGCTCTCTTTCACTTCGGTTTCTGGCAGCCCGACGATAGTGAAGCTGGGCAGGCCATTGGCGAGATGCACTTCTACCACCACTTCTGGTGCATCCATCCCACTCAGGGCCCGACTATATAACACGGCCAAACTCATGTAGCACTCCCGCACCAAAGAATGCTAACAATTGTAAATTAAATTTTACTTTCTGGCGGCGTTGGCTTGTTCTAGCTGGCTGATTTTTTCTTCAAGCTGTTTTAATTGTTGCTGCGTGCGTGCCAGCAAAGCGGCCTGAATATCAAATTCCTCGCGCGAAACAAGTTCCATTTTGGGGAGTATGCCCTGAATTAGTGCATGCAAGTTGCTTTCAAGCTCTGAAATGGGGCTTGAATCAATTAGTTGTTTGATTTTAAAAGATAATTCTTTAATTTTTTCGTTTGAAAATAGCATGGCAGGCTCTCCTTAGAGTCACATTCTAGCATGTAAGGCCCTCGAAAAAAGGGGTGTAAATGGTTGATTTTTATGTATTTTCAATTAAAAACATGTTGTTGTGCTGCTAATGTAAGTATTTAATTTAAGTATTTTTATTAAGATATTGATTTTTAATGTTTATATGGGTTGGCACGTGCCTTGCTTTTAGGTCAATGTTGTTTCATTCTCGTTTACAACAATTTGATCAAGATTTTCACAGAGAGAGGACCTATAAATGCGTCAATCTATTTTGCTCACAGCAGTATTGAGTGCAATGTCATTTGCACAAGTTTCATACGCAGCTGAAGAAGCCAAGGAAGAAGCCAAATCTGACTGGACTGCCACTGGTAACGTCGGTTTTGTGACTGATTACTACTCACGCGGTATTTCACAATCCTGGCACAAGCCAACAGCGCAAGGGGGTATGGATATTACCCACTCTAGCGGCTTTTATGCTGGTATCTGGGGTTCAGGTGTCACCCCTAACACTTACCCAGATGCGACGACTGAAATCGATATCTATGGTGGTTACAATGGCAGCGTGCCTGGTGTTGAAGGCTTAGGCTGGAGTGCTGGTTTGTATGGCTATCTGTATCCAGGTGGCTCTTGGAAAAAATACCGTGCTTCAAACCCAACGTCCGGTAACCCTAACGACCCATTAACTCCAAAAGGCGGACGTTGGGATACATATGAAGCCAACGTTGGTTTGTCCTATGGCTGGTTGAGTGCGAAATTATCCTACACTTTAACAGACTGGTGGGGAGCTGATAAATCAACTGGTTGGAATGGCAGCACTAAAGGTTCTACCTATTTTGAGTTGAATGCGGCTTATCCACTTCCATGGTGGGATTTGACGTTGATTGCTCACGTAGGCCGTCTGGATGTAGCGGGTAAATTGAACTATGACTTTGCAACAGCTGGTACCGGAGGCGTTGATAACTTCCCTAGCCAGTCGTTGAGCGGTGCGACCAATCCAGATTACACAGACTGGAAAATTGGTTTGAGCAAAGCGTTTAAAATTGGCGCAACAGAAGGCTGGAACGCAGGTGTATACTGGGTTGAGTCAGATAACAGTAAATACTGGGGTTACAGAGGCTACGGCGGCACAAGCTTTAATGGTAAAGGTGATCTGACAACCGCAGAAAGCAAAAACCTGAATGATGGCCGTTTAGTTTTAACATTGGGCCGTACATTCTAAGTAAGCAAGTTTTAGATCTGGCGGGCATGTGCCTGCCAGAGTTAACAACGGGAGAAGCAAATGAAATTTGTATCCGCAATAATCAAGCCATTCAAGCTTGATGAGGTGCGTGAGGCTTTGTCCAATATCGGCGTACAAGGCATCACTGTCACTGAAGTCAAAGGATTTGGCCGTCAAAAAGGGCACACTGAGTTGTATCGTGGTGCTGAATATGTCGTAGATTTTTTGCCTAAAGTTAAACTCGAAGTTGCGATCAAAGATGACATGCTGGATCAGGTCGTAGACGCGATTGAAAAAGCAGCCGCAACAGGCAAAATCGGCGATGGCAAAGTCTTTGTCTTCGATTTGGAACAAGTTTACCGTATACGTACCGGCGAAACCGGTCCGGATGCGCTATAAGAAAGGGCTTCTGTTATGAAGAAAATTCTTTCCATATTATCGCTGGTCGCCGTGATGGGTCTGGCGGCAAGCCCAGTCAGTTATGCAGAAGAAACTGTGACCGAAACCATCACAGTACAAGAAACCGTTTCTACTGATGCGGCACCTGCGGCCGAAGCGCCTGCAGCGGCCGAAGCTGCCCCTGCTGCTGAAGCAGCACCAGCCCCGACGCTGGATGTGGGTAATACCGCGTTTATGATTGTTGCCACTGTGCTGGTGATTTTGATGACGATTCCTGGCCTGGCGTTGTTCTACGGCGGTTTGGTGCGTCAGAAAAACATGCTGTCAGTGCTGATGCAAGTGTTTGTTGTCTTCTCTATGATTTCTGTATTGTGGGCTGCGTATGGTTACAGCATGGCTTTCAGCGAAGGTAACATGATTGTCGGTGGATTAAGCAAGGCGTTTCTGGCGGGTATTACACCAGCTAGTTTGTCTGGCACGATTCCAGAGTATGTATTCTTGACCTTCCAGCTGACATTTGCTGCCATTACACCGGGGTTGATTGTTGGTGGTTTTGCTGAGCGTATGAAGTTCTCTGCTGTATTGTTGTTCACGGCATTGTGGGTGACTTTTGCCTACATCCCAATCGCACACATGGTATGGGGCGGTGGTTACCTGGCAGAGCTGGGTGCCAAAGACTTTGCTGGTGGTACTGTCGTACATATCAACGCTGGTATCGCTGCCTTGATTGGTGCCATCATGTTGGGCAAACGTATTGGTTACGGTAAAGAAGCCATGCCTCCGCACAACCTGGTGATGACCATGATTGGTGATTCCTTGCTGTGGGTAGGTTGGTTTGGCTTTAACGTCGGTAGTGAACTGGCTGCTGATGGCATTGCCGGTATGGTGCTGATCAATACACAATTGGCAACAGGTTCTGCTGTATTGGGCTGGATTTTTGCTGAATGGTTGTTCAGAGGTAAGCCAAGCATGCTGGGTGCCGCTTCTGGTGCAGTGGCTGGTTTGGTTGCGATTACGCCTGCTTGCGGCTTTATCGGCCCGATGGGTTCTATCATCCTTGGCTTCACTGCCAGCTTTGTCAGCCTGTGGGGCGTGACTAAACTGAAAGGTGCACTGGGCTACGATGACTCACTGGATGTGTTCGGTGTGCACGGCTTGGCCGGTATCTGGGGTGCGGTGGGCACTGGCGTGTTGATGTCACCAGGTTTGGGTGGTGTTGGTTACGCAGAAGGTGTGACGATGGGTGGTCAGGTCTCTACTCAGATCATCGCAGTGGTCGTGACCTTGATCTGGACAGGTATTGTGAGCGTCATTCTTTACAAAGTGGTAGATGCGGTTGTCGGTCTGCGCGTGAGTGAAGAGTATGAGCGCGAAGGTCTGGACACGACTGAACATGGCGAACGTGCTTACAGCTTGTAATCGTTGTGTGGTATAAAGAAACGGCTCTAGTTAGAGCCGTTTTTTTTTGGGAACTAATATAAACGGTTGTTATCCATTTACAGGGCCTAGTTAACAACAATTCTTATTATGGCAAACATTCATACAACATCTCTCAGCCCTTTTCAAAGAGTCGTCAAATTACTCTCATTTGAGAAACAGGACATTTTGCTGCTGTTTTATTTAACTGCGGCTTACGGTGTGCTGGGTATCGCGACCCCTGTTGCCGTGCAGGCGATGGTGAATATCGTCACCATGGGCGGCGTATTGCAGCCGCTGTACGTGGTGGGGTTTATCCTGTTTTGTTTGCTGGCGTTGTCTGGTGCGATTTATGCCATTGAGAGTTTTCTGGTTGAGATGATTCAACGACGGCTTTTTATACGGTATAGCTTACAGATTGCGCAAAATACCGGGCAAATTCATATTTCTGTGTATGACAAATTCAATCCGGTAGAACTGGTGAATCGTTATTTTGATATTCAAACCGTGCAGAAATCGATGGCCACCTTGCTCACGGTTGGCTTGACCGCCTTGTTGCAAGGCATCATCGGCAGCATTGTGCTGCTTTTTTATAGTCTGTATTTTGGCATTTTGGTCATCCTCATGCTGATTGTGTTGTGGGTGATTATTTTTGGCCTGGGTAAACAGGCAGAAGAGACATCGATCAAAGAGTCTAAAGCCAAATATGAAATGGCGGCCTGGCTGGAAACCATTGCCCGCAATAAATGGCTCTCAAAGTTTTATGGTGCGACTCAGCGCAACACGGCGAATACCGCGCAGCTTGCAGAAGGCTATCTGCAAGTCAGGACCAAGCACTTTAAAGTACTCATGATGCAACTGATAGGCGCGGTGGGCCTCTATGCCTTGATTGGTACGGGCATGCTGATATTAGGCGGGACACTGGTGATTAAAGGCCAGATCAATCTGGGCCAGTTTGTTGCCGCAGAGCTGATTATTTTTGGGGTGCTTTCTGCGTTTGTGCGATTTGTGACCAAGCTGGAGTATTTCTATGATCTGCTTGCGGCGGTCGATAAACTTGGTGTGCTGGAAACCTTGCCTGTAGAGCGCTCGGGCGAGCATCAGTCAGGTCAGGAAGGCTACACTACCCTAAAGGTGCATCAGCTGACTTTTCAACACGCGGATCAAGCCGCTTTGGTCAGCAGCCTGAGTTTTCACTTGCAACGTGGCGAAAGCCTGGCGTTGATCGGTGGCTTAGGCAGCGGTAAAACGACGTTGCTGGAGCTGATCACCGGTATGAGGCAGCCGCTGCAAGGACATGTCAGCTACAACGACATTGATGTGCGCCAGCTTGACCTGGCACATTTGCGTGACCGGATTGGCGTGGCGAACAAAGTCGAGTGGCAGCATGGCTCTATTCTGGATAATCTGAGGTTGCAACGGCCAGAGGTGACACTTGATCAGGTGATTGAGTTACTGCAGGTGCTTGGGTTGTGGCAAGAAATCAGCAAGCTGCCCAATGGGGTAGAAACGGTGTTGACTGACTTTGGCGCACCGATGACGCATACACAGTTACAACGGTTAATGCTTGCCCGTGCGATGCTGGGTCAACCGGATGTATTAATCATTGATGGCCTGCTGGATCAGCTGGCGCAACATGAGCTGGATCAGGTGCTGATGTTGCTTAAGCGTCACCAGCAGGACTGGATGGTGTTGATCACCACGCGATATCAGCATATCGCCCAGCAATGCAAGCAAGTCATTCATCTGCAAAGCCAAGCGGCGACAGACGTGGCAGGAGGTCAGCATGAGTAATACGGTTGAAAGTATGCTGACACAAAGCGTACAAACCCCTGAGCATTTAAGGGTTTGGATCAAACGAATGGCCTGGCTGCTCGTTGTGCTGCCCCTTGCTTTTTTGCCTCTGCCATGGCAACAAAACGTGACCGCGCTGGGCAAGGTCACGGCCTATTCTCCTTCCGAGCGGGTGCAAACCGTCGATGCCCCCGTGAGCGGTCTCATCCAGCACTGGTATGTGCAAGAGGGTTCGCAAGTGAAGCAAGGCGATGTATTGCTGGAAATCAGCGATACTGATCCTAACTTCAGGCAGCGCCTGCAAGCGCAGCGCGATAACCTGGAGGACAAACTCGCTTCCAAGCAAAGCGAGTTATCTGCTTACTCGGTGCAGCGTGACAACCTGGCCGCCGGCCGCGATGCCAAAATCACCGCCGCCCAATACAAGTTGGATGTCGCTAACCAAAAAATTCTCAGTGCACGTGAAGCGGTGAACTCTGCTCAAGCGACGCTGGATGCTGCCACGATGCAGGTCAAGCGTATGCAACGCCTACTGGGCGATGGCCTGGTTTCCAAGCGAGACACCGAGGTGGCTGAGCGTGACCATACGATTGCCAGCCGTAACTTGAATAGCGTGCAGGCTCAACTGCAATCGGCTATGGCCGAGGCGCAGTCGGCACAGGCAGAAATCCGTCAGGTGCGTGCCGATACGCAAGCATATCTGGATTCGGTGACGGCCAATATCAACAAAATCAAAGGCGAGGTCTCAGATGCTGAAAATAGCCTGCACAGCTCCGAGATTTCACTGGCGCGGCAAAACATGCAGAAAATTATTGCGCCCCGCGATGGCACGATTTTCCGTTTACCGGTCAATTCACAATCCCAGATAATCAAGCAAGGTGATCCCTTGCTGATTATTGTGCCACATACCTCTCAGCGTGCCGTGGAGTTATGGGTTGATGGCCGCGATGCGCCACTGATTACTCGCGACAGTGTTGTGCGTCTCGAATTTGAGGGGTGGCCTGCGATTCAGGTGCCTGGCTGGGCCCAAGTCGGTGTGGGCACGTTTGAGGGAAAAATTGCTTTCGTCGACCCGACTGACAATGGCACCGGGCATTTCCGTATCATGGTGATCCATAAAGAAGGCACGCCGCAATGGCCAGAAGCCCGCTTTTTGCGTCAGGGTATCAGTGCCAAGGGTTGGGTATTGTTGGAGAAAGTGACGATAGGCTATGAATTGTGGCGCCTGCTCAATGGCTTCCCGCCCAGAATCCCGCATGAGCCGACACCGCTCAATCTGCCTGCTGGCGTTGGGGCAAGTAAATGAAGCGTGGTGTGCAAATACCGGTTTTGACCAGGCTGTTTGGTCTGGCCAGTATGCTATTGGCCACAGTTGTCGGTGCGGATGAGTCATTGAGTGACAGCCGGGCGCGCCAGCGATTGCAGAGCACAGAAGGCCGCGGCCTGGAGCCATATGCCAAGGGCAAGGTTGTACCGCTGCATGATGCGGTCAAACAACAGCAGCAACAACGCAATAAGCCGGTAGTGATAGACCTGAAAAGTGCGCTGCAACCGTTTGACTCGCCAGAAACTGCAAATATGCTCAGCAATGCGCCCAAGCAAGGGCCGCAACTGAGTATTGCGGATGTGCGGCAGAAGGCGTTGCAAAATAATCTTAATCTGCAAGTGGCCAAAATCGACCCGACCATTGCCGCGCAATCGTTGCGTGAAGAGCAGGCCAAGTTTGACCAGGTCATTTTTGCCTACGCCAAATATGGCCAGAAAGACTTGCCTGCGATGGCGGGCGACAAAGTGATTTTCAAGTCGGATAATCCTGCGCTGGATAGCGAGCTGGTCAAACTGAATCCGGCAGCCCAAAACAAGGAATTCTGGGAGCTGGAAACGGGCATCAAAGTGCCGTTAAGAACGGGTGGTAGTGTTACCCTGAGTGCGCCACTGGAAAACTACCAGAGCAAGGGCAGTCTGCCCAGCGACCAATACCGCAGTGCATTGCGCTTCTCCTTTAGCCAGCCGTTGTTGCGTAATGCCGGGCGGCAGGTGAACGAGGCCAGCATCCGCATTGCAGCACTTGATCAGGATAGCGCCCAGCTCAGAACGCGTTTGCAAAGCATCCGCATAGTCACCATGGTGGATAAAGCCTACTGGGATTTATACGAGGCTTGGGCGGCCCTGGATGTGCGCCGCAACCAGTACGAATATGCCAGCCAAAATCTGGCCATGGTCAAACGCCGCGTGCAGGAGGGTCTCACCGCCGCGATTGAAGTCAACCGTGCTGAAATTGGTGTCGCGGATCGCATGGAAGCGCTGATTATTGCCGAAACCAACCTCAAGCTGGCCCAGCGCCAGCTACAGTTCCTGCTCAACGAACTGCCGGAGCAAGGCATGACTAGTTTGCCGTGGGTACCTTCTACCACGCCCAATCTGGTCAAGTTTGAGTTTGACCGTGAAAAACTGCTCAAAGATGCGTTGGATAGCCGCATCGAGCTACTCGATCAGGAGCTCAAACTGAGCGCAGATCAATTACAAATTGATTATCTGCAAAATCAGACCCTGCCGATGTTTACGCTGGATTACCAATACGGCGCCCTGTCCAGTTCTGCCAACCGGGCAGGCAATATCGGGCAGGACTTGCTGAATGGCCAATACAATGACTGGTCCGTGGGCCTGAAGTTTGAAATGCCGGTGAGCAATGAAGCGCGCAAAGCCAAGCTGGATAAAGCGATTGCCCAGCGTATGCAGCGCCTGACTAACAAAACGCTGCAAGCGCTGACCGTCAAACGCGAAATTCACGACGCCCTGGATAAGCTTGAGCAAAACTGGCAGCGCATCCTCGCGGCACGCCAGCAGGTGATGATCGCCGGTTATAACTACGAAGCCGAACTCAAGCAGTTTAATGAAGGCTTGCGTACCATGACCGAAGTGCTGGAAACCCTGACCCGGCTAGGCGAGGCGCAAATCAAGGAAATTCGCGCCATTAATGACTATCAGATTGCCCTGATAGACCTGACCTTTGCCACCGGAACGGTGTTGGGGTATACGCAGATTAGCATGCAGTAGGGTAGCCTCGAATGACGTGCAAGGCAGATGAGGCTACTTGATCAAATCTGTGCGCTGAGTGATTTAAGAAGCGGTGCGGATGCCTGGATCAGAAAAACTCAGGCGTTTATTCAGGTTTTTCTCAGGATTCTCTGAGGACAAGCATCAAAGTGATCGCACACTTTAGATACTTGTTGCGATGGGATTGGCTATCAGAAGAAAACACGCATTGTTTACTGTGCAGGCTGCCTCCCTACGCAAAGATTTTCTATGCTGCCTAACAACCTGGCCAGTAACGCTTATCCTTCATAAAACTCGGCTAGCCAGAGGGTCTCTCTGTTTGGCTAGGACCATTTCACCCTGTGTTTAGCGGCAATAGTCAAACAATCTCCAGCTTTCAGGCTGAGGATGCCTTCTTCAAATGCCCGTTCTCCTTCACCTTGCAAGCGCAATAACCGCGCAGCTTGCGCTTGGTCATCCTAGAAGTCCGCTGGCGATGAATGCCCCTTGAAGACGATGCGTTCAATATACAGTTGAGGTGAAGAGATCAGCATTTGAAGGCATTCCTCAGGCAAGAGCACGGGAATCTCTGCAAACAGGTTGAGTTGTTAAATGAGGGATGTCACGCGCAGTCGAGCTGCGGCAATCTTATTATTCAGTCAGGATCGGTTTCAGCAGCGCTTCCACCTGCGCCAGCGTCATCCGGTGGATTCCCGCCTTTTCCCCGTGTTTACGCGGGGCTGTACGCAGGTCGTCGGCTTCAAAAATACTGATGCGTTGCGTACCGTACCGGGTTTCTACCAGTACCACCGGCACCCGTTTGCGTAGCAGTTCGTGCTTTTGTTTGCTCGGACGGTCTGACATGCGGTAGTGCTGTTCGTCGAGGCGGTAGGGGATATTCTGGTTGAGCAGGTAGATTTCCAGTTCTT
>JABLTH010005484.1_pt1 | contig 21933 bp, 24 predicted proteins | sample 7875711 | NCBI WGS metagenome assembly JABLTH01 (sample SAMN14941262, study PRJNA633318) | bioreactor metagenome | isolation source: bioreactor | place: China | collected 2019-03-05 | reverse complement strand
GCATCCATGCCCTGATCAAAAAGGCGGGGACGTCCTGTCCCCGCCCGCTGCGCGGCCTGATCGTCCAGCCCTCACCGCCGCGAAGGGACCCGGCAGAGCAACAGCAACAGCCAGGCCGAGCGTCGCAGCTTCGCTGCTTGCTCTGGCGCTGGCGATGTTTGCTCGCCTCGGTACCTCACTTCTCCTTCTCCCCTCCGCGCGACCCGACGGTAGTCCCCGTGGGAGAGCGGGTTGAGGGGCGGGTGCTCGCGGGAGCATCGCTAATGCAGCACACGCAAGCTCATGCACCGTGCCTCGCGCATCGTCTGGCCACAAGGCAACGCCAACAAACACGCCACACCACCATCGCGACCAACCACAACACCAAACGCCGCCCTACCCCTTACGACGCCGGTACGCCTCCGCCGCATCCCCAGGCGCCTTCTCCCACCCGAACACGCTCCTGCCCCCATATTCATGCGATCGCTGTCGCTCCTCCGCGATGAACGCTTCCACGGAAGGGCCGGATGCGTGTCGCTCCAAGCGCCGTGCTTGCGCGTCCAGCCGCTGGAGTGCGGCCAGTTGCTCTTCCTTGCCGAGCTTTGCCTGTGTCACTGCGGACTTCAGCACCTGGATGGTGTGGTCGTAGACGCGTGTCGGTACGGGGAACGGGTGGCGGTCCTTGCCGCCGTGGGCCATCGAGAAGCGGGCTGGGTCGCTGAAGCGGCAGGGGGTGCCGTGCAGTACTTCGGCCACCATCGCCAGCGCGCGCACAGTACGGGCGCCAATGCCGGGAAGTTGCAGCAGTTCGGTGAAGTCCTTCGGGCCGTTCTCTGCCGCGGCGGCGAGATTGCCGTGCAGGCGGCGCAGGACGACGTCGCCGCCGCGCACGTCGTGATGGTCGGGCAGGATCAGGTGCGGCAGCAGGCCGAGCTGCAGCGGAGCTTGCAGCGTCGCCGCATCCGGCACGGGGGTGGCATCGCGTTCGAGCTGCCGCCATTCGCGCACGATGCCGTCGGGTCCGATCGTGCGCAGCAAATCCAGCTGCGCGTCGCGGGAAGCCTGCGCGCGGCGGTCGGCGAGGTTGACGATCTTTCCCTGGCCGGGCCCGTCCACCGCGGCGTGCGGATCGTCGACGAAGCTGCGCAGGTCCTCCGATAGCCAGTGGTAGCGCCGCGCCTGCCGGCGCTCGCCGTTCATGCCTTGCTGGACTACCACCCAATGACCGTCGTCGGTGACGATGAAGCCGTGCAGGTAAAGATCGAAGCCGTCCTGCACGGCCGCGCTGTCCACCTTCGCCACCAGGCGGCTCGCCAGGGCCAGTGCCACGCCGTCGAAGCCGACGCGCTCGCCGATCGCCACCAGTTCCGTCGGCGTGGCGCGCGAATGCCGGCCGCGCCCGCCGCAGACATGAATGCCCAGCTCGCGCTCCAGCGGTGCCAGGCCACGCTTGAGCGCGCCGATCACGCTGGTAGTGATGCCGGACGAATGCCAGTCCATGCCCATCACCGCGCCGAACGACTGGAACCAGAACGGATGCGCCAGCCGGCGCAGCAGTTCGTCGCGGCCGTACTCGTGCACGATCGCCTGCGCCATCAGGGCGCCCAGCCGGGTCATGCGATCGGCCAGCCAGCGCGGCACGCGCCCACCGTGCAGCGGCAGGTCGGCGCTTCCGGTTCGTCGGCTCATGGCGGGTACTCCCCGGTGAATACAGATGCGGTCATACAGAAGCGCAGCAGGTGCGATCGCCGCCGCTTCGCCGATGCAGGCTTGCGCGCCGATGAAAGCAGCGGACGGAAGCGGCGGGCGCGGCGAGGACAGGGTCGCCGCGCGGGATCGCGGAACACTTTATAGGAGCGTCTTATCTCACCCGCTGAGACGGCCCTCTGCGGCCGTTGTGCCGGCGCCCACGACAGCGCAGACTCCGCCGACAGGATCTTCATGCCCAAGGAGTGTGTATGAACGCGATCAAGGCAGGTCTTCTGGCATTACCTCTCGCCCTTCTTCTTTCCGGTTGCGCCGAGCAGCGCCTGCGTCATCAGATCGATGCGGACGATCGCATCGATGTCGCACTCGAGCATGCCGGTCCGCCCGCGAGCGCCTTCCACCTCGACGCCAGCGACGCATCCTGGGAAGCGCTTGGCAACACGCATCTGCTGGTGCGCGACAGCGCGGGCGCCACCTGGCTGCTGCAGACGGAGGTCTGCCCCGGGGTGCCGAATACCAAGCGGGTCACCCTGACCCGTTCAAGGGACAACTTCATCTATGTCGGCCAGGACCGGCTGGTCCGCGAAGCGGCCTCCTGCCAACTGATCGAAGCGCGTCCGGTTGCGGGCATCGAGGTCCACGGCGTGCGCGGCACCTTGCAGACGCGGCCGCGTCCGAAGCAGGAAGATCTCGCCGGCTCGTTCTGAGCCGGGCAGGCGAACGCCCGGCCAGGACCGGGCGTTCGCCTTCACTCTCACGCGGAAAACCAGGACCCGCCGATGAGCGCGGGTCCTGCAATCGCCACTCTCAGAGCTTGTAGTTCAAGCCGAACATCACCGTGCGGCCCCAAGTGGTGTAGTCCAGCGGCCGCCCCACTTCCACGTTGTTCGGCAAGCCGGAGATCTGCTGGGTCTTCTGCGCCGAGTTGGTGAGGTTGTTGACCTGCAGCAGGACGGACAATCCGTTCCAGCGCGTGTGCTCGTCGAAGGCATAGCCGACCTGCAGGTCGGTCTGCTTGTCGGCCAGCACCTTGACGTAGCCGAGCTGGTCGAACAGCGGCACGGTCTCGCCGGTGAACGAGGAGCGATAGCGCTCGGCCACGCGGACCGACCAGCCGTACTTCTCGTAATACACCGCCAGGTTGGCGACCTTGCGCGACAGCCCTGGCAGTGTCTTCGGCCCGCCGGGACTGGACGACACGGAACTTTCGGGAATCGAGCTGTTGGTCAGCGAGAAGTTCGCCTGCACGCCGAAGCCGTCGAGCACCGGCGCGACCAGCCCGCCTTCCAGCGCGCCGGACAGTTCCAGGCCCTGCATGCGTCCACCGGTGCCGTTCTCCGGCCGCGTGAACGAGCCGAACGGACTGGTCGGCTGGAGCGTGGGATTGTCGTTGACGAAGCCGGCCTTCTCGAAATTAAAGTCGAGCACGGTCTTGTCGTAGATGTAGTTCAGCAGGTTCTTATTGAACACCGCCGCGGCCACATAGCTCGACTTGCCGAAGTACTTCTCCCACGACAGGTCCGTGCCCACCGCGATGTACGGCCGCAACTGCGGATTGCCGCCGCTGCCGGACCACAGCACCTGCCCCGCCGCCGGACCTTCGGTAACGCGCGCCACCGATGCGGAGCTCGCCACCTTCTCGTCGTCGATGCGCCCGCGCGCCATGGTCTTGGCCAAACCGAAGCGCAAGTACTGCCCATCGGCGATCTGCGCCACCAGGTTCAAGCTGGGCAGGAACTTGTTGTACTTGGCACCGCCTTTGAGCGTGCCCACCAGGGTGTCGCCATTGGTCTGGAACGAAGACGACGACTGGTCCGTACGCACGAACTGCACGCCCATATTGCCGCGCAGCGGCACGTCGCCTAGATGCGTGTCGATATTGAACTTGACGTAGGCGACGGGCACCTTTTCGGTGATCGAATAGTTGCGGCTCCAATCCGATTGCCCATTGCGCTGGGTCAGATAGAACTGGTTCGCCAGCGCATCCAGCACGTTGTAGTTGATGATGCCCGGGATGCCGCCGTAGCCCAGCGAGGTCGGCCCGCGCAGGTAGGCAGAGCCGATCGGCGCGCCCATCGTGTGATCGTAGGGGCCATGGTCCGCGCCGTCGCCGTTACCGTTGAGCCAGGCGAAGAACACGTCGGCCTGCTTGGTCTTCGTGCGCTCCGAATACGCCGCGCCCACGTCGACGGTGCTGAAGATCCAGCCCACCGGATGCGAGACCTGGAAGCGCGCGGCCTTGATCGTGTCCTTCTGCTTGTCGAACTCCTCGCGGCCGTTGTAGCCGTAGTTGTCCGGATCGGTGAACACGACATTCGCCGGATCGGCCAGATCCACGCCCGGCCGGAAATACGGGTAACCGTCGCCGGCCGGCGTGTGGAAGAACACGTCCGTGGTCGGTGACCCGGCCAGTCCGCCGAACAGGTAGGCGTCGCGCAGCCGCTTCTTCGCCGTGGAATACGACAGATCGCCGGTGATCACCCAGCCATTGCCGAAGTCGTACTGGTGGTTCCAGCCGGCCGAGAACAGCTTGTCCTTTTCCTTGCTGTATTCGTTCTGCAGGATCGGCGCGATGTTGCTCATCACGCCCGAGGTGACGATCGGATACGGCGACGCCGGCGTGAGGCCCACGTCACTGTAGGTGGGCACGCCGTTGGAGTTGTAGGGACTGCTCGACCACTGCGCGCCGTTCTTGTACTTGCGCTCGTTGAAGGTCGAGTAATAGAGATCGAGCGTGGTGTGGTAGTGCTCGCCCGGCGCCCACTCCAGCACGGTCATCAGGCCGTTGCGCAGCTGGTTTTCCGACTGCGCGCGCAGCTGCATGCCTTCCTGCGACAGCACGTTGTCCGGCAGGCCCGGCGTATGCGGGCCGCCCCAGTTCTTCTCGATGCCGGCCGAGCCGTTGTCCACGCTCCACCACCATGCCTGGTACTGCTTCTCCTGGATCGGCGAATCCAGCTGGGCGAAGCCGACCGCCAGGCCGAGCGTGTGGTCGAAGAACTGGTCGATGTAGGAGAAGCTGGCGCGGTGGCCCATGTCGCCCACGCCCGAGCCGGGATTCAACTTGCCGTTGGTGGTGTGCTCGCCGCGCAGATTGACGGCGCTGGCGCGCTTGGGCAGATCCAGCGGCTTGATCGTGTGCAGGTCCACCGTGCCCGACAGGCCCTGGCCCACCAGACTGGCATCCGGCGTCTTGTACACCGCCGCGCCGCTGATCAGTTCGGAGGGATACTGGTCGTACTCGACCCCGCGGGTCTCGCCGATGGTGGCCTGCTCGCGGCCGTTGAGCGTGGTGCCGGCGAAGTCCGGCGACAAGCCGCGGATCGAGATCACGTTGGCACGGCCATCCGCGCGCTGCGTCGCCAAGCCCGGCAGGCGCGCAAGGCTTTCGGCGATGCTCGCGTCCGGCAGCTTGCCGATGTCTTCGGCCGAAATGGCTTCGATGATGCTGTCGGAGTTCTGCTTGGCGCGGATCGAATTCTCGATGCTGCCGCGGATGCCGGTGACCACCACTTCCTGCAGGGTGCTCACCTGGCCCGGCGCGGGCTTCTTAGTGTCCGCGTTCTGATTGCCCTGCACGGGCGCCTGTTGCGCCGGGTCCGCCGGCTTCTGCACCGGCTGCGCGTCCTGCGCGGCGGCAACGCCGGACAGCATCAGCGCGGCGATGCATGCCGCGGCCAGCGGCCGGCGAGCGATAGACAAGCCATGCCGCTTGCGCGGCGCGAGGCCTTGATTCATGACTCCCTTCCTCCCTCTTTTTAGGTGGCGCTCCCCTGGGCACCGGCAGGCAGACACGCGGCCGCGGCAGGTCATCGCGAGATGCCTGCTTCTCTATGGCACGTGCCCGTGATTGGCGCGGAGAATGCGTGCACAGCGGTTGTCGCGTCATTCCGCGGCGCAACAACTTGCTGTGGGAAGGTTCAGCAGAGTGAAAACCGCGGGTACATCGCGTAAGAAAAAGAATCAACCGCCCGCGAACTGCACGTCGTTCGCCGGCACCGCCGCCATGCGGGTGCCGAACGTCTGCAAGCGAGCGAGCACCCAGTTGTGGTGCGCCGTGATCTGCGCGGCGGGCAGCACCTCGTTGTCCACCGTGGAGTGCGCGTCCTCCGCCAGAGTGACGTGGTAGCCCAGCGCCAAGGCGCGGCGTACGGTGGTATCGATGCAGAAGTCGCTCTGCAGGCCACAGACGACCAGATGGTCGATGCCGCGCTGCTGCAAGAGCTGGCTCAGCTCCGTCTCGTAGAAGGCATCGGGAGTCAGCTTCCGCACGCGCGGATCGCCCAGCTGCGCATGGAGCCCGTCGGCTAGTTGCCACCCCGCGCTGCCGTGCACCAGGTCGCCTTCCGCGTCCTCGTGCTGGATCAGCACCACCGGCACCTGCGCGGTTCGCGCGCGGTCGATGAGCCCGTTCACCCGCAGCAGCACGCGTTCGATGTCGTGCGCGGCCCATGCGCCGCTGCACAGACCTCGCTGCATATCGATCACCAGTAGGGCAGAAGTCATGGACGGCGGACCGCGGGACGATGCAAGGATCATAGCCAAAGTGGTCCGGCGAGCCATCGCCAAGTGGCTATTCCGGCGTCTGCGCACCCGGCGCATGGTGGCGCCCGCCCAAACCAAGCGAGGTGACGCATGCGCGAGATCGACTCCCACCGTCGCCAGGTCCTGCAGTGGACCATGGCCAGCCTGCCCGCCCTGCTCGCCCTCGGCGGCCTGGGCATGACGCTGCCGGCGGCCGCGGCCACCGCCGGCATCCACGACTTCGATTTCTTCCTCGGCAACTGGCGCGTGCATCACCGGCGCCTGCGCAAGCGCCTGGCGGGCAGCCGCGACTGGGACGAGTTCGAAGGCACGTCACGCTGCCAATCCCTGCTCGGCGGCGTGGTGAACATCAACGAGAGCGAGTCGCGTCGCGGCGGCCAGACCTACACCGGCTTGGGCATCCGCGCCTACGACGCCGCCAGCGGGCAATGGGCCGACTGGTACCTGGACGGCGGCAAGCCCACCGCGATCGACGCGCCGGGCGTCGGGCGCTTCGCGCAAGGCGTCGGGACCTTCCTTTCCGACGACACGTTCGAAGGACGGCCGATCAAAGTGCGCGGCATCTTCACCCCTGTCGCGGCGGATACCTGCCAATGGGAGCAGGCCTTCTCGGCGGACGCAGGCCGGACCTGGGAAACCAACTGGGTGATGCGCTACACGCGCGCCTGAGCGCCGGTTCACGCATGCACGCTCGCCTGCCGGATCGCGCGGCAGCCGGCAGGCGGCTTGCTAAAGATTTTGATAGCCCGGCTTCGTGCCTCTCGGGCCTACTGCTCGTGCGCCTCCACACGAGCACACCCCTATGCGATTCACAGCTGCGACGCTGCGGCAGGCCCTGGCCTGCCTCGCCCTGAGCCTGGCCCTCGGCAACACCGCCCAGGCCTCGGACCACCTCGATACGCCATCGGTGATCGGCGATCCGCGTGCCGACATCGGCGATCTGTACGCCTGGACCTCACCCGACGGCAGGCGCTTGAACCTGGTGCTGGACATCGTCGGGCACACCTTCTCGGACAAGCTCGACTACGTCTTCCATATCGACAGCGGTCGACGCTTCGGCCGCACCACGGCGAGCACGACCCTGCGCTGCCGCTTCCGCTCGGGCACCGACGTCACTTGCACCGTGGGCGATGCCGACCGGGCGCGGGGCAACCCCGGCGACACGAAGGGATTGCTCAGCGAGCACGGCGGCTTCCGCGTGTTCGCCGGACCGCGTGACGATCCATTCTTCAATAACGTCAAGGGCACCCGAGCCGCCTACGACAAGGCCCGCGCCGCACTCGACGCCGGCGCGAAGACCGATGCCGCCGGCTGCCCCGCTTTAGATACCGCCACCGTCCGCGCCATCGCGGATGAGTGGCGGCATACGCAAGGCGGCCCCGCGAAGAACCTGCTCGCCGGTTGGACCACATCGGCGATCGTCGTGTCCATCGATCTGAAGCTGGTGAGCAAGGGCGGCCCGTTGCTCGCGGTATGGGCCGCCACCCAGGGATCCACGCGGCAGATCGATCGCGCAGGGCGGCCGCTCACCGGCAATGCCTTGCTCGGCACGCTCGCCCCCGAAGCCATCAGCGACGCCTTCAAGGAGACCTACAACATGGCGACGCCGGCGGACGGCGCGAAATTCGTCGACGAGATCGCCGGCAACCTCGGCCTGTACGACGGCTTCGACGGGACGTGCGGTAATCAATGGCTGGCGGACGCCAAGGCGGCGGCGACGCAGAGGTACCGCGCACTCGCGGCGCTGCTCGCTGACGACCGCCTGTGGGTGAACAGCGCTTCCGCCACCTGCACCCAGTTCTTCGCGGTGGAACGCGCCGCGCTGGGCGGCGACCGAGCGCTGGCACAGGACTGCGGCGGCCGCACGCCGACCTACAACGCTTCGAATATCTATCGCTCGATGCTGGTCGACGGCACGACCGACAGCGTCAGCGACGGCCTGACGCGCGACGAGCGCGAGCATTCGGACAGCGTGTTTCCGTTCCTTGCCGCGCCAGACGCGCGGGCCGCCGGTGCCGGGGCGTATCAGTGAACTCGCTGCGCAACACCGCATGCTATGGCGCATTCGCAGTCGCCTGCATGCTTTCGCTTCCCGCGCATGCGCATGCGGGCACAGGCCTGGCCGGCGGCTTTCTCGCCGGCTTCGCCCATCCGTTGTCCGGTGCGGACCATCTGCTGGCCATGGTGTCGGTCGGCCTGTGGGGCGCATTTCTCGGCCGTCCGCTGGTGCATCTGCTGCCGGTGGTGTTTCCCGCGATGATGGTGGGCGGCGCCATGCTCGGCATGTTCGGCGCGCCGTCGCCACCGGTGGAGAGCGGCATTGCGCTGTCGGTGCTGGTGCTGGGCGCGTGCATCGCGCTGGCGTGGCGTGCACCCGCGTGGGCGGCGGTCGTAGTGGTGGCGTCGTTCGCCTTGTTTCATGGCTATGCGCATGGCCGCGAGCTGCCGGCCGCGGCGGATCCGGTGGGCTACAGCAGCGGTTTCGTGCTCGCCACAGGCTTGCTGCATGCGGCGGGCATCGCACTGGGCCTGCTGTGCGGGCAGCCAATTGGCCGATGGGTCGCGCGCGGGTTAGGCGCGTCGATCGGTGTGGCGGGCTTGTGGTTTCTGTCGAGGGCCTTGTCGTGAGAGGCGGCGTGCCCGCCGCCATGCTGTTGTGCGCCGCGTTCGGCGTTGCGTTGGCATTTGCGCCGCGTCGCGCATGGCCGGCCGGCATGGCGCTGGCGATCGCAGCGAACATCGGCGGCTATGCGATCGGACTGCCGCAGGCCGCGACCGGCGCGGTGTTTCTCTGCGCCTGGCTCAGCGTCATCGCCTGCGCGGCCAGCGTGCATTTGCCGCACGGACTGCCGCCACGCCTGGCGTGGCTGCTGGCCGCAGACGCGGGGCTGTGGAGCGGCGCGACGGCCTCGCTCGAAGGCCGCTGGCACGATCTGCCAGCCATCTGGACGTGCATGCTCACGGTCCTGCCTGCGGCGCTTGCCGTGCGCTGGCGCGTGCCGGTCGCCGCCAAGGTGATGGCGAGCTGGTTGATCGCCATCGCGGTGCTCGCGGCCGCGCTGCCCTACCTGCCCGTGACGCCGGGCTATCTGCCGGACCATCTCGAATGAACCCGTACGCCCGGATCGCCCGCCTCCTGCTGCTCGTACCGGCAGCACTGCCGGCCGCCGCACACGATTTCTGGTTACAGCCGTCGCCCTACGGGTTCGCGCCCAACGCCACCGTGCCGCTGAGCTTGCAGGTGGGGCATGGCCCGTATCGGCAACGCTCGCCCATGCCGGCACGGCGCATCACGCGTTTCGAAGTCATCGATCCGCAGGGTGCCGCCAGCGACTTGCATGCCCGCCTGCACCTTGGTGCGGCCGAGGGAGATGCCGACCTGCAGTTGGCAAAACCAGGCACGTACCTCATCGTGCTGGAAACCGATCACGGCGCGATCACGTCCCTGCCGGCGATCCGTTTCAACGATTACCTGCATGCGGAAGGACTCACGCCCGCTCTCGCCGAGCGCGAACGAACCGGGCACATGGACCGCGACGGCGCCGAACGCTACGGCCGCCATGCCAAAGCCCTGGTGCAGGTGGGACCGGCCGGCTCCGCGCATGCCGCAGATGCCACGCGACCGCTCGGCCTGGCGCTGGAAATCGTGCCGGAACGCAACCCGTACGCGCTGCCGCACGCCGATGCGCTGCCCATCCACGTGCTCTATCGACGCCGGCCGCTGCCCGGCGCGCTGGTCAAACTGACCCGCCTGGAGCACGACGACACGCCGGTGGAGACCCATCGTACGGATGCCGCAGGCCGAGCCGTCTTCACCGTGCCGGCCCAGGGCAGCTGGCTGCTCAACGTGGTCTGGACCCGCCCTTTGCCTGCTTCGGATGACGTGAATTTCGAGACCGACTTCGCCAGCCTGGCCTTCGGCTATCCCAGTGCGCCCTGACCGCGGCAACCCGCTGGCGATCGGGCTATTCTCCATTCCATGTCCGCCTTTCACGTCGACCGCTGGCTGAGCACCGACACCGTGGCCTTGCGCCATGTGCGCTGCGACGGGGCATGCCGGCACCGCAGCGCGGAAGAGTGCGCATCGTCGACCAACCTGGTGTTTCCCTATCGCGGCGTATACGTACGCCACGTCGGCAGCGATCAATCGGTCGCCGATGCCAACCACCTGTTGTTCTTCAATGCTGGCGAGGGTTATCAGGTCAGTCACCCGGTGAATGGCGGCGACGCCTGTCTCTCCGTCGAGCTGCCCGACGCGATGCTCGAGGAACTCGCCCCGCGCGCGATGCTGCGCCAGGGCGGCGACAAGGTCGGCTTCAACCGGCAATCGCAACCGATCGATCCGCGCGCGCAGGCACTGGTCGCCCTGCTGCGCCACAACCTCGAGCGCGACAGCATCGAACCGCTGGAAGCCGAAGCGCTGCTGCTCACCCTGATCGGCCGCAGCCTCGGCCCGCGCAGCACACGGGAACGGACCGCCACGCACGCGCGGCAGCGCCTCGCCGATCGTGTGAAAGTGTTGCTCGCCACCGACCTGTCGCGGCGCTGGACGCTCGCCGACATCGGCGCGGAGATGGGTTGCTCGCCGGTCTACCTCACGCAAGTATTCCGCCAGGTGGAAGGCGTCCCGTTGTACCGCTATCACCTGCATCTGCGCCTGGCCCGCGCGCTGGACCTGGTCCCGCGCTGCGAGGACCTCTCCACGCTCGCGGCGGATCTCGGCTTCTCCAGCCACAGCCATTTCGCCAATGCATTCCGCCAGGCCTACGGCCGCACGCCAACCGCTTTCAAGCAGGCCACCTGATCCGCACGAAGCAAACGGGCCGCCCGACGGCGGCCCGGCGTCGCATGAGCGCGGGATTCAGCGCCCCGGCGCGGCGGAAGCTTGCGCCTCCCGCAGCTTTTCCGCGCATTCCTCGCAGCACACTTCGACGGTCTTGCCGCCGATCTTCACCTGGATGGCGTTGCCGTCGAGTTCGTAGTCGCAGGCGGCGCAGGTTTGGTTGGACATGGTATGGGCCTCTTGTTAGTCACCCGGGTTCGGGTGGCTCCATTGGGCCAAAACGGCCGGCAGGCCGCTGTCAGATTCTTTAGCGTTATCTGCGCCCGGCCGAGATCCTTGCATGCAGGCTCATGCTTCGTGCCCGACCAGATGCAGCGCTGATTGAGGTATTCGGGCGTCCTCTCCCGACTCGAGCTCAACCACGAACAACGGCTCGGGGTCCATGCTATCGATCTTCACCAGCGAACCGAACCGCCCCGCAAAGGTGCCGGCCATGACCTGCACGTAGTCGTTGTGCATGAACGTCACGGGGCTTATCGGCTCGCGCCGTAGAAAAGCAGCACCTGGATCGAACGAATCGGCAGCCACCCATGTCGTCCATGACCGCTGTCGTCAACCGGCCCTTGTCCGGTTTCCTTTGCGCCTGGCCGCCTTTGCCTTCTCTTCCATCTGCACCTTGTACGCATCCATCAATGCCGGCAGCAGGCCGGGAAAGCGTTCGTTGATTTCGGCGCAGCGGGTGGTGTTGCGCATTTCCACGCCATGGCGCTCGCTGCGGATCAATCCGGCCTCGCGCAGGGCCCGGAAGTGTTGCGACAGCGTGGACTTGGGAATCTCGCGATTCTCCAGTTGCAGGAAGGCCGAGCAGTTGGTGCCGCGCTCGCAGCTGGCCAGCCCGGCGTAGATGGCCACGCGCACCGGGTCGGCCAGCGCGTGGAGGATGCCTTCCACGGTGACGTCTTCGATGGCGGGGTGAACGAGGGGGCGCATGGCGGCGATCTTACCAGCCCTTGACTTGCAGTTCGTTAGTTCATATGTTGCGAACTATTGAATTTCTGAACCGGGCAGTTTGCCCTTCCACCCACCTGCATCCACCCATCTGCACCCACCATAGGAACAACCGTCATGAGCAAGCTCAAAGGCAAAGTCGCGCTGGTCACCGGCGCCTCCAAGGGCATCGGCGCGGGCATCGCCAAGGCGCTCGCCGCCGAAGGCGCCGCCGTAGTCGTCAACTATGCGTCCAGCAAGAGCGGCGCGGACGCCGTGGTCGAAGAGATCACCAAGGCCGGCGGCAAGGCCGTGGCCGTCACGGGCGACGTCGCCAAGGCCGCCGACGCGCAGGCCATCGCCGATGCCGCCGTCAAGGAATTCGGCCGCCTGGACATCCTGGTGAACAACTCCGGCGTGTACGAATTCGCTCCGCTGGAGCAGATCTCCGAGGAGCATTACCGCAAGCAGTTCGACGTGAACGTACTGGGCCTGCTGCTCACCACGCAGGCCGCCGCCAAGCACATGAACCAGGGCGGCAGCGTCATCAACATCGGCTCGCTGGTGACCCGCATCGTGCCGCCGGGCAGCTCGGTCTACTCCGCCACCAAGGGCGCGGTGGACGCCATCACCGGCGTGCTCTCGCGCGAACTGGGCCCGCGCCAGATCCGCGTCAACGCGCTCAACCCCGGCATGGTGGAAACCGAAGGCACCCACGCCGCCGGCTTCATCGGTTCGGATTTCCACAAGGACGCCATCGCCCAGACTCCGCTGGGCCGCATCGGCCAGCCGAAGGATATCGGCGCAGTCGCTGTCTTCCTCGCCTCCGACGACTCGTACTGGCTGACCGGCGAGAAGATCTACGCCGGCGGCGGCGTGCGCTGAGCAAACACCGAGATCACCCCTCTCCTCCCTGAGGAGAGGGGTAGCTGCGGGGAACGCGCGGCAGGGCGACAAGCTAAAGTGGCACGCCCGCACGCACACAGGCTGCCCATGCAACTCCGCCCCGCCCGTCCGGACGACGCCATGGCCGTAGCCCGCGTGCACGTGCGATCCTGGCAGGCGGGCTACCGCGGCCTGCTACCGGATGCATTTCTCGAGACGATGCGCCCAGAAGAACGCGCCGCGCGCTATACCTTCGGCGATCCCGATCCCGCGCAACCCAAGACCATCCTCGCGGTCGACGCCAACAAGATTCTCGGCTTCGCCACGGTTTCCCCGGCTCGCGACAACGACGAAGTGCGCGTGGGCGAGCTCTGCGCGCTCTACGTCGATCCCGACCATTGGCGGCGCGGCATCGGTGCCGCCCTGATGACTGCCGCGGATGCGCGGCTAAGCGACATGGGTTTCGACGCGGCCATGCTATGGGGGCTCAAGCACAACGCTCGGGCGGAGCGCTTCTATCGCAAAAACGGCTGGAATGCGGACGGCGCGGAGCGCATGGCGTCCGCCTGGGGCCTGATGCTCGACGAGGTCCGCTATCGCCGCGGACTCGGCACTCCACACCCCTGAAATCCGCTCGCTCGACCCGTACAAGTGGTCATGTCATATGCGATAAAAGTGGCTATTCAAGCGAACCACTCGGGCGCGTAGCTTCCGCTCACCGTTCCCGCCTTCGAGGTTCCGCCATGCACGTGCCGGTGAGGTTACTGCTCAGCTCCGCCATCGCCTTCTGCCTCGCGCTCGCGCCGGCATGGGCCGACCAGGCGGCCATGCCGGCAACGGCGTCCGCCGACGGCAGCCATGCTTTCGATTTCAATCTGGGCACCTGGCACACGCACATCCGTCGCCTGAAGCAGCCGCTGTCCGGGCACGCCGACTGGGACGACATGCGCGGCACGGTCACGGTGAACCCGATCTGGGGCGGCAAGGCGCAGGTGGAGGAGATCGAAGCGGATGGCGCCGGCGGACGCTTCGAAGGCATGACCGTGTTCCTCTACGATCCCGCCGCCGGCCAGTGGCGCCAATACTTCGCGGACAGCGACGACGGCGCGCTGGAGACCCCATCGGTCGGCCGCTTCGCCGATGGCCGCGGCGAGTTCTACAGCCAGGAGCTGTACCAGGGCCGCGCCGTGCTGGTGCGCGGCATCTGGTCGAACATCACGCGCGATGCGCACCGCTACGAGCAGGCCTTTTCCGACGACGGCGGCAAGACCTGGGAATCCAACTTCATCGCCGACCTCACGCGCGTGCAGCCGGGAGAAGCCGTCACGGCGATGAAGCCGGTGGCCGACACCCCCGGACAGCACTACTTCGATTGGCAACTCGGCGACTGGGACATCCACATGTCGCGCCTGGAGCATCCGCTGGCCAACCGCAACGACTGGACCGCGCTCGACGGCACCGTGCGCGTGCGCAAACTCTGGAACGGCCGCGCCAACCTGGCCGAGATCGACACGCAGGGGCCGTCCGGCCATCTGGAGTTCCTCTCGCTGCGCCTGTTCAACCCCACCGCCCACCAGTGGAGCCTGAACTTCGTCAGCAGCAAGAGCGGCGTGTTCGGCTAGCCGATGATCGGCGCTTTCGCCAATGGGCGCGGCGACTTCTACGATCAGGAGCTTTACAACGGCAAAGCCATCCTGGCGCGCTTCTCGTTCCTCGATCTCGCCCAAGGCTCGAACCGCGACGAGCAGGCGTTCTCGGCGGACGGCGGCAAGAGCTGGGAAGTGAACTGGGTGAATGCATCGAAGCGGAGGGCGGCCACCGCGGAACAGACATCGGCCTCCGGGCGAGCGAAGCATTCGCCGCCGATGTGACCGCCACGACACCGCGATGCGCGATCGTCAATGCCGGCGGCGCGAGACCAGCCGTCGTCCGAGCTCGCGCAGTTCGCTCGTGCGCAGGCGTTCGCGCACTTCGCTGGGCGATTCGCCCAGCACTTTGCGGAACGCATCCGCCATATGGCTATGGCTGCTGAAGCCCACGTCGCAGGCCAGCGCGGCCAGATCGTCCTCGCCGTCGCCGAGGCGGCCCAGCGCGCTGCCCAGGCGCTGTTGCAGGCGGAACTGGCGCAGCGACTGCCCGGTGCCTTGGCGGAAGATCCGGCATAGATGGAACGGCGAACAGCCCGCGACGCGGGCCAGCTCGTCGAGGTCGAGGTTCTCGCCCGAACGCGCCACGATGGCCTCTTCCACGCGGCGCACCTGGCCCCGCGTACTCGCGCGTCTCACCGCGGCCAGTCGGGCGGCGCCGCCGGCCATGAGTCCGTCGAGCACGGCCAGCACGGCTTCCTCGGCGTCCAGGGCATCGGCGCAGCGGCGCATGCCCGCGAGCATCTCCACGTGTGCGTCCTGCAGCGGCAGGCCATGCGGGAATTCGCGGCAGTCGGGCGCACCGGCGCCAGCCAGTCCCAGGGCATCGAGCCAGGCCTCGTCCACCCACACGTCGGTGCAGCAATCGCAGCCCCGGTCGTCCGGGTGCTTCACGCGGTACTCCACGTCCTTGCCGACGAACACCACCTGCCCCGGCCGCGCAAGGCAAGCCTGACGGCCGACGCTGAGCGCGAACGATCCGCACCGCGTGAACAGGAAGCGCGCCGGCTCGCCGCCGCCGCCGCCGCAGTTCACGCGCGGGTAGCGGCATTCCTGGTTGATCACCTCGACATGAGGCGAACGCAACACCGTGTGCAAGATCGACATGACCCACGCCCCCGCCGGCATCCGCGGCCGATGATACGCCCGCACTCAGCCGTTAAAACGGCCGCGCGCACGAAAGCAGGTTTCTGGAAGCGGCCGGCGCCGGACCACGATAGACAGGTGGGTTCCCGCCGCCATGCCCCCGTGAGGGAGATGGGCTACATTGCGGCGCATCCCTCCACGCAAGAGCTCGCCCATGTCCGTGTCGCCGCCCGAAGGCCTGCCCCGCTACCGCCTGCTCACCGGCAAGGATGACGCCGGCTTCTGCCACCGCGTTTCCGAGGCGCTGGAGATGGGCTACGAACTCTATGGCTCGCCCGCGGCCACGTTCAATGGCGACCATGTCGTGGTCGCGCAGGCCATTGTCTGGCCGGAACACGACTGAAGACTTCGCGGCCGGACTACGCGCCGGTCCGACGTCCGCACGACCCCATCCCCACCAAGGAAGTCCAAGGATGAAACGCATCGCCATCGCAGCGCTCGGCTGGGTCGCCGCCCTTGCCGCCCACGGCGACGGACCTGGCCTGCCCGGGGCCAGCCCGCACGTGATCGATGCGCTGTCGGCCGTGCCGCGCGACTGCCTGTCCTTGCAACTGGAAGGCGCCCGCGTCCTCATGGCGCGCGCCGACCTGGCTGTGCGCGCCGCGCGGCGCGGCCAGCCGTACGAAGACGAAGAGGGATGCCAGGCATGGATCGCCGGGAACCGCGCCGGCGCGTTGCTCGATGCCGCCACGGCGACACGGGACGCTTCGGGCTGCAGCGTCATCGATCGCAGCCGCCTGGATCGGGATGCGCTGTTCGTGGTGAGCGATCTGCTCGAGCACGGCAAGGTCATGGTCGTGCGCGACGGCAAGACCGCGCCGGAGTTGCGCATCGTGATCCACGACTTCGGCCAGGGCACGGCGGGCTATCGCGGCTACGAGTTCCTCGGCGGCGGCGCCTTCCTCACCTTGATGCTCTGGATTTCCTGAGCATTCGCCCGCGCAGGTTTCTGGAAGCGCCACCACGCCCTCCTCGCCAAGCTGCATTCGCGGAACCCACCGTCCCCACACCCGCGTTTCCGCGCATGCACTTTCACCAGGAGGGCGTTATGCACAAGACGTTCTGCGGTCTGATGTTCGCCTGTTCCGTGTTTGCCGCCGCGCAGGCGACCGAACCCCCGGGCAACGATCTGCTCGGCTACGGCCCCAACCCCATGCTCTATCCCAAGGATGCGCGCCCCTTCGGCAAGAGCGTCTACGGCTGGGCCGACCGTTCCATGCAATGGCTGTACGCACAGCCTTTCGCCAGCAATCCGGCCTACGACACTACCGGTGCGCTGTGCGGCGTGGGCCAGGACGGCCCGGTATGGAATCTCCCGCCGGCCGCGATGACGATCATGATGGCCGGCAACGTGGCACGCGCCTGCACCGTTTCGCACGACAAGGCGCTGCTGCTGATGGTCGGCTTCGTCAGCGACACGTATCCCTGTCCCGATCCGGCCTTCGGACCGAAACCGGGGCGGTCGCTCTACGACTTCCTGGTCGCGGATGCGAAGACCTATCCCATGATGGACAACATGGAGATATCGCTCGACGGCCGCACCATCCTCGACCCGACGCACTATCTCTACACGTCGGAGAACCTGTTCTCCCTCAAGGGCGATCCCAGCCTGCAGGCTTCCTTCGACCCCTGCATCACCACGAACTGGCAGCCGGCGGTGAACTACGGCTACTACCTGATGTTCCGACCGCTGCGTCCGGGCCAGCACACGATCGTGCGCCGGATGACCATGAACGGCATGAGCAACACGCTGACGTATTTCCTCACGGTGCAGTGAACGCGCGACCGGAGCGTCCGCGCGGCGGGCGCTCCGGGCACGCGGGAAGCCCATGGATGATTCAGTCCGGCGAAGAGGCCTCGCCGTTGGCTGCGCCGCGCCTGCCGCTGAACAGGGCGCGGCCCGCGAAAATGCCGCCCACGATTTCCAGCTGCAGCCGTTCGCGATCGCGTTCGCGCAGGCGCTGGCCGATCTCCTCGACCTCTTCCCGATCGACCCCGAGTTTTTCCAGCGCCGCCTTGCCCAGCAGCACCGCGGACTCGTAGGTCTCGCGCACTTCCAGGTCGGCGCCGGCCTTGATCAGGTCGATGCTATGGCGGCGGTCGACCGCACGCACCAGCACCGGCACCAGCGGGAACTCGGCCTTGACCAGTTCGGTGATGCGCGTGCCCTCGTCGGCCTTGTCCACGCACACCAGCACCACGCCGGCGCGGCCGGCGCCGGCGGCCTGGAGGATGTCCAGGCGGGTGCCGTCGCCGTAGTACACCTTGAAGTCCAGGCTGCGCGCGGTATCGATCATTTCCACGTCCGTGTCGATGATCGAGATCTCGTAGCCGCGCTCGAACAGGAACTGGCTGGCGATCTGCCCCACGCGCCCGAAACCGATCACCAGCGCGGCGCCGTTCAAGCCGTCCGGCCGCTCGTAGCCCTCGGTCGAAGGATGCAGGCGCGCGCGAATCGCGTTTAACGCGGCGATGGCGATCGGCGTGAGCACCATCGAGAGAATGATGATCGCCGTCAGCTGCGCGTTCTGTTCGGCATTGATGATGCCGGCCGCAGCCGCCGCGGCGTACAGCACGAAAGCGAATTCGCCGCCCTGCGCCATGAATACGGCGCGGTCCAGCGCCTCGCGGTGCGAGGACCGGAACAGGCGCGCCACGGCGTAGATCACCAGCGCTTTGGCGGCCATGTATAGCAACACATAGCACAGGATGGTCCGCCAGCTCGCCGCCACCACGCGCAGGTCCAGCGACATGCCCACGGCGATGAAGAACAGGCCCAGCAGGATGCCGCGGAAGGGTTCCACGTCCGCCTCCAGCTGGTGCCGGTAGGTGGATTCGGACAGCAGCACGCCGGCCACGAAGGCGCCCATCGCCATCGACAACCCGCCCAGCTGCATCGCATAGGCCGAGCCGAGCACCACCAGCAGCGCGGCGCCGGTCATCACTTCGCGCGCAGGGGCGTTCGCCAGCAGGCCGAACAGCGGGTTGAGCAGGTAACGCCCCGCCAGCAACAGGCCGACAATCGAACCCGCGCCGAGCGCGATCGCGCGCCAGTCGATGCCGTGATGCGCCGCCGCGCTGCCGGGCGCGATGGGGGCGAGGAACGCCACCGCCGCCAGCAGCGGCACGATCATCAGGTCTTCCAGCAGCAGCACGCAGACGATGCGCTGGCCGGCCGGCTCGTTCACCTCGCGGCGCTCCTCCAGCAGCTGCATCACGATGGCGGTGGAGGTCAGCACGAAGCCCGCGCCTGCCACGAACGAAGGCGCCAACGGATAACCGGTCAGCGCGCCTACCGCGGTCAGCGCCACCGCGCAGGCCGCCACCTGCGCCAGGCCGAGCCCGAAGATCTGCCGGCGCATGCTCCACAGCCGCGAAGGATGCATCTCCAGGCCGATCAGGAACAGGAACATCACCACGCCCAACTCGGCCACCTGCAGGATGGCGCCGGGATCGTTGAATACCTTCAACCCGAACGGGCCGATGGCCAGGCCACCGGCGAGATAGCCGAGCACCGCGCCCAGGCCCAAGCGCTTGAACAGCGGCGCGGCGACGACACCCGCCGCCAGCAGCGTAATGACGGGCAGCAATGCGACGCCCTGGTGTTCTACCGCCATGCCCTGCCACCCCTCGCCCTCATCCGGTGCGGAGCGTAGCCGAACGCATGGCTGGCCGGCATGTCACGGCGCACGTGACATGCATCCGGCCGAGACCTTGGCGGCCGGAAAGGCGATGCCCTCAGAGCAGGCCCAGCGTACTCGCCGCCGATTCGGCCGCGCGCATGGCCGACGTGCGGGTGCGCGCCACGTCGCCGCGGATATAGGCATCCGCGCCCGTGGCCAGCACTTCCCATTCCCAGGCGGACTGCCCGCGCGCCGGCCACACCGCCAGCGACATCGCCGCGCCCGCGCACGCTTCCGTGCGCAGCTCGCGCAGCCACAGCTCGTCGCCGGCCGCGCCGGTCGCATGCCAATCGATCCTACCGCTCATCGTTCGCCTCCTCTGGACGGCCGCCGACGGGGAGAATGCCTGCGGCCGACCGCCAAGCTAACCACGGCTGGGCGTGGCGACTAGCGGCCCGCCGGTCGATGGACTTGTTAGCGCGACTCATCAATCGCGCGAGGAGCGGCGCCAGGCGCGCGGATCACTCAGCCGATCGCTCGGCAGGTCACTCCGCCGCCGGCGCGTCCATCGCCTCGCCGATAGCGTAGAAGTGCCCGCCCGCGATGTAGTGCAGGCTACGCCACGCGGGATCGGCGTGCTCGAACCGCCAATGTCCGTCGGCGAACGCGCGGGTGTCGGCCCAGGCGCCGGTCACCATGCCGATGAACAGATCGTGCGCGTCCTGGTTATGCGGTTCCGGCACGAGCCGACAGGCTAGCCAGGCCGAGCAGCCGGCGACGAACGGCAGGTCGTGGCCATCGATGCCGAACAGCTCGACGTCGCTGCGCGCGAGCTTGTCCGCCTCGGTCGCGCGGTGGGAGGTGCCGACCGCGTGCGTGAGCGCCAGCTGCGCCACGGTGGGCACCTGGAGCGCGAACGTGCCACTCCGTTCGATCAGTCCGCGCGTGGTGGTCTCGCGATCCAGCACCACCATCAGCTTCGGCGGATCGAAATCCAGCGCGCAGTTCCACGCCGCGGCCATCACGTTGTCCATGCCCCCATGGCGCGCGGAGACGAGCACGGTGGGGCCGTGGTTGATCAGGCGATAGGCCTTGTCGAGCGGAACGGGGGCGATGTGGCGATCCATGGATGCGTCGGGTGGCGGAAAGGCGCCGATTATGCCGCGCGTGCACGCGCTGGATACGCTACACGCAAGTTGCACAGGTTTTTGCGATATCCGCCGCGCCGCTTTACGTTTTGCGCCGGCCACGTGTCCCGTTCCGCCGCGAGCCTCCATGTCGCCGATACGATCCGGCGATACGCACGCGCCACGGGGAGAGGCATCGCGATGAATGGGAGAAAGTGGGCCATCGGCCTCACCGCACTGTTTTGCATCGGCGCCGCTCACGCGGCGGACGCGCCCGTCCGCGCGATCGCGATCGACGTCACCGCACCCACCACGCCACGCAGCGGCTTCGAGACCTTGTCCGTCGGCTCCGACTATCCGGGCACGCTGTCGCGCGAAGACAGCCTCGCCCAGCTCAAGACCGTGCGCGATGAACTGGGCTTCCGCTACATCCTCTTCCACGCGATCTTCCACGACGTCCTGGGCACCTACCGGGACGAACACGGCAAGCCCATCTACGACTGGACCCGGATCGACGCGCTGTACGACCGCCTGCTAGCCATGGGTATCCGACCCTTCGTCGAACTCGGCTTCACCCCGGAGGCGATGAAGACCTCCGACCAGCACATCTTTTATTGGAAGGGCAACACGTCGCATCCGGACCTGGCGAAGTGGACCGCGCTCATCGACGCCTTCGCGCACCATCTCGAACAACGCTACGGACGCGACGAGGTGCGCCGCTGGTACTTCGAGGTCTGGAACGAGCCCAATCTGGCCGGCTTCTGGGAAGGCGCCGACCAAACAGCGTATTTCGCGCTCTACGATGCCACCGCCCGCGCGCTGAAACGCGTCGATCCGCAATTGAAGGTCGGCGGCCCCGCCACCGCGGGCGCGGCCTGGGTGCCCGAGTTCCTCGCTCACACGGCGAAGGCCAAGGTGCCGGCCGATTTCGTCACCACGCACACCTATGGCGTCGACGGCGGCTTCCTGGACGAGAACGGCAAGGAGGACACCAAGCTCTCCGCCTCGCCGGACGCGATCGTCGGCGACGTGCGCCGGGTGCGCGAGCAGATCCAGGCCTCCGCGCATCCCGGCCTGCCGCTCTACTTCACGGACTGGAGTACCAGCTACACGCCACGCGATGCGGTGCACGACGCCTACGTGAGCGCCGCCTACATCCTGAGCAAGCTCAAGGCGGTGGACGGCCTTGCGCAGGGCATGAGCTATTGGACCTTCAGCGACCTGTTCGAGGAACCCGGCCCGCCCACCGCACCGTTCCAGGGCGGCTTCGGGCTGCTCAATCCCCAAGGCATCCGCAAGCCGGCGTACTTCGCCTATCGATACCTGCACCAGCTCGGCGAGCGGGCGTTGCCGTCGAGCGATCCGGAAAGCGTGGTGACATGGGACGGCAAAACGCTCAAGGCCTTGGTTTGGCACTTCCGGCAACCCGAGCAAGCGCAGAGCAACCGCTCCTTCTACACGCGCGTGCAGCCCGCCTCGCCCGCGGCGGACGTCCGCCTCGAACT
>JABLTH010031627.1_pt1 | contig 21943 bp, 12 predicted proteins | sample 7875711 | NCBI WGS metagenome assembly JABLTH01 (sample SAMN14941262, study PRJNA633318) | bioreactor metagenome | isolation source: bioreactor | place: China | collected 2019-03-05 | reverse complement strand
TGCGCATAAAAACATTGTGCGATCAGGTATTTATTGGTGATGGCAGCATTACCATCGTTATCATCGGCCATGGTGTAAAATAACCAGTCGCCAAAATGGCTGCCCTTGTTCCAGAGATCATTGGCGCTCTGGCTTTGCATGTAACCCACCCATGCTTTCATACTGGGGTACTGTGCTTCCAGAATTCTTTTATCGCCATATACCTGGTACATCTCCCATGGGATGATGGTGGAAGCATCTGACCAGCCGGCACTGCCTCCTGCAGCCCAGCCCTTATCACCGAGCGGGTTGGGGATAACATGTGGCACGCTGCCCGTATTGATTTGATCGAGTGCAAGGTCTTTTAACCATTTTGTAAAAAAGTTATTTACGCCACGTAAAAATGTGGCCGTACGGAAAAATGCCTGCGCATCACCTGTCCAGCCCATACGTTCATCCCGTTGCGGGCAATCGGTGGGCACATCTAAAAAATTGCCACGCAATCCCCATTCAATATTATGCTGTAACTGGTTAATGAGCGGGTTGGATGAACTGAAACTGCCCGTTTGTTTCATATCTGAATACAACACCATCGCGGTAAAATTCTCCTGCTTCAGTTCGCCGGGATAGCCCTCGAGTTTGATATAGCGGAAACCATGAAACGTGAAGTGCGGTTCAAATACTTCTTCGCCGTTACCGCTCAGGGTATAGATATCCTGCGCTTTTGCTCCGCGGAGGTTATCCGTATAGAAATTACCATTCTTGTCCAGCACTTCTGCGTGAGAAACGGTGATCCTATCTCCCGCCTTGCCTGTTACTTTTAATTGCACCCATCCAACCAGGTTCTGTCCAAAATCGATCACGCGTTCACCCTTTGGTGTAATGAGTATTTTAACTGGCTGTACGGCTTCATGCTTTTTAATGGGCTCGTTGTAGGCTGCCGTTAAAACCGTTTTTGAAAAGTCAGCGGTATTCACTGCATCCCATCTGCTGTCGTCGTAACCCGGCAATGTCCAGCCTTTTTTCTCCAGTCTTGCATCAATGGTTTCACCCGCATAAATTCCTGCACCACGGATGGCACCTGTGGAAGATTTCCAGCTTTTGTCAGATGCAATTGTTGCTGTTGTGCCATCTGCATATTTGATGTCCAGTTGAAACAGCAGGGCGATATCCGCACCATAAATATTTCGCCTGTTATCGAAAGAAAAATTACCCCTGTACCAGCCATCACCCAGTGTTACCGCGATGGCGCAATTACCCTGCTTCAATAAAGCTGTAACATCATAGGCCTGGTATTGCAGGTGTTTATTGTAACTCGTCCACCCGGGTGCAAGGTATGCATCACCAATGCGTTTGCCATTCAGCTGTGCCTCGTACAAACCATGTGCGGTGATATAAGCGGTGGCTGCAACTATTTTTTTATTACATGAAAACTCTTTTCTGAATAAAGGCGAAGCAAACTGGCTGTCATCAACACCGGGTGTGATCCATTGTGCTTTCCAGTCAGCCGGCTGCAGCAAACCCATTTGCCATGATGCCAAATCACTCCATTTTGACACACGCCCCTTATTATCCCATACACGTACCTGCCAGTAATATTTTTTTCCTGTAACCAGTGCCGGGCCGTTATAGGTAATGTGAACTGACTGACTGCTGCTGACCTTGCCACTCTTCCAGCTGCCTTCGCCTTTTACCAAAGCAGCTGCAAAATCACCTGCCTGTATTTCGTAAGCAGTTTGCATTACATTCCGTTCTTCACTTTGCAGTTGCCAGCTAAACTGCGGCTGCAGTACATCTATGCCAACAGGGTTCTCTAAGTTTTCGGTGAGAGGGTGGGTTACTTTTACCTGTGCATTACCTGCTACCATGCTTGCTGCAAAGAAAAACAGCGCAATCGCATTTTTCATAAAACGGATTTTGTTTTATATGATGGAGTTGGTTAACCGTTTTAAAAGGGCGGACAGAGATATCCTGTACAAGTGAGTGACACAACAATGTTCAGTAAAGGGCCCAAGCTGATAAACATCATTTCAAAATCTCCTCAATTGCATATAATTCTTCAGCTGTAAAATCAATATTATTTACCGCTGCAATGGAATTGAGCAACTGTGCCGATGAACTGGCGCCCACCAGTACCGATGTAATGCGCTGATCTTTCAAGAGCCAGGCAATGGCCATTTGCGCCATTGTTTGATTACGTTTTTTGGCCAGCTCATTTAATGCGGCCACTTTATGCAATACAGATTCATTCAACCCGTTTTCGGTCAATGCGCCATTTGGCAGCTTGCGGCCCACGCGTGAATCTGCAGGTATACCTTTTAAATATTTATCTGTAAGCAACCCTTGTGCCAACGGAGAAAATACAATACAGCCCACGCCGCTTTCATCCACCACCTCAAGTAAATTTTTATTTACCGCATCATTCTTTTTTTCCACCCAGCGTTCGAGCATGGAATATTTGGGCTGGTGAATCAAACAGGGTGTGCCCAGTTGCTGCAGAATTTTAAATGCTGCTGCTGCTTTATCTGCGGGGTAATTGGAAATACCAGCGTACAAAGCCTTGCCCTGCCTTACAATTAAATCCAGCGCCGCCATCGATTCTTCCAATGGCGTGTTGGGGTCGGGGCGGTGATGATAAAATATGTCCACGTACTCCAGCCCCATGCGTTTGAGGCTTTGATCCAAACTGCTCACCAAATATTTTTTACTGCCCCACTCTCCGTAAGGACCTGGCCACATATAATAACCGGCCTTGGTGGAAATAAGCATTTCATCACGGTAAGCGGTAAAATCCTGTTTGAACACCTTACCAAAATTTATTTCAGCTTCGCCTGCAGGCGGACCGTAATTATTGGCCAGATCAAAATGCGTGATGCCATTATCAAATGCCGTGTGCAGGGTTTGGCGAAAGACATTCATATCATCGGGCTCCCCGAAATTTTGCCATAATCCCAATGAAATAGCGGGTAACATGATGCCGCTTTTACCACTGCGGCGGTATTGCATTTTACTGTAACGGTCTGCTGCGGCTGTGTAACTCATATAGCTCACGGGGCTTTTTTAATTTGATGGTAACAGGTTTGTTACGGTCGCAAGTTATTGCATCATTTTGGTATTCCAGTTGGGCAATTTGTATCACGCTGCGCTTTTCGTCAAAGCTGCCCTTTGCCGCAGGGTTTATTTTATTCCTGCCGGGATGGGTGAAATAATAAATAAAGGCATTGCCATTATTCACCACCACATCACAATGCCCGCCAATGGCCTGGTCGTCTTTACCCGTACCGGGATTTTCCAAAATACGCTGCGGTTGTTTTTTCCAGTTCATGAGGTCATCGCTTGAAAAAACTTCCATCCCCTTCCATGCATCCACGATCATGAAATATTTATTGTGCCCCCCGGGCCCTGTGGGCCAGTAAAAAACTTTCGGTCCCTCTCCCCTTGTGGCAATGGCCTTGCCTTTATCTGTCCAGTGATACAGGTCGTTGCTCTCGGCATAATAAATACTTTTACCATCCCGCTCATTGTTGTACCACATGCGCCAGAGCGTGTCGTTCACTTTATACACAGAGGCATCAATCACTTTATCGGTAAATAATTTTAAGGTGGACTGGTATTCCCAATTTTTCAAATCAATACTGGTGAGGTGTATTATCACTCTTGGGTGATTCCAGTCTTTGAAAGTGCCGGGTACATAAGTAAGGTACATATGATAAGTGCCGTTGTGTTCCGTTACATCCGGCGCCCAGAATGTATAACCTTCATCGGGGTGATAATTGATGTCGGCCGTATCAGCATATTTCCAGTTAAGTCCATCCTTGCTCTCTGCAATACCAATCCTTGTGCCATGCACCCACTGCACCGTTGAATCGTTGACCGATGCCCGCCTGTTGGTATAGAACATCCACCATTTCTTTTTCGCTTTGTTGTAAATGATAACCGGGTCAGCGGCGCCATGGTATACAGGATCGTCGTACAAAGGTTTTGGTGCAGCTTTTTGTGCCACTGAAAGATCGCTCATAAACACCCAAAGCACACAAAGAATTAAAATTCGTTTAACCAACATTTTGAAAGTATGTTTTAACCCCGCCGGAGGCTATGGCCCCGGCGGCGGTTGATTGACATTATCTTTACCCTCCGTCAGGGCTACAACCGCTGACGGGATTCATTATTCAATTACAAAAACAAACCCGTCATTTGCTTTGATGCTGATGGTTGTTGTTTTATTGGCGTACACCGTTTTCTTATCCACGGTAATTTCGCCCTTATCATTGCTGCTGAAGAATGTACCTGTTTTAAACGGCGCCATAAACGGCAGTTTATTAATGGTAATTTGCTTTACAGCCGTATCTCCGTTGATGGCCGCCACATACCATTTGCTGCCGCTTCGTCTTGCCACCGCATAAAATTTACCCGGATATCCATCAATGAATTTAGTATCGTCCCACTGCACGGGCACATGCTGCATATAGTTTTTCACCGCTTCCGGCATTTTTGCCATGCCTTCCGGGCCTTCCACGTAATGCTGGATACCTGATAAAAATATCACAGAAGTAGCCAGTTCAAATGCGGTGGATGTTCTTCTTTGTATCCTGGGGATTTTATAGAGACTCACGGGTGTAAAATCCATCGGGTCGAATGCATTGCGTGCAAATGCGCTCATCACCATATGCGGTGCGGCGGTATCGGCGTCTTTCTGGTTAAACGTAATCATCTCGTAACCATAAACCGCTTCCGTCGTCATCAGGTTGGGATAAGTACGCTGCCATCCCCGCGGTAATGTGGCGCCATGAAAATTCACGAGTAAATGATATGCGGCCGCATCTTCCAGAATATCCTGGTAATAATTAATGAACGACTGGCCATCACCACCAAAGAAATCCACCTTTACGCCTTTTACCCCCATCTGCTGCAGCAATGCAAACTCACGTATGCGGCCTTCATGTGTAAGCAACAGATCTTTGGGGGTGTACTTCACCGTATTCCACGCACCGGCAGAATTGTACCACAATATCACACCCACGTTTTTTTGCGCAGCATACTGCACCAGTTCTTTTATTTTATCATAGCCGATCTTTTTATCCCATGCCGCGTCGATCAAACAATATTCCCAGTGCATGTCTGCAGCATAATCAATGTATTTTTTCTGTTCATCATACACAATGAAATTATCCTTGCTCATGATCCAGCTCCAGGATGCACGGCCGGGTTTTATAAAACTGCTGTCGGTATGCAAGGCTGGCAATGCAAGATCCGTACCCAGTGTTGACTCTGCAATTGTTTTTAAACTGCCAATGGCAATAATACGCCAGGGTGTTTGCCAGGGCAGTTTTGATTCAGGATACAATACACCATCGGTAAACTTCTCTGCAGGTTCGGGAAAATTTATTTTGTATTCGTTGTTCTCAGAAAACTGCTGCAGCGATGTACCACAGTAAGTTCGTCCCAAAGCGGCTTCCGTGATCAGCATCCACACATCATTGTATTTGAACATGGCAGGATAAACCCATCCATTGGGACCGGGTGATGCGGTGCCGGTTTTAACATCCATCATATAATGCGCTTCGTAACTGGGATTGCTGTGTTCCCAGCCGCTTTGTGCTTCTGTTTTGGGCTGCAGCCATGCACGTGTGCCTTCAATAAAATGAAAACTGGTGAGTTCCTGTTTGATCTTTTTTATTTCAGTAGATATCTGCGGAAACTCGTAACGGAATGCCACGCCATCATTGGAAACCTGGAAAACGATCTTCATCGCATCGCCATTGCTGTTTTGCACCGTGATCTCTTTTTTATTGGCTGCATATTTGATATCCGATTTTTTTGCAGTAAGCAATTTATAGTTGTCTTTTACATATACCGGGTCCGACACGCTCAACCATTCCATGTTATTGGCAAAGTCCGCATCTTCACGCAGCAGTCCCAAAGCACTGTTCTCTGTAATTTTTTTTCCGCCGTACAGGATACTGTAAAAAAGCTGTTTGTTACTGCCAAGCGAAATTTCGGCAACGATCTTTTTATCCGGGCTGGAAACCGTGGTGCGCTTTACCACTTCCCTTTTTAATTGTGCCTGTACATGTAATGCAAATAAAAACAGTAAGGCAAGACCCGGCGCAGCAATGATTCTTTTCATTTTATTTTATTTACTGGTCATTATATTTTCTTTTGAGCCATGAAGCCGGAATGGGAATGATGCAAATATTCATCGAACGTCCGTCGGCGGATAACATGGCTGATTGTATCTCAATTTTTGTACCATCGGGGCTTACCGTTGGATGCGGGTGATCGGCAGCGGTTGTTTTATGACCGGCCGAGAGCAATATCATTTCATTGGTATGGCGGTCTATCAAATAAATATTGCGTGCAAAATCATCACCCACTGCCCAGCGCCCGTCGGGCGAGCCGCTCACATGCCATAAACCGCTGCCGCTTTTTGTTTGCCCTGCAATCACCATTTCCCTGGTACGCAAATTTACAATTCCCAAACCGGTTGGCTTCTCTCTTGTTCCACTGGGGCCCCATGCTGCTTCCTGGCCGGGGTTGGCACCTCCCACACCCGTGGCTTCATCCATTTTTTTACTGGTACCCGGAATTTTGCGGTGGCCCATAATGGCAATGGCCACTTCATCTTTTGTGATCACGGCTTCATGTGTCACCCACTCATATTCACTTTCGGGATAGAGTGGCCGCAGCCCGCTGCCATCACTCATCACCGTCCAGGTTCTTTGTGGCGACTTACCGCCTGTTTCCCAGCAAAAAACAATTTCACCGGGCACCCATGGATTGGTTTGTATATGACCGATCTGGAATGGCACACTCACCACATATTTTATTTCCCCGGTTTTGATGTTCATGGATGCAATGCCCGAAGGACCGGCGCCCATATTTCTTGGCCCGAAGTTTTGTTCCAGTTTTGTTCCGGGCGCCAGGTGCTTTGCCGCCTCCTGCGTGTTCACCCTGAAGTACACCTGCTCTTCATCTCCATCCAGCGCCATATCGCCACCGGCGCCAATTTCTTTTGGTGTGGTGCCGCAAATACGTTGGTAATAATCTGCATTTTTCAAAGTACCTGTCTTGCTGTCGGCAAATAATTTCTCCAAATCCACTTCAATGATCTGCACCGGTCGCTGCAACCTTCTTCTTGCCGTATCACCTGGTGTAACAGGAACAGTATCCGTTTTTTCATTGCGCATGAAATATAGCTTCATGCTTTTCCTGGCCACGTTCAGCATGCCGGTATAACCGCCTTCGGTTACCTGTACAATATCACCGCTCTTTTCATTCACGGCAAAGGCTTCGTTGCGTGCCCGGTTGCTGCGAAAGATAAGCCATTGCCCGTCGGATGTCCACTGGTTATGCGTTTGGTAAATTTTTGAATCCCCTGCGGGTGTGCTGGTTAAAAAACTGAGCTTTATGCCTGTTATAGGGTCTTTAATGATTTTCTTTTCTGATGGAAATCGTTTTCCTATCTGCCCCGCAGCTGGTGATAAAAAAAACGTGCAGCAAACCAGCGGCCATAACAAACAGCGTTTCATTGTATTCAATTTATATTTTCAATATCTTATTGCAATGCGATCTTAATAAAACCCACTTCCGCTTTTCTTACATATGGTATTACAATGCCCTGGCCGGGAATATTCTTAGATTTGGACACCATGTATTTATTTTTTTCATTCACCCGCAGAAAATCGTACTGCAGCTTATTATCATCTCCCGCACTCACCAGCAGCAAACCATTTTTACGCTGGTAAAACTGCTGCGCCACCAGCAGGTATTCTTTACCACTCAGTTCAAAGCGGGTTGACTGGTCATCTTTTATGGTATAAGAGTCTTTGGTATTTTTCACCAGTGTGTCGGATTCAATTTCCAGGTGCTGGTTCAGCAATGAAAAACGCACGCCGATCTCATCGGTATAAGCCACAGAATTATTTTCGGCATCCATCCTTGCCAGCAGGCTGTTTACACTGCTATTGTTCTGGCTGCCATCGCCGGAACCGGTAAGGTCCTGGTAAACCGATACCGGGTTGTTTTGTACCACAGGACCATAATTGTATTTCCTTTTCTTCAGCCGTATCCACCGGGATGTACCGTTCACCAATAGAAAATTGGCATTGGTATTTTTCCTGAACTGTGTTTTGAGTAAAGTAAAGGGAGTTGTTTCCTTTAGTATCTTATCCAAACGGCTTACAAAAACATATTGCTTTGCCTTATAAGAAAAAATGGGTTCGGTAAGCAAGGATGTGATGGTAATGGTGGTGTCTTCTTCATTAAAATTAAAACCGGCCTGGGAATAAATATAACCGGAGCTCCTGAAAGTATTGCGAATGGTGTAACCGGTAGCGAGGTTTACCTTCATCACTTCCAGTGCCGAACCACTTTGCAGTGATTTGAGTACAATGAGGTAACGGTTAAACACCAATGCTTCCTGCACCAGTTTTTCCTCATCACGCTTAAAATCATATTCCACCTTATGCACAAACTGTACATTGAGTGAACTGTCTGTCTGCACCATCACCACCGTATTCTTTTCAATATTGTCCATGCCGGCATGGTACACCAGCCATAACTGATCCTTGTATGGAATGAGCTGGAAGCCCAGCTTTACGTTAGAAGACTGCGAGGCCAGCAGTTTCCTGAAAGCGGCTGTTTGATCGGTGCAGTTACCTTCACTATCCACTTTCCAAAACTGGTATTCTTTTTTGTTTACAGTATAGATGCTGATATAATAATAATTCTTCAGTGGAATGATATTGATCCTGGAACGGTCGAGGAATTTAAATGGCAGTGTGAGTCCTTTGAAAAGTGCCATCTTGCTGTTATAAATATAGAGTTCAGGGAATTCTTCTTTGGTAAGACTGAGTAAATGATAATTACCGGCAATATTGGGCACCAGCTGTAAATCATCCGGGTTGATGAGTGAAACATTTTCGCGGCAATACTGCACCACCTGCGCATTTGTTTTGTTCAGCAGCATACTGTCAAACAGCAAGAGGCATACAACTGCAAAGCAATATTTTTTTATTGTCACGGTCTTATGGAGTTATAGCTGCAGTAACTGCCGCTTGTTTGCTTATACAAACAGCTGCAGTAATTAAAGAAAGCTGTGTGATAAAAATTATTCTTTCCATTCAGCCGCATGCATTTAATTTTTCAACGCAGTCAACGTAACCGGTCCTTCCAAACCGGATATTTTTGGTTCCCACTTGCTGGCATCAAAGATGCCGGCTGCACCACGGTTCTGTGGCAGGCGTGCGGGGAAATTGGTATTGTTGAATTTTTTCCACACCACGCTGCGCTTATCCAGGTCGATAATGCGGTTGGCCATGCTGTTGGCCACTTTTATTTCAAGCGCATTATTTGATTTGAGTATAACAGCAGGAATTACCACTGCATAATCGGGACCGATCAGTTTGGCAATGCTTTTACCATTAATGAGCACTTCTGCACTTTCATATACTTTACCAAGGCTGAGCAGGTATTGTGTGGCGTTGCCGGATGGTTTTTTAAAATTGATGCTGTAAGATGCAGTGCCGGAAAATATTTTATAACTGTTATCTCCCAATGTTGTCCATGGCTGTAATGCAGTTTGCTTTACTGTGGCAGGCAATGAAGGGCCGCCTTCTTTAAACTGTACAATCCATTCACCGGTAATTTCAATGGTGTTGCCCGATATGCCGGCATATGGATAAGCAGCACCTGCAATTGTTTTACCCGATAATTGCACGATATAACTTTCATCGGTATTCATTTGCAAATACACTTCGGTGAACCCGGCTGCATTTTTCCTGTATTTCGCCACTCCCGACTGGCCGGTCATGGGATTGTATAATGCAACCCCGCCTGCTTTTGTTTGCAGCGTTACCCATGCCTCCAGTTTTTTGTTGCTGCGGTTGGCAATAAAATAAATATTGCTGCCACCCACTTCTTTCCTGCGGGCAAACTGCAATCCCTGTAAGGTCATCGTTTCTTTTCTTATTCCGGCAGTATTCAACAACGCTTCAAGATCATCACCTAAAATAAATTTACCGCTGCCAATTGCCGCTGTCTGCACACCGCTTGCAGCATTTTTAAATTGTAACTGGCTTAGTAAATTTTTAAAGGTTGCTGTATTTTTTTCCAGCTGGCCAAACCCTGGCACATCAGATGGCAGGTTTTTGTATGCTATCACCGTGGCGCCGTTCTTCGCCAGCTCCACCAGGTGCTGGAAAGTTTCGGCCTTCATGAATTTTGCCGCGGGTAAAATAATGGTTTGATAAGAAGTGCCCCCGGTAACAATTTTATTATTGGCGGTTTGCAGGTTCATGATCTGCCTGTCGGAGATATAATCAAAAGCATAACCCTTTTCCTGCATTGTTGCTGCCGAGGCTTCAAATGGTGTTCCGTTGAAGTCGGGTTTCATACCATCAAAATGCAATAGTAAATCACGGCCCGGTTCTGAATATTTATCGTAGATAGGGAAATACAACAGCACATCATTATCAGGTTTGCCCTGCTGCAAGAATGATTGCGTGCGGGCAACATAATTATTTACGGCAGAAAAATTATTCCAGAAAGGATTTGCCTGGTCAAATTCCACGGCTGCATAAAACAAACGCCCCGGCCATGGTTCTGATGGCGGCGAATAAGTGGTACCATGGTAAACAATATGGTTTACCCCGCCAATGAAATAAACATCCAGCGCTTTTTTTACATCACTGAGTGAAGAAACGAAATGCTCATTCAGCCATGTGCAGGATTCTGATGCGGCAAGCTGTTTGCCCATTACATGCGAAGTGGATGGCGCAAATTTGATGCGGAGGATTTCTGTTCCTTCTGTTTCAGGAATATCCACCACACCATACAGGTCCAGTGTATTTGCAGGCGAGCCGTGCGACTGGTTACGAACAATCTTCCCTTTACTGTGTGCCCATTTCTTCCATTCGCCTGTAAAATCTTCCAGTATCAGTTCATCAATTGTCATACGGTAATCGCAGAGAATGCGGTTGGTTCGGTCAGTATGTGTTTTAGCGAACAGGGCCGGTAGTTCATTTTTCAAATCATAGCCCCTTCTTTTTTTAAACTCATCAAACAGTAATGGTGTATAGTTCGATTGTCCTCTTGCATCATCCACTTCATAAGAGTCGTTAAAGAATCCTCGCAGGCTGCTGATATCAAAATTTTTAAAGGCATCATCAAATTTTTTGAGGTAATGCTGCAATGCAGCAGCAGAAAAATGATCGATCACATTTCCTTCTCCACCGGGAGCGGCTCTTTCCACCTGCTTGCCATGCCAGCCCATGAATAAAGCATATAAATTCCATTTGCCATTGGGCGCTGTCCAGCTCAGTTTGCCATTGGCATCTACTTTATTGGTAAGCTCAATTACTTCTCCTGATTCAGAATATGCCATCAATGTTTGTAATGGCAGCGGGCGTGCAAATCTTACCTGGTCAATAGAAAGTGCCTGCAAGTTCTTATTGGCCGATACGGGTTGCAGCACATCTTCGATCTTCAGCGGTTTATAATTTTCGGTCCGCACCAATGGTTCCTGTATGAATTTGATTGTATCGTTTAGCGTTTCACCGCCATTGAGTGTGTAGGTTTTCATCTGCATGTTCTTGCAGGCATCTTCATCACCGATCCATGGCCCGCCAAACGGCCACCCGGTAGCGTTAGCCAGGTCAATTCCCAAATCCAGCCGCTTCCCTTCTTTTAATGTATGTCCAAAAACATCCATCCATTGAGGCGACAGGAAAGGGAGATACTGGTTTTCTTCTTTTTGCACCCCGTAAATTGGTGTTATTTCCAGTCCGCCCAATCCAACTTTTTGGTAAGCCTGCATCACAGCAGTAAGATCATTCTTGTTTACCTGACTTCCCAGCCACCACCATCTTGTCCATGGTTTTGTTTGCCGGGTGATGGCCGGCCACTTTACCTGCGCAGACACTGAAACAACAATTGTAAAGACAACAACAAAAAGAAATAATTTCCGCATGATATAATTTGATTTAACGAATATTATTGTTCATGGCATATAGTTCATGGCAAAACATTGTGCCGCTATCAACTATCAACCATCAACTTCTCTTCACCTCCACCGCGTATACATTTGATTCTCCTTCAAAATTAGCCCGGAAGATGATCCACTTTCCGTCAGGGCTAAAATGCACATTTGGTTCCAGTTTATAATTATGGTGTTTCATGTTCACCAGTTTTTCCACGTTGAACTTATTACCATTGGGTGTAAACAGGTTGATCCATTGACCATCGGGCGCTTTTGCAACGGCACCGGGATCGCCGCCATCACCAGCAAACAATGTTTCATCGGCATTGCTGTTATAATGCACACTCCAGTCGTTCTGGCCAAACTCGTATTTCACTTCTTTGCCGGTGGCCACTTCATAACCTCCCACAAAAAATGTTTTGCCTCTTGGCTGCTGTAAATCGAACCACATCATTTTGCCGCTTTTGCCAAACCATTCATGACCCCATATTTCCATATCCATGGTACGGTGATGCACCTGTGTTAGTTTTTTTGTTCGCACATCAATATGCCAGATGCGGTTTACCTTATGCCAGGGCCCTTCGTGGCAGAATGATAAAAGATAAGGATCAGAAGTGGAGAACTGCAAATGGTTGAGCCACGCACTGTCGGTATAAAACTTATCCAGTTTACCTGTTTTTACATCAATGGTAAAAAGTGTTTTGGGCAGGTGCGCATCATAAATTTTATTGAAGTAGCTGCCCTTATCTGGATTGTTCTTCAGTATTTCTTTTTCTGCAGGCGTTGCATAAGCACCTGCGAGTAAGGTACCGTTCACATTCACAGTGCTGATGCCGGATTTAAAATCTTCCGGGAATACAAATACCAGTCTTGATTTTTTTGAATCAAAGTCAAGCGCAAAAACAGAATCCTTTACCTGGTAAAAAACGGTTCTTGTTTTTTCACACACCACTTCACCACTCATGGGTGCGCTGCAATGTGTGAGCTGCGTAAGCTTTTTTGTTTTAAGATCGATACTGTATATCTGCCGGTTATTTTCGTTCGCCGCTTTGGGCTCCTCCCGTTTCATATCGGTGGCTTCCCCCGATGGTTTGGCTGTGTTATAAAACACCATTTCGTTGCCAATAAAAGGATTGTTGTGAAAATAAAAACTGGTGCTGTTGCCTGTCAGGCCTGCACTCAGTCTTACCACTTTATGTCTGGTGTCTTTATCGATCCATTCTGCGGGCATGGGCTTGCCTCCTGTTTCCATTAATTCCTGTGCTGCAGCGGTTGTAAATGTGCCGGCGCATAGCATTGTTACTAAAATTGATTTCATTGAAAATTGTGTTTAGCGTATTACAATCGTTACAAAGGCGAGAACAGCAGCACAACTTATTTATTTACCGGCCTAAACCATCCTGAGGTTACATGACCCCGGCAGTTGTTTTATACAGTGCCGGCGGTTATTTATTCCGCTAAAATTAAACCACCGGCCTGTGGGGCCTGAAGCAGCAGCGGGGCGTTAATCGTTTACCGGTTTTGTTTCCTTTATTTCTTCCGGCAGCAGCGGCCAGTCTTTAGCAGGAGCATGCGCTTTTTTTATCATAGCTTCCAGTTGCGCAACAAGGGCTGCATTGGATGCTGCAATATTGTTTTTTTCAGAAGGATCCTTATCCAGGTCGTATAATTCGATAATGGTTTGCGCAGCACTGTTCACATTCAGTTTTACCAGTTTCCAGTTCTTCCAGCGGATGGCCTGTCGGCCGTTGTTTTCATGAAACTCCCAGTACAAATAAGCGGGCTGCTGCTGCCTGCCCTTCTTCAGCAAAGTGGGCATAATGGAAACACCGTCGGTTACCGGCCTGTTTTTAATACCCGCCATGTCTTCAAATGTGGGAAACATATCCCAAAAAGTACCCCACTGGCTGGTTGTGCCGGGTTGTATTTTATTTTTCCAGTAAGCAATGAACGGCACCCGGATGCCGCCTTCATATAAATCTCTTTTGATGCCCCGGTACATCCCATGATTCTGGAAAAAATCCGGGTCGCCGCCGTTCTCCCTGTGCGGACCGTTATCGCTGGTAAATATCACCAGGGTATTATCAAGCAGACCTTTCTGCCGCAACAGGGCAAATACTTCTCCGGTATAACGGTCCAAACGGCTTACCATAGCCGCAAAAGCTGCATGCGGGTATGGCTCGTATGCAAGCGAATCTTTTTTTGGATTGAAGGGTATGGGCGCTTCATTGAATTTTTTAACGTAATAATCATACACGTTATCATGTGGCAGTATCACATCGCCATGCGGTAAGGTGTAAGGCAGGAACATGAAAAAGGGCTTGCTGCTGCTTTGTCTTTTTAAAAAATCAAGCGCCATGGCATGGATGGTATCGGCAGAATAGATGGCATTGGCAGTTTTATTTGCATCGAAACCGATGCGCTGGTGGTTGCTCCATAAGTGATCGGGATAATAATCGTGCGCCAGCGTCTGGCAGTTATAGCCAAAGAATTCATCAAAACCTTTTTTCTGCGGGTCGCCGCCGGTGGTGATAAAACCCATGCCCCATTTGCCAAATGCGCCGGTTGCATAACCATGCTGCTGCAGCACATTGGCAATGGTTACAGTATTTTCGGGTAAAGGAGCTTGTCCTTCGGGAGCAAAACCGCGGTTGCCGCGAACGGGAATATGCCCGGTATGCAAACCTGTCATAAGTGATGTGCGGGATGGCGCACAAACCGTGGCGCCGGAATAAAATTGCGTGAACCGCAAACCCTCCTTCGCCATGCGGTCGATATTGGGTGTTTCAGTTTTTTGCTGGCCATAACAACCAATATCGGCGTAGCCCAGATCATCGGCCAGGATAAAAACAATATTGGGTTGTTTTGATTTTTGCTGTGCGTCCACCGCTGTAACAGCCAGTAAAAAAAATGCTGTCAGGAATTTAAACATGAATTAAGGTTTTGTCTTGCAAAATAAGGTGACAATGAGGATATAATTTAAACATGAAGGAGTTAAGCGCATTAAGATTGCTGCATAATAACAATTACCCGCCTTTTTAACTGTCAACTATCATCTGTCAACTGCCATCTTCCTTTTTCCCTCTTCCCTCTCCTATCTCCGCTCATAAAACTCCGCTTCAATAATACTCAGCGTACCCTTCGCATTCGCATCGTTTCTCGCAACCCCGTCATCCAGTTTTTTACCATTCACTTCAGCCATGATCTCTTTTCCTGCATTTTTTGCCTCACCCAAAAGTTCAATCTTCACTTTTATTCCCTGTACAGGTTTGCAGATGGCGGTATAATAACCCAGGCTCTTATCTGTAGTGCCATTAAACACTTCTTTGCCATCAACAGTAATGCGGATGGGATAACTGCGGCTGCGGAAATTATTTAATTTCAGTTCCACTTCACTGATGAGTGCGGGACGTTCCAGTTCATATTCTATCCAGGCCGTATTCAGTTTGCCATCATTATACCAATCGCTCAGTTCATTATCGTCATAACTTTTAAAAGCGCTGTCCGCATTGGCGCCAGCCGTTACATGTTTTACAGCTATCGCATTTCTCGACAAGATATAAGATGGTGTTGCGGGTGTTGCACCCCGCTGCAGGTTCAATGCCAGTTTATCCTGCGGCATAAATGTGCTAAGCCCGTTGTTTACTTTTATTTCATTTGTATGCAGCGTAAGTGTGGCTGCTTTCAACCCGGGAGATGTTGCACTCACGGTAACGGATCCGGCCGTGGTGGTGCTGCGCAGCAAAAAACGGTTCACACCACATTCTACCGGGAAGCTTTGTGCCAGGATATAATTATCGGGTCCCTGCGCTATGCCTCCGCGCCATGTGGCTGCACCGGCCATGTTGTAAGTAATCATGTTAAGGGCAGTGGGACAACGGTTACCATTTTTATCCACCACTTCGGCTTCCACCAAGGCGAGATCATGCCCGTCGGCCTTCCAGCCTGTTGGATTTACAATTGGCGTAAGTTTAATGCCTACCGGCTCGCCTGCACTAACAATTTTTGTTTCGCATATTTTTTTGCCTGCAGCATCATAGCCAGCAGCACTGATGGTGCCTGAAACAAAATGCACATTGCTGAACGTAAATAAAAAGCGGTTGCTTTGTTTGCCAAAACCCAGTGATTTATTATTTACAAACAGCTCCACTTTATTTGCGGATGATATCACATCAATATCTTTCACCACCGCATTGGTATAATTCCAGTGGCCGATGATGTGGATACCGGGATGCTCCACATCCACCCAGCCATCCCACATGACCTGGTTGGCATAATAGTTTTCTTTTTTGATACGCAATGCATCCACTTCGCCGCTGCGGCGGTAATTTTCTGCGCCACGGTGATGCGTATTGGTTTCGCTGAAAACAATATTCACTCCACCACTGCTTACGCGGGTGCCGGTGCCCGGGCGTACTTTCCAATACTCGTACCAGCGTGCTATATTTTCTTTAGCATGACTGTCCTGGTTGCGGTTGTATTCGCTTGCATCCTGTCCCTTGTATAATGGACCTTCCCCATCTTTATGATAGGGCGGCGTAAAAGCATCCCAGTATTTGCGCAAGCCTTCATCGCGGCTGAACTCCATGGCCCAAAGAGGCTTTGTGGCGCTTTTGTTGATATAGAGCATTTCGCCGCCATACTCGGCTTCTTTACTTGCCAGCATTTCGCGGCTGCCAATAGCCCGGCCTCCATTAGGATCGTATTGATCCCTGATGGCCTTCATCTCAGTCATATGCAATTCAGAAATATCTTCATTGCCACATTCATAAAAAACAATGCTGGGATTATTGCGGTTATAGATGATGGCATCACGCATTACGGCCTTGCGCTGTTCCCAGCGAACACCCTGTATATCTTTTTCCGCATCACCTGCAGGCATCGCTTCCATTAAACCCACACGGTCGCAGCTTTCCACATCCTGCTTCCATGGTGTAATGTGCATCCAGCGCACGAGGTTGGCATTGCCATCCACCATCAGCTTATTGCTGTAATCACTCAGCCATGCAGGCACACTTAACCCGATAGCAGGCCATTCGTTGCTGGTGCGTTGCGCATAACCATGCACCTGCATTACGCGATCGTTCAAATAAAACATTCCATTTTTAAACGCTGTTTTACGAAAACCGGTTCTCGTGGTAACCGCATCAATGGTGGCGCCATTCACCACCAAACTTGTTTGTACATTGTATAAATAACCGTAGCCCCAGCTCCAGAAATGCAATCCGCTAAGAGAGGAAGCGGCTGATACATTTTTTGTTTCGCCGGGCGCAATAGTGATCTTGTCTCCTGTAAAACTCTTTACCGGTTTACCATCTGCATCCGTTATGCTTACCGCGTATTGCACATCCTGTTGGGTGGCACTTTCATTTTTTATTTCGCTTTGAGCATGAATAACGGCACTTCCGTTTTTAATATCAAAGTCACTGGCATACACATAAACCCCTGTTGTTTGTAAAGATGAATACAGCGGCAATGTTTGATACACCTGCGATACAATATGCAAATAAACATTTTTGTTAATGCCCCCATAGTTGGCGTTGAAATTGCGGTCTTCCCACTGGAATTTTGAGTTGGAAGATTTCTCTTTATAATCCCAGTTATTGTCTGTACGTACCGCAATCACATTCTCCACATCCCCATATTCAACAAATGGCGTGATATCAAAACCAAAAGCCATCACACCATTTTCGCTGATGCCAACATATTTTCCATTGACGTATACTTCAGCAGCCTGGCGCACGCCTTCAAACTCGATGAATATTTTTTGTCCTTTTGCAGCAGCGGGTAAATTGAAATGTTTGCGGTACCATGCAATGCCCGTGCTCAGTTCGGCAATATCTTTTTTAAATGCTTCGTCTTCATTCCATGCCCAGGGAAGGGTTACCCCTTTCCAGTAATCGTCGCTGTATGTTTTGGTGGAATAGATGCTGTCGTCCTGTAAAGAGACTTTCCAGCTGCTGTTAAAATTGTATTTGGCACGCTGCGCACTTGCTGAATGTAAAATTACCAGGAGTAAAAAAGAAAAAACGTATCTCATCGCCGTTATTTAGAAACAAAAATAATATTCACCTGGTCATATCATAACTATCATACAAATCCGCGTCTCAAAAAAGGAACACTGATTTTTATGATCACTATGATTTGTATGATTTAATCTGTGTGAATCTCAAAAATCATCCCCCATCTGTGTACTATTCTTCCTGTTAACGTTTCAGTTTATACACCTCACTCCCTGCCAGTAAAAAACAGCCCAGTCCAAAATCTTCAAAATCGGGTTCACGGTCGTATGTTACCGGCTGCGATTCTTTGGGCTCTTTACCCGTTCCCTGCACATAGCCTAAAAAGCCATTGGTATGCACACTTTCCTTTGCCATTGCATTCCATGCTTTAGCTACTGCAGGTAAATATTTTTTGGCGTCGAGTATTTTGTTGCTGATGCCCCATGCCATACCATATACAAAGAGGCTGGTGCCCGTTAATTCTTTACCACCAAAGTTGGTGCTGTCGTGCAGGCTTACATTCCAGTAACCATCATTGCGTTGCAGTGGCAGCAAAGCATTCATCATGGATTTATAGTCGGCAAGATATTCTTTGCGGTGTGGATCGTTCTTTGGCAAAATACTCAGCACACGTACCAGCGCTGCCACCACCCAGCCGTTGCCGCGACTCCAGTAGCAGTCTTCGCCATTGGGTTCTTTGTAGGGCGGATCAAAATCCTTGTCGCGCCACCACAAACCTTCCGCCGCATTGAACAAACCCTTATCACCATGTTTGTACTTTGTAAAGGCATACATCTCGTACATGCGGTGAAAATAGTTGGTGTCTTTATACAGCACACCCAGTCTTGCAAAAACAGGCATCGCCATTTGAATCGCATCCACCCAGTGCCAGTCGTCAATTTTATCACTGGCCATCATTTTATCAATGGAGGCTTTAATGCTGTCGATATAATATTGTTTCTTATCAATATTGTACAGGTCTAAAAAAGTTTGTCCGCAGGCCTGATCATCCCCATTGCGTGTTTTGGTGCCATTACGCAGGGTCCAGTTATGTTTGGTGGCCCAGTCAATTGCATAATCATAATACGCTTTCCTTTTGTCAACACTGTATAATGCCATCAGTCCTTCGTAATACACGGCCCTTGTCCAGATATTGCTGGGCCAGGTACGGTTGCGGCTGGGTACAAAAATGGGTTTGCCCGGGTCGGGCCATTTATCCATAAAATATTTATTGGCGAGGGTGATGGTTTGCAATACTGCTTTTTTGGAAGGCAGCTGCTGTGCATGTGCAAACTGTATTGCGGTTGCCAGCAATAAAATACCTGCAAGCTTTTTCATATTGGCAAGTTAGGTTTAAATGAGAATGCAGTTTAGCTAAAACTTGGAAAGCTGTTGTCATGTGGTGTCCTGATGTATTTTCATACCGCTTATTTTATCAGTATGGCGCCAGTGAAATACATTTTTGCCATAACCTGGCACGAACACTAACTTTATAAATGGCATATGCATACATTTAAAAATCGGTATATTTACTTTTCATCAATCAAAAACCATTTTATGAAAAAAGCAGCAGCTATACTTTTAACGCTTTGCATGTTCTCCGGACTGCAAAGTTTTGCACAGCAAGATAAAAGCAAACGGCCCAGTCCGCCGGCACTGGTAACACAGGAGATCGCTTCCGGCGCAGTGATCAGCATTGATTACAGCCAGCCTTCGGTAAAAGGCCGTACCATTGGCAAAGACCTGGAGCCCAAAGACGGCGAGGTATGGCGTACAGGGGCCAATGAAGCCACCGTTTTTGAAACCAGTAAAGACATTACGGTGAACGGGCAAACATTACCAGCTGGCAAGTACGGATTGTTCACTATATCCGGCCCAACCGAATGGACCATCATCTTCAATAAAACATGGAAACAGTGGGGTGCATTTAATTATAAAAAAGAAGACGATGCCCTGCGTGTGAGCGCCACACCGGGCAAATCGGCCGCTTTTGCAGAAAAGATGACCTTTACCATTGATAAAAGCGGGCTGGTAACTTTATTATGGGGCGATATAAAAGTGAATTTTACAGTGAAATAAGCGTTCAACACATTTTTTTTGAAGCGGCCATGGCCGCTTTTTTTATTTCTCCGCAGCTTACTGCTGCATATCACCCTTCAACACCGCACATTTATTTATATTGCAGTAAATATTTTTTATGGACACCCACCTGCACCACGATCATGTTGAAACGCATTTGAAAAGTTCGGAAGCCCTTACAGATATTGTTATTGGCATGAGCGATGGCCTTACGGTGCCTTTTGCACTGGCTGCAGGTTTGAGCGGCGCGGTTTCCAGCAGCAGCATTATTGTAATTGCCGGTATTGCTGAAATTGCCGCAGGCAGTATTGCCATGGGGCTGGGTGGTTACCTGGCCGGAAAAACAGAACAGGACCATTATAAAAGTGAACAAAAAAGAGAATATGATGAGGTGGAGAACCTGCGGCACCGGGAAATAGAGGAAACAAAAGAATTCTTTGCCAGCATCGGCCTGAGTGCCGAACTGCAGGAAAAAGCCACCGCTGAAATTGCACAGGACAAAGACCGCTGGGTGGATTTTATGATGAAATATGAACTGGGACTGGAAAAGCCGGATCCCAAACGTGCCACCAAAAGTGCATTCAATATCGGGCTGGCCTATATTGCCGGGGGTATTATCCCTTTAAGCCCGTATTTCTTTATCAGCGACTCTGCATCGGCGTTGAAAGTTTCGGTAATGGCAACACTTGTTTGTCTTTTTATATTTGGTTTTTTTAAAAGCAAGATGACGGGTGTGAATCCATGGGCTGGTGCCACCCGTGTAATGCTGATAGGCGCCATGGCTGCTGCTGCCGCATTTGGCGTGGCCAGGCTTTTTGAGCATTAACTATACCGTGTACAGGGTTACGTTATCGAATATCTTCTATTCAATTATCGTTGCATATTTCAGCCATCGCCATAAAAGTTGAGTTGTTCATAATATGTGTTACCCGGATATACTATACCGGAAAACAACGCCGTTCCATTACAGTAACAAAAAACAATAACCTATTAAAGCAATTGTTTATAAAGAATGATATAAGGCATACAATAACCGTAAAAGACATTTAAACCGCGGTTGTATGTAAAAAAGACACAATGGTATAATTTTTGAAACTAAAAACAAAACCGCTTTAAAATCCAAATTCTACATCCCGATGAAAACAAAATTTTACCCAACCCCCCGAAGTAAAAATTTATTTTTTATTTCACCTGGTACTAATCAAATACAACATATTGGCAGCCGGCGACAGCGATAACAAGTTACCGCAGCTACCAATATGCTATGTGCTTTAAAATCCAATTACCCTTACCTCCCATTATCAGCAAAAAGCAACGTAGCAGCAATTGAAAAGGTAACCAGTACCGTGTTAAACATTGGTACGGTTTTAAAATGGTGCAACACCATGCCGGTATCGTATTGCCGTTACAAACCGTTTAGCGGTAACAGTTAAACGGAAGAGACAATATCCAATTTAAAACTAAAAGTTGAGGACCTATGAAAACCTGTAATTCTCCCATGCGGAAAACTATGCCTGCTGTACTGAGTACAGTGGTTGCACTCCTGATCTTTGCCTGTAATTCTTTTGCCGGTGTTTTTTATATCAGCCCCACCGGTGACGATGTTGTTGGAAAGGGCACAGCGGCCAGTCCCTGGAAAACCCTGTACAAAGCCTGTACTGCGGTTACCACTTCCGGTGATATCATCCATGTAAATGCCGGTACTTATACCGAAACATTGCAATGCAGCCTTGCTCCCGGTGTAAGCATCGAGGGCGACAACCAGTTCAACACCATTCTGCGCTCTTCGCTGACCAGTGCTTTTAATCCCATGCTTATTCTTGCTTCGGCTGAAGGCACTAACGGTAACCAGCATATTTACAACTGCCGCTTTGAAGGACAGCTTACCACCCAATGGGGTGTGCTT
>JABLTH010019385.1_pt1 | contig 22031 bp, 11 predicted proteins | sample 7875711 | NCBI WGS metagenome assembly JABLTH01 (sample SAMN14941262, study PRJNA633318) | bioreactor metagenome | isolation source: bioreactor | place: China | collected 2019-03-05 | reverse complement strand
GAACAGGCCTGCGTCGTGCTGGCCGCGTTGCCGTAACCGTCGTTGTCCGCGTCGCGGTAGTAGGTCGTCTTCACGCCCTCGTCGATCGATCCGTCGCAGTCGTCGTCGATCCCGTTGCAGAGCTCCGTCGCGCCCGGGTGCACGGCGCCGTTCGCGTCGTTGCAGTCGCCCGCGCAGGGCGCGTAGCCGTCGCCGTCCTGATCGCGCTCGGCGACCGGCACCGCGGGCCAGTTCACGTCGGCGCAGTCGTCGTTCTTGCCGTCGCAGAGCTGCGGCGCGCCGGGGTACACCGCCGCGTCGGTGTCGTCGCAGTCGCCCTGGCAGGCGGCGAGGGCGTCGCCGTCGTGGTCGACTTCCGCCGCGGGCACGGCGGGCCAGGCCGGGTCGTTGCAGTCGTCGTTCTTCGCGTCGCACAGCTGCGGCGCGCCGGGATAGACCGACGCGTCGGCGTCGTTGCAGTCGGCGCACGAGTCGAACGTGTCGGCGTCCGCGTCGACGCGCGTGCCGGGCGCGTAACGGCTGCCCGACGAGAAATTCGTGTCGCCGGTGCCGCCCCACACGACCATGCGCGAGCCGCTCCAGCACGCGCGGTGCAGGTAGCGCGGGGCAGGGGCGCCGTCGAGGCGCGTCGCCGTCCAGCCGTCCGCTGCCGGATCGTAGCGGCCGCCGGTCGCGAGGCTGCCGCTGCCGAGGCCGCCCCACACGATCATCACGCTGCCGGTCCACAGCGCGGTGTGGAAGTAGCGCGCCTCGGGGGCCGCGACGGCGCTCAGCGGCGCCCACGTATCGCTCGCCGGGCGGTAGCGCGCGCCGTCGCCGAACTGGCCGTTGCCGTAGCCGCCCCAGACGATCATCTCGGTGCCGGTCCACACCGCGGTGTGGTAGTAGCGCGGAGCGGGCGCCCCCTGGCCGGCCATCGCGGCCCACGTGTCGGTCTGCGGGTTGTAGCGCCGTCCGTCGCCGAGGATCGGGTTGGCCTCGCCGCCCCAGACGATCATCTCGGTGCCGGTCCACACCGCGGAGTGGAAGCGCCGCAGGCTCGGCGCCGTCGCGGCGTTCGTCGGGGCCCAGCTGTCGGTCGCCGGCGTGTAGCGCGCGCCGGTGTTGGTCGGGATGCCGCTGTCCTTGCCGCCGAACACGATCATCGAGTTCGTGCCCCAGACGGCGCTGTGCCCCCAGCGCGCCGTGGGCGCCGCGAGGGACGCCATCGCGGTCCACGTGCCCGTGGCCGGGTTGTAGCGCCGGCCGTCGCCGAGGCGCGTGTCGTCACCGGTGCGCCCGCCCCAGACGAGCACCTCGCTGCCCGACCACACGGCCGTGTGGTCCTTCCGCGCCGTCGGCGCGCCGGTGCCCGTCACGACGCGCCACGTGTCCGCCGCGGGGTCGTAGGACGCGCCGTCGCCGAGCTCGGTGTCGTCGATCCCGCCCCACACGACGAACTCCGCGCCGGTCCACGTTCCGCTGTGCCGGTAGCGGCGCAGCGGTCCCGCGCCGGCCGACACGGGCGTCCACGCCGCGGTCGCGGTCGTGTAGCGGCCGCCGGTGTTCTCGAGCCCGCGCAGGCTGCGGCCGCCCCAGACCAGCATCTGCGTGCCGGTCCACGCGGCCACGTGCGTCTTGCGCGGCGCGGGCGCGCCGGTCGACGGGATCGCGGTCCACAGGTTCGTCGCCGGGTCCCACGACGCGCCGTCCCCGAGCACGTCGCCGAACGTGCTCTGCTCGCCGCCCCACACGATCATCCGCGTGCCGGTCCACACCGCGGAATGCAGGCGTCGCGGCCAGGGCGAGGTGCCGTAGTCGGTCTGGCGCCAGGTGTCGCTCGACGGCTTGTACGCGCCGCCCGTGCGCTGGAAGTTGACCGAGCTGCCGTCGTCGCCGCCGAAGACGACCATCTCGCTGCCGGTCCACACGACGCTGTGGAAACGCCGGCCGGTGGGTGCGTTGAGCGGGGAGAGCGGGCGCCACGTCCCGGCCTGCGGGTCGTAGGCCGCGCCCGCCCCCAGGAACGTGCCGAGGTGATAGCCGCCCCACACGAGCATCTCGCTGCCGGTCCACACGGCGGTGTGGTTCTTGCGCGCGAGCGGCGCACCGGCAGCCGGCAGCGGCGACCACGTGCGCGTCGCGGGGTCGTAGCTCGCCCCGTCCGCGACGTCGCTGAAGTTCCCGTCCTCGCCGCCCCACACGAGCATGCGCGTCCCGGTCCACACCGCGACGTGCTGCGAGCGCGCGGCGGGTGCGCCGGCGAGGGGCAGGGCGGTCCACGTGTCGGCGGCCGGGTCGTACGCCGCGCCGTCGCCGAGCGGATCGCCGTTGAGCCCGCCCCAGACGAGGAACGCGCTGCCCGTCCACACGCCGGTGTGCCACGAGCGCGCGGACGGCGCCCCGGCCGCGTTCATCGGACGCCACGTGTCGGTCGCGGGATCGTAGCGGGCGCCCGTCGCGACCGGGGTGTTCGCGCGGCCGCCCCAGACGATCAGCTCCGCGCCGGTCCACGCGGCGACCGCGGCCTCGCGCGCGTCGGGCACGTCGTCGAGCGATCCGCCGTCCCACGCTTCGTCGCAGCCCGCGTTCGGCGCACGCGGCGCGGGCGGCGGAATCGTCGCCGCGAGCGCGGCCGGGACGAGCGGTTCGGCGGACGCGGGTGCGTAGTCCGCCGCGGCGCCGGCCCACCACGTCGAGAACGCCGTGCGCGGCACCGCGTAGTGCGCGACCGTGACCGCGCAGCTCGTGCGCGCGCGCACCACGTCGACCACGAACGCGCTCGCGGTGGACGTGAGCGGGCCGGGACGCCCTTCGGCGGCCCAGCGCGATTCGAAGGCGCTCCACGCGGTCGCGCTCTCGACGGCCAGCGTCTGCCCGGAGTCGTCGGGCGGCGCCGCGCAGCCCGGGGCCACGTAGGTCAGCGTCTGGCGGCGCGGGTGCGGCGCGGCGGGGTCGAGCGAGCCGTCGAGCAGGGCATCGCGCAGGACCTGCGCCTCGTCGCGCTCGGCGAGGTGCAGGCGCGGATCGTTGGCGTAGGCGGCCGCGAGGAGCCGCTCGGCGAGCGCGGGACGGGCGAGGGACTCGGCGACGGCCTGCGGGTCCTGGCCCAGCGCGGCCCACAGCGCCGCGAGGTGCTGGACGTCGCGGCTGCGCGCACTCGTGCGGCGCGCCTCGGCGGCGATGGCCTCGGGCGCGAGGTCCGTGCCGGTCAGGTCGGCCAGGGCCCGCTCCATGCGGCGCGACCCGGCGTCGCGGGCGGCGAGATCGGCGTCGGACGGGGCGGGGGCGGCGGTCCCGCGCCACGCCGAGCGGACCGCCTCGACCGCGCGAAGCCAGCGGATCCGCTGCAGCGCGGCCGCGTCGCCGGGGTTCGGCGCGGCGACAGCGGTCCCCCAGGCGACCGCGAGCAGCAGCGCGAGGGCACCGGCCAACGTCCCGCATGACGCGCGGAATGCGCGTTTTGACGCCCGAAGTCCGGTCACTCAACCCTTGCGGCCCGTGTCCGGGCGCGGTGCGGCACTCCCCAAGCCGGTGCTGGCAACTTACGGTGAAACGCGTCCACGGCAAGACGCGTTGACCGGCGCGGGGCGGGCCTCTAACCTTCGCGGACCGGGGCGAAAACGACACGTAGGCCCGCCGGGCGCTGGAGCCGCATGACCGGAACGCCGCGCATCCTCCTGACCAACGACGACGGGGTCGACGCCCCCGGCCTCGCCGCCCTGGCCGCGGCGGCGGCCGCCCTCGGGGACGTGACCGTCGTGGCGCCGGCTTCCGACCAGTCGGGCGCCTCGCACGCGCTGACGATCCGGCGGCCGGTCCACCTGACCGCGCTGCGCCCGGGCTGGTTCGCGGCCGACGGCACGCCCACGGACTGCGTGAACCTGGCCTTCTTCCACGTCCTCGACCGCGCGCCCGACCTCGTCCTCTCGGGGGTCAACGCGGGCTTCAACATGGGCGAGGACGTTACCTACTCGGGCACCGTCGCGGGGGCGCTCGAGGGCCGGCTCCTCGGCGCCCCGAGCCTCGCGGTCTCGACCGCGCACGACGCGGGCCCCGGCGAGTTCGCGGCGGCGGCCGCGGTCGCGGTGCGCCTCGCGCGCGAGGTGCTGGCGCGCGGGCTGCCGCTCGACGCGTTCCTCAACGTGAACGTGCCGCGGGGCGCGACGGGCTTCCGCGTCACGCGGCAGGGGCGGCGGCTCACGAAGGACGGCCTGCGCGCGGAGCGCGACGGCGGAAGCACGCGCTACTGGGTCGGGCTCGCGCCGTCCGACTGGCACGACGACCCCGGCTCGGACGCGGCCGCCGTGCGGGACGGCGTGATCTCCGTGACGCCGTTGCACGCGGACCTGACGTTCTTCCGCGCGCTGCCGATCCTCGAGGGCTGGAAGCTGCCCGGTGGAGGGCCCGGTGGCGACCGCGCGTGACCCGTTCCAGAAGGCGCGCCAGCGGATGGTCGAGCGCCTCGCCGCACAGGGCATCGCCGACGCGCGCGTGCTCGAGGCGCTGGGGCAGGTGCCGCGCGAACTGTTCGTGCCGCAGGCGCTGCGCACGCAGGCCTACGAGGACGTGCGCCTGCCGATCGGCCTGGGCCAGACGATCAGCCAGCCGTGGACGGTCGCGCGGATGTCCGAGCTCCTCGCCGCGCCGCGCGGGACGAAGGTGCTGGAGATCGGCACGGGCAGCGGCTACCAGGCCGCCGTGCTCGCCGCGCTGGGGCTGATCGCCTTTTCGGTCGAACGCCACGCCGACCTCGCGCGCGACTCGGCCGAGAGGCTGCGGCGGCTGGGCTACCTCGGCGTCTCGGTGCACCACTTCGACGGCACGTACGGGTGGGCGGCGTGGGCGCCCTATCGCGCGATCCTCGTGACCGCCGCCGGCCCCGAGGTGCCCGTTCCGCTGCTGCGGCAGCTCGAGGACGGCGGACGCCTCGTGATCCCCCTGGCCCGCGAAGACGGGGAGCAGCGCCTCACCGTGGTCGTCCGCCGCGGCGGGCTGTTCGACGAGGAGGACCACGGTCCGGCGGACTTCGTGCCGCTCATCGGGCGCTACGGCTTCGAGGAGTAGCGGCGGAACGGGCCATACCGGCCGCGGCGCGGACGTAATCGGCGCCCCCGCGGGCGGCGCTCTACATTCGATCCGATGGTTGAGGGTGCTCTCGCCAGGCCACGCCTGCCCGACGCCGCGCTCCGGTGCGCGGACGCGATCCTCCTGGTCGACGACGCCGGCGTGATCGTCGCCGCGAACGCGGCCGCGGAGGGGCTCTACGGCTACTCCCGGGCCGAGCTCGAGTCGATGCGGGTGTGCGACCTGCGCGGCGCCCCGGTCGTCCTCGCGATCACGGAGGTCCTCGCGCGCCTCACGCCGGACGTGGGCCTCACGTACGAGGTCACGCACCGCCGCCGGAGCGGATCGCTGCTCCGGCTCGAGGCGCAGGTGGCGCTCGTCGAGCAGGACGGGCGGCGCTTCGCGCAGGCGACCCTGCGCCGCGTCTCCGACCGCAAGGCCGCCGAAGAGCGCATGGCCCTCCTGCAGCGCGCGCTCGAGCAGAGTCCCGTCTCGATCGTGCTCACCGACCCCGCCGGGCGGATCGAGTACGTGAACCCGCGGTTCACCGCGCTGACCGGGTACTCGCAGCGCGAGGTGCTGGGCCGGAACCCGCGCTTCCTGAGCGCAGGGCTCGACGCGCCGGAGACCTACCGGGAACTGTGGCAGACCGTGCTCGCGGGCCGCGAGTGGCGCGGCGTCCTGCAGAACCGGAAGAAGAACGGCGAGCCGTACGACGAGCTGGCCTCGATCTCGCCGGTCTACGACGAGCGGGGACGCATGACGCACATCCTCGCCGTCAAGGAGGACGTGACGGAGCGGCGCCGCGCGCAGGCCGCGATCGAGGAATCGAAGAACCGCCTGCAGAACGTGATCGACTCCACGCCCGACTGGGTCTACGCGTCGGACCTCGACGGACGCCTGATCCTGGCGAACGTCGGCTTCGCCGACGCGCTCGGCCTGCACCCGCGCGACGTCATCGGGCGCCCCGTGTCGATCCTGGACGCGCTGCGCGTCGACGGCGAGACGTTCCGCACGCCCGACGGCCGCGAGCGCACGTTCGACACCTTCGTGGGCCCGCTCCGCAACAAGGACGGTGCGGTGTACGGCACGCTGCGCTTCGGCCGCGACGTCACCGCGAACCGCGCCTCGGAGCAGGCGCATCAGCTGATGCAGATGGAGCTCCAGCAGGCGCAGAAGCTCGAGTCGATCGGGCGCCTTGCCGCCGGCATCGCGCACGAGATCAACACGCCGATCCAGTACGTGGGGGACAACGTCCGGTTCCTGCAGGACTCGTTCGAATCGCTGCAGGAGCTGCTCGCCCTGTGCGAGCGGTTCGACGCGGGCGGCGATGCCGATCCCGCGGACCTGGCCCGTGCGGCTCGCGCGGTCGACGCCGCGTACCTCGCCGCCGAGATCCCGTCCGCGCTGCAGCAGACGCTCGAGGGCGTCCAGCGCGTGTCGGCGATCGTTCACGCGATGAAGGACTTCTCGCACCGCGGCTCCGCGGAGATGGCGCCCACCGACATCAATCGCGCGGTGGAGAGCACGGCGACGGTCGCGCGCAACGAGTGGAAGTACGTCGCCGACCTCGTGCTCGAACTCGAGCCGCAGCTGCCGCTCGTGACGTGCCTCGCGGGCGAGTTCAAGCAGGTCGTCCTCAACCTGGTCATCAACGCCGCGCACGCGATCGCGAACGTCGTCGGCGACGGCTCGATCGCGAAGGGCCGGATCACGGTGCGGACGCGCCGCGACGGCCCGTTCGTCGAACTGTCCGTCCAGGACACCGGGTCGGGCATTCCGGACGCCGTCCGCGACAAGATCTTCGACCCGTTCTTCACGACCAAGCCGCTGGGGCAGGGCACGGGGCAGGGCCTCACGCTCGCGCGCTCGGTGGTGGTCGACCGGCACCGGGGCACGCTGCACTTCGAGACGGCCCCGGGGGCGGGGACGACGTTCTTCGTGCGCCTGCCGATCGCGGGGCCCGAGTCCCGCGAGCGCTAGCGCAGGCGCCTCCGCGCCGTCAGCCGAGCGGCACGCCCGCGCGCAGGATCGCGCCGCGGCTGACCATCCCCAGGAAACGCTTCTCGCCGTCGACGACCGGCAGCCGCTTGAGGTTGCGCGCGAGCATCAGCGCGATCGCGCCGTCGAGGGTCTCGTCCTCGCGCACCGCGAGCGGCTCGGCGGTCATGAGCTCGCGGGCCACGCGGGCGCGCGCGTGGCGGACGAGGTCGCGGTGGCGCCGCGCGACGAGCGACCCTGGCAGCGCGCGCGAGAACACGTCCCAGATCGAGGGCGAGTGGGCGGAGAGCGCGGCGAGGATGTCGCGGTCCGCGATCAGCCCGACGAGGCGCCCCGCGTCGTCCACGACCGCGACGCGCTGCGCCGGGTGGTCGCGCAGGAGGCGCAGGATCTCGGGCAGCGGCGTGTCCGGCGCGACCGACACGAGGTCGCGCTCGGTGACCTCCGCGATCGTGCGCGCGTTGCCCGGGACGGCGGGAACCGCCCGGCCACCCGCGCCCGCGACCGCGCGCAGCACGTCCACGCGCGCGATCATCCCGGCGAGACGGCCGTCGGCGTCGACGACCGGCAGGCGCTTCAGCCCTTCGTCGTTCATGACGCGCACGGCGTCGGCGAGGCGGTCGCCCTCCTGCACGAGCAGCGCGGGACGCGACATCACCTCGAGGACCTTCTGGTCGGCGTAGTCGCGCAGGAGCGCGCTGCGCCGCGGCTCCTCGAGCTCGCGCAGCAGGCCCAGGCGCAGCGGCAGCCCGGCCCGGCGGATCAGGTCGCCCTGCGTGAGGATCCCCACCGGGCGGCGATCGGGGCCGACGACCGGCAGCGCGTTGAACGGCGAACGCAGCAGGAGCGTGACGGCCTGGTCGAGGGGCTGGTCGGCCGGAACGGCGAGCGCGTCCCGCGTCATCACGTCGCGCACGAGGAGACCGGGGGGCAGGAGCGCGCGGTGGGCGCGGTGCAGGCGCAGCTCGACGGCACGCGTGACGATCGCGCCGTCGGTGACGCGCTCCTCGAGCGCGGGCAGGAGCTCGGGCAGCACCGACTCCGGGGCGAGGATCGTGACGAGCACCGGCAGGCTCGAGGCGAGCACCTCGACGGAGGACGCGGCGACCGCGCCGTCCTCGTACGAGCCCGCGATCGCGCGCGTGGCGAGGCAGCGCACGGGCAGCCCGCTGCGCGCCACCCAGTCGACGATCGCCAGGTGCACGGGCCGGTGGCCGAAGCGCGCGTCCTCGCGCGTCATGATCTCGATCGTCACGAACCGGGAATCCATCACGGGATCTCCAGGGAGTTCAGGCGCGGGTCGACCACAGCCCGGCGGCGACCGCCGCCGCGCCGCAGAGCAGCTGCAGCCCGACGTTGAGTCCGGCCGCGGCGACCTGTCCGCCGCGGAGCAGCTGCACGGTCTCGAGTCCGAAGGCCGAGAACGTGGTGAAGCCGCCGAGGAAGCCCGTCAGGAGCAGGATGCGGCCCTCGGGACCGAGCACGCCGCGCCCCTCGGCGAGTCCGGCGACGACGCCGGCCAGGAAGCAGCCGAGCACGTTGACCGCGAACGTGCCCCACGGGAACGACCCGGGGCGGGCCGCCTGCACGAACGCGGAGACGAGGTACCGCGACACCGAGCCCGCGGCCCCGCCGAGGGCGACGAGCACGGTGCGGGACCACGTGACCCCGGACGAGGCGAGCGGCATCGCGTCATGTTACGTCAGCGCGCCCCGTCACGGGAACTCGACGTTGCACGCGTCGACGCTCGCGACGAGGAAGAAGGCGTTCCCGGCCGGGGCGTTGCTCCACGTCGTGCCCGCCTGCTCGACGACCGGCGCCGAGGCGGCGACCGTCACGGGCGAGGACGTGCGTCGCACGCGGTACTTCGTCGCGCCGCTCGCCGCGCCCCACGAGAGCACGACGTTCGTGCCGGACTTCCCGAGCGTGAGCACCGGCGGGACCGCGCCTCCGGGCACGGTCACCGACACGTGCCCGAGCGTGCTCGACCGGTTCGAGCGCGTGTCGACCGCGCGCACGTCGACGGCGTGCACGCCCGTCGAGAGCGGCACGTCGACCGTGTAGTTTTCGAGGTACGAGTCGAACGCGCCGTCGCTGGCGACCGCCACGCCCGCGGTCCACGCGCCCGCGTCGGCGCGGTACTCGACCCCGGTGAGGCGCAGGATCGAGACCGCCGGACCGCTCCCGCCCCAGTACGGGTTGAGGTTCGCCACGTAGCCGACCTGCGCCGTTCCCGCCACGCGGACGGGGGCAAGGCAGGTGGCCGCGGTCTGGATCGAGGCCGTGACGGTCGGCGCGGCGGCGAGGACGTCCGGCGTGCCGTCGGCGTTGCTGTCCACGGTGCCGCCCTGCAGCCGCGTCGCCGCGCACGAGGACTCGACGTTGTTGATCATCACGCAGGTGACGTTGCTGATGCAGCTCGCCTGGCAGTTGTCGTTCGCGCCGTTGAAGTACCCCGCGCGCGCCGCGCACGTACAGGCCGACGACGAGTACTCGTCGAGCACGTAGAAGATGTGGTGCATCTCGTGCTGGAGCACGTTGTGCATGCGCGTGGGGCCCCAGCCGTCGTTGTCGGAGGTGACGATGATGTGCGGGCCCCCGAGCCAGGCGTAGCCGAAGCGGCCGTCGGAGAACATGCCGTCGGTGTCGAGGAGCGAGTTCGCCACGAAGACGTTGAGCGCCCAGTCGGTCTTGTCGGCGACGCGCGTCGCGTCGGCGTACGTGCGCGAGGCGGTCCACATGTCGCCCGCGCTGGTCCCCATCTTGGTGAGGATCTGCTGCACCCACGCGTCCTCGTAGCAGCCCGAACCGTCGTTGCTGCGCGCGGCGTGCTGGATCGGCTCGCAGTCGACCTGCGCGCGCGTGTCGGTCCGCCCGTAGACCGCGTGCACCGTGAACTGGAGCTGCGAGCCCGGGTAGAGCCGCTTGAGCGCGTCCGTGGCGAGGAGCAGCTCCGAGACCATCTGCGCGTCGGTGGTCGCGTTCCAGTTCTCGACGCTCGCCGCCCCCGTGCTCTCCATGATGAACATGTTGATCGAGACCTTGCCCGCGATGTACTCGCTGGTCATCGACGCCGTCGCCCCCGCGGGCCGCGCCGGCGCCGCGGCCTTGTCCGCCGGCGCCGACTTCTGGAGCGTGCGCTGCAGTTCCTCCATCCGCGGCACCGCCTCCCACGCGGGCGGCGGCTCGAGCGCGTCGTGGTCGAGCGGGCGCCCGTCCGGGAGCGGCGAGCCGCCGGCGAGCGCGGCGCGCTTGGCCGCACCCCAGGCCGCGGCGAGCGGCTTCACGTCCTCGGGCAGGAGCGCGCCCTGCGCCTCGTCGAGCGTCGCGCCGGCCGCGAGCACGCCGGGCAGCTTCCGCAGCGCGTCCGCCCCGGCGGGCGCGACGTGCACGAGCGCGATCCCGGACTCGGGCAGCGTCGTGACCACGCTGCCGCCGAGCGCGAGGACCGCCTTCTCGAACGCGGCGTCGACGCTCTTCGCCACGACGAACACCGTGGCCGGCTCCTGGGCCGCCACGGCCCGCGGGCGGGTCCGGGCGAAGCCCTTGAGCCGGTACGGCCCGGCGAGCGGCTCGGGCCGGGCGGCGAGCGCCGGCGTGACGCACGGCAGGACGAACGCGAGCACGAGCGCGGCGGCACGCGGGAAGGGACGCATGGCGATGTCCTTTACGCTCCGGCGGTCAGGAGGATCGAGTCCTCGAGGACGATCTCGAGTTCGGCCAGCAGCAGTTCGCCCGCGCCGAGGTGCTGTGCCTCCGGCAGCGCGGGGAGCACGAGGCTCGGCTCCGCGGTGAGCCCGATGCCCAGCTTCGAGCACGCCGAGTTCGCGAGCCGCACCACGAGCAGGGTGAAGTTCGACGGGTCGAAGTCCGGCCGGTGGTGGTCGCGCACGACGATGCGATAGACGTCGGGCAGGTTCCAGCTGGCCAGGAGCCGGTAGCCCTGTTCGCCGTGCGTGCTCTCGAGGATCTCGTTGATGAGCTCGCGCGGCGCCTCGATCGGGTTCGTCGTGTCGGTCATCAGCTCGTCGAGCACGCGCAGGAGATAGAGCTTGCCGATGTCGTGCAGCAGTCCGCCGACGAAGGCCTCGTCCTCGAGCTGGGTGAACCCGAGGCGCCGCGAGAGCCACTGGGCGGCCATGGCCGTGCCGGCGGCGTGCTTCCAGAGCTCGGCGATCATGAGCGCGAGCTCGACGTCGCGCGCCTTGTACTGGCTCTTCGACGAGGCCATCAGCACGAGCTGCGTCACCTGCTTGGCGCCGATCCGCACGACCGCGTTCCGGACCGAGGTGATCGCCGTGAGACCGCCGTAGAAGGGCGAGTTCGCGGCTTTGAGCACTTCCGCCGCGAGCGCCTGGTCGGTCTGGATGATGCGCTCGACATCGACGATGTCGTACTCCTCGGAGCGCAGCGCGTTCCGCACGCGGATCGCCGCCTCCCCGAACACGGGAAGCGTGAACGACTTGTTCTGGGCGAAGTCCTCGATCCGCTGGATCAGCGAGCCGCTCATGCGGACACTCCGAGAAGCCGGCGCAGTTCCGGCAGGGGCCGCGGCTTGGAGAGCCGCGGAAGCATGCGGATGATCTCTTCGAAAGAGGTGAGCCCGCCCGCCGCCTTCACGATCCCGTCCTCGAGCAGGGTCACGAGGCCGCTCGACTCGGTGCTGATGCGGCGGATCTCGTACGACGTCTTGCGCGAGATCACCGCGTCCTTCACCGGCTCGCTCAGGACGAGCAGCTCGAAGATGGCCACGCGGCCGCGGTAGCCGAGGTGCCGGCAGCGGGAGCAGCCGCGGCCCTGCCTGAAGGTCAGGCCGGGCGCGTCCTTCAGCTCGTAGCCCAGGCGCCGCAGCTCGTGCGGCTTCAAGAGGTGGTCCTCGGCGCAGTCGGGGCACACGCGCCGCAGGAGCCGCTGCGCGACGACGCTCACGACGGTCGACGAGATCAGGAACGCCTCGATGTTCATGTTGAGCAGGCGCAGGAGGCCGCCGATGCTGTCCTCGGTGTGGAACGTGGTCAGCACCTTGTGGCCGGTGAGCGCGGCCTGGATCGCGGTTTCCGCGGAGAACAGGTCGCGGATCTCGCCGATCACGATCACGTCGGGGTCCTGGCGGACGATGTGCTTGAGCGTCTCCTCGTACGAGACGCTGATCTTGGGGTTGATCGAGCACTGCGAGATGCCGTCGATGACGTACTCGACGGGGTCCTCGGCGGTGATGATGCTCGTCTTGGCGTCGTTCAGGTAGTTGATCGACGCGTACAGCGTCGTCGTCTTGCCCGAGCCCGTGGGACCGGTGACCAGCACGACCCCGCTCGGCGCGTCGAGCGCGTCCTCGAGGTAGTGCTGCAGCATCCGCGGCGCCATGCCCGTGTCGTGCACGTCGAGCAGCGTGCTGCGGTTGTTGAGGAGCCGCATCACGACCTTTTCGCCGTGGATCGTCACGTACACCGACACGCGGATGTCGATCTCGCCGGTCGAGGTCTCGAACAGGATGCGGCCGTCCTGGTGGCGGCGGCGCTCCGCGATGTCCGCGCCGGCCAGCACCTTGATCCGGCTCGTGAACGCGGCCGACATGTCGAGCGGCAGGTCGCGGTAGGCGGCGAGCGTGCCGTCCTGGCGGAAGCGGATGCGCAGGCGGTCCTTCATCGGTTCGACGTGGATGTCGGACACGCCGTCCTTGAGCGCGTCCTGCAGGATCGTCTGCACCTCGGTGACGATCGCGTTCTCGCGCACCTGCGCGGCCGGAACGGCCGCCTGGTCGATCTCGAGGCGCCCCAGGCCGCGCTTGAGGTCCGAGGGGCTGGTGATCGCGACGGTGAAGTCGTCGCCCAGGAGCTGCCTGACCGCGGTGATGTTGTCCTGGTTCAGCGGGTCGACGAAGGCGACGAGGAGCCGCCCGTCGGCGGTCCGCACCGGCAGGCAGTCCCGCTGTGCGAACCACTTGACCGGCGTGCCGCGCAGGAGGCGCCGGTCGAGGTCGCACGTGGCCAGCGACACCCGCTCGAATCCGAGCTGGTCCGCGAGCACGTCGTACAGCTCGTTCTCGCCGATGAAGTGGTTCTGGGTCAGGACCTCGCCGAGGCGCTGCCCGGGGCGCTCCTTCTGCAGCGAGAGCGCCATCTTGAGATCGGCCTCGCGCAGGTAGCCAAGTTCGACCAGGAGGGCGCCCAGCCGGACCGAGACGCGATGGGTCCGCAGGGTCTCGCGGACCTGCTGCGGGGTGATGAAACGCAGCTCCTCGAGGACCGACAGCAGCGTGCGGTTGGTCCCGAGCTTCGTGTGGACGCGCTGCGCGTAGCGCAGCTGGTCGGCGGTGAGGTGCCCGGCCCGGACCAGGAAGCTCGCGATCTCCGTTCCCGCGCCCGCCGGCTGCGGTGCGGTGACCGCCTCCGTCGCGGTCGCGCTGTCGTCGGCCATGACCTCTCCCCACGGGCGGCCGCACTCCGGCTGCGGGTGCGGTTTCCCCGAGCGGCTCATCGGCCCGAAGGCGTCCGGACTTGACCCGTCGCGCGCCCGCCCCGGAGGCCGACCGCGGTCAGCGTGTCGCGCCGGAACAGGCCGCCTGTCAGCAGTTCGGACAGGATGTCCGGTCAGGCTGTCTCACGGCCCCGGGTGCGACAGCGAGTTCTCGCGTAACAGCGTGCGAAGTTGTGTGGATCACGGCTTGCAGTGCGGCCTGTGCCGCCGCCTCCGTGCGGCACGGGAGACGCCATGAGACGCCGCACCGTACTGGCCGCGCTGTTCCTGCTCCTCGCCGCCGTGGTCTCCGCCCATGCGGGCCACGTGTCGAACGACCTGAAGGACTGGCACAAGCACTCGCGGAAGGGCCAGAAGAAGGACGTCATCGTGATCCTCCCGCAGACGATGACGGCGGACGACGTGCGGTCCGCGTTCCCGGACGCCGCGGTGCAGCGCGACTTCCGGAAGATGCACATGGCGGCGGTCACGCTGACCCCGGACGTACTCGAGAAGATGGCCGCCGATCCGCGCGCGTTCGTGGTCGTGAACGACGCGCCCGTGCGTGCGACCGCGGCACCGGCCAACAGCGTGCTGCAGACCGAGACCGGCGCGGTGGCGGCCTACGCCGCGACCGCCGGGCTCGACGGCACCGGCATCGGCGTCGCCGTGCTGGACTCGGGCCTCACCGCGACGACGACGGAGGTCAAGTACCAGACCAAGACCTACGTCACCCCGTACACGAGCGGCACCGACAAGTACGGCCACGGCACGCACGTCGCCGGGATCATCGCGGGCACCGGCTCGGCGAGCAAGAGCGCGCTCAACAAGAACTACGCCGGCATCGCGCCCAACGCGAAGATCTACAGCGTCAAGGTGCTCGGCGACGACGGCAGCGGCACGGTGTCGAGCGTGCTCGCGGGACTCGACTGGGTGCTCGCCAACCACGACCTGTACAACATCCGCGTGGTGAACCTCAGCCTCGGCATGAGCCCGACCGACAGCATCTGGTGGGACCCGCTGTGCCAGGCGACGGAATGGCTCTACTGGGACGACGTGGTCGTCGTCGCCTCCGCCGGCAACTACGGCAAGGACCAGAACGGCAACGTCGTGTTCGGCTCGATCACCTCGCCCGGCGTCGCGCCGTGGGTGATCACGGTCGGCGCGGCGAACGACCAGGGCACGGCGAGCCGCGCGGACGACACGGTCGCGACCTACTCGTCGCGCGGCCCGGCGCGTTCGTACGACATGTACACCTTCGTGTTCGACAACATCGTCAAGCCGAACCTCGTCGCCCCGGGCAACAAGATCGTGTCGCTCCAGAGCACGACGAACCTGATCGCGACCCAGATGGCCGCGGCGGGCGTCGCGGACGTCGAGACCGACTCGCGCTACATGAGCATGAGCGGCACCTCGATGGCGGCGCCGGTCGTCAGCGGCGCGGTCGCGCTGATGCTGCAGGCCAACCCGAACCTCAAGCCGCGCCACGTGATGGCGTCGCTCATGTACAGCGCCACCACGATGAACGGCTACTCGGTGTTCGAGCAGGGCGCCGGCGAGCTGAACGTCGAGGGCGCCGTGCGCCTGGGCAAGGCGATCGGCACCAACGTCAACACCTACGGTGGCCAGGCGATCGTCGCGCCGTCCGCGATGCCGGCGGCCAGCTCGGTGATCGGCGGCGTGTCGGTCCCGTGGTCGAAGGGCTACATCCAGATCAAGAAGCGCAGCACGGGCCAGCTCGCGCAGGCCGGCGGCATCCTCTTCGCCGAGGGCATCCTGTTCGCGGAAGGGATGACCGACGTCTACGGCGTGCAGTTCAACGGCGCCGCCGTGAGCCCCAACGGGATCCTGTTCGCCGAGCGCGCGCCGCTCGTCGCGTCGGGCACGGTCGTGAACGGCGTCCCGCCGCGGCTCGACGGGAACGGCAACCTCGACGCCTCGGGCATCCTCTTCGCCGAGGGCGCGACGCTGGGCAACGGCGACGTGTACGACGCGCAGGGCATCCTCTTCGCCGAGGGCATCCTGTTCGCCGAGGGCATCCTCTTCGCCGAGTGGAACGGCTCGCAGGGCGGCCTCACGGTGCAGGACGAGTCGGCCCTCGCCGGGGCCAACTACTTCGCGCAGGGCATCCTGTTCGCCGAGTGCATGCCGCTGTTCTCCCTGACGAACAACGCCGAGATCGCCGGCGAAGCGTTCGTCTACTACCACTGAGCCGGACGGAGCGACGCCCATGCGTACGACACCCCGACCGGCACGCGCCCGGACGAGCCTCGGCCTCGCGGCCCTGGTGCTCCTCGCGGCGCTCCTGCCCGCACTCGCGAGCAGCGCACCGGCCGTCAGCTCCGCGAACACGTCCACGGACCTCGAGGACGCGGCCGCGGACGCCGCGGCGACCGGCCAGCCGCTCCGCATCAACTTCACCTACGACCCGCAGTACGACCTCTCCTGGGTCACGTCCTTCGGCCTCGGCCTCACGCAGTACCCGCACATCGGCGTCGCCACCATCGAGATCCCCGCGAGCAAGGTCGCGCTCGTCATGCCGCTCCTCAGGGTCTCCGCGGGCGTCAAGTACGCGGTCCCGAACCGCGCGCTCCTCACCCAGCGCACGTCGTCGAAGACCTCGACCCGCACGACCTCGGCCGCGCTCGCGACGGACGGCGGCGTGGTGGCCGTGCAGCCCGACAGCCACGTGCGCGTCACGACCGGCGCGGCGCAGCTCGCCGCCGACGGCACGGGCGTGACGGTCGCCGTCGTCGACTCCGGTGTCGAGGAGCACGCCGATTTCCGCGACGCGAACGGGAAGCTCCGGATCGTCGGCCACGTCGACTTCACCGGCGAGTCGCTCTCGAACGGCATGCACGACGGCTACGGCCACGGCACGCACGTCGCCGGGCTCGTCGCCGGGAACGGCGCGCTCAGCGCGACGGCGCCGCGCAACCTCGCGGGCGTCGCCCGGAACGCGCAGCTCCTCGACGTCCGCGTCCTGAAGTCGGACGGCACCGGCTCGCTCGACGCGCTGTTCGCGGCCCTCGAGTGGATCGCGGTGAACGGGGCGGGCTACAACGTCCGCGTCGTCAACCTCTCGCTGGGCACGGCGCCGCACGAGACGTTCAGCCGCGACCCGCTGTGCCAGGCCGTGGAGCGGCTGGTCGAGCAGGGCTTCACGGTGGTCGTCGCGGCCGGCAACGACGGCAAGGACTCCGGCGGCCGGACCGTGTACGGCGGGATCAACTCGCCCGGCAACGACCCCAAGGTCATCACCGTGGGCGCGGTCAACACCTTCCAGACCGACGTGCGCGGCGACGACGTCGTCACCACCTACTCCTCGCGCGGGCCGACGCGGGCCTGGCGCTGCAGCACCTTCGCGCTCGACGGCTCGTGCCCGCTCGAGTCGCGGCAGTACGACAACCTCCTCAAGCCCGACGTCGTCGCGCCGGGGAACCGCCTGGTGTCGACGCTCGCGGCGAACGCGCGCCTCGCGCTCGACCACCCGGACCTCGTCCGCTACGGGTCGTACCTCGAACTCTCCGGCACCTCGATGGCCACGCCGGTCGTGTCCGGCCTCGTCGCGCAGCTCCTCCAGGCGCGCCCCGATCTCGGCCCCGCGGCGGTCAAGGCCGCGCTCATGTACACCGCCCAGCCGATCGCGGACGGCCGCTTCGAGGACCAGGGCGCGGGCGAGGTCGACGCGGTGCTGGCCGGCGCGCTCGCCGCGGCCTACGCGAAGTACCCCGGCACGCTCGTGGCGGGAACGAAGGTCGCCCCTAGCCTCAACCTCAAGAACCCGCTCGCGGCGACCATCGCCGGCCAGGGCGTGGCCGCCGGCCGGCGCGCGCTGTACGTCGACGGCTTCCTGTTCCTCGAGACGGTGTACCGCGCGGACGGCTACCGGGCCGGCTCGCCGGCGGCGCCGGGCGCGACGTACGCGGGCGAACTCGTCGGTGCGGGCGTGCTGTGGGCCAACGACACCGTCGTGAGCTCGAGCGGCATCCTCTGGGCCAACAACACGCTCTGGATCGGCAATGCGGCCCCGTCCGCCGCGCCGCTCGGCGCCGACGGCGTCCTGTGGTCCGACGGCATCCTGTGGTCGGACAGCAAGATCACCGCGGACGGCATCCTGTGGAGCGGCGCGAAGGTCGGGGCGAGCGGCATCCTGTGGGGCAACGGCATCCTGTGGTCCGACGGCACGCTCGAACCCATGGGCGTGATGTGGGCCGACGGCGTGCTGTGGTCCGACGCGCAGCTCGTGGGCGACGGCGTCCTGTGGGGCGACGGCGTGCTCTGGTCCGACGGCGTTCTCTGGTCGGGCAGCGTCCTGCGCGGCGACTGATCGCAGATTCCACGTCACACGGCGCGGGCCGGCGGGTGAGCACCTGCCGGCCCGCACCCTTTTTCGCCGTCCGTTTGACGTTCCGGGGCGGCCGGTCGGAATCGCGCCGGATCGGAACGTCCGCCCGGCCGATGTCCGGACACAACGTCCGAAAGGGCGGCGTCGGCGCCGGCCGCGCGGAGCGTCCGAACGGCGGCGCACGACCGGGGATTGGTCGGTGATTTGCAGTGTGCGGCTCGGTTCGACCCACACACCGACCCCGGAGAATTCCATGTCACGGCGCGCACTCCTCACCGCACTCACGATCACGGTCCTCGCATCGCTCGCCGCCCAGGCGGGTCACGTCTCGAAGGAACTGAAGAGCTGGCACAAGCACTCGAGGAAGGGCGAGAAGAAGGACGTCATCGTCATGCTGCCGCCCGGGATGACGGGCAACGACGTGCGCGCCTCCTTCCCGGACGCCGACGTCGTGCACGATTTCGACCGCCTCCGCATGACCCACGTGACGCTCACGCCCGAAGTCCTCGAGCGCATGGCGCAGGACCCGCGCGCGATGATGGTCGTCGACGACGCGCCCGTGCACGCGATGGCCGCGCCGGCGAACAGCCAGCTGCAGGTCGAGACCGGCGCCGCCGCGGCCTACGCGGCCAACCTCGGGCTCGACGGCACCGGCGTCACGGTCGTCGTCCTCGACTCGGGGATCAACACCCCCGCCACCGAAGTGAAGAACCAGCTGAACTGGTACATCGCGCCGTACACGAACGCGGTCGACGGATACGGCCACGGCACGCACGTGGCGGGAATCGTCGGCGGGACCGGTTCCGCGGGCAAGACGTACCTCGGCAAGAACTACGCCGGCATCGCGCCGGGCGCGAACGTCTACAGCCTGCGCGTCCTCGGGCCCGACGGGACCGGCTCCGTGTCCACCGTGCTCGCCGGCCTGCAGCTGGTCGCGCAGTACGCGTCCACGTACAACGTGCGCGTGGTCAACCTGAGCCTCGGCATGGCGCCCGCCGACAGCATCTGGTGGGACCCGCTGTGCCAGGCGACGAAGACGCTGTACGACATGGGCATCGTGGTCGTCGCCTCCGCCGGGAACTACGGCAAGGACCAGAACGGCAACGTCGTGTTCGGCTCGATCACGTCCCCCGGCGTCGCGCCGTGGGTCGTCACGGTCGGCGCCGTGAACGACCGGGGCACGGCGAGCCGCGCGGACGACACGATCGCGAGCTACTCCTCGCGCGGTCCCGCGCGCTCGTCCGACATGTACACGGGCGTGTTCGACAACGTCGTCAAGCCGAACCTCGTCGCGCCCGGCAACAGGATCGTCTCCGTGCAGAGCAGCACCAACCTGATCGCGGGGCAGATGGCGGCCGCGGGCGTCACCGACAGCGAGCCCGACGCGCGCTACATGAGCATGAGCGGCACGTCGATGGCCGCCCCGGTGGTCAGCGGTGCGGTCGCGCTGATGCTGCAGGCGAACCCGTTCCTCAAGCCCAAGCACGTGATGGGCATCCTGATGTACACCGCGCAGACGATGCCGGGCTACTCGGTCTTCGAGCAGGGCGCCGGGCAGCTCAACATCGAGGGCGCGGTGCGGCTCGCCAAGGCGGTGGGCCTCAACGTCTACGGCCTCCCGCCGGCGACGATCGTCCACCCGGCCCTGATGCCCACGCCTTCCTCGACGATCAACGGCGCCGCCGTGCCGTGGTCGAAGGGCTACGTCCAGGTCCGGAAGCGCAGCACGGGCCAGCTCGCGCAGGCCGGCGGCATCCTCTTCGCCGAGGGCATCCTCTTCGCGGAAGGGATCACCAACGCCCACGGCGTGTCGTTCAAGAACACGCGCGTCGAGCCCGACGGCATCCTCTTCGCCGAGCGCGGCCCCCTGGCGAACGCGGGGGTCGTCGCGACCGGCGTCACGCCGCGCATGACCCTGGGCGGCTACCTCGACGCGAGCGGAATCCTGTTCGCGGAGGGCGCGGCGCTCGGCAACGCCGACCTGTACGACGCGCAGGGGATCCTCTTCGCGGAGGGGATCCTGTTCGCGGAAGGCATCCTGTTCGCGGAGCGCGGCGGCACCTCGAACGGCATCACGGTGCTGGGCGAAGCCGACCTCGGCGCGACGACCTACTTCGCGCAGGGCATCCTGTTCGCCGAGTCGATGCCGCTGTTCACCCTGACGAACAACGCCGAGATCGCCGGCGAGTCGTTCGTCTACTACCACTGAGGACCGGGCCGCCGATGAGGATCCTTCCCATGCACACCATGCCTTCGATCCGGCGCCCGCTCGCCGCCCTCGCCGTCCTCGCGGCCGCGCTGACCGCCGTCCCGGCCTTCGCCGAGGGCGACGAGCCGCGCGGCCCCAAGGGCTCGCCGGACCTCGGCCGGGCGGAGGAGGACGCGGAGTTCCGCGGCCAGCAGCTCCGCGTGATCTTCTCCTACGACGCCGGCGCCGACCTGTCCGCGATCGGCGGGCCCGGGTTCCCCGGCGTCACGCTCTACCCGCACATCCGCGTGTGCTCGGTCGACATCCCGGCCGACCGCATCGACGCCGGCCTGCGCCAGCTCTTCGCCGAGGGCGGCGTGCGCTACGTCGTGCCGAACCGCCCGCTGCGCCACGACCACCGGGGCGGCGACAAGGGCTCGAGCCCGCGCGGCAAGCGCTTCGGGACACAGGGGCTCCTGCGCACCGGCGACGTGCCGCAGAGCCACGTACGCGAGACCACCGGCGCCGCGCTGCTGCGCGAGCAGGGGAACGGCGTCACCGTCGCCGTGATCGACTCGGGCATCGCCGAGCACGCGGACTTCGCGGCCGGCCCGCGCGGCTCGCGCATCCTCGCGCACGTCGACTTCACGCGCGAGGGCGGCACGGCCGACGGCGACGCGAGCACCCGCTACGACCGCTACGGTCACGGCACGCACGTCGCCGGCCTCGTCGGCGGCAACGGCAGCCTCACCCCGCCCGAGGCCGGCCGCTCGCTGGCCGGCATCGCGCCGCAGGTGCGGCTCCTCGACCTGCGCGTCCTCGGGTCCGACGGCTCGGGCGACCTCGACGCGCTCTTCGCGGCGCTCGAGTGGGTCGCGGTGAACCGCGCCGCCTACGACATCCGCGTCGTGAACCTCTCGCTCGGCACCGCGCCGTTCGAGTCCTTCGACCGCGACCCGCTGTGCCAGGCGGTCGAGCGGCTCGTCGAGCTGGGCGTGACCGTCGTCGTCGCGGCCGGCAACGACGGCAAGGACGCCGCCGGCAACACCGTCTACGGCGGGATCAACTCGCCGGCCAACGACCCCTTCGTCATCACCGTGGGCGCGTCGAACACGTTCGCGACCGACGCGCGCGGCGACGACGTCGTGACCACCTACTCGTCGCGCGGTCCGACGCGCTCGTACCGCTGCCTCGCCCTCGCCGCGGACGGCACGTGCCCCGCCGACCAGCGCCTCTACGACGACCTCGTCAAGCCGGACGTCGTCGCGCCGGGCAACCGGCTCGTCTCGACGCTCGCCCCCGGCTCGCGCCTCGCCACCGACTACCCCGAACTGGTCCGCTGCGGCCAGTACTTCGAGATGTCGGGCACCTCGATGGCCGCGCCGGTCGTGTCCGGCATCGTGGCCGAGCTCCTGCAGGCGCGCCCCGACCTCGGCCCGGCGGCGGTGAAGGCGATCCTCATGTACACCGCGCAGCCGCTCGCCGGCGCCGGGTTCGAGGACCAGGGCGCGGGCGCGGTGAACGCCGTGCTCGCGGCCGCACTCGCCTCCGCCTTCGCGCCGTACGCGGCGGCCCTTCCGGCCGGCAGCGACGCCGCGCCGGGATTCGACCTGCGCGCGCCCCTCGCCGCGACCGTCGGCGGGGAAGAGGTCGCCGCGGGCCGCGGCCTGCTCTACGGCGGCGGGTTCGTGTTCCTCGACCGCGTCCTGCGCGCCGACGGCTACCGCGCCGGCTCGCCGGACGCCCCCGGCGCGCTCTACGACGGCGAGATCCTCTCCGCCGGCGTGCAGTGGTCCGACGGCACGTCGGTCGCCGGCGACGGCCTCCTCTGGGCCGACGGCATCCTGTGGAGCGGCGCGTCGTCGCGCACCGCCGCCCCGCTCGCGGCCAACGGCACGCTGTGGTCCGACGGCATCGTGCTGTCCGACAGCCAGGTCGGCGCGAGCGGCATCCTGTGGTCCGGCGCGCGCCTCGCGGCGAACGGCATCCTCT
>JABLTH010082421.1_pt1 | contig 22037 bp, 21 predicted proteins | sample 7875711 | NCBI WGS metagenome assembly JABLTH01 (sample SAMN14941262, study PRJNA633318) | bioreactor metagenome | isolation source: bioreactor | place: China | collected 2019-03-05 | reverse complement strand
CGCGACCGTGCGTCCGGCGGACAAGGACGCGTGGCTCGCGGCCGCGGGCCTGTGGGCGCGGCTCCCGGGCTACGAGCACGAGGCCGCGGCCGCGCTCGCGCCCGCCGCGGAGACCGGCGACCCCGAACTCGTCCTCGTCGCCGCGCGCGCCGCGATCGCGGCCGACCGGCTCACCGACGCGAAGGCGTGGCTCGAGAAGGACCTGGCGGCGCGGCCGGCCGACGTCGAGGCCGCGATCGAGCTCGCCAAGCTGCTCGGCCGCATCGGCAAGACCGAGGAGTCGATCGCGCTCCTCGCGCCGCGGGCCGGCGACGATCCGCGGCTCCTCAACCTCCTCGGCTACGCCGAACTGCTCGCCGGGCGGCTCGAGGACGGGCGCGCGTACCTCGAGCGCTCGGTGACCGAGGCGCAGCGCCGCGGCAAGGACTACGCGCCGCCGCACTACCACCTCGGCCTGTACCACCTCGCGAAGCACGCGCCCGAGCCGGCGCTCGCCGAGTTCCGCCGCGCGGCGGAGGTCAACCCGCAGCACCTAGAGGCGCACTACCAGGCGCTCGCGACGGCCGAATCGCTCGGCCGCGCGGCCGAGGCGGCGGGCTCGCGCGAGGCGTTCCTGCGGCTGTTCCGCGCGCGCCTGCAGCAGGGCGGGGCCCTCGACGACATCGCGGTGCCGAACCCGTATCCCGTCGACCGCGGCGAGAACGTCGAGGCGCGCGCCGCGGTCGCCGGGCCCGAGTTCACGCGCACGCTGCCCGCCGGTGCGACCGTCGAGTTCGGCTGTCTCGGGCCCGCGGGGGCGGCCGCGCGCTTCACCGTGTCGGTCACGGACGGGCCGGGGAAGGGGACCGACCTCGTCGACGTCGTGCACGAGGGCGAGCCGCGCCGCGGCGTGTGGGTCCCGCACCGCGTGGACCTGCCCGCGGGCGCCGCGGGCGCGCAGGTCACGCTCGCGTTCCGCGTGCGCCCCGCCGGGCGCTGGTCCGGCTGGTTCGGCGGCAAGCCGCCCGCCGGCGCCGCGTTCTCGGAGCCCGGCACGCTCGCGCCCGCGACGGGCCGCTCCGCCGACGCGCGCCCGAACATCGTCCTGATCTCGCTCGACACGCTGCGTGCCGATCACGTCGGCGCGTGGGGCAACCCGCGCGCGCCGCTGCCCTCGATCGACGCGCTCGCGCGCGGGGGCGTGCGCTTCGCGCGCGCGGAGGCCGCGTCGAGCTGGACGCTGCCCTCGCACTACTCGATGCTCTCCGGGCTCACGCCCGCGGCGCACGGCGTCCTGCCCGATCTCGAGATCGTGCGCGGCTACATCTACCCGGACCGCCGGCTCGCGATCAAGGGCTCGGGCCGCGAGGTGATGCTCGCCGAGGCGCTGGCGGAGAAGGGCTACCGCACCGCGGCGGTCACCGAGGACGGCTGGGTCGCGCCGAAGTTCGGTTTCGACCAGGGCTTCCGCGTGTTCCGCGCGGCGCTCGAGGGCTCGCTCCCGGGCACCGTCGCGGGCACGCTGGGCGAGCTCGAGACCGCCGGCACGCGCGGGCCGTGGTTCCTGTTCGTGCACACGTACGCGACGCACCAGCCGTACCACGCGCCGCACGCGCTGCGCACGAAGTGGGCCGACCCCGCGCACGTCGGCTTCGCGCTGCCCGCCGGCCGCGTGCCGATCGACGACTACTATCGCTTCCGCACCGCGCTGTTCCCGCCCTCACCCTCGGACGTGCGCGCGTTCCGCGATCTCTACGACGGCCAGGCCGCGTGGGCCGATTCGCTCGTCGCCTCGGTCGTGGACTGGCTCAAGGCCAAGGGCCTCCTCGAACAGACCGTGATCGTCGTCACGTCGGACCACGGCGAGGAGCTGTTCGAGCGCGGCCAGTTCGACCACGGCGACACGCTGTTCGAGGAAGTGACGCACGTGCCGCTGGTGATCTCCGCACCGGGGCGCGTGCCCGCGGGGCGCGTCGTCGACGGGACGGTGTCGCTGGTCGACCTGCCGGCGACGCTCCTCGACCTCGCCGGGGCGGGGGACACGCTCGGCGAGGGCCGCACGCTGAAGCCGCTGTGGAGCGGCGGCGAGGCCGCGGGTGGGCGCGCCGCGTTCGCGGAGGTCGTGGGCCACGGCGCCGAGCCGCTCAGCGCCGCGTGGTCGGGGACGCTCAAGCTCGTGCGCCGCGAGACCAAGGGCGGCCTGCGCGAGCAGCTGTTCGACCTCGCCGCCGACCCGGGCGAGACGCGCGATGTCGCGGCCTCGCGGGCGGCCGACACGGCCCGGCTCCGGGCCCTCCTGCTCGAGCACACGCGCAAGGCGCACGAGATCCGCGGCGCCCTCGGCACGCGCGAGGAGCACCTCGACCAGGAGACGATCGACAAGCTCAAGAGCCTCGGCTACGTGAAGTAACGTCCGCGGCGATTCGCCGTACGTTTCGGGCAGCGGGGAGGTCTCCATGCGTGCCCGAGGTGTGTTCGCCGTCGTTCTGCTGCTGTCGTGCCTGTCGTCCGTTCCCGCGCGCCCGCAGGCGCCCGGCGACGTGACCGGCCTGCGCTTCGTGGACGCGCACACGCTCGCCTGGGACGCGCTGCCCGGGGCGGCCGCGTACAACGTCTACCGCGGCAGCCGCGCCGACGGCGCGGACCTGCGCTGCGTCGCGTTCCGCAGCGCGCAGACGACGTTCGACGACCCGGCCGCGCCGCCGTTCGCGACCTACGTCGTGGCGGCCTGGAACGCCGACGGCGACGGGCCCGCGGGCTTCACCAGCGCGGGCGATCCGCGCCAGCCCGCGGTGCGCTGCGCGGACGGCGACGGGGACGGCGTCGCCGACCACCTCGACAACTGTCCCGCCGTGCAGAACGCCGCGCAGGCCGACCAGGACGCGAACGGCCTCGGCGACGTGTGCGATCCGCGCACGTACGACTTCGAGGCCGACGCCGTCGGGCAGCGGCCCGCCGGCGTCACGCAGGAACTGCCGTTCAACGCCAGCTTCACCGTGCGCGATTTCGGCGGCGACCGGGGCGTCGCGTACGACGTGAGCGACGGCGGCGTGTCGGACCGCTTCGACCGGCTGCCGACGGCGCGGCCGTTCCAGGACCTGACGGTGTACGTCGACGCGCAGGACGGGGTGACCGAGGTGCTCGACCTCGAGCTGTGGAGCGAGGGCAGCTTCGGCGAGAACGCCGGCTCGGACCTCCTGTTCCGCATCGATCCCGACGGGCGCGGCCACGTGTTCACGCGCCGCGGACAGGCGTACACCGACTTCGGCGCGTTCTCGCTGCCGTCGGCGTCCGGGCTGCGGCTGCGCCTCGCCAAGGGCCCGGGGACGACGAGCACGCTGCACGTCGACCACTGGAACGGCGCGTCGTGGACCCCCGACCTCGGCGTCGTCGCGCTTCCCGACGACCACCTGCTGCGGGGCCGCGGGGTCGCGCTCACCAGCATCAATCCCGGCAAGCGCGGCCTCCTGCGCCTGACCGCGGTGCCCGTCCCCGCGACCGCGCCGCTCAAGCTGAACCAGGCCTTCGACGGGCTCGCATCGTGGAAGCTGTTCCAGCGCGACGCGGCGAACGTTGCAGCGATCCCGGTGCCGTACGAGTACACCTCCGGCGGCCCCGTGCGTCTCGAGGTCGCGCTGGTCGCGACGGCGAGCGGCGTGCCGCTCCCCGGCTTCGATTTCGCCGATCACGCGTGGACGCTCGGTCCCGCGCCCGCCGGCGCGACGGGCCGCGTCGATCTGCCCGCGGTCCCCGCGGGCGGCAACTACGACCTGCAGGCCCGGCTCGTCGACGCCGCGACCGGCACGGTCCTCGGCCAGGACGGCGCCGCGAACCTCGCCGTCGGCGACGTGTTCCTCGCCGCGGGGCAGTCGAACATGTCGGGCTACTCCGGCAGCCTCGACGGCGCGGAGCCGCCCGTCGACGACGTGCACCTGTTCGGCAACGACTACGTCTGGAAGCGCGCGGTCGAACCGATGGACGATGGCACGGACCAGGTCGACCGCGTGAGCGAGGAAGCGCCCGCGCACACGCTGATGCTGTCGTTCGCCAAGACCGTCAGCGCGGCGGCGGGCGTGCCCGTCGCGATCGTGCCCGCGCCGCTCGGCGGCACGAACCTCTACGGCCAGTGGCAGCGCGACGCCGTGAACCCGCAGCACCGCGGGACGCTCTACGGCTCGTCGATCCACCGCGTGCTCGCGCTCGGCTACGCCGCGCCGATCCGCGGCGTGATCTGGTACCAGGGCGAGTCGGACGCCGGCCGCGGCACCGCGGCGTACCTCGCCGACCTGCGCGCGCTGGTCGCGAACTACCGCAACGACCTCGCGGCGCCGAACCTCTTCTTCGGCAACGTCCAGCTCGCGACGTACGACCAGTCCGACTACGCGACGTGGCTCCCGATCCAGGAGGCGCAGCGCCAGCAGGCGCTCGATCCGCTGGCGGCCGTCGTGCCCACGATCGACCAGCCGCGCAACGACACGATCCACCTCAACGTCGCCGGCTACCGCACGGTCGGCGGGCGCCTCGGCCGCGCCGTGCTCGCGGGCTCGTACGGGATCCCGCAGGTGCTGACGCCGCGGCTCGTCTCGACGGCGTTCGTCACCGGCCGCAAGGACCAGGTGAAGATCACGTGGGACCGCGACGTGACCGGCGGCATCGTGCAGCTGTTCCGCGCCTACGACCGCGGCGTGCAGATCAACATCGTCAGCATGACCGTGAGCGGGCCGACCGTGACGCTCCAGCTGCAGCGCGCGGTGGGCGGCGAGACGCGCGTGAGCTACGGGTTCGCGCGGACGCCGGCGGCGAACTGGGTGCGGGCCGCCGACGGGAGCGGGCCGGTGCTGTGCTTCGATCGCGTGCTGGTGAACTAGAAGGCGGAACCGGGAGCCGAGGCAGAGGCAGAGGCACAGGCACAGGCAAAGGCAAAGGCACAGGCAAAGGCAGAGGCATGAGGGCAGGACCAAGGAAAAAGGCGGAGGCCTCGGCCCCCGCCTTCCTTTTGCCTGTTGCCTTGGCCTCTGCCTGCGCCTCGGGCCGCGCAATGCGCGGCCCGCGCCGGGCAAGCCCGGCCCCTACTTTTTGTTGTCGAGGGCCTTGCGGGCGGCGTTACGGACCGCGCCGACCTGGTCCTTGAGGAGCCCCTCGAGGACCTTCTGCGCCTTCGGGCCGCCGATCCGGCCGAGGGCGACCGCCGCCGCCTGGCGCACGCTCGGCTCGGCGTCGCCGGCCAGCTTCGTCAGGGTGGGGAGGCCGTCCTCGTGCTTGATGCCGCCGAGCGCTTCGGCCGCGGCGACGCGCACCTGGAGGTTGGGCTTGCCCGTGTCGGCCGCGGCCTCGGTGATCGCCGGGATGTTCTCCGGCCCGCCGATCTGGCCGAGCCCCTGGATCGCGACCTTGCGCACGTCGGCGCTCGCGTCCTTCACGAAGACCGCGAGCGCGGCCGCGGCCGGCTTGCCGAAGCCGGCGAGCGAGCCCGCCGCCTCGAGCCGCACCTCGGGCGTGAGGTCGTCCTTCGTCGCCGCGAGGTCGGGGATCGCCTTCGCGCCGAGCAGGTCGGCGAGCGTGCTCACCGCGCTCGACCGCACCTCCCACTCCTTGTCCTCGTGCAGCACCTTGCGCACGGCGTCGGCGCACGACGGATCGCCGATCTGGCGCAGCGAGCGCAGTGCGAACTGCCGGACACGCGTCTCCTTGTCCGCGAGCTGGCCGGCGATGAGCGTCACCGACTGCTTGTCGCGCATCTCGGTGACGGCGCCCATCGCGCCGATGCGCACCATCGGCGACGGGTCCGACAGGATCGCGCGTAGCGCGGGCAGCGACTTGGGGTCCTTGATGCGCTCGAGCGCGCGGGCCGCGGCCGCACGGATGCGGTCGTTGGGGCGCGCGGGCTTGTTGCCTTCGGGCTTCGGCTTGGGGAGGAGCGCGATCAGCTCCTGCACCGCCTCGGGCGTCCCGATCGTCGCCAGCGCCTCGGACACGGCGGGCTCGGAGACGATCTCCTCGGGGCTCCGCGCGAGGCGCGCGAGCTCGGGGACGGCCTTCGCGTCGCGCGCCGACTGCACGCCGAGGACGCCCGAGCGCTGCACCATCGGCGACGGGTCCTTGAGCGCCTTGCGGAACAGCTCCGCCGCGCCCGCGTCCTTGGGGAACGAATCCCGCAGCGTGCCGAGCACCTCGACGCGCGCCGCGTAGTCGGCGTCCCCGAACGCGCGCGTGCACAGCGCCTTCGGCTTGGCCTGGTCCCACATCTTGCACGCCGCGCGGATCGCGCTGTCGCGCACGGTGCGGTCGCTGTCCGCGTAGAGCTTCTCGAGGAGGTCGGTGCCCTGCGCGCCGAGCAGGTCCGCGATCGACCACACGACCTCGCCGCGCACCTCGTTCGACGAGTCCGTGAGCAGCTTCTCGAGCAGCGGGCGGGCCTTCGCCGCCGGCGGCTTGAGCCGGGTCAGGTCGCGCACGGCCTCGATGCGGTCGCGCGACGCGGACGAGCCGAGTCGTTCCACGATCGGCTGGAGGTTCGGTTCCGCGGCGCGGACGGTGGGGGCGGCGAACAGCACGGCGCCCAGGAGAACGCTCTGGACCTTACGGTTCATCAGGCAGACCTCCGGTTCGAGACAGCGCACAAAAAGACCGCGAGGGCCGCAGCCCTCCGAGGACCAAAGGGTAATCAGCGGGATACGGGCCCGCCAGCGCCGCGCAGCGTATTTTCGTCAGTCCCGGGCGCGATCGAGGGCCGCCGCGACGCTTTCGACCGGTCCGGGCATCCAGCCGGCCATCCGGCCGGACCCGATCGTCCGCACGTAGGCCCGCGGCGAGACCTTGCGGAGCTTGAGGAAGCTGCGGTGGAAGTGGCGGTAGCTCCCGTAGCCGGCGAGGCTGGCCACGGTCGCCATCGAATGGCCGCCCTTACGGAGCAGTTCCTCGGCGTGCTCGATCCGGACGTGGTGGATGTACTCGGTCAGGGTCACGCCGCACTCGCGCCGGAACAGGGCCGAGAGGTACGTCCGGGTCACGCCCAGCTCGCGCGCCACGCGCGCCAGGGACAGCGGCTCGGCCGCGTGCGCGTCGATGTACTGGCGGGCGCGCTGCGCGATCGGGTGCTGGGTGGGCCGGCCGGGCGACAGCGCCAGCGCGATCCGGTCGGCCTCGGCGCGGAACACCCCCAGGAGCGTGCGCGGGTCGGTCGCGGTGCCGATGACCGAGATCAGGGCCAGCCGGTCCTTTTCGGGGACCGTCGAACGGCCGGGCCGCAGCCCCTCCGCGGCGGTTCGCAGGAGGTCGTAGAGGAACAGCGCACAGGCGGCGGGCGCCGCCTCGGCGATCGGGGTCGCACCGTCGGCCAGCTGCCGCACGGCGGAGCGGAATCCCTGCTGGTCGCGCTTCTCGAGCGCGACGAGCACCGGGTTGACCGGTGGCCAGGCCAGCGCGACGTGGGGGAACTCACCCGCGAAAAAAGCGCCCTCTCCCGCCGGGTCTCCGGAGGGCAGTCCGTCTTCCATCACTCCTCCCCGAGTACCAGACGTCCCGCGAATCTAGTACGCTCACCGGACGGAGCGGGCAACAGAAAGCGATGAATCTCCCGACGGCTTTGACGGTCACGCGCATCTTCCTGGTCCCCATGCTGGTGGCCGTTCTCCTCGCGCCGCCGCTGATGGTCTGGGACACCCCGTTCTTCGGGGACCACGGCCCGCCCCTGCGCGAGGCCGTGGGCGTCACGATCTTCCTGCTCGCGGCCCTGACCGACGCCCTCGACGGCTGGCTCGCGCGCCGCCGGAACCAGATCACCAAGCTCGGAACGCTCCTGGACCCGATCGCCGACAAGCTCCTGACCTCGGCGGCGTTCATCTCGCTGGTCCAGATGCCGCGCATCAACCTCATGCACCCGGGCTTCGAACCCGACGACTTCGTTCCCGTCGCGCCCGCGTGGATGGTCGTGATCATCGTCGGACGCGAGTTCATCGTCTCCGGCCTGCGCTCGATCCTCGCGACGCGCGGGATCGCGATGCCCGCGTCGGTCCTGGGAAAGCTGAAGACCGCCAGCCAGGTGGTGGCGATCACGCTCCTCATCCTGACCAACACCCTCGACCGCTGGGGCCGCTACGGCTTCCTCGGGATCATCGCCCTGTGGCTCTCGGCCGCGTTCGCGCTGTGGTCGGCCGCGGACTACATCGTGAAGTTCGTGAGACTCTCGCCGCACCTCCTGGACGACGACGAGCCGGCGCCGGCCTCCACACCCGAATCCGGTCCCGAGGTCCGCGCGCAGTGAGCCGCTGGGCGGACCACCTGCGCTCGCGCCTCCTGGCCGGGATGGTGTTCCTGCTCCCGGCGGTCATCACGGCGTGGATCATCACGCTCCTGTTCCGCGCCGCCGACGACGCGTTCACGGGGCAGGTCCTGCGGCTCGTCGAGTCCGACCGCCCGGCTCCGCCCGCGGTCGTGTGGGCGTCGCGCGGCGTCGCGCTGCTCACGGTGCTGATCGTGCTCTACGCGGTCGGCGCGCTCGCGACGAACATGCTGGGCCGCCGGATGCTCTCGTCGGGCGAGCGCGCGGTCGCGCGCGTGCCGGTCGTGGGCGGGGTCTACGCCGGGTTCCGCCAGCTGCTCGACGCGTTCGGCCCGGCGGGCGGCGGGGTGTTCCGCCGCTCCGTGCTGATCGAGTACCCGCCGGGGATCTGGCGCGTCGCGTTCGTGACCAACGACCGCGCGCAGCCGATGGGCGACCCGCCGCGTCCGCACGTGGCGGTGTTCGTCCCGATGACGCCCAACCCGACCTCGGGGGACCTCGTCTTCGTGCCCCCCGAAGCGCTGCACCCGTTGGCCCTTTCGAGCGAGGAAGGCCTCAAGATGATCGTGTCCGGCGGCATCGTGATGCCGGACCGGCCGCTCGCCGCGGGTGCCGCGGCCCCGGCGGAGGACGCCCGATGAGGATTCCCGAGGCGGTGATCGTGGCGGTCGGCGACGAGCTCGTCACGGGCCGGCGCCTCGAGACGAACGGCACGCGCATCGGGCGCTGGCTCGACAGCTGCGGCTGCGTCGTGCGCGCGCGCTGCATCGTCCCCGACCGCGAGGCGTACATCGAGGACACCGTGCGCGCCGCGCTCGCGTCCAACGCGGAGCTCGTGCTCGTCGTCGGCGGGCTCGGACCCACCGAGGACGACCGGACGCGCGAGGGCGTCGCGCAGGCGCTCGACACGGAGCTCGAGCTCGACGCGCCGCTGCTCGAGGTGATCGAGGCGCGCTACCGCGAGCGCGGCAAGGACGTGCCGGAGAACGCGCCGCGGCAGGCCCAGCGGCCGATCGGCAGCGAGGCCGTGCCGAACCCGATCGGGACCGCGCCGGGCTTCATCGTCGACCGCGGGCGCATGCTGCTCGTCGCGCTCCCCGGCGTGCCGCGCGAGATGGACCAGATGATGCAGCGCACCGTGCTGCCGCTCCTGCGCGCGCGGCTCGCGGGCGCGTACGTGATGCGGGCGCGCGTGCTGCACGTCGCGGGGCTGCCCGAGGCCGAGGTCGACCGGCGCATCCGCGGGCGCGCGGGGGAGAGCGGCGCGCAGGTGACGCTGCTCGAATCGCACGGCGAGGTCGAGGTGCTCGTCACGGTGCGCGCGGAGAGCGACGACGAGGCCGACGAGCGTCTCGCGCGTGCGCTGGCCGCGATCGAGGCGCCGCTCGGCGAGACGATCTACGGCCGCGACGCCGAGACCCTGGTCGGCATCGTGCGCGACCAGCTGGCGCGGCGCGGCTGGACGCTCGGCGCGGCCGAGTCGTTCACCGGCGGCCTCGTCGGCAAGCGCGTCGTCGACCTCCCGGGGTCGAGCGGCTTCTTCGTCGGCTCGGTGGTCGCGTACTCGGACGAGCGCAAGACCGCGCTGCTCGGCGTGGCGCCGGACGTGCTCGAGAGCGCGGGCCCGGTCAGCGCGGCCGTCACGCTCGCGATGGCCGAGGGCGTGCGGCGCCAGCTCGGGTGCGACGTCGGCGTCGCCGCGACCGGCATCGCCGGCCCCGGCGGCGGCACCGTCGACAAGCCGGTCGGTCTCGCGTACCTCGCGGTCGCCTGGCCCGGGCGCAGCGTCGTGCGGCGCCACGTCTTCGCCGGCGACCGGGCGCTGATCCGCAGCTTCGCCGCGACCACCGCGCTCGACCAGGTGCGCCGCGCGCTCGGCGGGCTGCCGCTGCTCGGCGAGCCGGCGGAGGCCGGGGCGACGCCGTGAGCCGCCGGTTGTTCCTCGCGGTCCCCGTGCCCGATGCCGTGCGCGACGCGCTCGCTGCGTGGAGCGCGGCGTGGCGGCGGAGCGACGACGGCTGGCGCTGGGTCGCGCCCGCGGGCGTGCACCTCACGCTGCGCTTCTACGGGGCGACCGAGGAGGCGCGCGTGCCCGCGCTCGTCGAGCGCACGGGCGCGCTCGCGCGGCGCCACGCGCCGTTCGAGGCGCGCGCGCTCGGGTGGGGGGTGTTCCCCGCGCCGAACCGCCCGCGCGTCCTGTGGACCGGCCTCGAAGCGCCCGCCGCGCTCGCGGCGCTGGCGCGGGAGGCCGAGGCCGACGCGCGCGCGCTCGGCTACGCGCCGGAGGACCGCGCGTTCCGGCCGCACCTCACGCTCGCCCGTGCCGCCGATCGTGGCCGGCCGCTCCTGCCCGGGCCGCCCGACCCCCGGGCGCCGGTCTTCGGCGCGGTGCCGGTGCGGGAACTCGTCGTCTACGAGAGCCACCTCGGTCCGGGCGGCGCACGCTACGAGGCGCTCGTCCGCGCATCGCTCGGGGGCGCCCGTGCGTGACGCGCTCGCGCTCGCGCTCGCGTTCCTGTGCGGGAGCGTGCCGTTCGGCCTCCTGCTCGTGCGGCTCACGCGCGGCATCGACGTGCGCTCGGTCGGCTCGGGCAACATCGGCGCGACCAACGCGAGCCGCGCGGCGGGGCCCGCGGTCGGGGCGGCCGTCCTGGTGCTCGACGCGCTCAAGGGCGCCGTGGGCGTCCTCGCCGGGCGCGCGCTCGCCGGCCCGGACGCCGCGCCGTGGACGATCGGCCTCCTCGTCCTCGCCGCGACCGCCGGACACGTGTTCACGCCCTGGCTGCGCTTCAAGGGCGGCAAGGGCGTCGCGACGGTGCTCGGGGCGCTGGGCGTGGCAGACTGGAGGCTGTTGCTGGTGGCGCTCGCGGTGTTCCTGCTGGTGTTCGCGGTCTCGCGCACCGTCTCCCTCGGGTCGGTGTGCGCCGCGGCCGGCGTGGCACTCGCCGGGTTCCTCCTGGGCGGCGCGGCTCCCCCCGCGTGGGGCGTGGGGGCGACCGCGGCGCTGATCGTGCTGCGCCACCGCGAGAACCTCGCGCGCCTGGCGCGGGGCACCGAGCCGCGCTTCGGAGGGCATCGATGAGCGGAAACGCACCCGTCGCGGTGATCGGCGCCGGCTCGTGGGGCACCGCGCTCGCGGTCCACCTCGCGGGACGCGGACCGGTCACGCTGTGGTGCCGCGCCGAGGACGGCCCCGAGGAGATCGCGCGACGGCGCGAGAACAAGGTCTTCCTGCCCGGCATCGGACTTCCCGGACGCTGCGAGGTCACGGGCGACCTCGCGGCCGCGCTCGCCGCGTCGGACCTCGCCGTGCTGGCCGTGCCGACGCAGCACCTCGAGGGCTTCCTCACCGCGCACCGCGCCGCACCGTGGCCCGCGGGGCCGCTCGTGCTGGCGGGGAAGGGCATCGCGGTCGCGTCGCTCGAGTTCCCGAGCCAGATCGCGGCGCGCGCCCTCGGGCCCGCGCTCGCGGCGCGCCTCGTCGTGCTGTCGGGCCCCTCGTTCGCGCGCGAGGTCGTCCTGGGCGAACCCACCGCGGTCGTCGCGGCCGCCGAGCACGAGCCCGCCGCGCAGCGCGTGCAGGAGGTCTTCAGCCACCTCAACCTGCGCGTGTACACGGGGCCCGATCCGCTCGGCGTGCAGGTCGCCGCGGCGCTCAAGAACGTCGTCGCGATCGCGGCCGGCGTGGCCGACGGCCTCGGCTTCGGGTCCAACGCCCTCGCCGCGCTGATCACGCGCGCGCTCGCGGAGATCTCGCGGCTCGGCGTCACGCTCGGCGCGCGCCGCGACACGTTCATGGGCCTCGCCGGGCTCGGCGACCTCGTGCTGACGTGCACGGGCGGGCTGTCGCGCAACCGCCAGGTCGGACAGGCGCTCGGCCGCGGCCACTCGCTCGACGAGATCCTCGGCGGGATGCGCATGGTCGCGGAGGGCGTCGAGACGTGCCGCGCCGCGCGTGCCCTCGGCGCGCGCCACGGCGTCGCGATGCCGATCGTCGAGCAGGTCCACGCGATCCTGTTCGAGGGGAAGGACCCGCGCGGGGCGCTGGCGGAACTCCTCGCGCGGCCGTTGCGGGCCGAGCCCGAGGACGGCACGCACCCGGGGCGCACCCCGTGATCGACACGCACTGCCACCTGCTCCCCGGCATCGACGACGGCCCCGAGGAGGACAGCACCTCGCTCGCGATGGCGCGCCTCGCCGTCGAGGACGGCGTGACGACCGTGATCGTCACCCCGCACATGCGCGAGGGTGATTACCTGAACGAGCGTTCGCGGATCCTCGCCGCGCTCGACAAGTTCCGCGCGCTGCTCGCGAAGGAACGCGTGCCGCTCGAACTGCGGCCGGGATCCGAGATCCACCTCGCGCCGAAGCTCGCCGAGCGCATCGCGTCGGGGCGCCTCCTCGCGTACAACGACCGGCCGATCTACATGCTGCTCGAGTGTCCGTACCGCACGCGGCCGATGCGCCTCGACGAGACGATCTTCGAGCTGAAGGTCGCCGGCATCACGCCCGTCCTCGCGCACCCGGAGCGCATCCGCTTCTTCCAGGAGGACGTGACGCGCTACGAGGAGGCCCTGCGCCTCGGCGCGCTCGGGCAGCTCACGAGCTCGAGCCTGACGGGCACCTTCGGGCGCTCGGTGCAGCAGTTCTCGGAGCAGCTCGTGCGCCGCCGCATGGTCCACGTGCTGGGGAGCGACGCCCACGACACCGAGTACCGTCCCCCGAAGCTCGCCGCCGCGCGCGCGCGCTGGGCGGAACTCGCGGGGGAGGAGAGCGCGCGGCTCGCGACCGAGACGGTCCCGCGCGCGCTCCTCGACGGGGCACCCTTCGAACCCGAGCCGCCGCTCCCGCCGGAGAAGCCGCGCGGGCTGTTCCAGCGGATCCTCGGTCGCGGGTGAAGCGTTGATGATCGGGCCCCCGGCCCGTATGCTCGGCACCGGCCGGCCCGGTCGGACCGTGCCCGGCGGAGGGTTCCTGCACATGACGGCACGCGCGAGGTTCGAGGCGGCGCTCCGCGCGACGGCCCTGGCGGCGCTCGTCGCGGCGCTCGCCGGCTGCGGTTCGGCGCCCACGCCGCTGCCCGCGGCGGAGGCGGGGAAGAACGGGCCGCTGCACCACTACCAGCTCGGCCGGATGTACTTCGAGCAGGGCAAGGTCCGCGAGGCGCTCGAGGAGATCGACCGCTCGCTGCGCATCGACGACTCGCTGCCGCAGGTGTGGTTCTACCGCGGCTACATCTACTGGAACCTCTCGAAGTGGAAGGACGCCGAGGAGGCGTTCCGCACCGCGTTGGTCAGGAACCCGTACTACACCGACGCGCGGATGTGGCTCGCGACGTGCCTCGACCAGCAGGGCAAGCCGCAGGAGGCGCTGAACGAGCTCGACCGCGCCGCCGAGGACCGCTCGTTCCAGACGCCGGAGAAGATCCAGCTCACCAAGGCCAAGATCCTCGACCGCCAGGGCCGGCTCGACGAGGCGCTCGCGACGCTGCGCAGCGCGGTCACCCTGCGCCCGCGGTTCTACGAGGCGCACTTCGCGATGGCGCTGGTGCTCTCGAAGCTGGGCCGCCTCGAGGAGGCGCAGCTCGCCTTCGACGCCGCCGAGCCCGGGTACGCGAAGGACGCCGAGTTCCACTGGAAGCGCGGCGAGGCGCTGTTCCGGATGCGGCGCAAGCCGGAGGCCGCGAAGGAGCTGCGGCGCGCGCAGGAGCTGGCGCCGGGGTCCGAGGCGGCGGCGAACGCGGGGCAGCTGCTCAAAGAGATCGGGTGACGATGTTCGGGAAACTGCAGCAGAAGCTCGCCAGCGGGCTCAAGAAGACGCGCGACGCGATCCGCACGCGCCTCGGGAAGCTGTCGTTCGCGGGGCGCCGCATCGACGAGGAGCTGCTCGACGAGCTCGAGGAGACGCTGATCCTCGCCGATCTCGGCCCGGAACTCGTCGCGCTCGTGCGCGAGCGCCTCGCCGCGGTCGCGAAGGGCACGACCGTCGAGAGCACCGAGCAGCTGATGGAGCTCGTCGAGCGCGAGCTCCTCGGGCTCCTTCCGGCCGCCGCGCCGGAGCAGCTCCCCGCCGCGCCGCCGCGCGTGACGCTGGTGGTCGGCGTGAACGGCTCGGGCAAGACGACGACGGTGGGAAAGCTCGCCGCGCGCTGGCAGGGCGACGGCCGCAAGGTGCTCGTCGCCGCGGCGGACACGTTCCGCGCGGCCGCCGTCGAGCAGCTCGTCGTGTGGGCCGAGCGCGCCGGCGCGAGCGTGGTGCGCGCGCAGACCGGCGCCGATCCGGCGGCGGTGGGCTTCGACGCGGCGCGCGCCGCGCGCTCGCGCGCGTGCGACGACCTGCTCGTCGACACGGCCGGCCGGCTGCACAACAAGAAGCCGCTGATGGACGAGCTGTCGAAGATCAGCCGCGTCATCGCCAAGGAGATCCCCGGCGCGCCGCACGAGACGCTGCTCGTGCTCGACGGCACGACCGGGCGCAACGCGGTCGTCCAGGCGCGCGAGTTCGCGCGCGTCGCGCCCGTGACGGGGCTCGTGCTGACGAAGCTCGACGGCACCGCGAAGGGCGGCGTCGCCGTCACGATCGGCCGCGAGCTCGGGATCCCGGTGCGCTACGTCGGCGTCGGGGAAGGGGTGCAGGACCTGCTGCCGTTCGATGCCGAGGCCTACGTCCGTGGGCTGCTCCTGCCGGGCGGAGGCGCGGGGGACGCGGAGTGAGCGCGGTCCCGCCGCTCCTCGCGCGCGCGATCGAGCTCGCCGCCCGCGCCGGTCGCGCGGCCGCACCGAACCCGCGCGTCGGCGCCGTCGTGGCACGCGACGCGCTCGTGCTCGGCGAAGGCTGGCACCACCGCGCGGGCGAAGCGCACGCGGAGGTCCTCGCCCTCACGGCCGCAGGGGACGCGGCGCGCGGCGCCACGCTGTACACCTCGCTCGAACCGTGCGACCACACGGGCCGCACGCCGCCGTGCACGCAGGCGATCCGCGACGCGGGCATCGCGCGTGTCGTCGTCGCCGCCGGCGATCCCGACCCGCGCGTGTCCGGCCGCGGCATCGAGCGGCTGCGCGGCGCCGGGCTCGCGGTGGAGTTCGCGGGCGACGCGGCGCGCGATGCGGCCGAGCGCGTGAACGAGGACTACCTCGTGCACCGGCGCGCGGGCCGCGCGTTCGCCGCGCTCAAGGTCGCCGCGACGCTCGACGGCCGGATCGCCGAGCGCGACGGCGGCTCGCGGTGGATCACGGGCGAGGCGGCGCGCGCACGCGGCCGCGCGCTGCGCGACCTCTACGGCGCGATCCTCGTCGGCGCGGAGACGGTCGCACAGGACGACCCGCAGCTCCTGCCGCCGCCGCGCGACGACGCGCCGCCGTTCCTGCGCTGTGTCGTCGACGGCACGCTGCGCACGCCGCCCACGGCGCGCCTGTTCGAGGACGTGGCCGCGTCGCCGGTCGTCCTCTTCACGCGCGGGAACGCGCCGGCCGCGCGCCGCGCCGCGCTCGAGCGCGCGGGCGCGGAGGTCGTCGCGCTCGGCCCGGCCGCGGGGCCGATCCCGCCCGAGGCACTCCTGCGCGAGCTCGGCCGGCGCGGCGTGCTCGGCGTCCTCGTCGAGGGCGGCGGGCGCACGCACGGCGCGTTCGTCGCCGCGGGCGTGGCCGACAAGCTGTACTGGTTCTGCGCGCCGCGCCTCCTCGCCGACGGGGCGGCCCGCGCCGCGGTGGACGGCGGAGCGGGTACACTCGCCGGCGCCCCCCCCTGGCACGTCCATTCGGACGAACGCATCGGCGGGGATATCCTTCTGACGCTGTATCCGCCGCGCCCCTGAGCGCGCGGCCCCGGAGCCCACGGCGTGTTCACCGGCCTCGTCGCTGCGATCGGCCGCCTGGCCGCGCCCCGCGCACGCGGGGCCGGCCTGACCGTGGCCGTCGAGCACGCGCTCCCGGGCGAACCGGTCGCACCGGGCGAGAGCATCGACGTCGACGGCTGCTGCCTCACCGCCGTCGACCCGCGTCCCGGGCGCTTCGACGCGGACGTGTCGCCCGAGACGCTCGCGCGGACCGGCGGCCGGGCGCGCTGGCGCGCCGGGCGCCGGGTGCACCTCGAGCGCGCGCTCCTCGCCGGCGACCGCCTCGGCGGCCACGTCGTCCAGGGGCACGCCGACGGGCTCGTCCGCGTGATCGGGGCGCGCCGGCAGCCGGGCGGCTGGATCGTGCTGCGCTGCGACCTGCCGGCGGCGGGGCGCGGGCTCGTGGTGGAGAAGGGCTCCGTCGCGCTCGACGGGGTCAGCCTGACCGTCTCCCGCAGCGGGAGCGGCTGGTTCGAGGTGGCGCTGGTCCCGACGACGCTCGGCGCGACGTTGCTCGGCGAACGGCGCCCGGGCGACCGCCTCGTGGTGGAGTGGGACGTGATCGCGCGCGTGACCCGGCAGTCGACCCGACAAGGATGAACCCGATGCCCTTCGCAACCATCGAGGCCGCACTCGACGCGTTCCGCGCCGGCAGGATGATCGTCGTCGTCGACGACGAGGACCGCGAGACCGAGGGCGACCTCACGATCGCCGCCGAGAAGGTCACGCCCGACGTCATCAACTTCATGGCCACCGCGGGGCGCGGCCTGATCTGCCTGCCGATGACCGAGGAACGGCTCGACGAACTGCAGGTCCCGCTGATGGTGCAGGACAACACGGCCCGGCTCGGGACCGCGTTCTGCGTGTCGGTCGAGGCGCGCCGCGGCACGACGACCGGCATCAGCGCCGCGGACCGCGCGGCGACCGTGCTCGCGGCGATCGACCCCGCGACGCGCCCCGAGGACCTCATCCGTCCGGGGCACATGTTCCCGCTGCGCGCGGTCAAGGGCGGCGTGCTGCAGCGCGCCGGGCAGACCGAGGCCGCGGTCGACCTCGCGCGGCTCGCCGGCATGTACCCCGCGGGCGTGATCTGCGAGGTGATGAACGAGGACGGGTCAATGGCGCGCGTGAACGACCTCGAGTCGTTCTGCGCGAAGCACGACCTGCTCATGATCACGATCGCCGACCTGATCAAGTACCGCATGCGCACCGAGCGGCTCGTGAAGCGCTTCGCGTCGCCGACCCTGCCGACCGAGTACGGCGACTTCACGATCCACGCCTACGCCAACGACATCGACGGCGAGACGCACCTCGCGCTGGTGAAGGGCGACGACTTCACCCCGGACGAGGCCGTGCTCGTGCGCGTGCACAGCGAGTGCATGACCGGTGACGTGTTCGGCTCCCTGCGCTGCGACTGCGGGCCGCAGCTGCACACCGCGATGGCGGCCGTCGCCCGCGAGGGCCGCGGCGTGATCGTCTACCTGCGCCAGGAGGGGCGGGGGATCGGCCTCGCGGCGAAGCTCCGCGCCTACGAGCTGCAGGAGCAGGGCCGCGACACGGTCGAGGCCAACCTCGCGCTCGGCTTCAAGGCCGACCAGCGCGACTACGGCATCGGCGCCCAGATCCTGTCCGACCTCGGGGTGCGCCGCATGCGTCTCCTGACGAACAATCCGCGAAAGTTCGTGGCGCTCGGCGGCTACGGGCTCGAGATCGTCGAGCGCGTGCCGCTGGAGATCCCCGCGACGACGACGAATCGCGCGTACCTGCGGGCGAAAAAGGAAAAGCTCGGGCATCTTCTGAAAGGGTTCTGAGCCTCCCCCGGGCCGCGCGGGCCCGGCCCTGCGGTTCGAGGCATGGCCCGTAAAACGTGCTAGTCTCTCCGGCTTGCGCGCCCTCCCGGGCGGGAGGGGGAGGACTGTCTTTGTTCGAAGGTCTCGCCGAACGCCTGTCCAAAGTGATGGACAGGCTGCGCTCGGGCGGCCGGGTCTCCGAAGCGGACCTGGACGCGGCCCTGCGCGAGGTGCGCCTGGCGCTCCTCGAGGCGGACGTGTCGTTCAAGGTGGTCAAGGAGTTCCTGGCCAAGGTGCGCGAGAAGGCGCTCGGCGAGGAGGTCCTCAAGAGCCTCACCCCCGGCCAGCAGGTGATCCGCGTCGTCCGCGACGAACTGGTCACCCTGCTCGGCGGCGACGCGGCGATCAAGCCGCTCCGGATCGCGAACCGTCCGCCGTCGGTCTACATGCTCGTGGGCCTGCAGGGCTCGGGCAAGACGACCACCTGCGGCAAGCTCGGCGCGTGGCTCACGAAGCAGGGCCGCCACCCGATCATCGCGCCCGTCGACCTCGCGCGTCCCGCGGCCGTGCTGCAGGCGATCCAGGTCGCGAAGAGCGCGAACGTCCCGGCGTACGAACACGACGCGACGGGCACCCCGGTGCAGCGCGCGCAGGAGGCGGTGCGCCACGCGCGCATGCGCGGCTTCGACGTCGTGCTGCTCGACACCGCCGGCCGCCTGCACGTCGACGAAGAGCTGATGACGGAGCTCGCCGCGCTGCGTGACGCGGTCGAGCCGGTCGAGATCCTCTACGTCGCGGACTCGATGACCGGCCAGGACGCGGTGCGCTCGGCCGAGGCGTTCAAGGCGCGCGTGCCGCTCACCGGCGTCGTGCTGACGAAGCTCGACGGCGACGCGCGCGGCGGCGCCGCGCTGTCGGTCGCCGCGGTCACGGGCGTGCCGGTGCGCTTCGCGGGCGTGAGCGAGCGGATCGACGGGCTCGAGGCGTTCGACCCGTCGCGCATGGCCGGGCGCATCCTCGGCATGGGCGACGTGCTCGGGCTGATCGAGAAGGCCGAGGGCGCGTTCGACGTCGAAGAGGCCGAGAAGCTCGAGCGCGCGATCCGGAAGCAGCAGTTCACGCTGCAGGAGTTCCGCGACACGCTGCGCCAGGTCCGGAAGATGGGCCCGCTCGAGTCGGTCATGGGCATGATCCCCGGCGTGAAGCTGCCGCAGAACGCCGAGTTCGATCCGAAGGCCGTCGTGCGGCTCGAGGCGATCATCGACTCGATGACGCCGCGCGAGCGCCGCGACCATCGCATCATCGACGGCTCGCGCCGCAAGCGCATCGCGCGCGGCTCGGGCACGTCCGTGCAGGAAGTGAACCGACTCTTGAAGCAGTTCATGGAGATGAGCAAGCTGATGAAGGCGTTCGGAGGCGCGCCCGGGAAGGCGCGCATGCGGCGCCTGTTCGGTCGCTGACGCCCGCCGCGCGGCGGGCAGGAGAGGAAGGCACGTGCTCAAGATCAGGCTGCGCCGGGAAGGCTCCCGCAATCACCCGTTCTACCGCATCGTCGTTTCGGACGCGCGTCACACCCCGGGCGGTCCGACCGTGGCGGTGATCGGCCACTACAACCCGAAGACCAATCCGCCGACCGTGCACGTCGACCTCGACAGCTACAAGTCGTGGGTGACGAAGGGCGCGCACCCGTCCGACTCCGTGGCGAGCCTGATCGTGGCGCACGTCAAGCGGGCCGGGGCCACGGCGTGAACGTCGACGCGCGGATGAAGGCGTTTCTCGAGCAGGTCGTGCACGCCCTCGTCAGCCACCCCGAGAACAGCTCGGTGCAGCTGGTCGACGGGCGGCGCGCGACGCGCTTCGAGATCCGCACGCTGGACGACGACCGCGGGCAGGTGATCGGGAAGGACGGGATGACGATCCGCTCGATCCGGACCCTCGCCGCGATCTCGGCCCACCGCAACCGGCGGCGGTTCGAGGTCGAGCTCCCGGAGTGAGCGAGGGCGCACGCCGCGTCGTCCTCGGGCGGCTGCGGCGGCCCTGGGGCCGGCACGGCGAGCTGCTCGTCGAGGTCCACACGGACTGGCCGGAGCGGCGCTTCGCGCACGGCACCGCCGTGGACCTGCGGTGGGAGAACGGCCGGACCGCCCGCCGCACCGTGCGGGCGTTCCGCGAGCTGACGCTGGGCTCGCTGATCGCCTTCGAGGGGATCGACGGCATCGGGCCCGCGCAGGACCTGGCCGGCGCGTGGCTCGAGGCCGAGGCGGACACGCGCGCGGCCGCCGCGGACGGCGAGTGGACGCACTCCGACCTCGTGGGGCTCACGGTCGTGACCGTGGGCGGCGCGACCGTCGGGACGGTGGACGGCATCGAGGAGGGGGCCGGGCCGGACCTCCTCCGGATCGCGGGCCGGTCGGGCGAGATCCTCGTCCCGCTGGTCCCCGCGATCTGCGTGACGATCGAACCCGGGGCGGGGCGGATCACGATCGACCCGCCGCCGGGACTGCTGAACCTGGACGAGGCGGAAACCGCCGGACCCTGAGGGCACGCACGGGCGATGGACTTCACGGTGCTCACGATCTTTCCGGGCATGTTTCCCGGGCCCCTGGCGTACGGCGTGGTCGGCCGTGGGCTGGCCCGCGGACTGTTCGGGCTGAACGTGCGCGACCTGCGCGACTGGGCGCCGCCGCCGCACCGGCAGGTCGACGACGCGCCGTTCGGGGGCGGGGCGGGGATGGTGCTCAAGCCCGAGCCGCTCTTCGCCGCGGTCGAGGAACTGCGGGCCGAGGTGCCCGGGGCCGCGACGCGGACGATCCTGCTCGACCCCGGCGGCCGGCGCTTCGACCGCGACGTGGCCAACGAACTGGCTCGGCTCGACCGGGTGATCCTGGTCTGCGGCCGGTACGAGGGTGTCGACGACCGGGTCCGGACACACCTTGTGGACGAGGAGTTATCGATCGGCGACTATGTGCTGTCCGGCGGAGAGATACCGGCGATGTCGGTGATCGAGGCGACGGCCCGGCTGCTGCCGGGGGTCGTCGGCGAACCCTCCTCCGTGGCGACGGAGTCGTTCGAAGGGGCGGCCCTGGATTACCCGTACTACACGCGTCCGGCCGAGTTCAGGGGCCTCAAGGTGCCGGACGTCCTGATGTCGGGCCATCACGCCGGGATCGAGGCGTGGCGGCGCGAGGCGGCGCGGGAGCGCACCCGGCGGCAACGCCCGGACCTCCTGCGCCGGTAACGGAACCACGACGCCACGGCGTCATCACGAGAGCGACGCCCACGGCGTCATGAACACGGAAGGTGGAAGAACCATGAGCGACGAACTGATCAAGGCGATCGAGGCGCCGCACCTCAAGGACGACCTGCCGGACTTCTTCCCGGGGGACACCGTCAAGGTGCACCTGCGGATCAAGGAAGGGGACAAGGAACGCATCCAGGTGTTCCAGGGCGTGGTCATCGCGCGCAAGCACGGAAAGGAATCCGTGCGCTCGACGTTCCGGGTCCGCAAGATCAGCGCCGGCGTCGGCGTGGAGCGTGTGTTCCCGCTCTTCTCGCCGCTGCTCGCCAAGATCGAAGTCGTCCGTTCCGGCCGTGTCCGGCGCGCGAAGCTGTACTACCTGCGCGGACTGTCCGGAAAGGCGGCGCGTATCCGGGAGCGGCGCCGGGCCTGACGCCGCGTGGCCGACGATCGCAAGCAACTGCTGGACCAGGCGGATCGCGCGCTGCAACGCGGCGATCACGCCGGGGCTGCGGCGCTGTACCGCAAGCTCTACAACGCGTCGCCCTCGGACTACAACGTCGCGCAGAAGCTCGGTGACGCGCTCGCGCGCGCGGGCCAGGAGAACGAGGCCCGCGAGATCTTCCTGCGCCTCGCCGACGCGTGGTGGAAGGAAGGCCTGCGCTCGCGTTCGCTCGCGGCGCTGCGGCGCGCGACGAAGCTCGGCGCGGCAGACCTCGAGCTCATCTCGCGCCTCGGGCAGCGTCTCGTCGAGCAGGGCCTCGTCGCGGATGCGCGCGAGCCGCTGCTCGAGGCGGCGCGGCTCGCCGAGGGCACGGGCGACATCGCGCGCGGCGCCGCGCTCTTCGAGCAGGTCGCGAAGCTCTTCCCGCGCGACACCGGGGCGCGCGAGGCGCTGATCCGCCTCGCCGATCG
>JABLTH010128784.1_pt1 | contig 22060 bp, 16 predicted proteins | sample 7875711 | NCBI WGS metagenome assembly JABLTH01 (sample SAMN14941262, study PRJNA633318) | bioreactor metagenome | isolation source: bioreactor | place: China | collected 2019-03-05 | reverse complement strand
GAAGTGTTTTAGAATCGGGAGAGGCTCCACAGCTCGCTCGGTTATCCGTCACCTGTGGACTTTGAAACCATGAAAAACCAGGATCAGCCCCCCCCTAGGTGTCCACTAAATCGGGGGAACTCCAGTTCGGGAATCTCGCGCAAGTGCGCGGGTTTTTATTTCGCTTGCGGATAGGTGGCTCGGATACTCCGCGCGCGTGCGAGGTTGTTGCGGGGGTGGGGCTGTAGTTCCATCGCGGGGGTGGTGGAAATGGTGGGATGTTTTTCTACGGTGGCAGAGCGCCGGACATCCAGCGTGGTCTTGGCGAGGCTTGATTGAGTCTGGCGAGGGCGTTGGGGCGAGCGGTTAGTCGTCGTAGTCCATGCGGTCGAGAATTTCTTCTTCGGTGTAGAGGCGACCTTGGCCGATGCCGGGGCATTTTCTTGCGGTTTCGAGCCAGGCTTTTTCGGAGCGGATGTTTTCAAACCAGAAGGGGTATGTGCGGCATTGTTTGGGGCGGTGGGGATAGATGCTGCAGGCGCCGTTGGTGAGGAAGACGCAGTCGCCGTTGGTGTGTTCTTTGAGGAGCAGGCGTTTGCCGGGGCGGCAGAACATTCGCTTGAAGGCGGTTTCGGTGAGTTGAAGGTATTTGGCGATTTCGGCGGCTTCTTCCGGGGTGAGGCGTACTTCGCCAGGCTCGCCGGTGCAGCATTGTCCGCATTGGGTGCATTCGAAGCGCAATCCGTTTTCGAACCAAGCGCGAATTTTTTGCGAGGCGCTCATGAAAGGGGGCGAAAATAGCGGAAGCTGCCAGCCATCGAAAGTACTTCTTTTGGCGGGTTGAGTGTCCGCTGTTGCCGCGTTGGTTCTGTTGTCGGGCTGCGAAGGCCGTGGCTGAAATGAGACGTGCGAGCGGGTGAAGATGTGGTAGGCTACCGGGTTACTCACTTGCAGATTTTTGGAGCTGGTTATGTCGAAGGACGAGATCGTTGTCGCGGGCGCGCGCGAGCACAATTTGAAGAATATCACGGTGCGGATTCCGCGGGATACTTTGACGGTGATTACGGGGTTGAGCGGATCGGGAAAGTCGTCGCTGGCGTTCGATACGCTCTACGCGGAGGGGCAGCGGAAGTATGTGGAGTCGCTGTCGGCTTATGCGCGCCAGTTCTTGGAGCAGATGCAGAAGCCGGAGGTGGACCACATCGAGGGGCTGTCGCCGGCGATTTCGATTGAGCAGCGGACGGCGGGGGCGAATCCGCGGTCCATCGTGGCGACGACGACGGAGATTCACGATTATTTGCGGTTGCTCTATGCGAGCATCGGGAAGCCGCATTGTCCGCAGTGCGGGCGCGAGATTACGCGGCAGACGGCGGAGCAGATTGTGAATCAGTTGATGGCGCTGCCGGCGCAGACGAAGTTGATTTTGCTGGCGTCGAAGGTGCGGGGGCGAAAGGGGGAACACGAGGAGATCATCGCGGGGTTGCGGAAACAGGGGTTTGTTCGCGCGCGGATTGACGGCGAAATTGTGGAGATCGAAAGAGCGCCGAAGTTGGAGAAAAAGAAGAAGCACGATGTGGAGGTGGTGGTGGACCGCATCGTGATGAATGAGAAAATTCGCACGCGGTTGACGGATTCGGTGGAGTCGGCGTTGAAGCAGGGGGAGGGGACGCTGATCGCGTATTTTCCGGATGAAAAGCGGGAGAAGCTTTATTCGGAGAAGAATGCGTGTGTGCATTGCGGGTTGAGTTTCGACACGCTGACGCCGCGCCATTTTTCGTTCAACAGCCCGTACGGCGCGTGCCCGACGTGTCTGGGGTTGGGGACCATGCTGATTTATGACGAGGATTTGATCGTTCCGGATCCGGAGCTTTCGGTGGAGGACGGGGCGATTCGGGCGTGGAAGGGAAGCGGCAGGCGAGCGGCGATTTATTACAAGGGTTTGCTGCGCGCGGTGATGAAGCACTATGGCTCGGAGATGGAGACGCCGTATTCAAGACTCCCGAAGAATGTGCGGCACGCGCTGATGCATGGGTCGGGCGAGGAGGAAGTGGATTTCGGATTTTGGCGCGGTGGGGCGTGGCACAAATACAGCAAGCCGTTCGAGGGCGTGATTCCGAATTTGAAGCGTCGCTACGAGGGGACGGACAGCGAATACATGCAGGAGAAACTGCGGCAGTTCATGAGCAGCGCGCCGTGCGAGACGTGCCACGGGGCGCGGTTGCGCCCGGAAACGCTGGCTTGCACGGTGAATGACAAGTCCATTTTGGATGTGACGCGGATGTCTATTCAGAAGGCGTTGGCCTTTTTCAGCGATCTGCCGCTGACGCCGATGGAGGAGAAGATCAGCAAAGAAATCACGAAGGAAATCCGGCAGCGGCTCGGATTTCTCGTGGATGTGGGGTTGGGATATCTGACGCTGGACCGCGAGAGCGGCACGCTTTCGGGTGGCGAGGCGCAGCGGATCCGGTTGGCGACGCAAATTGGCGCGGGGTTGGTGGGCGTTCTCTACGTGTTGGACGAGCCGAGCATAGGATTGCATCAGTGCGATAACGAAAAGCTGATCCGGACGATGAAGGGGCTGCGCGATCTGGGAAACACCGTGGTTGTGGTGGAGCACGATGAGCAGACGATCCGCGAAGCGGATTATGTGATTGACCTGGGGCCGGGCGCGGGACGGCACGGCGGGGAGTTGGTTCACGCGGGATCGGTGGCGGAGTTGCTGGCGAATTCGCGCTCGTTGACGGCGCGCTACATGAATCGAGACATCGAGATCGGCGTGCCGGAGAAACGTCGCTCGCCGGGGGAGCATTGGATTCAGATCCTGGGGGCGAAGGAGAATAATTTGAAGGATGTGGATGCGCGGATTCCGCTTGGATTGCTGGTGTGCATCACGGGGGTGTCGGGCAGCGGGAAGAGCACGCTGATGGATGATATTCTCCGCCGCGCGTTGTTCCGGCATTTCTATGCGTCGAAGGAGCGTCCGGGAAGGCATCGAAAATTGACGGGACTGGAGTTTGTGGACAAGGTGATCGTGATTGATCAGTCGCCGATCGGGCGCACGCCGAGGAGCAATCCCGCGACCTACACGGGGGCGTTCGGACAGATTCGCGATTTGTTCGCGATGCTGCCGGGATCGAAGATTCGCGGCTACGGGCCGGGCCGCTACAGTTTCAATGTGAAGGGCGGGCGGTGCGAAACATGCAAGGGCGATGGGATGATCAAGATCGAGATGCATTTTTTGCCCGATGTGTATGTGACGTGCGAGGCGTGCCGGGGATTGCGCTACAATCGCGAGACGCTGGAGGTTCGCTACAAGGATCGGAATATTTCCGACGTGTTGAACATGACGATTGATGAGGCGCTGGAGTTTTTCAAGAATGTGCCGGCCATTGAGCGGAAGTTGAGAACGCTATCGGAGGTCGGCCTGGGCTATTTGCAACTCGGCCAGTCGGCGACGACGCTTTCGGGCGGCGAGGCGCAGCGGGTCAAACTGTCCTCGGAGCTGAGCAAGCGCGACACAGGGCGGACGGTCTATCTGCTGGACGAACCGACGACGGGACTGCATTTTGCCGACGTGCATCGGCTCGTGCAGGTGTTGGAGCGTTTGCGGGACGCGGGCAACACGGTGGTCGTGATCGAGCATAATTTGGATGTGATTAAGATGGCCGATTGGATTATTGATCTGGGGCCGGAGGGCGGCGATGGCGGGGGGCGGATCGTCGCGGAGGGCGCGCCCGAAAAAATTGCGGCCTGCGCGCCGTCGCGCACGGGCCGATATCTCAAGGAAGTTTTGGCAACGCAGAGGAAATGATCGCGTGATGTTGCGTCGAATCTGGATGGTCGCGTTGGCCTTCGCCCTCGGGTGGGGGGGTTGGCGCGCGGCTTGGGCTGATGCGCTGGAGGATCGCGATCCGGTTTTTCTCGCGGGCCGCGCCGCGCTGGAGGACGGCCTGAATGACCTCGCGCAGAAGCGGTTTGAGGAGTACATCCGCAACTCGCTTTTTCGCGGGCGTCGCGCGCTGGGCATGCTTTATCTCGTGCAGGCGCTGAATGCGCAGGGCAAGAACGACGAGGCGATGCGCTGGTTCGATGAGCACAAGGCGTGGATGAGCACGGAATATGAGCCGTCGCTGCTTTTTTGGCGGGCGCGCGTGTTGTTCGATTTGGGGCGGTTGGGCGAGGCGCTTGATGAATTGCAGGTGATTGATGACCGTTTTTCGCGCGACCCCATCGCGGGCTCCGCCATGCGGTTGCGCGCGCAGGTGTATGTGAAGATGAACCAGCTCGACAAGGCGCTGGCGGAGATGGCGGAGTTCGACGCCAAACACGGTTCGTCGAAGGATGCGGCGGACAATCTGCTCGATTGGGCTTCGCTGCTGATTCGCCGCAATGAATCGGCGCAGGCCGAAGCGATTCTTCGCCGCCTGCTCGATCAGCATCCGACGGCAAAGGCCTCGCGTCAGGCGGACCTCTGGCTCGGCCAGTTGCTCGCGGCGCGCGGCGCGTGGGCCGAGGCCGACCCGCCGTTGGCGGCTCTTTCGGCGAACGCGCAGGCGGACGCCGATTTGCGGGCCGGCGCGTGGATCGCGCGCGCGACGATTCGCGAGGCGACGTCGAATTATCTGGGCGCGGTCGAGGCGTGTCTCGAGGGCGAGAAGCTGGCGCGCGATCCGGCGGTGCAACTGCACGGAAAGGTCATTCGGGCGCGCGCGCTTGCGCGGTTGGATCGGCGCGCGGAGGCGATCCAAACGCTCGACGATGCGATTCGCCGCTATCCCGGCCAGCCGGAGCGCGGCGATGCGCTCATTCAACTGGCGGGTTTATTGTTGGAAGAGGGCCAGCCGGAACGGGCGCTGGATGCGTACCAGAAATATCTGGAGGCTTTCACCGATCCGCGCGGCGAGGAGCGCGCGTTGATGGGCAAGGGGCAGAGTTTGTGGGACTTGGGTCGGTTCGCCGAAGCTGCGGTGAGTTTTGAGAAGGCGTATGCGGCGCAGAGCAATTCGGCGCTGCGCGTGACGGCGTTGGTGAAGGCCGCGGATGCCTCTTTTGCGGCGGGGCAATATGGCACGGCGCAGCAGGACTATATTAAGGCCAAGGACGAATTTCCGGATAACGAGCAGGTGCCCGATTGGCTGATTCAAATTGCGGAGTGCGACGCGCGGTTGAAGCGTTATCGCGAAGCGGAGGGCGGGTTGCGGTTCATTATCGAGCAATATCCTGAGTCCGATATTGCAGAGCGCGCGGTGATGCGGCTGGCGGGGATGAAAGAGGCGCAGGGTTTGTGGGAGGACGCCGCCATGTCCTACGACGATCTCATGCTGATGTTTCCGAAAAGCGCGCGCTGGCCCGAAGCGCTGTTGGGCCGGGGTATTGCGCGCTATCACGCCGGGCTTTTCCCGGAAGCTCGCGCGGATTTTGATCAAGTGGTGGACAAATTTTCCAACACGGCCTGGGCGGAACAGGCCTATTACTTGCGCGCGTGGTGCCTCTATTTGCAGGGCGATGTGAAGGCCGGGTTGCAGGAGGCGAACGATTTCCTGGCGCGCTTTCCGAATTCTGTCTGGGCGCCCGATGTGCTGTTCTGGCTGGCGGAGCATCGCTTCAACACCGGCGAGATGGATGAGGCTGAAAAACTTTTTACGCGCGTGGCGAAACTCTATCCGCGGAGCGCCATGGCGGACAACGCGCTGTATTGGGCGGGGCGAACGGCCTTTCAGAAAAACGATTACAAACGGGCGATCAGCTATTACAACGATCTCGCCGCGAACTACACCAACAGTCCGCGCATCGCGGAGGCGCGTTTCGCGCAGGGTGATGCGCTGACCGAATTGGGAGAGTTTTCCGGGGCGATCATCGCGTTCGACGAAGTCATCAAACGCTTTCCAAACTCTCCGCTCGCCGATCTCGCGATGGGCCGGAAGGGGGATTGCCAGTTCACGCTCGGCGCTGATCGCCCGGAGCGGCTGACCGAGGCGGTGGGATCCTATCGCGCGGTCATGGACAGTCAGACCGCGGCGCCGAATCTGAAATTGCAGGCGGAGTTCAAGATGGGCCGCTGCTTCGAAAAAATGAATCGCCGTTCGGATGCTTTCGAGCACTACATGAACGTGGTCTATGGCTGGCTCGCCGCGCGCGACGCGGGCCAGATGCCCGACCAGGTGTGGTTCATCCGGTCCGCATTTGCCGCGGCGGCGTTGAAAGAGGCGGATGGGGCGCGGGAGGAAGCGGCTCGAATTTATCAGCGCGTGGTGGATGCTGGAGTTCCCGCTGGCCCCGACGCGCAAAAACAGATAGACAAGTTGAAGGAGCCGGTTGGGGCGGCTGGGCAATCGGCGTTGAAATAGGAGCAAAAATCAACATGCTTTCCTGGATTCAGAATGGCACGGCGGTCTTCTGGTTGCTCGCGGCGATCAGCGTGGTGTCTCTTTGCGTGTTTTTCAACCGGCTATTCCATCTGCATCGCGCGCAGATGAAGGCGAAGCCTCGCGATTTTTTGAACGGCATTTTCAACGTGCTGAGGCGAAAGACGCCGCAGAGCATCGCCGAGGCGATCACGATTTGTCAGGCCAGTTGGGGGCCGGTGCCGGAAATGACGCGAGCGGCGCTGCTGGAAATTCAGGACGGGCCGATCCCTGCGCTGGCGGCGATGGAGCGGACGGGGCTGGCTGAAATCGAGCGGCTGGAGTCCGGGTTAAATTTGCTGCTGACGATGGCGCAGATCGCGCCCATCTGCGGTTTGATCGGTACCGTGTTGGGGCTGTTGAACATGTTGACGGCCATCATGCAAAAGGCGCCGTTGATTCACGCCGGCGACCTGGGGGTGGGCATGTGGAATGCCTTGCTGTCCACCGGAGTCGCGCTGGTGATCACGCTGGTCGTGTATGTGTTCTACAACATTCTCGTCGGGCGGGTGGAGTCCATTGTGCTGAACATGGAGCGCGCCATTCTCGAAGTGCAGGGATTTTTCTTCCAGTACTTTGCGGAAAGGAAGAGCGAGTAGTGCCGTCGAGAGAACAGAGGCTTCACGAGCATGTTTTTCGGTTGCGGCGTCGTTTGTTGCCGCGCTGCAAGCTGCATCGGCCGCTGTTTGATGTGGTATCGTGGGTGAATGTCGCGCTGCTGGTGTTGATGTTCTTCATCGCGCAGTCCGGGTTTGTGTTGCAGCCGGGCATTGCGGTCAACCTGCCGGCTTCGCCCATGGCGGACGGCGCGAATTACGGCAGCCTCGTGGTGACGATCACGCAGGAAGGGTTGCTCTTTTTTGACGACGCGCGGACGAGTCTCGATGCTTTTGCCGAGGCGGTTCGACGGCAGGCTCAACGCGATCCCGATGCGACGCTGGTGATCGAGGCGGATGCCCGCGTTCGGCACGGCGACTTGGTCCGAATTTACAACATCGCCACCGCGGCGGGTCTGCAGCGCGTGGTGCTGGCCACGCGCGTGCTTCCGCCGCCCCCCGTTCAATGAGCGCGTGGTCGCGCCATTTCCCTTGGTGGTTGCGTTTGGACGCGGAGCGCAAGATGTTCGGTTCCGCCGTCGCGCTCGCGCTGGCCCTGCACGTCGCGTGGTGGTGGAGCGCGGTGCCGCGACGGATCGCCTTGCCGCAGCGGCGCGTCGTTCAAGCGCCCGCCTTCAGCGTCGCGCTCCGCGCGCCGGGGTTCGCTGAAAAGCCGCTCGCGGCCGGCGCGCGTGAGGCGCTCTCGCCCACGCTTTTCTCCGTGCCGGCGACGGCCGGATTCAGCCGCGATGTTCTCTTGCGGCCCATGATGGCCGCGCCCGTGATCAAGCCCTTCGAGGACACCGCGTTGCCGCTGCTCTCATCGAACGAAATTTCCGACGCCGATTATGCCGCCGTTGAGTGGCCGCAAAATCCGAGGCTGACCGAAGTGCGGCCCGTTCCGATCGCGACCTTTGCGCCCGCGGCGCCCGCAACGAACCTTCAGGTCCAGTTGCTCTGGTCGGATGGCTTGGCCGGCCTCGCGCCGAGCGCGGTGGCGATTCCCGCCGGTTCCGTGTGGGATGACGACAAGCCGTGGGAGGCCACCGTTTTTGTGGAAGCGGATGCGCAAGGCGTTATTCGGCACGCGTTGTTGGAGAAGCCGTCGGGATCAAAGGTTCGCAACCAGGAAATCAGCCGCATGGTGCGCGCAATGCGCGTTGCAACATCGGATGAAGTTCGGTCGGGCCGGCTCACGATGCGATTCGCCGGTCATCCGGCGTCTGCGCCGGCAAATGGCGAGGCGGGGAGAGCGCCATGAACTTGCTGGAGCCGAATGCGCTGTTGATCTGGCCCGTGGTCTTTAACCTGATTGTCATTTGGGGCGTGTCGTTGTATTACAGCACGCATTCCGGATGGTCAGCGCGCCCGAATGCGCATGGCGGATTGCACATTTGCGCGCATTGCCATCGGGTGTATGAAGATGAACGGAGCGATCCCCGCGTCGCATGTCCTCGGTGTGGGCGGCTCAACGACAGGATCTATATCGCTGACCGGTCAAAAGGTGAGTCATGAGCGCAGATAAATTCAGCCAGGTGCCCGTGTTGAAATGGACCCCGACGCAGCAGAGTGGGGCGATCAAAAAGTTTTTGGCGCGCCAGGCCTTCGTGTCGGATGCGGAGGAGGCGGCGCGCGCCGTCCTGGAAGATATCCGCCAGCGCGGCGATGCCGCAGTGGTGGAGGCCTGCGCGAAATTCGACCAAGTGAAGTTGGCCGCTTCGCGCCTCGCTGTTCCGAAAGCCGAGCGGATGGCGGCGATCGAAAAGGTGGATATCGAATTCAAACGCGCTGCGGGCGAAGCCCTCAAGCGCATCGCGAAATTCGCGCAGAACGGGCTTCGCAAGGATTGGAGCATGTTGAGTCCGAAAGGCGGGACGATGGGGGAGCAATTCACGCCGCTCGACCGCGTGGGGTGCTATATTCCCGGCGGCGCGGCGCCGCTCGCCTCCACCGCGCTGATGACCGCCGCGCTGGCGAAGGCGGCGGGGGTTCAGGAAATCGTGGCGTGCACGCCCTGCGGAAAATCGGGCGAGGTGAATCCCTACATTCTCTATGCGCTCGACCTGGCCGGCGCCACGGAAATTTATCGCATAGGCGGCATTCAGGCCATTGGCGCGATGGCGTATGGCACGAAAAGTATTGCGCCTGTTCAGAAAATTGTCGGGCCCGGCGGCCCGTATGTGACGGCGGCCAAGCGGCTGGTTTATGGCGCGGTTGACCTCGATCTGGTCGCGGGGCCCAGCGAGGTGGCGATTCTTGCAGACGACACCGCGCGCGCGTCGCACGTGGCCGCGGATTTGCTCGCGCAGGCGGAGCACGGCACGGGCCATGAGAAGGCGCTTTTTATCACGACCTCGCCGCAGTTGGCCTACGCCGTGCAGGAAGAACTTTCCAAACAGGCGGGCGCGCTCCCGCGCGCGGAGTTGATTGAGCGCGTGCTCGCGGGCGGAGTTTTGATCGTCGTGGTGGACAACCTCGCTATCGGCATGGACCTCTGCAACCAGTTTGCGCCCGAGCACCTGGAAATCATGGTCAAAGAGCCGCGCGCGTGGATGAAGAAGGTTCGGCATGCGGGCGCTGTGTTCATGGGGCCGTGGACGCCGGAATGCGCCGGCGATTTCGTCGCCGGCCCCAGCCACGTGTTGCCCACCGGCGGCACCGCGGCGTATCTATCGGGGTTGACGGTGGACTCCTTTCGTCGGCGCACGAGCTACATTTCGTTCACGCGCGCGGACTTGCAGGATGTGCTCGGCACGATTGAATGTTTCGCCCGCGTGGAAGAACTTGAAGCGCACGGGCGCTCCGCCAAGATTCGTTTTGAAAGCTGAGCCTCCCCGCTGTGAAACTTATTCGTTCCAACGTTCGGAAACTCTCCGCCTACATTCCCGGCGAACAGCCCAAGTCCCGCCGCGTCGTCAAGCTGAACACCAACGAGAATCCGTATCCGCCTTCGCCCGCCGTGGCGAAAGTTTTGCGTTCCACCCGCATCGAAGACTTGCGACTCTACCCGGCGCCCACGAGCGGCGCGCTTCGGGCGGAGCTGGCGCGGCTGCATCGGTGCCGCCCGGAACAAGTGTTTGTGGGGAACGGATCGGACGAGGTTCTCGCGTTGTGCGTGCGCGCGTTCGTCGAGCGCAATGGAGCGGTGGGTTATTTCGATCCCTCGTATTCACTCTATCCGGTGCTGGCGGCGATTGAAGATGTGCGGACCAATCCGGTTTCGCTCCCGGCGGATTTCGGGTGGACGATGCCGCGCGGCTATCGCGCGAATTTGTTTTTTTTGACCAATCCGAACGCGCCCACCAGCGCGCAGTTTCCTAAATCGCGCGTGCGATCGTTTTGCCGGAGCTTTCGCGGCGTCGTGGTGATTGATGAGGCGTATGTGGATTTCGCGCCCGTGCACGGTGTGGAGTTTGCCTTGAGCCGTTCCAACGTGTTGGTCGCGAGAACGCTATCAAAGTCGTATTCGCTCGCGGGCATCCGCCTCGGCTATGCCATCGGCGACGCGCGCCTCATCGCCGCGCTGGACAAGATCAAGGACTCCTACAACGTCAATCGCCTGACGCAGGACATCGCGCTCGCCGCCCTCCGCGACCAACGGCATATGCGCAAAAACGTGGCGCGCATTGTCGCCACGCGCAAGGGCGCAATTCGCGAATTGCGCGCGCGCGGATGGTGGGTGGCGGATTCGCGCACGAACTTCATCTGGGCCCGTCCGCCGGAAGGCGATGCGCGGGCCTATTTCGAGCGGCTGCGCGCGATGGGGATTCTGGTCCGCTACTTTCCCGGCCTGCGCACGGGCGAGCATCTTCGCATCACGGTGGGGACCGATGAACAGATGCTGAAGCTCTTTCGGGCGCTGTCGCGCTGCGCGGAGGCGTGAGCCGGCGCGATTTGATTAGCTTCTCATTTTGTGCTATGGTGGGGATGTGCGGGAGATGCGAAAGGACAAGAGATGAGCAAGAACAACAAGCTTTATGAAGTGGACGCGCAGCATTCGGAGGTCGGGTTTGCTGTTCGTCATATGGTGATTTCGAATGTGCGCGGCGCGTTCAACGATTTCAGTGGGTCGTTTGCGTATGATCCGAGCGACTTGAAATCTTTTCGGGCCACGGCTTCCATCAAAGTGGCGAGCATTGATACGCGGAACGAAAAGCGCGATGGGCACGTGCGCTCGGCAGATTTTTTTGACGCGGAGAAGTTTCCCGAAATCAAGTTTGAAGCCACGCGCGTGGACACGAGCGGGAGCGAGCCGGTGGTTTATGGGAATCTCACGATGAAGGGAATCTCCAAGGAAATTGCGCTGAAGGTTTCGCCGCATGGCCCGGTGAAGGATCCGTGGGGCATGGAGCGCGCGGGCTTCGAAGGCTCGGCGACTGTTAATCGTCAGGATTGGGGCGTTTCGTGGAGCCAGAGACTGGACAACGGCGGGCTTGTCGTGAGTGACGAAGTCAAGATCAGCTTGAACGTCGAAGGCGTGAGAAAAGCCGAATAGGCCGCACTCCGGAGATGATCGCAAGAGGCCGGCTTCGAGCCGGCCTTTTTTTTCGGCGCGCCAAACATTCGCGTGCCAATGGCGTGCAGTTGGCTACGAGAATGTAGGGAAATGTTGCGGGGCGAATTTGGGGTCCGCAGATTTGTTTCATGCGCAACATCTTCTGGCTTAGTTTGATGCGCCGTCCGATCCGCGTGGTGTTTTGAGGTGGCATGCGCCTTGCGAATCTCCTTGCCGCGAGAGCCAGAGCTCTCATTGGAGGATTCGCAGTGAGTGGGCAACGAAGTTCGATGACCAGATTGTTGGTGGTGGGTGCGTGGTTGGCGTTGGGCGCGACGGCCGGGTGGGCCGAGGATGGACCGGGTGTGGCGGCGGCGGCGAAGGTCGTGTGCGACACCGGGAACACGGCCTGGATGCTGGCGAGTTCCGGGCTGGTGCTGCTGATGACGCCGGGGCTGGCGTTTTTCTACGGCGGGTTGGTGCGCAAGAAGAACATCCTGTCCGTCTTGATGCAGTGTTTCATGGCGATGTGTGTGGTGACCATCGCGTGGGTGGTGATCGGCTATTCGCTTGCGTTTGGCGTGGACCTCAAGGGATTGATCGGCGGGTTGAACCACTGGATGCTGAAGGGCGTGGGCGCCGAGCCGTGGCCGGGCTATACGATTCCGCATCTGGTGTTCATGGCGTTTCAGCTCAAGTTTGCAATCATTACGCCGGCGTTGATCGCGGGCGCGTGCGCGGAGCGCATGAAATTTTCCGCGTTCTGCCTCTTCACCTTGCTGTGGACGTTGCTGGTCTATTCGCCGGTGGCGCACTGGGTGTGGGGCGGTGGTTTTATGAACAAGTGGGGCGCGCTGGATTTTGCGGGTGGAACGGTGGTGCATGTGAACGCGGGCATGGCGGCGCTCGCGGCAGCTATTGTGTTGGGCAGACGGGTCGGCAGTTCGTCGCCGCCGCACAGCCTGCCGCTGGCGGTGCTCGGGGCGGGCATGTTGTGGTTCGGCTGGTTTGGTTTTAACGCCGGAAGCTCGCTGGCGGCGGATGGCATTGCCGCCAATGCGTTCGTCACGACGCATGTGGCGACGGCGGCCGCGGGCCTGACGTGGGCGATGATTGATTGGCTGTATCACCGTCGTCCCACGACACTGGGGATGATCACCGGGGCGGTGGCGGGTTTGGTGGCGATCACGCCCGCGTGCGGGTTTGTGGAGCCGGTGAGCGCGATCTGGATCGGATGCGGCTCGTCAGGAATCTGCTGGCTCTTTGTGACGTTTGTGAAACCGAAGCTGGGCTATGACGACACGCTCGATGCGTTTGGCGTGCATGGTGTGGGCGGGATTTGGGGCGCGCTGGCCACCGGTTTGTTTTGCAGTGCGGCGGTCAACCCAATGGTCACGCTTTCGCGGGTGGAACAGTTCGCGGTTCAGCTCAAGGCGACGGGGATTACGATGGCGTTCTCGTTCACCGCGTCGTTTGTGTTGCTCAAGGCCATTGACGCGCTGATCGGCCTGCGCGTGAGCGAGCGGGAAGAGCGAATCGGGCTGGATCTGACGCAGCACATGGAGTCCGGCTACACGGTTCTCGAGTAATCAAAAGGAGCGCGAAAATGAAATACATCATTGCCATCATTCAACCGGATCGCCTCGATCCGGTGCTCGATCTACTGGAGAAGAAGGACATTCACCTGGTCACGGTCAGCACGGTGTTGGGTCACGGGCGGCAGAAGGGGATTTCCGCCGTTTACCGAAGCCACAAGGAGGCGGGGAGTTTGCTCAAGAAGGTGAAGTTGGAGATCGCGGTGAATTCCGAATTTGTGCAGCCGGCGCTTGATGCGATCACAGAGGGCGCGCGGACGGGGAGTATCGGCGACGGGAAAATCTTCGTTCTGAATCTGGAGTCCGTGACCCGCATTCGGACGGGCGAGAGCGGGAACATCGCCATCGGATGACCCTCGGGCCCGATCGAGGCGAGGCCCAAATGTGGAAGGCCGTGACGCGACGTCGCGTGCGTCAGGGCAATCGGACGCCGGCGCGATAGACGCGATTGCTGCTCACTGCGGGATCGTTCAACCCCAAGATTCCGCCGGTTCCGGGGATGTCGGTCTGAACCGGGAACCATGCGTCGGCTACGAGCGAGGTGCGCGCGTCGAGGTTGTACACGCGCGAGCTGGAGGAGGGCAGGGAGACGACTCGTGTGCCGACGTTCGCGATCGCGGTGATGACGAAGAACGATCCGGTTGAATTGGGCAATGTGTCTGCGATCCATTCGTTCAGATCGGAGAGGCCGTCGCTATCGGCATCGCTGCCCGGCGCGTTGGAGACGGCGGGGTTCAGGCCGTAGGCGCTTTCCCACCAGTCCGGCATGAGGTCGAAATCTGAATCTGCCGCGCTGCCGGCCAGGACGATGGGCGAGCTGAATTCCGAGGTGCCCTTGTTCGTGGTGGAGGCGGTTGCGTAGATGAGTGAGCCGGTCGGCGGAGAGGCGCTGAAGGTGTAGGAGAAGGTGCCAGTGCCGCTGCCGGGCAGGACGAGATTTGTCGCCCCGACAAAGACCATGCCTTGCGTTGCGACGAGCGCGTAGAATTCCAAGCGGTAGGGGTTCAGCGCGGGGTCGCTGACGAGTTTTCCGGTGACGAGGGTGCTGCCGCGAATGGCCGTTGTCAGTTCGGGGAAATTCTGGTAGTCGTTGGGGTATCCTGCGTCCGCATCCGGCGCGGCGTCGTTCGGAGTGACGCCATTCCATTGGAGGTCAATTCCGATTTCTGCGTTGGAGTAGATCAGGTTCCCGTACATTTCGTGGCGCAGATGAGCGGTAAAAAGTAGCTGGTGACGGCGATGCCGGGGCCGTTGTTGAAGGCAATCCGGTTGGCGTCAGATGCGGCGTAGCCGCCGTAGAGAATATTGGAACAATTGCCTGCGAGAATGCCCGGCCCGTTGTTTGGCAGGGGCGCGAGGGGGCCCGATCCCATGCCGATGCGATTACCTCGGATGGGGAGATCTGAGCTGTTTTCCAGCAGGATGCCCGGCCCGTCGTTTCCGGAAATCAGGTTGTCTTCGATCAGGTCGCGACGGCAATTGGCTTCGAGATAGATTCCGGCGATGCGATTTGTGAGGGCCGCCGCGAGAGAGCTTCGCGGACCGATGAAGTTCTGCGAAATGAGCCAGTCGTTGCAGCCGACGAGGTGGATGCCGCGCTCATTTCCTGAAATCAGATTGCCCCAAGCCGGTGTCGGGCCGCCCACCTGAATATCAAAATCGTAGCTGGCGTACACGCCGGCGCCTCCATTGCGGAGTGCGGTGGATCCGCTGACACTCGATCCAATGAAGTTTGCGGCGATGACGCTTCCCGTGGATGAGCCGGCGCCGAATTCGATGCCGTGGGCGCCGTTTCCGCTGATGACGTTCCCGGCTCCGGAATTCGTTGAGCCGATCTGGGTGTTCGGCACTCCTGCGATCAGAACGCCGCTAAATCTGTTGCTGACGGCCGTGGCGCCGCTTGCGCCCACGCCGATAAAGTTGCCGAAAATGGCGAGATCTGCCACGTCCGGTCCCTGCGCGTACACCCCGTTGTCGTTGTTTCCGGAAATCAGATTGGCTTGAATCGTTATGTCCCGGCCCTGGAGCACCTCTATTCCATTCAAAGAATTCGGCACCCGGCTTGTTCCGGCGGCATCGGCGCCGATGGATGCGCCCTGTATCGTGACGTTGGTGGCGAACCCATCAATCCGGATGCCCGCGCCTGTGTTGCCGGCGATATTGTTTCGATCCGGTCCGATCAAATGGTCGGATCCGCTGGAAATATGAATGCCGTGAGCCTGTCCGCCGAGAGACGCGGCGCCCGCTGCGTTCAGTCCGATGTAGTTATTTTCGATCTGAGTATTTCGTGTGTTGGCGCCTTGGACGTAGATGCCGTTCAGCACGTTTCCGGAAATCAGATTCCTCGACGCTGCCCCGCCGGCGGCCTGCCCGACGTGCGTGTCCACGGCATCCAGAATCCATACCCCGTGTTCGCGGTTTGCGATCCTAACGGTCCCGTTTGTGTTGCACCCGATTCCGCTATTCAGAATCACATTGCCCACGCAGGATGTGCCCGAAATTGCGATGCCGGAAAGTCCGTTGCCGGAAATGGTATTTCGATTGGATTCGGACAAGGAACTCAGACCAATCCGGTTGTGCGACGCGCCGCTTTGGAGGCTGATCCCATACAGCGTGTTGCTCCGTGCGGAGCTTCCGAGGTGATTCAGGCCGATGATATTGCCGAAGACCGTATTGCTGAGGGCGCTGGCGCCGGAAAGGTCCAATCCCGATCCGCCGTTGGCGGAAATCACATTGTACGCGACGATGGACTGCGGTGAGCTGATGTACACGCCGCTGGCGCTGTTGGGCTGGGCCTGGCCATTGGTGGTGATGCCGATATAGTTGAAGGAAATGTTGTTCCCCCTGGAGGAGGCGTTCACAACACTCACGCCGATGCCGGAGTTTCCTGAGATGATGTTCCGGCCTTGCAGCGAACTTCCGATGGTGTTGGACGACGCCGTGTCGATGACAACTCCCGAATCGTTCGGGATGGCGGCTGTCCCGTTGATGGCCGTTCCGATGCGGTTGCCCGCCACCAGATTACCGCGCGCGCCTGCGCCGAAGATCATCACGCCGGCAGACCGGTTGCCCGAGATGACATTCATCGCGCCGGCGATGGTTCCGCCGAGGGTATTGTTCGGCGAACCGGAAATCTGAATGCCGTAGAAATTGTTGGTCGCGCCGAGGGCAGAGCTTCCTAGAACATCCGTGCCGATCATGCATCCTCGAACCAGGTTCTCGCCATTGGTGGATTGAATTAGAATGCCGGCTGAGCTGTGGGCAGAAACGACCGTTCGGTTTGTGAGATTGATTCCACCGATGGAGGCGAGCGATGCCTCCGGCATGATGTTGATGCCGAGGTAGTTGCTCACGATGTGGCATCCATCCACGACGTTCGACTTGCCTCTGATGATCACAGCAGTCGCGTCGTCGAATTGCTCGATTCTGAACGCTCGCACTCCGCTTCCGACGCCCCCCAATATCAAGCCTGGAGTAAAGGCGGCTGCGTTGGTTCCTGTGAGGACCACAATCGGCGCCCCCAGAAAACCCGGCTGCGACGATCCATCAATCAACGTATTGTTGGTTACCGCCCAGTAAGCGTTGGAAGGTGAAATGGTGTAGGGCGCCGGCAGATTGAACGTGAGCCGATGCGGAGCGCCCGGCGACGTGTTGGCTGTGAAAATTTGCTGCCGGAGCGTGCCGGGCCCGCTATCCGCGCGATTCGTCACGACGAACGTCGCGGCCTCCGCATCTGCCGCAGCTGAAAATAGCGCAACCAGGCACCATCGCATAAGCGTCCAGAAGCTTGCCTTGCCCACATGAACAGAAGCGGGCACGGGACCGCGCAGTAGAACCATAAAATAAAACGGCATTTGTGATGCCGCCCTCCTCAGACCTCCACTGTGGTGACATCTATTCAAAAGTGATGCGAGTGTCAATGGACATGATTTTGAGCGATGGGAGTGGTGCCGAAGTGTGCGACTTGCCAAATGGGGAAAGAGTCCGTACCTTCGCCAACTTTTGCAGGACATTCTATGCAGTGGATTTTGAAGAAGATTCTGGGGACGAAGAACGAGCGCGATGTGAAGAAGATGCGCCCGCTGGTGGATCGCATCAACGCGCTTGAAGTGGAGTACCAGAAACTGTCCGACGATGCGTTGAAGGCGAAGACGCAGGAGTTCCGGGAGCGCATCGCGAAGGGCCAGCCGGTCGAGCAGATCGAGTGCGAGGCCTTCGCCGTGGTGAAGAATGCGTGCCGCCGGTTGTGCGGCCAGACGGTTCAGGTGTGTGGTCATCCGCTTCCCTGGGAGATGGTGCCGTTTGACACGCAGTTGATCGGCGGCATGGCGTTGCACAAGGGCATGATTGCGGAAATGGCGACGGGCGAGGGCAAGACGCTGGTGGCGACGATGCCGGCCTATCTGAATGCCGTGGCCGGCAATCCGGTGCATGTGGTGACGGTGAACGACTATCTTGCGCGCCGCGACTCGGAGTGGATGGGGGCGGTATATCGCTATTTGGGGCTGACGGTGGGATGCATTCAGAACCAGATGGAGCCGGCGGAGCGGCGGCAGCAGTATGCCTGCGACATCACGTATGGAACGAACAGCGAGTTCGGATTCGATTATCTGCGCGACCAGGGCATGGCCTATCGGCCCGAGGACATGGTGCAGCGCGGGCACTACTACGCGATTGTGGACGAAATTGATTCGATCCTGATTGATGAGGCGCGCACGCCGCTGATCATTTCAGGACCCGCGCCGTATTCTTCGACGCATCAGTTCGCGGCGCTGCAGCCGATGGCTGAACGCCTCGTCAAGCGCCAGCGCGAGTTGTGCAACAAACTGTGCGAAGAGGCGCGCAAGCTGATCGAAAAGGAAGCAAACGTCGAGGCCGGAGAGAAGCTTTATCAGGTGCATCAAGGCATGCCGAAGCACAAGCAACTGATGCACCTTTTCGAGGAGCCGAAGGTCCGCAAACTCTACGAAAAGACGGACGCGCAGATGTTGACGGATATGTACAAGGAGCGGGCGCGCGAGCTTCGCGAGGAGCTTTTCTTCACAATTGATGAAAAGGGGAACGACGCGAATTTGACCGAAAAGGGCTGCGAGGCGCTGAGCCCGAATGATCCCGACGCCTATGTGTTGCCGGATATCGTCACGTCCATGTCGGAGTTGGATGGCGATGCTTCGCTCACGGACGAACAGCGGTTTGAGAAACGACAGGAGATTCAGAATCGCTTTGCCGAGAAGAGCGAACGCATTCACGCCATGGACCAGTTGATCCGCGCCTACGCGGTATATGAGCGCGATGTGCAGTATGTCGTGCAGGATAATCAGGTGGTCATCGTGGATGAATACACGGGCCGTTTGATGCCCGGCCGCCGCTGGAGCGACGGATTGCATCAGGCGGTCGAGGCGAAGGAGGGCGTCAAGGTCGAGCGCGAGACGCAGACGCTGGCGACGATCACGATCCAGAACTATTTCCGCCTCTATAAGAAACTCTCGGGCATGACGGGCACGGCGGAAACCGAGGCGGACGAGTTTCATCAAATCTACAAACTCGATGTGATGGTGATTCCGACGAACCGCCCCGTCCGGCGCGTGGATAAGAACGATTTGATCTACAAGACCCAGCGCGAAAAGTTCGGCGCGGTGATCGAGGAAATTACGGATTGCTACCAGCGTGGCCAGCCGGTGCTGGTGGGCACGATTTCCGTCGAAACCTCCGAATTGATCAGCCGCATGCTGCGACGCCAGAATATTCCACACAACGTGTTGAATGCAAAGAACCACCAACGCGAAGCGGAAATTGTCTCGCTCGCCGGCCAGAAATCAGCGGTGACCATCGCAACAAACATGGCCGGACGCGGAACGGACATCAAGTTGGGCGAGGGCGTGATCACGCTTTCGCGCGACGTGATCAAGTCGAACCTCCGACTGGAGGACAAATACGAAAGCCAACTGTTGCGCAAGTTCTTGTTGGAGCACCCGCAGGGGCTGTGCGTGATCGGCACGGAACGGCACGAGTCGCGGCGCATTGACCGGCAATTGCGCGGTCGTTGCGCGCGCCAGGGCGATCCGGGCACCTCCCGGTTTTATGTCTCGTTGGAAGACGATCTGATGCGGTTGTTCGGATCTGAACGCATCGCGGGCATCATGGAAAAACTGGGCATCCAGGAAGGCGAGGTGCTGGAGCATCCGTGGCTGAACAAGTCCATCGAACGCGCGCAGCGCCGGGTGGAACAGCACAATTTTTCGATTCGCAAGCGCACCCTCGAATACGACGACGTGATGAACAAACAGCGCGAAATCATTTACGGATTCCGCAGCGATGTGGTTCAAAGCCCCGACCTCTCCAAACAGTGGATGGATATCGTGGCGGATATCGTGCGCAGCCGCGCGGAAGATTATGCGGCGAAGGACGATGAGGATTCGCTGAAGGCTTATGTGGATTGGGCGAATGCGACATTCCCGATCGGTCTGAAGTTGGCGGATTGCGAATCGGCGGCGGATGCGGAAGCGCGCGCGGAGGTAGTCATTCAGCGCGTGCAGCAGGCGTATCAACTGAAGTCCGCGCACGAAGATCAAGATCAGTTGAAGAAGATGGAGCGCTACGTCATCCTGCAGGCGATTGATTCGCACTGGCAGGAATATCTCCGCAGCATTGACGCGCTGCGCCAAGGCATTCACTTGCGTTCAATGGGGCAACGCGATCCGCTGGTGGAATACAAACGTGAGGCTTACACGATGTTTGCGGATCTGATGGACAAGATCAAAAGCGACATCGCATCGCGCATGTTCCGCTCGGCGACTTCCGCGAACGCCTTCCGCAATTTTCTCGGCGCATTGCGCCAGTCGTATGTGCACGATGAAGTTTCGACGCTGGGCCGCCAGCCGACAGCAGAAGCCGAACCGCCGAAATCGGCGACGCGCGCCGGCGCGGAAGCGGGCTTGCAGGCGGCCTTGGAGGCGAAGAAGGCGCCCGTCCGGCGCGACATTCCTAAAGTAGGTCGCAACGAGCCTTGCCCATGCGGAAGCGGGAAGAAATACAAGAATTGTCACGGCGCGGTTTGAAATCAACCGGCGCGTTACGGTTTGCGCTCGCCGTTCTTGCGGGCCTATTGCTGTCTTCCTCGTTTGCGCCGTTGGAGTGGGCGCAGGCGGCGTGGATCGCGCCCGCGCTCCTGCTCGCGATTACGGCGGGCGCGTCATCCCGTGAGGCGTTCTACGCCGGATGGGCTGGGGGCGCAGCGTTTTGGCTCACATCCATTTGGTGGCTGACCCACGTGACGTTTGTGGGCTGGTTCTTTCTTGCGTCGTTCTGCGGATTATTTGTGGCGGTGTGGTCGTGGCTGTTGAATGGGTGGATTCGCCGTTTCGGGATCGAGCGTTTTCTGCCGAACCTCGGATTGATGTTTTTCGCGGCGGCGTTATGGGCAGGATTGGAATTGGCGAGATCTCATTTGTGGACGGGATTTCCGTGGAACCCGCTGGCCGCGACTCAATATCTTAACGTTCCGCTGCTTCAGTCCGCCTCCATTGGCGGCGCGCATTTGGTTTCGGCGATTGTCGTTTTCGTTTCGGCGGCTTTTGGCGTCACGGCGCTGAGGTACTGGGCGCTTCGTGGACGTTGGGGGCGGCGGCTGCATTTCGAGGTCATCGTCGGCGTGGTGGTGATGGTCGTTTGTTTGATGGCCGGGGCGCGCCGCGCGCGGGAACCGATCGCCTCTGGGACGAGTCTGCGTGTGGCGCTGATTCAGCCGAACATCCCGCAGGATGAAAAGTGGGACCAGGCGAAGGTGGATTTGATCTATCGCCGGCTGGCTGAATTGACGGAGAGCGCCATCATCCTTAAACCCGACCTCGTGATCTGGCCGGAGACCGCGCTGCCCGACGACATGCGTTCCAGCCCGGCGAGTTATGAGTTGGTCTATGGGCTGGCCACATCGGGCGTTCCGATTCTCGTCGGCACCATGGACACCTCGTGGCGCGAAACCGAGCCGCTCTATTACAACAGCTCCTTTCTCATCAACACCTATGGCATGATTGAGCAGACCTACGACAAGCGGCATTTGGTTCCGTTCGGCGAATATGTGCCGATGCGGAGATTCCTGCCGTTCATGAAAGCGATGACGCCGATTCAGGAGAGCTTCTATGCCGGCTCGACCAGCACCGTTTTCACGCTGAAGAGCGCGACGTTTTCAGCGTTGATTTGCTTTGAAGACGCGGTGGCGGGCCTGGCGCGCGAGTCGGTGCGCAACGGCGCGCGGATGTTGGTGAACCAGACAAACGATGCGTGGTTCGATCCTTCGTCCGCCTCGCGCCAGCACATGGCGCAGAGCGTCCTGCGGGCAGCGGAGAACGGCGTGCCCGTGATTCGGTCGGCCAACTCCGGCGTCACCTGTGTCATTAACGCTCGCGGGCGCCTCGTGGATTCGCTCGATCGGATGGTGGCCGGATTCAAATTGGCGGAAGTGGATCTGCCGCGCGCCGCCATGCCGATGACGCTCTACAACCGCCTGGGCGACTTTCCGATCTGGGTCGCCTTCGGAATATCGGTGGCGGCCACCGCCGCCACTCGACGCGAGTCGTGAAGGGCCAGCCAGGCGGCTCCATCACTTTGAACGACGCAGCCCGGCGAGGAAGCGCTGTTCATGATGTGTGTGGGGGGGTGATGGGCCGGCGGAGAGCCACAAGACAAGATGCTGAAAGAAACCGCGCAGGAATGCCCCCTGTCGAGCGGGCAATGCCCCAACCTCCGCTTGTCGAAATCTCTCGTTGGATGAAAGGACAATCTATCTGAGCCGTCTTAACTACCGGTTTGTGTTGAACAATTCATCCAATGGAGCAGTCTATGCGCTGACATGGGTTGAAGTGTATAGGCCGGAAAGCGGGGCGGAAGAGGTGACGGAGGTGCATACGGTGAAATTCTCGGGCAACGGCGGTACCATCCATATTGGGGCGGGCGCGGGGCCGACCTATGCACCCCTCATTGGTAATGCCGGGG